>Ga0209189_1000113_pt1 | contig 67805 bp, 85 predicted proteins | sample C_130820_EF_Meta_FD_187308 | JGI IMG/M metagenome (GOLD analysis project Ga0209189, IMG submission 187308) | Freshwater microbial communities from Lake Croche, Canada to study carbon cycling - C_130820_EF_MetaG (SPAdes) (version 3) | ecosystem: Environmental > Aquatic > Freshwater > Lake...
CACAATACCACGTTATTGCTCTCAAAATTAGTTAAAGCTCGTATCCTCCGTCCTCACGCAGCAGTGCGTAGGCTTCCATTAACTTCTTAGTAGCTTGATCTACCCAGTCCATGCAAGCCGTGCGATTCGGTTTCTTGTAGTCGGTAATTGCTAAAATAATGTCGGTCTTGGCTGACTGAAGTGCAAGCCATACTTTTTGTTCGTTGCTCATTTTAGTTTCTCCAATAGGGTTAGAAAAGCTCTGGTTGCTGTTGCGGGGACAACTCCATTGCCGAGCAATCGCAGTTCGTCGGTTCTGTTGTCGCAGCGCACCATCCACTCACGAATTTCGGCCAGTTCAAAATCACTGAGGCCGGACAACTGGGAGATGTCCACCCCAACGGAAGGTTCATAAGCATTTCGACCCAGCGAGCATTCAATTTCGCCGAACTCGGAGGCATTGGACCTTTCACTTTCTCGTTTTCGTGTAGCACTTGGCTCTGAATCGGCTTGTGTAGGTTTACCCCCTTCTCCGTCTGTTGGTATTCTGCTCTTTTCGTCCATTGCTCCGTGTTCTCCGGTGGCTGGAAACAAAAGCTGTTTGGTGTTGCCCATGTCTCCACCAACAACCCTTGGCGGCTCCCATCCGTGCTGGGGTTGGCTGGGGCGTGAAGGCCATATTTCAATACTCCCTTTACCGCAGTTGGAAGATTGATGTATTCGTTCTTGCTCTTGAATCCGGCATCCACATATGCGTGCTGACGATAATCCGGTTGCTCGTTGTTTGACGCTGCTGGAGTTGGCCACAACTCTGGGCGGCTCCCATCCATGCTGGGGTTGGCTGGGGCGTGAAGGCCATACTTGGTCATGGCATGGTGCAGGCTGACTCCGTGGAATCCTCCCCGCTCCAGATTGTTGTCCTTGCGTAGCACTTCCCCATCCCTGTGGTTCGATGCGTCCGGCGTCGGCCAATTCGTCGCATCCTGCGTCACCACCGCGCAGAGGTAGCCCTTGCCCAGCATGTGGTCGTGACTCTTTGAGCCAATCGGCCCAGTGTCCTTGTATTCGCTGGCTCTGATCGTAGGCCAAGATGAAGACCCGCTTGCGCTGGTGCGGAGCGCCGACTTCAGACGCGCTGAATATTCCTGCCTCAACTTTGTAATGTAGACGCTCCAATCTCTCGACGCAGTGTCCGAATACGCTTGATCCGTCTGGCATTTTTGCCGAGAGGAGTCCTTCGACATTTTCTGCGAAGAGCATTCCTGGTCGCATAATGGAAATTCCATCTGCGATGATGTCAAACAACCATCGTTCGTCTTCTGTAGCTTTTCGCTTTCCTGCCATTGAGACTGGTTGGCAAGGCCATCCGAAAGACAGAATCCCTCCAGCCATGTATGGAGTGAATTGCTCCCACGGGAAAGCTGTGACATCTGTGAAAACAGGGGCTTCATCCAGAAGTCCTTTTTCCATTTTCGCAACCAAGTTTGCGATGGCGAATGCTTCCCTCTCGCAGTAAGCGATGCAGCGAAGATTTGGGATACAGCGGTGGAGTCCAAGTCCGATTCCTTCATAGCCGGAACAAAGACTGATGTAAGGGACGATGGTATTATTATTGTGCATGGTTTCATTTGTTTCTATTTTTTGTGTGTTGGTTTCCCCTAAATCCGTGCAATTTTGTATGCTCTGATTTAGGTAAAATTTGTAGATTCTCTAAACGATTGTCTGTTTTGTTTCCATTGATGTGATGGATGTCATAATTTTCTTTTATTTCGCCATTGTGAAAACACCAAACATCGCGATGCATTGATGAACGAACTCCATCCGTGCAGGCCATATAGCCATTATTTCGTGATGTATATTTTTTGCCGTTAAAAATTATAAAAGGAAGTTTCTTTTTTGATCGAAGTATTTTTTCAGCTCGCTTAAACCTGTCAAAAACAGATTGCCGTGATACTCCAAATGCTCTTGCAACTTGCGCTATGCTGTATCCATCTTCGTAAAGAGAGAACATTTCGTTTGTTGTTTTTGTGTCTGGTATGCAACTCATGCAATAAGCCTATAAAACAATTGTCATTTGTCAATCGTTTTTCTGGTTTATTGTTTAACAATAGACAGGGTGATGTAATCCTTAACGAATTCTTCAGCAGAATCGTGATCCGGCAATCGATGCAGTATGATCCTCTCCATGCTTCCATCTTGTCTGTATATGGAGACTCTGTTATCTGCGATCTTAACCTCGCAGCCAAGGTATATGAATGTGTGTTTCATGGAAATCAGATATTGACATACCACTAGATTTAGTGCAAGATTTTTTTTGCATGAACGCACAAACACGCATAGCACAAGCAGAGTCAGATATACTCTACCGCAAACAAGGGAAGCGATATGTCCCAGTCAATGATCCAAACGCATACCACGGCCTTGATGAAGGCTACTGGCTCGTTAAGATAGCGCCGGGCTGCACCAGCATCCGGCAGTGTGTCTATCCAGACCGCGCTGAAATCCAAGCTGCCATGCACAAGAAGGCTGACAGCATAATGGACATCATCCGTAAGGCTGGAGAGGCAAGACCATACCAAACAAAGCTCACTAAAGCTGAACACAGAGATTGGAAAGCATTTATTGAAAAGCATGGAAAATCATTCAATATGCTCGCATACCCATCACTGCATGATGTAGCTGAACAGATCGTAGAGGAACTCTTAAAGAAAGATTAATATGGAAGACACAATGCCAGAATATGTGGGAGATATATCAATCCGCTACCCTAAGCGCGATGATGACACGTTAGAAGTAAATCACGGCCTATTGGCGCAATGTGAGATTGATTCACTGCGAGCAGAGGTTCAATCGCTACGGGCTATTGTTCAGCAACGATTGGTAGCCGGAGCTACGATACATCAAAACGCTAACGATTTAATACGCGCAAACCAGAGACTTGAATCAGAGCGTGATGAGCTTGTTGGAGTAATCAAGTCTTTACGCAAGAACGCCAAGGAAGATGCTGATCGCATAGAAGGCGCAAGGCTATTGGTCAAGCAACTCGTTCTTCAGATTGAACGCCCAGCATACACCGTAGATGAAGCTGTTGATAAGATGTTTCTAATGGAATCTGCAAAGAAATTCATAAATGAAATGTCATAAGTGCGGTAAAGATACAGATGTCAAAGACACTAGGACGCTGGAAACAAATATTGGCGTTTGCTTTGTCCGTAGGATAAGGTATTGTCCAAAAAAACATAAGACAATTACACACGAGATACTTGCGGATCATAGCGCGATACCTGACATCTACAGAAACAAACGAGTCCGTAAATTAAAGGCTAAGAGTAAACCTAAAAAACAAAACAAAGAAGAATGGTTAACAAGAATACTATCGCAACTAGACTAATGGAATGGATTTGATTCCGTTCATTGGTCTTGAGAATGGGGAGATGAAAGTATTCGTCTCTCCGTTTAAACTAAACAAGTTAGGGGACATGCATATGAGAGGTAAAGAATTTCCGAAATGTGTTGATTCGCTAATCGAGAATAGCGAATGCCTCGAAGTGCTGAAAAGTATGGAGTCATATTATGAGCCTGTTAAAAAGAATAAGTAAACTAACCTCGAAGAAGCCGATGAATAAGGTATCGGCAAGACATTCTAAGGAACTAAAGCAATACTCTCAGGCAAGGAAGGAACACTTTGCAAGGAATCCATATTGCAAAATCTGCGGTCTTGATGCTAGTGATATTCACCACATGGCAAAGCGTGGAAAGAACCTGTGCAACAAGGATACATTCCTATCAACTTGCCGTTTTTGTCATACCAAAATTCACGACAATCCAGCCTGGGCTAAGGAGAATGGATACATATTATGACTCAGAAAGAACTACTACTGGCATTCCCTAACGCATCAAAATCATTTATACAAGCCAATGCAACTAAAACTAAAAGTCCTATACAGAACCCCATCGCTAAACAAGACTATGCGCCAGCACTGGGCGGTCCAATACAAGGAAAAGAACATAGCCTGGGACGCGCTACTGGGCGCATTGAAGTCCGCTTCACTCTGTTCCGAGTCCGGTGTCTTGATCCAGACAACGCCGCAGCTTCAACAAAGAATCTACTCGACGGCTTGCGACACGCTGGATTGCTACCTGAAGACAACCCGTGGACAATCAAGCTCCAAGTCGAGCAAGAAAAAGTCAAAGGATTCGACAACGAAAAAACAGAAATAGAAATTAATTATCCCATTGACTATTGGGAAACAATAAAATAGATTTTTGTCGCTGGGCTTTTTGGCCTATGCTTGTGTGTTCATTGTGGGGTGGAGAGGGATAAAACCTTCTCCACCTTTCAATTTTTCAGTTTAAAGAATCCTGTCTTTCTAACACAACCATCAATAGTTACATCGAAATTCTTGTGTTGAAGTCCAGCTCTATCCATTGCATTTTTTGCAGCGCAACGAGACTTGTTTAGTTTAGATGAGATTTCAATGACAGAAATCCATCCATCTTTCCTTAGTGACTCAATCGTGTGAGCTTTGTTTTGAGCGAATAAGTCCTCCCAAGCAGAACTTATAGCGGCAACATCCAAGGGTTTGAGCGTTTTCTTTCGCATATATTTATTGTGATTTGTGTGTCTGTGTAATATCCGTAACCGAATCCTTGTGTCCAAGCTAACGTCTGACGTTTCGTCTTGGCATAGTCAGCACCGAATCTCATAAGCATACCAACCGAGTATCCAGTAGCGCCATCAAGCGTCCTAGCCTGCTCAATACCAGTACGATGTATATGCCCCATCACGCACGTCCCAAACGTCTCCGCATGATCCCTGATGGCAGCCACGTTGTACATGAATCCGTGGATAAAGCGTGCGCCACCAATTATTGGATGGTGCTGCATATCATATGGATATGTCCTAGCCTTGAGTGACTTAGCAGTCTTTTCAATTTCTTGTATAACTAGAGTTGCAGCATGAGCGGCTAGAGCGTTAGGTGAATTAGCCAGCCGGAACAATCTGTCCTCATGGTTGCCATATAAGATATGATTTGGACGAAGCTCCTGCAAAAAATCAACACCCGCTGAAAGGTCTTCAGCTACCGATGCCGCCCTGTCCGAAGCATTAGGGTCATTTATTGCTCCAGAACGGGCCGCTGCTGCGTCAATGAAGTCTCCTAGATGGATGGTAGTATTTGGCTTGAAACGCTCCTTAAACCTAAGCACAGCGTCCCTAGCTTCTGGGTCAATATGATCTCCGTGTGAGCAGCTAACTGCCATCCACCTCTTCCATTGTTTATTTATTGCTGTCATGTTCATTTATGAGTTGAATTTTGGGACACGGAAAATCATCCATGCTAAACATTGGCTCTCCGGTTTCTTTTAAATGAGGGAAGTGACGGAGGCAACTATATGCTCTTGCCTTTAGTTCAGAAACTTTCTTAGGCCGACTTTCTGTGAATAGAAGGTCACGAAGAAACTTCTGTGTTTTAACTAAAGAATTATATTGTTCGTATTTTAAGCTGATAGAGTTACCCATCCTTTCTTAAGACTCATATAGAAGTTCGTTTGGGAACTTATTTAGCAACTGCATCAGCGCCTCTTCTCCGGCGATAATTGCATCCTCGTTAAGCTGTGGGAATACAGCATGAAGAACTTCGTGAATTGAAGTTCCGAGTACATGGTCTGGATCTGGCGTTACGAATATCTTTTTCTCTTCAGAAACGCAAAGGCCAATGTCGTCTTCCTCAATTCCAATGTAATCGTTGGGAGACGGTTTCTTGAAAAGAACTTTCCACTTTGCTCCGTCAATTTTTATGAAGATTCGCTTCATGTTGATAGGATGCTAACAATAAATGTGAACAAGTCAAAAAGAATTTTAATGAGATTGCGTAAGTAACTCTACCACTTAACTTTATTTGCCCAATACGCAGCAGATGTTTTACCTTTAGCTATATTCTTTGCATGACGAGCTTTGAATGATGCCCTCCGCTTACGATCTGCCTCAGACTCTCCTTCGCGCTTTGGAGATCCAGATACACCCTGTTGCCCAAACCTAATCGTTCTTGGTTTTCCGTTATCACTCACAAGAACTACATGTGACTTTGCTGCTCCAGGCGTTCGTTTAGGCTTATTGACACCTGACACACCAAGCCTTTTCATTGCCGCCTTAATTGCATCACTCATAGCCTTGACAGGTTATCTAAGTAGCTTGAGCGTGTTTTGACTTGAGCAACTTCCTTCTTAACCTCAACAACCTCGATCTTAGGTTGATCTTGGACAGCCTGCTGTTCAGAAACGTTAGGCTTGCTATCTTTCTTGATCAGAAATACACGTCTTTGAGTTGATTCTTTATTCATATTAAATTTCCTTTGTAAGTGCTTCTCGGATGATTTGTTTCACATGGGCAATTTGCCTAGCCTTGAGGCACTGCCTTAGAATATCTTTTAGCTTTAAGTTTTCTTTTTGTAAATAGAGAACGTCTCCATCTTGATTGTTATTTTTATCTGTCATAATTGTTAAACAATAAACTCCTTGCTAAACTTCAGCGCATTGTCCCATCTGTTCTGAAGACCAGTCCAGAACTGCTTTCTAGCTCCAACTGGAGGGGCAATACGGATCTCGTATGTCTCTCTGGCTTTACGAAGTTTCTCTAATAGTTCTGCTGGAGTCCCCCTGCCCATAGCCGCCTGAGTAATTGGCCCCCACTTGCCATCGTCAGGAACACCAAGCGCAATCTGCAATACTCTGAGCGCACCTTTAGCTCCGCGATTAAACACAGTGTCACGAAGGAATGCCTCAACAGCAGGGTTACGTGTCCAGTTAGCAACAACGTCCGTGTAGTCCATTAGATAGGCTTTAGCGTACTCTTCGGCTTCCCAGTACTTACCATCAGAGATAAGGTTTTTAAGCTTCCTAGCAGCCTCTGGGTGATAGCGATCATTGATTCCGGCAACCTCGTACGACCCCCCGCCATCAGCGGCAGGTAGATCATAGACCTTTAGGTTACCTTGCTTGTCCCTTCTGGCTTCTGAGTCCAAGATGAACTTAGCCATGTCGATTTTTTGTGGCATAATTAGAATTCAGCGTATCCCCTAATTTCTCCCTTGATTGGAATTAATACAAAACTGCACTTTAAACTATCAATCAACCTAACAATAAATGGTCGATAATCTATTTGATCAGTAAAGCGAATTGGATTCTCATACCAAACATTAGATGGATAGACTTGCCCATACGAGCAGGCAACCATCATCAAAAGCAAACCAAATATCTTATTCCTCACAGGAGACGCTTTACGCACTTGGGCGTTTGGATTGAACGAACCACCAGGTATTGTCCTGCGAAGCGTTTTACGAGCCTTTACGCGCCCGTAAACAGCAAGTCCTGCGCCGATGGCTTCCATAGAAATAGTAACGATGTCCGTTAACTCTTCATTCACTATGTCAACGTGCATACGTTTTAACACTTGAGCCAGCAACATAACGACGATTCCAATAATCGTCCGACTTTTCCACCATATCTTCTCTTCGTTCATTCCTCAATACGAGAAAGCGCTAACTCAATAGCAAGATTTACTGCACTTGAAGATGCTTCAATGCCATTGCTGAATGCGGTTTTTTTAATTTGATTGATAGCCAGCCTGCGTTTTTGATCACCAGTCTTAGATGAATCACGTAATGACAAAACAACCTCTAGAGCAATTGGTAGAATGTCTTTAATAGCATTAGCTGTGCTATTTTTTAAAATGGGAATAATGAACTCCAGTACAGACTTGGATGTTCCAGTTAAAAGCGATAATGTTTTAACAATAATTGATTTCATATAAATAATATATCAACGTCTTATTGAATATCAATTTTTATTCTTGCGCCAATTTTTAACAATAACAGCTAGAGATGCAACGCCGACAACAATACCGATACAGAGTGAACCCACTCTAAGCCAAGCCTCAATCTCAGGGAGCAGAGAGATTCCCACCGATGCGGCGGTTGCCATGATTCCAGTTATTCCAGCGTTAAAAGAGTTAGTATCCATATTATTACATATATTATTAATTGTTTAAAAATTGTGAACTTACGAGTTTAGTATCAGTTGTACACCACTTCAACCATTCTTTTGCTACAGAGTCAGAATTATCCCACCACGCTCTGAGGTTCATGCTTTTCCAATATGAGTCCCAAACCCAAAGTTTATTTTTACCAACTGGATATAGATAGCACGTCAATGCGTGACTGAATTTAGGTGTGTTGACGATAAGAACTTTGGCTTGAATCCCGCTTTGCTTCAGCGCTTGCGTCATGGCGATTGCCTCTGGTAAACAAGCGTTCTTATACTTTCCAACAAACTCAGGTTGATCTATTGGAGGACTTGAAGTGCATCCAGCAATAGCAATTAGAATTATTGGAATTAAGTGTTTCATTCCTCTACCCAAGTATAAACCCCATTGACAACCTTGAGAACAAACGTCCCTTGATCGCTGGGAGGAGTTGGCATGCGCTCGGCAACGAGAACTGGGTCTTCGTCAACGCGAACGTAAATTTTGCCGTCTGTAACATTGATCGCTATCTCTCTTTCAATCCACTGCGCTGTGCTTGGTTTAGCACCAGGGATTAAGCTCTGCAATGGGAGGATTCGTGATGGGATTTCAGTTACAGACGGCATTTTATTTAGACTCCAAATTTAACGTTTCCGAAAAACTTAACAGGAGCTTGCAATTTGACAAGCGTTGGAGGAGGAGGAGTTGGAACCCATGCTCCATTTACGATTTCTCCACCATAACCATTATTGTTCAACTCGATTGCTTCCGTTCCACTTAACGCACGATTCCAAATACCAAAAGAATCAATTTGCATATTGGATGGTTGCATTTCTCCAGAAGTTCCAATTTTAATCCCATTTATAACAAGAGTAAAGTCGTTGAAATTCAAATCTGGACATGGAAAAATTGCTCCATTTTTGTAAATTGTCGCGTTTGAATTACTAGCAGAAATAACAAAGTGATTCCACTCGTTTACTACCGCATTCGTTTGGTGGGAGAATCCAAACGGCCTCAAATCCAACCCTTCAACATAACCAATTGGCATATTGTTTGGGCCAAAAATGTCCATCTGATAGATAATATTCGGGTACATTTCAGCAGTAACCTTTGCCCAGAAACTGAGTGAAAATTCATTCCAACTTGATCCGTCAAATTCTGCTGTTAAATATCCACCTGGGCCTGCTGCTTGAAAACAATTGCCTGTTTTTCCAGTAACAAATGAAACATCACCATTGGGAGTTAGATGTCTATTGTTGCCAGACGAGTCGGTGAGGTCTGAAAGTCCGTAAAAAGCGATAAGATTGTCTGTAAGTGCCATAATATATTTTTTAAAAAAGGTTGTTAAAATAACCCCCTGCCACTGCGTTGTGCAATGACAGGGGGATTGATTTTTAGTAGTTCAAATTAGAACGTTCCACCACCGAGGATGAACCCAGTAAGTGTGCTAGTTCCAGAACCGACGATGTTTTGCGAAACAGTCACCGAGCCAACAACGTCGAGCGCAGTTGCAGGAGACTCAGTTCCGATACCAACAGAACCAGCAGAACCGACGTAGAGGGCAGTAGAACCTGCACCGCTGATCTCCATGCTGGAAGCTTGGAGGCTAACACCGCTGATGCTACCACCAGTGATGTTTACGTTGTTCGAGTTTTGAACCGACATGGTTCCAAGGCCAGCAATCGTGCTTTCAGCAGAATTAAGACGACCTTCATGGTTGTCGGTAACGTCACGAACGCTCTGAACGTCTGCCGTGCGGTTTGAAACCTCATCAGCAAGATCACTTGTCAACTGAGCTTCGGCTGCTTCAGCGCGGCTAACTTCATTGTCAAGCTCGGTTTGGAGCGCAGAGATCGCAGCGGAACGTGCGGAAACTTCGTCTGCAATATCACTAGCGATTTCAGATGCGAGATCGGAGATAGCTGTTTGACGTGCAGAAACTTCGTTGTCGATTGCAGTCTGGAGAGCGGACTCAGCGGCTTCAGCGCGTGTTTTCTCAGCAAGAACAGCAGCAGCAGAGCTAGCAGTCAAGTTTGTGATCGTGTCCGTGATGGAACCATCAGCCGATTGAAAGGCATTGACAACCTCCGTCAAGGAATCGAGGGCAGCTGGATCAATGTTGCTCAGTACTGAATCAACTCGGCTGTTGACAGCAGAGATAGCTGACTCACGCGCAGTCGTCTCAGCAGAGATGGCGGCGGCGCGTGCAGTTTGTTCCGCAGAAATAGCGGCTTGACGTGCAGTAACTTCCGCAGAAACAGCAGCTTCACGGGCCGAAGTTTCGCTAGCGATGTCGTCAGCAAGAGCGGACTCAGCAGACTCAGCGCGGGATTGCTCAGAGCTAATATCGGACTGAAGCGAGGACACTGCATCAGTGAGATCGCTGGCTAGGTCGGCTTCAGCGGCTTGAGCGCGGCTAACCTCGTCAGCAAGGTCGCTTGCGAGTTCAGCCTCTGCATTTTCAGCGCGGCTAACTTCACTAGCAAGGTCGCTCTCAAGTGTGCTAACACGACCAGTCAAGGTAGTAGCAGCGTTCTCAATCGCAACGATGTCGCTTTCAGCTACACTAACACGTCCCTCAAGGGCGCTTGCGGCAGTCTCAATAGCAGTGCTGCGAGTGTCGTTAGTGTTGGCGCGGCTTGTGAGGGTAGCAATGTCGCTGGCGAGTAGGTCGTCAGCAGCAATACGAGCGGCTTCTTCGTCGGAAATATCCGAAGCAAGAGCGGCTTCAGCGGCTTCGGCGCGTGTGCGCTCTGCACCAATGGCAGAAGTTGCCGATGTGCCAAGAGCAGAAATCATTCCGCTTAGGTCACCGTCAGCAGCTTGAAAAGCGGTAACAATTTCCGAAAGAGAGTCGAGGGCCGCTGCATCCGTGTTGGATACAATCGCGTCCACTCGTCCTGTAAGGCTATTTATAGCTGCTTCACGCGCAGTAACTTCTGCGTCAAGTGAAGACTGAACTCCACCAGTCAAAGACTCGGCGTAAGTACGTGTCGAGAAATGACCTTCACCAGCAATTGGGATGATGGCGGTAGCATTACCAGCTCCGTCATTACCAGTTCCGATATAGAGGATTGAGTCATTTTCGTTGTGTGCCAACTCAGCAGTAAGTGCTGTTGTTGGTGCTCCAGATCCTGCTGGATCACCGAGGAGACGATGGCGGTTAGAGAAACGTGTGCGATTGATGTCGTTATTAGGCATAATTATTTTATTCTATTTTGTTTAGTTTTGTTTTGTATTGCGTGTTTTCTTGTACCACTATTGATTTTCATCAACAATGAAAGTTAATACGATCCGGCGACTTCAATGTCAAGGAAGTTTTCAACTGGATCATTTAAAATATTGGGATGTTCCGGAAGCAAAGAAAGATTTACTTCTCTTTCTAATTTAACAAAATTACCAGATGGTGGTTGCCATGTATTAATATTTCCATCCCAAAGAATTGTATTTTCTAGCCATCCACCTTCTGAGTTTAAAACCGCATATCGTTGTATCATAATTAAAAATAAGTTGTTATAATTGCAATACCATTTGCGCCAGCGCCACCAACTCCAGAAGTTGCTCCGCTTTCAGTTGCTCCACCACCGCCACCTCCACTTGCTGGGAACCCGCCAGAATTACCATCCCCACCAGAAACAGCAAGGCCAGCGCCACCTCCACCACCGCCAGAACCAACTGCAAACAATCCTGTTGATGCTAATGTATTAGATGTTCCAGCTCCCCCTGGAGCTCCAGTGTTTGATCCAAATGCACCTCCAGCAAAATCAAGAACATTTGATCTGCCTCCAGCGCCACCTGCAAATGGAGCGCCACCAACAGTAATTGTTCCTCCAGAACCTCCACCAGCTCCACCATATTGAAATATTGATGAGGCAGATGATGGAATTCCAACTCCTCCAACTGTTGTCAAATTTGAACTACCTCCATTATTTGCATTTAAAAGTCCAAATCCTCCAGTGGCGGATATAGTTGCTCCACCTCCACCACCAAGACCGCCATTGGAAATCAATGAATTAAAAATTGTATTTCCTCCAGCGTTACCAGCCGTACCATTACCATTTACCGCACTTCCTGCCCCACCAGAACCACCAGCGCCAATCGTAACGGATTCAGTAGCACTTAAAACTGATGCGGGAACCGATACTTTTAAGTATGATCCTCCACCACCGCCAGCTCCACCAGATTTTGCAGTTAATGCAACAGTGCCTTTTCTTCCACCGCCACCACCTCCTCCAGCGCCTAATAGTTGAATATCAACAGATTTAGCTCCTGCTGGTTTTGTCCAAGTTCCGCTTGATGTAAAGATTTGAACATCAGCAATTGCTGCGGTTCCAAGATTTGTTCTGGCGGAAGCTGCGTCAGAACCACCAGTACCTCCGTTTGCAACGCTTAAATCGTTTGTTAAATTTAGAGTGTCCGCATTGATGACACTGAAGTAGTCAACGGGATTTAAGTTTGTTCCTGTAAAGGTTGAATTCACTTTATCGTAAACAAGATTCAGAATACTGTAAAATCCCGCCAAACTAACTCGCTCGACACTGTTTGCTGCTGAATTTAGCACAAAACTATTTGCAAGCGTAATGTTGGTTCCTGCGCTTGACGTTACTGCATTTGTTGTTGGCGCTGCTGCAAAAATAGCACAACCATCAAATTGCAAACTTCCGGCAGTTACGCTTGGAGCAATAACTTGAAAAGAGTCTTTAATCAAAACACTTGCGGCAGCATTTGATACTGCAACTGCCCAACATTTGTTTCCTATAATTGAAACAGTTCCAGCTCCTGTGATTTGAATTCCAGATGTACATTGTAGTTCACTGTTAATTATTTCAACATAATTTGTTCCAGATTTAATAACTTGTGTATCTACAGTGCAATTTGAGATATATGCATTGCCAGACCCAGCAATTGTTAGGCTGCTCATCTTTAAACCGGAAATGCGAGCGGCAGCATTTATGGTAAGTGTTCCGTAAACAATTGTATTTGCGCCTGTTAACGCATATGTTGTAATCGTAGTGTTAGTAGATGTAACGGTTGGATTTTCAGTGTATCCACCCGGATGAACAATGACAGTATTCTTTCCAGCACCAACCAATGTGAGTGCTTTGGTAATTGTTAATACTGGATTAATTAAAGTTCCGTCACCAGTTGTATCGTTTCCATCTTTGCTGACATGAATTTCATTATCAAAAACTGTAGTTGATGGGCCAGTTGCTCCAGCATCTCCAGTAGCTCCCTGAATACCTGTTGATCCAATTTCTCCAGTTGCTCCGGTTAGTCCGGTTGCGCCTTCTAATCCGGTGGAACCAGTCGCGCCTTCCAATCCGGTAGCGCCAACGCCTGTTGCACCTGTCAAACCAGTTGCTCCCATCTGTGCAATCAGAGTCCAATAAACGTCAATGTATGCTCCGAATGGGCCAAAACCAGATGGCGCATTTTGAATGCAGTACCATGTTTCTCCAGCATATGTAACTACATCTCCAACATTGTAAGTTTGAGATTGTAATTCCAAACCTGATCCACCATTGTAAAGAAGCGTTATTTCTGCATTGTTTAATGCGCGACCCCAGATACCTACTGCATCAACTTGTCCGTTCAAAAACGTGTTTGCGCTTGGAACAGAATCTGCTCCAATAAAAAATCCAACTGAACTTAAATCAAATGAAGTTGATCCAATATTAACACCATCTAAAACCAACGTCCCATTATCGTAAACTTTTAAATCTCCAATAGCATTACAAGTCGCAAGAACGTGATGCCAAGTATTATCTAAAATACTAGATGATGTAGCATTAACACCACCTCCAGCGTACAATGACAAAATTCCACTTCCATCAGTTTGAGAAAATAAATTAAACTCGCTATTACCAACGTCTGTTATGCAGGCCCAATCTTGTTGAGAAATTGATGCTTTAACCCACGCAGAAATTGTCAATTCACTGACAGTTTGTGGAATTGTGGTAAACAAAAGTTGAGTTGAACCATCGAGGATAGCGGCATCTCCAATTTTACCGGGTGCAAAAGTAACTCCTCCAATATTAGTAAGGGTATTTCCGTTCCCAGAAGAATCAGACGTATCACTTAATTTGTAAAATGCCTCAAGATTTACCAGCAAACTGCTATCCCATGCACCTAGAAAATTCCACAATACAGAAGGGCCAGTTGCGCCAGTCAAACCTGTTGCACCCTCTAATCCGGTAGCGCCAACGTCGCCTGTAGCGCCAGTAGCTCCAGTGCTTCCTTGCAATCCAGTTGCACCTTCTAGCCCTGTGGCTCCAACTTCACCTGTTGCTCCAGTTACTCCAGTTGCACCATCTGAACCCGTTGCACCAGTTGCTCCAGTTTGTCCTATAAGGCAAAGCGTAACGCCAGCTTGCGTTTTGTATCCGGGATTTTGCGAATATGTAATAGTTGCAGTAATGTTTCCTGTAATTGGATCATATGCATTGATCAACATATGCTGTATAATTCCACCCTCATCAGGAGCATATACGCTTAATGTTTGTCCAGCACCCCATGCCATATTTGAATATGAAAGGCCATTATATGTTGTGCCAACTGCTTGAAAATAATAATCACCTGAAAGGAACGGTGTACAAATCAATGGCGTTAAACCTGTGGCTCCTGTAGATCCATCAAGTCCTGTAGCCCCTTCTAAGCCAGTAGCACCAACGTCACCTGTAGCGCCAGTTAAACCAGTGGCTCCGTCGGCTCCTGCTGATCCAGTAGCTCCAACGTCACCTTGAAGTCCGCTTGCTCCAGTGGCTCCATCTAACCCAGTTGCTCCTGTAGAGCCTGTAGCCCCACCAGGCGTTCCCTGCGGTCCGGTAGCGCCAGTAGCTCCTGTGGCTCCACCATTGGCCCCTGGGATTCCTTGTGGTCCCGTAGCTCCAGTTGCTCCGTCAATATTTCCACCACCACCTTGAGCAATGTCGTAAGTATTGTCTGCAATTTTATATAGCAGGTTTAAATTTCCATCTCCATGTATCGGTTGTTGTGCCATATAATTTTAAATTCTAATTAAGATTGATTTGTTAATTCGTAAGTTTTCTCAGCAATCTTGTAAAGTAAAACTTGTTTTGAATCATTATTGTTAACAACAACTCCAAAATTCTCAGCTATCTTTAATAAAAGATTATGCTCAGAATCTCCATGTTCTGGGGCTTGCGCCATAATTATGCCAATCCTGCGCGTGATTTAAGTTTTTGAGCATATGACTCTTCTTGCTTCATATCATCACTCATTCCCTCATTCATCTCATGCTCGGAACCTTGCGGCATTTCTTCTTCTTCTGGAATTCCAATTGGATATCCGTCTATGGAAATTAATTCAAACTCTCCATTGCCGTAATATTTAACTTTAGCGAGAATTTCTTTCTCGTCACCTTTTTTCATCTCTGAAACGTCCATTCCCTCTGGCGCTTTGAACATTACTTCTTCAGAGCATTTATCCATGCCTTCATCCATTCCATTTCCCATACCTTCACCATTACCACCCATACCAATCATAACTGCAAGACCGCCTTTTTTACCTTCGTGCATAATTAATCTTTCTTTAAAGTTACAAAAATAGATTAGTGTGGAGAGGGTTAGAACCTCCCCACACTTGATCCGTTAGCTCTTACGAGCAGGTTTGATACAGCGTAGCTGGGCTGCAACGGAGATGCATGATTGCATAACCCCATTCAGTGCGCTTTGGCTGGGAACCCTGCATGAACAGAGCGTAAAAGTAACCATTAACACCAAGGATGTTGTTGGCGTTATCTTTGTTGTTAATCCACATGAACTCACCACGATAGTTGACAGGATCAAATTTCAGGCCGGAACCTGGGCTTGTGATCACTTGAGCAACACGTGAGGTATAGACGTGTGGGTTGTAGATGAAGCTGACTTCATAAGCGGCAGAGCGGTATGCTGGGTTCACAACAGCCTTGTTGCCAGTGTTAGCTGGGGCAGTAGTGAAGAATGGCACACGGACAAACTCACCACCAACGAAGTTGTAGCGAGGAGCCTGACGATCAACCAAGTGGACGTATCCGCTGTAGCTGAATGCAGCGCCGAATGGCTTGATAAGCTCGTCAACCTGTGAGGAGAAGCGGAGATCCTGACGGATATCGGCATTCTGTTTCTTTAGGTAGTTGCTTGTTTCTGGCGAGCAGATTAAACCATACTGTGGCTCACCGTCAACCATTGCATAATGACCCTCAGCCGCATCACGGGAGAGATCAAGATAGAACTGATCAAGGATACCTTGGTCAAGAGCGTATGCAGGAGCTGCCGCTGGGAAGGCTTGGTTTGATCCACTTGTGGACATAGCCAAAGTGTCGTTAACGTCTGTGACAACTTTGTTGCCAGCGAGACGAGAGAACTCATCACGATAACGGTTGCTCCAGAACCATTGGCTGTTCTCTTTGAGAACTTTGACTTCACCTGCGAGCTGCTCTTCAGCTTTCCATGCAGTACGAAGATCGTTCACGCAGAAACCTGGGGAACGGATAGCCGACTGTTGGAGGTTGTAGCTCTTAAGGGTACGTGCAAACTCAACAACTTGTGGAGTTGGGTTACAAGTGTTGCCGGTCCCATCGTTAGTTCCAACGTCTTCCCACGCAGTCGATGATGCGTTAGGAACGGTTGTGCGCTCTTGGATGAGGGTCTGGATGGATTCGCCCATTCCAGCAGGGAATGTGTCTTGTTTGACGAGACGATTCCAAGGGTCAGTTGCGATAAGTTTTGCGGAGATCATTTCACCGATACGTCCGGCTTCTTGTTGGAGCTGATTGTTAACATCAGCGAGATTATATTGTGACATAATTTATATTTTTAAATTTGATTTAGTTTATGAACTACAAAAGCGTTTAAGTTGCCAACTATAGTTCGGTTCATTTTTTCTTTGGTGAGCCACATCAAAGACCTTTCGGATTTATAAGCTCGGTTTGTTTACTAATGTTAAGGAATCAGCGATCCGTGTAAGATTTTTAAACAAGTCCTACAACTTGCACTTCGACAAATACGTTACATTATTTAAGTATGCAAGAATTATTTTTAACAATAATAAAAAAAATAGGACGGGGTTTTTAATCCCGCCCTATTCACTCTACACACAAATGCAACGCTATCCGGAAATCCTACTTACAAGACCTTTAACAAAATCATCTGTATCTACTTTAGTATAGTCAACTGACTTTGCTGTCTCAGTTGGAGTTTTGGGAGAATTTCCACCAGCAGCAGCAGGAGTGCCGCCGCGAAGCTTGACGTTATTCTCTTTTGTTTCACTCAACTCTTTCTGCAATGAAGAGATTTGATCAACCAAGTCTGGAAGAACAGTTGCTCCAAGGATGCCATAAACCTTAAGGTTCTCAGGCCACTCATCGTAACCCATGATTTCTTTTTGAAGCTTATTAATGTCTGGACGCTTGTCTTCCGGCAATAAATTAAATACTTTCTCGCTAATCTTTGGCAAAACTTCGCTCACAGCAGTTTCACGTTGAGCAATATATTGCTGATACTGCTCTTGTTGTTCCTTGCTATTGCGCTCCATTGATGCCTCATACGCAGCTTTAGAGTTAGACTCAAGCTCAGACTTGCGCTTCTCGATCTGCAAAAGATTATCGGCTAATGCCCATACCTTTGTCTTGTCACGCTCAGACCAATCTGCAATTACCGATTCCAGTTTAGCCGGATCACCGTTGCTGTCAGCTTGAAGCGCGTCAATTAAATCACCAGTATCAGTCTGATTCCGTTTAGAAAAGAACTCGGCGTCTTGGATGATTTGATTTAACGGTTCAGTAATATACTGCTTCCACTCGCGTGTTGACTGAACCCTAGACATATACAGCTCGCCATCGAGCTCTTCACGCTCTTGCTGAATTGCTTCAAGCTGCTCTTTAAGTTCAGCTACTTCTTTAGCCGATTGCTGATACTCATCTCCTTTAGCTTTTAATTCAGCCAGTTCACGCTGTGCGTTTTTTAAATCATACTCAGCTTGCTTAAGTTCCTTCCAGCGAATCTTCGCCTTATCTTCAGATGGCTCTACTTCGGACTGAACATCTTTACTAACAACTTCAGCTTTATGCTTCTCTCCTCCTCCTTCAGACTGAGCTTGTGGTTCTTGCTTGGCTTCCGTTGTTGTAGCAGCTTGAGTAGGCTCAATAGGCTTGCTTTCTTTAGGCGGCTGGACTGATAGGTCATTGTTTGCAATTGATGTTAGCGCACTCCTAAGATTGGAAATTGCTGAATCTGTTGTTGCTGGTGCTTCTTGTGCTTGTTCGGACATATGTTTTATTTCTTGATACCTACACGATGACGATCTCCCCAAGATTTATTCTTGGTTGAAACGCTCGTCTTTTTACCCATAGTTGACGTTGTTTTGGTTGCCATTGGTTTAGCTGACATTTCTTTTTCTTTCATCATAATATTACTCCGATTGATTGTTTGTTTCCATTGATAGGCGTTCTGCCTCCAATATTTCATCCTCCGTATATAATCCGGTGGACAAAAGTTTTCTGCGAGCTTGGACTATATACTCTTTGTCCAAATCATTCAATCTCTTTTGATTAACTTTAGTAAGAAGAACAAGTTTATTAAAGAACTCTTCAGCTCCAATTGTCTTTGCTGCCTCAATATCAGTAGGGGCTTTAGGTGAGCATTCTTGCCTTACGATAGTAATTGCTTCTTTTAATACTGGTGTCTCTAAGATTGATTCTAGCTTTGATACTTTGTCAGAGTTTAATTGAAATAGTTGTCGTTGTGTCATGCTCTTATGCCTTGTGTTTGAATTTTGCTCGCTACCTCTGCGTCACGTAATGCTAGTTTTTGAGAAGCTTCTTGTTGTCTCATAACCATTTTTTGTTGGTGAGTTTGCATATCCATTTCAAGCTTTGCCTGACGGACTGCTCGCTCCGAATCAATTTTAGCCAAAACAGCCGGATCAATTTGTGGTTGCTGCTCTTGCTGATCTTGCCCTTGCATCATTGCTTGACGTTGCTGTTCTCCCATTAACTTCTGAACCTTCAAAGTTCCATTGTGTAGAATCTCATCTGCGTTCTGAAGAACCTGACGGAACATTGCAGACTCACTACGCATCTGTGGGTCTTGAGACAGCAATTCAACGTGCTGTGCAACGTGTGCGTTAAGCGCATTGATTCCACCAAGCATAGGAGCCAACTGCATTGGATCAAGTTCAAGCAATTCTTGAGCTTGCGATACCAGCGGATTAAGTGCTTCCGTATGAATCTTTGCGTGAACAAGGTTGTTCTGACCATCGATGACTTGTATATTGCTGCCTGCAATTAGTTGATTGTTTTCAATTTGTGCAATTGATGCATCAACGGTTGGGCGATCAGACTCTCCAGGCTGCGTTGCATAACGTGCGGCATTCTCATAACCAGCAGTCTCAGATGCAATATCCCAAATAAGGTTTTGTTTACCAAAGTCTGGAAGACTACCAAAGATACCCATGAGTCGATCAAATGAAACCATACGAGCAGCCTCTGATCCCGCGCCAACTGGTTTGGTAATGCGAAGCCTATCAACATCAAGATTGAAGAATGCTTCGAGATACCTATCCTTGGCTCCAAATGATTCTGAACCTCTACGCAATAGACGCTTGTGAAGTTCTACGACATACTTGCCACCAGGTTCACGTGCATCGTAGTCTTTACGCTTCATCCTACGAACCATCTCACGCATAAGTGATTCCCACGGGTCAAAGAATAAGTTCAAACTTGACACACTCATTTTAGCAATATTGCTAAGTTCAGCGCGTACTTGTGTTGCTGACTTCTCAATGGATGTATTAACTAGCGACTCGGTATTATAGCTTGATGTGCGCTCACGGAACAACTGAGTAAATGCACTGACGATTGGAAGCGTTCCACTTGATACATTGGGAACTATAGTATCCTTAATCACGTCAATTCCTGGTGAAAGCAAATTATAGATTCCATTTGGAATGAACTGCATCTCTTGCAAAGCAGTCTCATCTTTCGGCTGGAACGTAGGGGCAGAACCAAATGATGCAATCTCCAGCAACGAGCAGTATGCGCGATTCAACGCGCCATTGATTGCAAAGACATCGTACCCTTGCCCGCGAACCCCATGATAGTATCCATTAGTTCCAACTCCATATGTGAATACGGTATAGGCTTGATAGCTATTCTCAAACCGACCTACTTTCTTGTATAGGAAATCTTGAACCGAATTGTCGTCATTGATCATGTAATGTGATACACGATTATCAAACTCAGTAACCCAAAGGTGAACAACGCGAATTGATTGTTGATTAGCAGCCTGAGTTGTGAAGAACAAATCATTGTTCCTCAATTCCATTTCTAGCTTTTCCCAGTCGTATTGCCTAAAGTTATAATAATTGTTGTTATTATTTACAGACTGGATGATAGCCCTACGACAAACCTCAATGTTAAATCCATGAATCTTTGCAGTCTCCTCATCTTTAATCAACTGATAAAGCTGTGTGGGGCTATAGAAACGCAAGCAAGCGGCAACGTCGATGTTGTCTTGACCAATCTCAGTCTTACGAGGAATCTTAAAGTCGGACATATCCGTAGACTTCCAGCGCCAATCCCACTCATCATTGAACATTACAACTCCAACACCATGTTTGATAAAGCTATTGCAAAGCCTTAAATATGTTGGAAAGAAGTTTCTCCAAGAGCGGATTGCTGCTGTAACCTCTTGCGCTACAACTTGAGAAAGTTCATCTTGCTCAGTCTGTGATCCGTAAAGTGTAGGGCATGAAAAGAATGTTTGCGGCGCATTAATAATATCCGTATATCCCGCCATCGCAGTATCAAGGACTTGCTTTGCAAATCCCCAAGATACGTTTACTCGATATGATTGTCCGGCATTAATCAATGCCCTCTCGTCGTATGGTCGTTCATTGTCATACGCAGCATCAATCTTGCTGCGATCAAAAGCAGAAACGGCATCCGCTCGTCGTAGTGTCTCCCAAATCTCATAGGCTGACTTAGCATCTTTAATACGCGAAACAGGAGGCGTTCCGTTATTGGAAAGTGTTTCTAATACATCGCTCATTCTTCAGTTTCCTTTTGTTTTTTCTTTGAAGACTTATTACGTTGTTTATATGATTTAGATTGCGGCTCTGAATCAGAGTATGTCGCATCTTCGATATCTTCCATAATGTCTTCAGCGTCTTCAACTGAAAGGTTTTTTATCATTTTCATATCATCATTACTATTGTCCAACAATAACTTAAATAAAGAACTATCTTTGCAACCATGCACAAGAACAGCACTTTTATCCACTGGTTTATTCCAATGAATATCCCAAGCTAAATTGGCATCTGAATCACATACAATGTTTTCACCTTCATGGCGATAGTTTTTTGTACGCCAATTATTTTGAATTAAATTTGAGTCATTTAATTGCTTAACAACATACCACTGGATGATATGAGTCCAATGCCTATTGGACATTGACATTGAGTTCAGTACAGGTGAAAGACAGATTTCCTTAGAATACACTCCAATTGGAGCCATGCGTTGACCAGCAAGAGATTCTGGTAGAAGCTCTCCGTTCTTTCCCTCGTACACGCGCTCTTTAGCACCTAGATAAATACGGGGACTGCGCTTTTCTTTAACGGCCTTTGTTGTATCTGCATAGTATTCAGCGGATATAATATCAAGCCAATTGTTCTTTAGGATTGTTGTATCAAGTTCAAACCACATGAATGCATCAGCATCTTTCTTTCCGGCAATATGACGGCATAGTTGCTGGAAATAGAAGTTGCACGACATAGGCCAGCCAAGCATCGTGTCATCAATAATTAGAGTCTCAGATGCGTCAAACAAATGTTTAATCTTCTTATCAAGCTCAAGTACATCTTGCTCAACTTCACGTGATCCAAATATAATTACTTCATGGTCTGACCCAGGCTTAAATGATTCAAGTGATTTAACAAGGTTAGGGATCAAGTGACGATCATGCCTCGATACTGGTATTGTAATCTTCATATTAAAATAGCATTGAAAATGTTGCCTTGAACCTTATTGGAGACGCTGGATGCCTGTCATCAACGAATTCTTGGCAGTTCACCTTCCTCCACACCCGCCGAGGCATAAAGAAACCATACTCATAAATGCCGCGAGAAATAATGATAACTTTAAAGCCTGCCCTATCAAGCACGAATCCGCTTCCTCCAATCGCCCGTGATACCGCAAGAGCAAGTGGAGACTTTGTAGGGTTGTGTTTAATTCCGTTAACATAATCTTCTGGTTTAACAATAATTTCAAAATCTACATCTTGACGCTTCTCGTCAATAAAAATTTCAGACTTTGTTTTCCTAAACCCAAGTTCCTGTAATAGTGTCATTGCGAATATAAAATTAACACACTTACATTTTATTGCAATAACTAATTGCGATAATTTTTATTTATTGTAATATTTTTTCAATGAATTTTGCTCCTATTTTTGGCGACCCAATGGAAGGCTACTTGCACCAATATGGGTTTAACTGGCGTAAGGGAACTCACCAAATAGCTATTGAGTTGGCTATGTTCCGAGAAAAGATAACTCAAAGAATTCCCAAAGACACTGGAGATGTTGATACGTTCTTTCACTTCCAAAGGATAGCGAGGGCATTTTGGCCTGAGCGTGATAACAAGGCTGCTGTTAACTTTATCTGGCATCCTTGGGCTGAACGGATGATCCGCGCTGCCTGCGACCATGAATATCTTGCAATAGCTGGCTCAGGCGGTTGTGGTAAGTCGGAAGCATATGCAATCTGGGCGATCATCAACTACCTTGCAGATCCAGAGAACACTACGGTTCTTGCAACGTCCACTACGATTAAGGCATCTAAGCAGCGCATTTGGGGTAAGATAACAAGATACTGGGGTGTGTGCGAACAGCTTTCACTTCCTGGTCATCTCGTTGATTCTGAAAACAAGATTAGCTTTGTTGGTGCTGGAGGTAAAAGATCAGACCTTTCCGGCATTGTCCTTATTCCAGGCGAAAAGAAGAAGGAACGTGACGCTACTGGTAAGATGCAGGGTATTCACAATAAGAACGTAATATTTGTAGCTGACGAGCTTTCTGAGCTATCTGAGGCTATTACTGAAGTTGCATTCTTCAACTTGTCCAAAGGTTGTGAACGGTTCCAGTTTATCGGAATTTCTAACCCTGCTTCGTATGTAGATGCTTTTGGTAAGTTTGCTAAACCTAAGGATGGATGGGATTCAATTGACGTAGATGACGAAGAGTGGAAGACAGATCGCGGAGTGTGCTTGCACTTTGATGGGTTAAAGAATCCTAACATGGTTGCGAGAAAGAAGATTTACTCATGGATGGAAGGACCGCAAGACTTTGATAAGATTCCAGAAGATGCCAAGAATACTTCTTCGTTCTGGCGAATGTATCGTGGATTCTGGTGTCCTGCCGGTATCACAGATCAGATATACTCGGAAGTTGAGATACTTAACTCTAATGCTACTGACAAGGCGATATGGCTTGATAACGACAAGGTTAAGGTAGCGTTCCTTGATCCATCATTCACTAACGGAGGAGATAGAACTGTTTTATACTTTGGCACTGTTGGAAAGCTTGCTGAACCGCATGGCTATCGTGGACTGCAATACGACGAGTACCTTGTATTCAGTGAAGATGTTACCGACAAATCCATGACAAGATCACAGCAAGTTGTGCAGTGGTTCCGTAATGAGTGCTTGGCTAGAGGGGTTCAGCCCAAGAATGCTGGATACGATAAGTCTGGAGCTGGTGGTCCGTTAGGAGACTTTATCTCGGTAGCATGGTCAAAAGAAGTGTATGGTCTTCAGTTTGGCGGGAGAGCCTCCGATAATCCGGTGTCAGCCTACGACCCAACACCATCACATGAAAGGTACGTTAACTCGGTATCTGAGATTTGGTATTCAGCTAAGGAGTATATGCGAACTGGTCAGATCAAAGGGATTGGCGATGACCTGTTACGTGAGATGTGCATGAGAAAGCTCGACCCTAATGGAGAGAAGAACCTAGCTCTCCGTATCAAAGTTCTGCCTAAGTCTGAAATGAAATCAAGGTTTGGAATATCACCCGACATTGCTGACGCTGGAATGGGCCTATTAGCTCTCGCAAGGGAGAGGTTGAACCTAGACAGCACACAAGCAACAAAAGCGTTAAATACGAACAATAAGACGGCAAGCTCTGGATGGAAGCAAGCGTTCAGTAAATTTCGTTCTATTTACTAATTAAATTTTGCATAAAACCATTTCAATAAATGCCTCAACTCTATTTGATTCCTCAAAAGTCTGATCTACATTTGCAGGAACACTGTAGTTATAGTTATTGTCTATCAGCATTACCCTCTTAGCGTAGCAGTATGGAGATAGTATTCCCAAGAATTGATAGATATTCACATGATGTCTTGATGGACTCTGCTCAAATGTAAAACTCCATGTACTTTTATGATCTGGATTATAGCGAGAAGGCCATACTCTTCCCTCATACAGCGTCCAATCTGGTATTGATATAATCGCATGCCCACCTGTCTTAACAATTTTTAGCCACTCTACCATTGCAGCACATGGGTCATGCATGTGTTCCAAGCATTGTGATGCGTGTAGGTAATCAAACTTATCTGAGAAGTATTCGGATATTTTATTTGCGTCACCTTGCTCTTGATCAAATGCCATGCAGTTATTGTCCCACACCTTATCCGGCCCACACCCAACATCAATTCCCTTTCCGCTTATAATCTGGTTCCAGTTGAATATCCCAAGCTCATCTTCAATCATCCTACGACGCATTGCCTTACTTGTCTCGTTCATATATTTTCAAGCAATTCTTTTACGCGATTAATGTCATTTGCAAACCTATCCATGATTGGGTCAGGATTCTTATTAGCAATTGTTTCAGCAACTATCATGTCCTCAATTTCCAGTTTCTTGCCTGTAACTCCATTATTCCTTGCATGGTTTACAACAACGTCGAGTGCATAGCTATTAAATAGCTTCCCGTTTATTGTTAGATTCCAACCACCAGGAGGCGACTCTTGCTTGTTTACTTTACCCATTGGTCGTTCTATATGAATCTTAGCTCCAGCTATCTCTGTATCAATAGTTCCGTTGTAGCAGAATGTAGCGTTGTATCGTTTATAGATACAGTCTGGTTGCCACAAGCAAACCTCTTGGATGCTGCGGTGCTTTAGTCCTTCTGCTACGCAATTCGCTGAACTCTGGTTTCCGATAAAACAATCAGAGCTATTGATCGCGGTTGCAAGATGAAGATAGTCTTTAATCACAAGCCTCTTAACCTTGCCGAACCTGCGGCAAAACAATTCATACTCATGGTCGTGCCCAACAAACAGAATTCTGTCTCCAAGAGTTTTAACAATATATATCCAAGGGAATAGCGGATTCGCATATCGCTCTGTCTTGTTAACAATAATCGTCCCGTTGTATTTAGATTCTTTAGGAGCGGATAACCATTGTTGTGAGAAATCTGTTTTCTGATTAACCCATGTTGCGTGATGATATGCAAGCGGAACTCCCCACGGAAGTCCTTGCTTCCTAAAGTCAACGAATGATTTGTCAATATCCTGCGATTTAAAGCTGTCGCATTTATTAATATACGGTTGAAACTCAATAAGCGGAGCCAGCAATTTGACTGCCTTCGGATTGTTTTGAATGTAGTAATTCGCATTGTCAGCAGCAGACTTAACTACCGCCAAGCTTAAAACAATATCACCAAAATCTCGTTCATGTAAGAAGTTCATTTTTCTATTCGTTTCCAGCAGTATTTAATGTTGTCAAACTCTTGGTTTATTTCGTCCGTTAATCCTTCGCGCTGTATTTCAATTGGAACGTGAACAGCAGCCTTTAGAGAGCAGCTACACACAAGGCAAGCCCCCAAATCTTTATCTTGCTCTGTCTTTCTGTTCCCAATAATGGAACTCATTAAAGTAATAACAGCACCCATACAAGCCCCACATGAGAATTGTAACGTAACATTCATTGGGCAGTTAGCGCAAATAGAAGCCCTTCTTTCAGCCTCTGCTTGCGTTACAAATGCACTCTTGCCGGATAATGTAGATTGCGCCCATGCTTTCATCATTCCCAAAAAAGACAGAACTGAAGTTAACGAAAGTCTTCTCCTGTGTATTTTCTTCATATCAGCCCTCATACATGATCTGCCCCAGTGAGTATTCTGTTTGCACATTTCAGAGATAAACTCTTCTTCCCAAGTTGGCGTAAGGAATATCCCATTAGCGGCACAATGATTCTTGTATGCGTTGCAAATGGACTTGTAATCGTAGTGCTTGAATTCAATGCCTGTCTGTGGAACTTTAATCTTCCATCCACCATTAGGCGATGTTGACTTATCAATGTACTCGTATTCAATCATTGGTTCCTTGTTTTTCTTACAGCGCGAACCGCCATGTCAGAAGCTCCCGTAACTTTAATCCCATCGATTGAATATCCATTAACATATTTGTCTAGTTCCTTAGTATAGTTCTTTGAGTCCATACCTTCAAGTCTCTTTCTGTTCTTGAACATCTTGTCTGATACAACTCGACCATACTCACGTACATATGTTTCAAATTCTTTATCCGTCATAACGTCACCGAATTTCTTCTGTGCATTTGTCCTTGTTGGGATTGTTGGCCCGTCACCTTTCTTTAGGATCAATGTATTGAGATCGTTTTCTGGTGAGTTTTTAGGGAATGAAAATACAAGTGGAGCGCCGAGCTTAAATAGTTTATCGTTCCAATCATCTCCTCTAATTGGTTGTCCAAGTGCATTGAGTGCTTTTGTTCCAAGCATTGGTCCTATTACTGGAGTGTTTGCATAAATAGCACCTTGAATAGAAGATTTATCAACTGGATCATTGATGAAATCAGATATGTTTCTTGCAAGTGAAGTCCCCAAAACTGGAACAAATGTTTTGCCTAAATATGCCGCCTTACCAAATAACTCTGGAAGAAGTTTGTCTTGTTTTTTAGCATCAAATAATGGCCTTCCAAATGCAGCCCAAGGCCCACGTTGAGCATAAGCGTAGAAAGCAGAGCCCAATACTTCCGCTGCCATCTCTAAATCTTTTGGTGAATTCTTGGCTGAATTTTGTTTTGATTTAATATTCCAATCATCAAATGCGCCCAAAATCATAAGAGGAATAGAAATAGCCTCACCGCCTCGATTTATATTAAAGCTAAACTTTGTTTTACCAAAATAAATTGAAGCTTCACTTGGCTTATGTTTCTTATTCCATGAATCATAATATTGAGGATCAGTAATATAATTTGGACCATTACCTGTAACCTCTATCTTAAATGGCAACTCATCATCTTCATCATCTGTTGAGCTTTTCACTAATGATGCAAGAACGCCTAACAAAACAGTTCCGGCAATTGCCTCATAAACACGTTGCTTGTACTGAAGGTCGGTTGCAAGTGACATTGCATAGCGTGATTCAATCCCAGCTTTCTTTAGTAATGAATCAACGCCAAGCCTAACAAATCCAACTGGGCTAAACCATAGTGCTGTAGAGAAAACGCGAGCTGGAACTAGCGCAAATCCGTATAGCATTTTAGCAAATACTTGTTGCGCTTGACCTCCCTTGTTTGCGCTTGATGCAAGGTTCTCAAGGAAGCCAATTGCAAGCCCAGATGTTATTCCGGCATCACGCAGGTTATTGCGCTCTTTCTTAAATCCTTCTGTTGTAATAACACGATTCCTTCCAACGGATTGTAGCGCATCGTTCAATGAAGCATCAAGTACTTCCGTTTTGCTGATGCCATACTCTGAGAGTGCCCCCATCAATTCAGAGCGCATTTGAAGATCAGCAAGGACTCCAGCTCTTTCCGGTGACATTCCAGATGCTATCAAATCTTGCCTAATTAGGCTACGTCCATAAAGAGCAATATTTGCAATTTCCTTGCGTTTTTCTTTAGGAATCATTTTATTAGAAACCATTGCATCAAGTGCATACCTTGGAATGTTTTGGCTCTCCATCATTGCAATTGCTCCTTGATCTAGCGCTGATAGAATTCGCCCTGTGATTTGCGTCATGCCAACAAGCATATTCGCCATTCCATTTGCATATTCGCCTTTTTCCCACTGAGCCATTCCTTTGTCAAACAACTCGCTCAACACGTTTTGACCCTGCATGTATTCAACTTCACCAGACATATAAATCTGATTTTTAAACGCATACACAGTATTGTCATACCAGTTTTGCATAGAATTCATAAAACCTTTAAATGCAATTGGAATATTTTTAGGATCAGTGGCTGCATATCTCGCAACATCTGTAGTTAAATTTCGAAGTGCAAATACTGCTGGTCCAGATATATTTACTGAAAATGTTGGGATTCCTAATAATGCTTGAGCAACATAGAATGCACTTATTGCGTCTTTAAATCTTACTGGCATTTTTGCTTTTACAATAATCTTATTCAGTTCAGACATTGCTTCAGCTTTTGTAACTTGATTTTCATTACTATCTGAAAGTATGTCATCCAACTGGACAATGCGAGTTAGCTGTTCCTTGCTGAATCCAGACCATCCATTCTGCTTTGCAATGATGCTTTCTGTAGTCTGCGTAGGATCAAGTACTCCAGTTCTGATTGCTTCTTGAATCTTCTTCAATGCGTCCTTACCAAGCTTAACATTTCTGGAAAGAAAGTTATTCCAAGGTGCTGACTTGTTAAGCGCTGCTTCAAATGCTTTCTGCTTTGCTTCGGCGAATCTTTCAGAAATAACGCTTTCATAAAGCCTCGCTGCCGTCTTAGCCGCATTCTCTGATAACCCTGCCTCAACCAAGTATTCACGGATTACGCTTTGCATCCAGTTGGGTTCTTGCTGCATCGCAAGTGGAGTGTCTTTGATGCGTTGGATGATAACTGCAGGAGATCCTTTCTCTGCTGCCGTCTGGAGCTCTTTAAGCTGACGATCCATTGCTTTAATCTCATGCTGCCTCCATACGAGGTCAGAGATTGTTTGAGCCTGAGTTTCGTTTACTCCGGCCTGTATAAGCTTTGCCGTCAGTTGGCTTGTCCAAGGCTGCTTGCGTTTCATATCCGGCCTCTGCCTCAAGTCTTGTTGAACAATAGACTTTACCAAGTTCTCTTGTTTTTCTGCAAATGCAGGAGTATCTGACATTTGATTGGCAAGACCGTCAATTATAGATTGAGCTTGTTTTTCTACGCTAGATGGGGTTTTAGGTCTTGTCTTTTGCTTTTCAAGAGCAGCATTTCTTTTCCCCTCTATATTACCACTGATTTGATTTTCAATATTCTTAATAACATTACGTTTAGTTCGCTTCTCAATATCTTCAATAGCAGTCGCAATTTCTTCAGCGGAACCATACTCTACATCTTCAGAATCTTCCAATGCCTGTTGAGCAATATTCCGCTGTTCTTCCGTTGGCTTACTTGTTCCAAAAAGCGCAGCAGCAAGTCTATCAACATTGCTTTCTTGTTCTATCTTAAATGTATTGTATCCAGAAATATCATATCCTTTTGCAGTGTTAAGTGATCTTCCTTCCTTACTTAACCCTCCAGCATATTCATCTGATGGGATGCTGTTTATTTTTCTACGAAGTAATTTAAACATTTTAACATTACCTTGAGCAGCGAGCCTCGAAGCGTAATTCATAAGCTCAACCCTAAGCAATGATGCTCCCATTCTTTTCTCAAAATCAACTTCTTCTCTTGTAAATTTTCCAGAGTCAACCATTTCTTGTGTTTGAGCAACAAGTTCGTCATCAACAATGTTGTTTACAAGACCAGCAAATTTGTTTCCGTTATTGTCTTTCTTATCAAGAAGTTGCTGGATGTATCCAAATGCTAATGCTGTATTCTCATCTGATATTGTAGACCCATTGAAGAATTTAGCTTTGATGACATTTTGCGTCATCTTGGTAATGCCAGGTGGAGTTGTTATTGCTTTACCGATATTCATTCCACCAACCTTTTCACGCTTTGGCTCTGCCGCCATTTTAAGCACACCAGAATCAATCTCACGGATGATACGCTCACCGCTCTTGAATCGCTTATGTGCAGCAGCAAGGACTGCCAATGCGTTTCTGTCAGTTACTTGAAAATTTGTTTTAAGATACTTGTTAATCCAACGTTTGATGCTGTCCAGAAGCTGCCTCCATTGTGGTTGAGCATTGCCCTCTTGAACTAACTGCATGAATGCGCGTACTTGCTTCTCTTCCATCTGCACCGCACTAGTCTCTGCGTTATAAAATTGGTTTATTAATCTATCAGCTTCAGCTTGTTCTTCTGGTGTCATTAAGTCCCAGAACTTCTTGAATTCAGCTTGGAACTCTGGATCTCCAAAGATGTAATGACCAAGTTCGTGTGAGATAATATCAGATAGGCTCTCGCCTTTAGCGATGTACGCTAGGTTGATTACGATCTGCCCACGATCTACAAAATATCCGGCTTTCATCTCAAGGTCTGGCTCCGTAGTATTGTTTACGATAACTACACCTTCCGGTATTCCTTCTTTGTCGAAGTAGGAGTCAACCAGCCTTACAGCTTCTTCGTATGTGTAGCGGTTTGCTTCTGGAATTGGCGTGACAGCTTCTTGGTTGGGGATAACTTCTGCTGCCATTTTCAACGCTTTATTCCCGCCTACAAGTTTCATGTCCTTTCTCAGAACAGCCTGCACATCATATTCTCCATCTTTGTTCTTTCTCTCGCTCCTTACAGAGTAATACTGATCTTTGTTAGCCTTCTCTGATTCGGTCTGAGGAAGCACTTCCTCTACGATATATGTCTGTGGACTCTTGCCTAACTTGATTCGGTTGCCTACTGCGATGCCTTCTGGTTGAGTTGCTGGAGTAGGCTGCGCTGCTGGCTCTGTTGGGGTTAATTGCTCTGGATTTTTACCTATAGACTCCAATACAATATTAGGATCATCTTCTTGATAAAGCGCATCAAAGATAGCCTGCTGCCTTGTTTTGCCTTTTGCAACCCCATTAAGGATAGCTGATCTAACCTTGCTCGCATCAGCTGTCACTTGTGTATTAGGTGAATTCTGAGCAACAACATCAATTAACGGAGATATGTTTTTATCAGCGGCAGCACCAAGGAAATGAATTCTTGGCGGTTGTGATTGTTTCAAAAATTCAGCAAGTTTGTCCCTGCTTATCGCCTCTGCATTAGATGGAATTCCAACAACAAATTTATTTGGATCAATTTCAATACCTAATGTGTTTGTTTTTAAAATATCAATAATACTTGAGTATGCATTAGATAGTGATAACTCTCCAAGTGGAATAGGAATAATCGGAACGCTTAAATCCATTGATATAGATGTTGCTATCCAATTCTTATGCTTATCAATCAAATCCAATGATGCTTTTTGATTTCCAATAACATCCGGCATAACAAGCATTGGACGAGGATAATCAGTTTTCTCAACAGCATTAGCCTTATCAATTTCGTCAATGATTGCATCATACTTTGCAAGTATCTTATCAAAATCAAGAGCTTCAACCGTCCTACCTTCTTTTATCGCTTTCTTGAAACTACTAAATGCTCCAGAGTCAATGAATACCTGCGTATCCAAGTTTACTATAAAGTTAGCCAATTCATTGATAGTATTTTTAGAAAGCAAACCAACATCAAATCCAATTCCGTAATTCCTATGTCCAGCGCGAGCGTATGATCCTCGCCGCATATCGCTCAATCCACTCATGCCGGATGCAAATCGAATTAGGTTTTTCTTAATATTTTCTTTTGTGCTATCAATGTCTTTAACAAATCCAAACTCTGTTGGCTGCGCTGTAACTGCGGCTTGTGCTGGCTCTGTTATTGTTTCCGATACTGCGGGAGTGAGTTGCGATGGAAGGGATGGAACCACTTCTCCGCTCCTAAAGTATCTAGCAATTGGTCGCAGTTTCTCTAATTCAGATTCTTGAATGTCTTTTTTAGAAATGTCCGCTCCAGATGCAATGATTGCTTGCGTGAATTTCTTGGCTTCAGACAAAGAATTAAACTGCATAATACGCAGTCCAGAATGCCAATGATCCACATTGTATAGCGAATTCTTGCCAGATGTTACTTTTCTTATTCCAACATCTCCATATCGTTTTGATTCAAAAGCCTGATCTGAACCGTCTGGCGCGGTGAATCGCATTGTCTCAGATTTCCCTGTTGGAATCTTAACTTGAGATATTGCATCTTCATATGCCGCTTTTTCTTCATTAAATTGCCTTTGTTTCTCCTGCTCCTGCTGTTTTTTTTCCGATTCTTTAGCTTCTACAGCAGAAACCCTGCCTTCCTCTTCGTTAATAATATTCTGGAAGTATTGATTTTTAATTTCAATATCTTGAAGTCTACTCCGTTCCTTTTCAAAGAAACGCTTCATTACAGAATCTTTGCTAGTATTGTGTCCGTAACCTCCGCTTTCAAATGGTTGATTTGATCCAATCAGTCTAATTCCGATTGAAAACATATCCGGCCTTTCTGGAAGCAGTCCTTTAACTAAAGCAAATTCAGTATTATTTTTTCTATCAACAGCAACAATATCTCCAACCTCTGGCGCGGGAGCTTCTGCTGGCGCAACTTGCTCAGTTACTGGTGTGGGAGTGGTTGCTATCGTAGCAGCTTTTGCCTTAGGGAACTCATCCAATGCCACCTCATTGCTGTGTAATTGACCTGTAGCTGGTTTTTCTACAAGAAGCTGACCAGACTGCCTTGCGATACTTTCAGCTTGATTGCGTGTCACGAATGGATCTGCATCTGTCTTGTATCCAAATTGTGGTGTCTCGCGTGACTCTGGGGTTTGCCTTACGTCAATCTCGGATTGCGTAATCTTTCCATCATTTTTAGCTTGCTCCATTGCATCCAAGTGAGATGCACCTGTATACTCAGTACCATCTGGAGCAATATACGCCGCTGCTGCAACTCGCATTCCTTGTGGAGAAACTTGTTCTTGTTCAACAATAGTAGGAGTTTCAGTGCCTACTATCTCAGAAGTTTTCGGTTTTTCCAAGATGATAGGTTCTTCAGCAATTTGAGTTTCAGCAACTTGTTCTACTGGAGCAGTCTCTGCAACTTGCTCGCCTACTATTGGAGAAACTTGCGGTTTTTCTCCAATGATAAGTTCTGATGGAGTCGGAGTAACTGGAGCAGCCTCGACTTCAGCTGCTCGTTCTTCCGGCGTGAGGTTTGGCAATGGTGCTTGTGCTTGCGCTAGGATGCCCTCTCCATCCTCGTTTATGATAGCTTGGCCTCTACGGACATCTACGAGTCCATCCATCGATAGACGGGCAATCTGTTCGTTTGTAGCGGTATTGTTCGCTACAGCTTGCAACTCGCTTACGATGTCTCTGGCTATTTGCCTTTCTTCTTCGCTTTTTGTTGCACTGAGTATGCTATCGCCAACGATTGTTTCATTGGTCTGTTGTGTTTCAGTTCCGTTTTGAGGTTCTTGACGAACGCCTTCTGGCTTGATGATTTCTTTAGTGGCATTTGTTTGTTGTTGTTGTTGTGCAGCAGCCGCTGCTTGTTGTTGTGCAAAGTCACTCTCAAGTTGATCTGAAAGTTCATTTGCTGCTAAATCTTGTATTATTCTTGCCGTTTCTGGTGAATTATTTCTATTTAAATTTTCTGCAAGCATAGCACCACCAAGTGCAGTGTTTTCAGCATTATTGTTTTTTTCTTCCTCTCCAGTTTCCGTTTTATTTGAAAATGGTTTTGATGCTAGTTTAGCTCCTCCGGCAACTGCACCCATTAATCCCATTGTGGCTATTGTTGCAGGAGCTATTTCTTTGAAGGCTTTTCCCAACCCAGCTAACCCCTTATATTCATCAACAGCGCCAGCTGTGCTACCGGTTTTAATATATTGTTGTGCCTTTGCATCATCATACCCTTGCTGTGTTTGAGTAATTGTTTCACCACCAAGTTCAACAGCTAAATCACCAGCTATTGCAGCTCCCTTTTCTATAACTTTCTTACCAATTGTTTTTGTAGCTGATTTAATTGCATTAGATGCAATGCCAGTTGCAACATCTTTCCCAAATCCAAATACAAACTTACCAACTCCTAATGTTACAGCATTACCAACAGCCTCCGGTCCAGCTTCCCATATTCCAGTATTTTGAGCTATTGGAAGTAGTTCTTTGTATGCGGCATCCTTCTCTTCTTCTGTTAATGGTCTATTGTTTTTCTTCAGAGAATTGCTTTCAAGCTGATTGAATGCGTCATCTAAGAACTGCGCTCCAGCCATTCTATAAGCAACTGGTGCAGAAGAAGCGGCAGCTCCAATTCCGGCTGCAATTGTTCCAATAGGAATTGTTGCAACTTCAGCTGCTGGAAATGCAGCCCCAGCAATAGCTCCAGCAGCAGCTCCACCAGCCATCGCGGGAAGTATATTGGCGGCAGTAAATCCAAGACTCTTACCAGCCTCCCTAATTGCTGAACCAACAGATGTTTCTTCTCCAGCGGAAATTCTTTTATGACGCTCAATTTCAAGTTGTTCGTTCCTTTTTCTTTCAGCCTCAAATGCAATTACATCTTCTGGACTATATTGATCTGGGCGAATAAGACCAACCTTTGCTCTTCTCATAGCCGCAGGAACTCCAGTTATAAGATCAGATGCAGCCTCTCCAATTGCAGACGCAGTATCTAAAACTCCAAAAAATGATTTATCTTTTTCTGATTTATCAGTAGCTATTTGCCTCGGAGCAAAACGATCACGCAGTGATTGAACTTGCGCTTGATTATCCTCCTCTTCATCAAGAAATGTTATCTTGTTTTTAGTAGGAGTTACAGGAAGAACCATGTCTTCCTCTTCGTCTAAAAATGTAATTGGCATTAGTCGATTCTTGCTTTACGACCATTAATATACACAATCGTTCCCTTTGGCAAGCCCGCAGAATCAGCTTCTTCTACGGAGGAAAATGACAATGATTGTGCTGTAGCCGGAACATTGCTAGGCGCTCCTTGACTTGAATAGAAGCTGTCAACTTGAGACATAAGCTGATCAACGTATTTCTGTTCCGTTGGGGAATATTCTGTTCCTCTCGCATTTTTGATTTCCTCAAATTTTGCAATTTCTTTCAATGCTTCACCAACGTCTTTTGTTGTAAGATTTTTGATGGCAAGATTCTTTTTGAAGTAGTTTTCGTATAACCTATCGTTTCTTCCAACGATACTCTTCATAAATGCAGAGTCGCCTTCAGCGTATGGTAAATCCATGAATATCTTGTCACGTTTATTGGGATACTCTGGATCTTGCGGGTTTAATTGGGAAAATGCTTCTCTTGCTAACTGAACTTGCTCTGCCGTTGCAATATCTTCATTCAGTTTAGACTCATAAATACTTGCCTGAGCTTCTCTGATTCTTTGATTTGCTAGTTTTTCTTTTCTAGCTATTCTTTCATCTTCCATTTCTTGCTGAATATATTCAGGAAGTATTGGCCTTACTTGTCTTGTTGGATACTTTTTATCAAGTTCAGCATAGTCAAATGCTCCTGGCGTTTGAGCAATCACAGATTGCATTATTTCATCGCCAAAGTTAGGGCTGCTTTGAAATGAATTATATCGGTTTTGTGGCATCTTATTAATATGTTAAACGAATTGGTGCCGTATTATTTATATTAAATCGTGGAATGTAATCTCTGGCATCTGAATTTACTGATGCTAAACGATCAACCGCCTCTCGTTCTTGTTCTATCCGTTTCATTTCACCAAGCATTGCATCTCTATTGCGAACAGCATTTTCTTCAAAGTATTTTTTACGTGCGCCCATTTCTTTAGGAATTGAACCCTGACGTTTACGTATTTCTCTGGAAAGTTCAATTGCTTCTAGCGGTTTTCCTGATTGTTTTGCATCTCTATAAGCCGACTTGAGCATTCCCATTTCGTTGTTAAACTGGTTAAGTGCATCTTCAGACCTTCTCCTTATATCAACACCAGAACGCCAATCTGCAAACTTAGCTCCCTCTGCTTTATCTTTAACTCGCTTCTCTTCATTTGCCTTAGCAATTCCCTCTTCCATTTTTCCCTTGTTTTCTGCAACAGCAAGAATTTCTTCTTCTGTTTGAGGATTGCGAAGTGCATTTATTCTTTGAAGTATATCTGATTCTTTTTTAGGAATTTCCTTTGTTTTAGAAAGTTGAGCTATATACTCTTTCTTTCTCTTCTCAACATCTTCTACTGGAAGCATTTCTTCTCCGCGAGATTTCTGAGACATATTGACTCCAGCAACAGCGCCTTTCCCTCCAGAATTTCTTAGTGCGGCATCAGCTTCTTCTTTTGTTTCATATACTTCAGATGCATCAGCTCCTTTCCCAGCATACATTACACGATATAGTTTTTCGATTTTTCTTTTAGGCTTACTAACTGTTATAGTTGGAGTATCTTCTTCAACTGTATTTATTTCTTTTTCTAATTCAGATTCTTGCAATGGCGCAATTCCACTACTTCTCCCTAATCCTCTTGGCAAAAGCGATTGGGCAACTCTTGTTTGTAGTGGAATTTGTTTTTTAATGTCTTTTATTTTCTGCAAACGCTCTTTATCAGCGTCTGTAAGAGATCTAAATGCCGGTTTATTTCTTATTTCTTCTTCAAGTTTTCTTATTTCTTGAAATCCAGTATTATAGTTTTTATCCATTTCATCCCCAACGGCTGCATATTCATCTCTTTTTGCCTTATCAGGGCTAAATGCGTATCCATTTTTATACAAGTCATCTCTTTTTTTACGCGCATTATAAGCAGCTGTTAGGTTGCCTTGAACTGATCCAAGTTTATTTGTTTTGGTTTCAGCCATACTTACTTCCTCCCAAATACAGAGTTCTTACGAAGCATTTTCTTGCGAGACTCAAGCTGCTCTGGACTATAGCTTGAACGATTCCCACCAACGCGGATTGTAGATGGTTTACCAGCCTTCTCAAATCCAGCAATATACTTAGGCTTCTCCTCTTTAGGCTCCTTAGCTTTCTTAGTAATAGTAATCGTGGAAGTATCGTCTTTCTCTCCGAGTGATTCACTCATCCTGCGCTGCATACGCTCAACGCCATCACTTGGTTTTTTAACCGCAGGTTTAGGCTTTGACTTTACATCTGGCTCTGGAAGCTGATCCTCTTCTTCGGTATATTCTTGCTTGTATTTATTTTTGTCCTCAAGCTCTTTATCAAGCAATTCTTTGTCACGATACTTGTCAACACGCTCACGGATTGTTTCATCAACTGCGCGTTTAGGATAACTTGATCCGGCTTCAGGTGGGCGTTTCTCACGATTGCGTTCACGTTCCATCATGTAACGCTTGTATTCGCTTTGCAGTGGTTGGAACTTGCCGAATTTTTCTAATGCTGTAGCCATAACTTTATTGTTTAACGATTATTGATTGATATATAGCACTATTTAGATGGATTGCTATCTAAAATTTAGATAGGAGCGTTTATTATTTCACCATCACTTGCAAGGCAAAGGCGAATAATTCCAGCCCCAGTTGGAGTTCCATAAGTCCCTCCATTAATAAGCCTGCAATAAAACAAGCTTCCGGTTAATGTTCCTCCTCTTCCAAAACTGACATCACCACCAACACAACTTGAAAATGTTCCGCTTGCAGTTCCACCGTTTCCTCCAAAGCTTTCATCTCCAGCGGTACAATTTGTAAATGTTCCGCTTGCAGTTCCGGTCCCGCCAAAACTTGATTGTCCTCCGGTGCAGTTTGTAAATGTTGCAGGTCCAACTGTTGCTACAGCGGAATTAGATGATCCAAAACTACTGTTCCCAGCGGTGCAGTTTTCAAATGTGCTATTCCCAATAATATCAACATTTGCATCGCTATTTCCGAAGCATCCAAGTCCACCATTACAATTTTTAAATGTAGCTCCATTGATTGTTACTACGTCTGGGCTGTTCCCAAAGCTTCCAATTCCAGCAGTGCAATTTTCAAATGTGCCAGTAATTGTTACGGAATTTGTTGAAGCGCCAAAACTAAAGTCTCCAGCAGAGCAGTTCTTGCATGTTCCGGTTACACTCACTCCTGATTGATCGCTCCACCCAAATGAATTGCTTCCAGCAGAACAATCAATATATGTTCCACTTCCATAAAATGATTCATTCCCAGCAAAGCAGTTTTTCAATGTTCCATTACCGGAATTAAATGCGCTATATCCAGCGCTGCAATTTGTTAATGACCCATAGCAATCATTGAAAGCGTAATCTCCCTCTGCCGAACATCCAATAAATGTCCCATAACAACTTCCAAATGAATATCCAGTATTCCCAGCGGTACAATTAATAAATGTTTGAGACGAAGATCCTGTTGAAACTCCGAATTTACCATCATCAACGCCAGTTGTCCCAATCCCAACAACTACAACATTTCCAGCACTTACGTCAATTGGGTCAAAAACACCAGTAGAAATCAATAATGCGGATGATCTTTTTTCAACTGAACCTAACGCAATTACATCAACGTAACTTGTATTGACATTAAGTGTTTCAGACACATTATATCGTCCTGGAAATATAATAAGCGTTGCACGATTCGTTACAGACTTAGCTGAACCATTAGGTGTCAACGCTACAGCGGCAGCATATTTTGCAATAAGATTATCTCCGGCTTGCGCTATTACACACGCTGATGATACTAGTCCAAATCCAGTTGCTCCAGTGCCACCAACAATCCCAGTAGAACCTGTTGGTCCAGTCGATCCAGTAATTCCAATTCCAATTGGTCCCGTTGCTCCGGTAATACCAGTTGAGCCAGTGACTCCAGTCGATCCAGTTGGTCCAGTAGCTCCAGTTGCCCCTAATCCAGTTGCCCCAGTTGCACCAACCCCAGTTGCTCCAGCAACTCCAGTACTTCCTGTTAATCCAGTCGATCCAGATGGTCCAGTTGCGCCCTGTATTCCCTGCTGTGTGACTGCAAAAATAACATCATCACCTTGAGCGAAGTTTGTTTGACCTCCACCTCCACTACTAATAAGTGTTACTGGAAATTGTATGTAGATATTAGAAATATTTACTGGAGTTCCTGAAACTTGCCACCTTTGAAAACTATTTGAATTGGCCTTAGCTTGAATTAAAAATTGATTGCCAATTGAAATTAATGATAAAAATACATTAATATTTTCAGATGAAGATGCAATATGTGAAAGCGATACAATGGTTGAATTAATTTGCGTTGAATTATTCCAATATAAAAACCCATCAGCTGGGTTTCCTGATGTTTGAGTTACTTCTGCATCATATCTATAAAATACTGTTTGCTGGCCAGATGGACCAGTTGAACCAGTTGCCCCACTCGCGCCAGTAGATCCAGTTAATCCAGTGGCCCCATCAATCCCTGTAGCCCCAAAATCTCCAGTAAATCCAGTTGCCCCAATTTCTCCAGTAGCACCTGTTGCTCCAGCTCCCGTTGCTCCAGTAGCACCTAAACTTCCGGTAGAGCCAGTTGGTCCTTTAATTTGTCCAACATTAACCCATGCAACCCCATTCCAAGAATAACCATCTCCGTTTTGATTTGTTACAATAAAAATATCACCAATGTTGGCTGACCCAGGAAGGTTAATAATATCTGGTACAGTTCCTAATAAAACAATTCCTAGCCCAGTAGCCCCAACCAATCCAGCAATTCCTGTAGCTCCAATTGGTCCAGTTGATCCACGGACTCCAATTCCAGTTGCTCCAGTTGCACCAATTCCAGTTGCTCCTTGAATTCCTTGTAATCCAGTTGCTCCGGTCTGACCTAAAATTTGACCAACATTAAACCACGCACTACCATTCCAAGAATATCCATCACCATTCTGTGCTGTAACAATCCATATATCTCCGATGTTAGCATTTCCTGGAAGGTTAATAATAGCCGGAACGGTTCCTAGTAATCTTATTCCAGCACCAGTAGAACCTTGATTTCCTGTTGCTCCTTGAAGACCCGTTGCTCCAGTAATTCCCGTTGCCCCAGTAATTCCAGTTGCTCCGGTTGCTCCAATTCCCGTTGCGCCAGTAGCTCCGCTTGCGCCGATCCCAGTAGAACCAGTTGCTCCATGCGCTCCAACTGCGTATAAAGAAGATACAGTAAGGTCGTTAATTAAAATATACTCTCTAACTCCAGAGTTTTGACCAATTGGAATATCTGATATTTGAAATCTGCCAGATAGAACCATTTGAGTAATGTCATCTTTAGTTCTAGTCAAATACCATTTCTTATTTGATATAACTCCAATTTCACTCGTCTGCTCACTGCTTAATGTAATGTTTACAATATTTGATCCATTAATATCAACGGTAAGCGGAAATAGAATTTGTGATGGATATTCTTGCAACACAATTGCAGCGTCAAATGTGAAGTCTGAAATTGTATTTGAAAAGTTTAACGATAATGTAAAGTCAGTTCCCAAAACTGCTTCGACATCAAGTTCTCCTGGCGTTTGTGAAAATGTAGACATAATTTATCTTCCTGGCCAAAGATTTTCAAATTGGAAAGATGCTCTGTCAATGTTTAATTTCCATTGCGATCCACCGCGAATTTCTCGGCTTTCTCCGTTTAATAGTTGTAGCGCTTTCATAAAGAACATTTCAGACCTATCCAAGTCTGCCTCGTCCTCAAATCGAAGTGATGTAAGCATATTTTTCAATGCTCCAAGATTTGAAACAATTACTTCATCTGTATCATATACGCACGGAACAAACCTAATCTTGCACAAGACATCAAGATAGTTGATTGTGGGCTCGTTTGGCACAGCGTAGCGATGGTAGCTTGCTGTTGTCTCAGTAGACTCGTATGCTCCTATCTTCTCCTCATCTACATTATTTACAGCATATAGATTTATCCCGCCGTTTGTAATTGGTTTTTGGAAAAATGTGATACTTGAGAATACTTGGTTAACAATAATGTCTGGATCAACAAGAGTAACATTCATTGTTACATCATTATTATCTTGGTCTTTACCTTTAATAACAACTTGATTCATTGCATCGCTTGCATTTTCAATTTCAAGTTTAATCGTAAATGTAGAAAATGTTGGATTGGCAAAAGTAACAAAACCATCACCAAGGTCATCAAAGAACGTCTCGTTATATCCATACCTTGGCCAATATGAAGCAGTCCACAAATCAGAGATTGGAGTTAAATATGTAAACCATCCATTTCGTATTTTGATTGGTCCAGTAGCAGTTCCGTTTCCGGTATCCTTGCTCCACTTAGCAGCAAGGGCTGAAGTAAACCGTCTAGGCAAAGTAATGATTCCGCTTGGAGAATAAAACCTAACAGGGAGGATTGTGCCATTCCACTTCCCGCTATTAATCAGTCTTTCTTGTGCAAGGTTAAGGTATGAGTTAAAGCGATCTATATTCGCTTGGTTATCAAGCGAAGGAACAATTGAGGCGTAAAGTTGTTGCCTCGCTTCTCCTAGTGTTATTCTCATTATATTGTAAATGAACCCCAAGTACTACTAAATGTTCCCTTTTGACCAGATGCTAATGCTTTTTTATATGCATCTTCTTTTTCTCTTTGATTTTTCAAGTCTTGTTGCATTTGTTGCGGTGAAGAATATCCTGAGGATTGAGCTGTCTGCATACCTCTTAGTCCATATTCTTGACCAATCAATCCGCCTTTTAAACCATATTCTTGATTAAGCAATCCGCCTTTTAGACCATATTCTTTAGCTGTTGAAATATCTCTTAGCCCATATTCATTGGCTGTTTCTCCACGCTTAAGACCTGATCCATATCCAGCTTCTGCCATTGATCGTTGTGACGCTGCATTTGCCAATCTCATAGACGCGCCTTCAAGTCCAGACATAGAACCATAAAATCCATTTTTCCCAGGTTGTTCTGTAAATTGGTTAGTACTTGGCAACATCCCTGTATATTTAGAAATATCGGGTTCATATTGACCAATCATTTTATTATATGAATCGCCTATAGACGACTGATTTAGTTGATTTGCTGCGGCTTGCTTATCTTTTTCAACAAATTCTTTTAACCTAATCTTCATGTTTCCCTGGTCTAAATTTCCATATTGATCCGTTGCATAATCAATTAATTTATTACCAGTGCTTTCCTCATATTGTGCTGGTGTCATTGCTGTTGGTTTTGATTGTTGTGACCCACCAGTCATAATATTTCCCGCTGTTGATCCACCTCGTGATTTTGCAAATGTTCTAGCCATAATATTTTTTATAATTCTTTTATATAATATATTTATTTAATCAAGTAAATTAATCACAACCTTCAGTTGGTATCCATTGTATTGATCCGTTGATTGATCCTAATACGTATGTTCCATATGATGGGGCTTTTGAAAAGTCTGGTATTGCCGGAATACTTCTTCCATTTACATCTGTTTGTTTTCCTATTGGAATATATTGTCCACCAGACTCAAATAATGATGGCATTTTTATCTGCATGTTTTCAACACTGGATACTTGTTGATTTTGAGTAACTGAATTATCCATTATATTTCTCTTGATGATATTGTTGCTGTGACTGCTGTAACTTTAACAAATCCCCATTTATAAAGTTCTACATCAGCAGACATTAAGAATTGACCAGTTGGAAATATTGATGGTTTCGTGGCTTTTAATAAAGGAGGATTAACTGATAATGCTGGTTTTAAAATCCCCTTACTATCTGATACAGTATTAATTTCTTTAATATTTATTGAAATATCTGAATGCATTGTTTGCGGAACAAGTATTGAGTTTGCATTTACATTAACATCAAAAGATTTTCCTTCTCCAGTAGAAGAAGCAAAGCCATTAATACCAACTGATTCAGATTTTGATTTAGAATTTGATAATGACCTACCGCCTGTAATCAAAACAATATTTTCTGTTTTTGTTTTAATATATGGCCATTTTAAGTATGTTTCAGTACGAACAACCTCTTCGCCTTCTACTGGAGAAGTAATTGGTCCTGTTCCAAATTGAGCAAATATATTTAAACGGTTTAATATTGATTCAGATTTAATTTGACCATTTACCATTTGAATGAAAAAAATGTGTTTAAATCCTTCTACTTCTCCATCAAATCCATTTTCTATTTCAAAGTAAATATCTCCACCAATTGACCATGACGATTTAGATGAACCGGAATTGCTCATGTTATATGATCCAGTATTAGCTCCTTCAGATATATTAAAATCAGTTCCAGCGCCATAACTATTTGCAACGTAGCAAGTTGTTGATAAAAGTTTATCTGGTAGTTTTACTCTTACCTGTATTGGAACTTTATAATATTGATTTAATAGCGCTTCCTTTACTTTGTCTATATTAATTTTTTTCTTAACGCTTTTCCATTGGTCTATTGCTTTATACTCTGTATTTTGTAACTTAATCCATGATGGTGTATCTTTATATTCAGTAGGTGATACAATCGTTTCTTCATAATAAATTCCTATTCCTAATTGATCATCGTAATCAACGCTAACATTTTCAGGCCACTCGTTTACCCTAACCAACTCTCTTTCCGATTTAGTTTGATCTAGTCTGTTTATTGAATCTTTAACTATATTTAAACCTAAATTTACATCGCTTGTTGGCCCTGTATCTGAATCAACTATTGACTTTTCAACGCTTGCCTCAACCAGTCCAAGTTGTGATTCAATAAGAGTATTAGAAGATAATTTAATTGGACCATATGATTGTACTGTTGTTTTTTTTGCTTTTGTTGCAGAAATTGGCTCAACAGATGATTCAATAATTCCGATATTTCCATCCCATGTTAAACTATCTGGACTTGCTGGATATGCTACAATTGAGTCCGTAACTAAAGTCCTTCCAAGCAACCCAGACGATGCTTTTCCTCCAGAAAGAATAGCCCTCGCAGGAACTGTAATTGTTGTTTTTTTAGACTTTGCTATATCAATTGGTTCTACTTCACTTGATATTGTATTTACAGAATCTGCATCTGGAGAAGAATTAGCGGGAACAATACTTTCATTAACTGTTTCAATTTCCCCCCTTTGATTTATTCTTCTTCCAGAAAGAGTTGTTGGCCCACTTGAGGAAATTGTTGTTTTTTTACTTTTGGCTGAATCAATTGGAGTTATTAAAGAAGAAACAATTGTGTGAGAAAGATTGTCTGGATTAGTCCCAACTGGAACGATTTCTTCAATAACATTAGTCTGTCCAAGTAATCCATCTTTATTCTGACCTCCTAATAATGATGATGGTCCGGTTGATGTTACCGTAACCTTCCTGCTCCTTACCGAGTCTATTGGATCAACTTGAGATGAGATAACTGATAATGACAATGCATCGGCAGAAGCGCCAGCGGCAACAATTCTTTCTGTTGTTGACTTAATTCCAAGTAAACCTTGTTCATTTTGATTTCCAGATAAAGTCGGAGTGCTATTTAAAACAACATTAGTTTTAACAGCCTTACCAGAATCAACTTGATTAACTTCACTTGAAAGAATTGTTGAACTTGGTGAATCTGGATTGGTATTTGGAGCAACGATACTTTGCGTTGAAATAACATCACCGAGCAGCTTCCCATCTTTTGACTTTTTAGAAAGACTAGAGGGTCCAGTAGATGTAGTTGTTCTTTTTATAGCCTTTGTTGCTGATGTTTGTTGAACAATTGAAGCAACAACGGATTCGGATAATGCATCAGGTTCAGTTGATGGGACTACAATATCATCAGTTGTAATTGTTTCTCCAAGTAGCCCTTCTTTTTTTTCTTTTGTAGAAAGAGTTGAATGCTTTTCAACAGATGATGTTGTTTTTACACCCTTACTTACATCTTCTTGAATTACCTGTGATCCTGTAATAAAAAGTCCGTCAGGAGTTGGCTCGGTTCTTGGATAAACAGTTTGAGTGTTTATACTCTCCAAATCTCCACGTTGATTATATCTTTGCGAAGGAACAATTGGTCCAGGCAATGTTTCAAAAACCCTTGTTACGGTGATATACTTTGAATCTAATGCGCCTTCATTGCGAGTTGTAGCTTCATCTGTAAGAAATGCATTGGGAAACATTGTATCTGGAGTAAGGTAAACAAATGGGGAGTATGTTTCTCTGGGTACAATATATGTCCTTGTGTAGATTGGATGCTTCTGAGATCCGGAGCTATACTTGATAGCATAGTTGTAGCTGTCTTGGTTTACTCTATCATTCGCCCAGATACGTTTCACCCACTGCCCATCCTCGCTCGAAACTTGTTGGAATACTAGCTTATGCTCTGGGAAGCTACCTTGCTGTGATCCGTGCGGTACACTATCCCACATTGTTCCATAATCTAGCTTCTTGTAATCTCCCTTCCACGCATTCACCACTTCAGTAATGATGACATCATCTATTACCGGAGTTGGTAGTGATTGAATCCCCTTTGCTGGGGCTGGATTCATTGCGTTAGTTGTTTTAATTGGCTGCATAAAGTATGAAATATATTGTTAACAATTACTTTATTCAAGTGTAATTTTTAGCTGAGTCACAACACCCACTCACATTACTTGCTGTTTCTGGATGCGATTTTTCAAACTTTGTTTTAAGTTGTAATGCAAACTCTCGCGTGTTTTCTTTATGGGAAACACAAAGTTCGCACATTTTAAATGATGGCATTCCACCATACATACCCAAAGTACACACGGGATGTATTTTTTCGTTTCTAAAATTACATTTCATTTTTTGGTATAAATGTTGCTGATATTTTTGAAAAATATTCTCCCCTATAGTTTTCTTTTGTCCAGTAAAGAGACTCTCCACGATGTCCAAATGCTATTAATTTATTCCCGTCCATTGAAAAATCAACATTTTGAACTAATATATTATATGGTTTATATTCCGGTACACGAGGTTTTTTAAATTCAGAACTAGCATTAAATGGTCCATTTATTACATATTTTGCATAAAATTTATTATTTTCATAATGTAATAATAAAAAAATCTGAGAAGTATAAAAATCATTTGTTTCAGTAAAAACTCTTTTTGGGTCGAATCTTACATTTCCAAAATCCGCACACTCTCCAGTATAATATGTTGTATATGAAATACTCGGTCTAAAATCGTGTTCACAACCACTTAAGAAGTCAGATTCAAAAGATTCACTTGCGCTTGATTTCCTAGAACAATAAATTTTATCTAAGACATGCTGGTCTTCATAAGAATTCCATTCTATTTCTACTCTCCAGACCCCACCCGCTTTATATTTATCATGTTCTTGTTTTGTTATTTGAAATACATTTTGACCATTTATATCAAAACCCAATCTTTGAAAGCAAAAACAACATTCGCAACTTATTTTGTTTTTTTTCAATATTATTTTATAATTGCTTGGATCTGCTAATCCACCATTAAACCCATTAACTTTAATTGCTTTCATTAATATCTTTCTACAAGTTGAGTAAGTTGATCTACGCTATACTTTAGTTTTCGTAAATAGCAGTCCGCTCTAGCCAATGCAATGCAAATATGCTCATCTTTAGCATGAAGAGTTTTCCCTTCTATTTTGATCATGTATCCAGACAATGGCTTTTTGTCAGAAACTTGTATGCTTTTTTCTGAGAAAGAAAACTTCAACCTACCATCATGGCAGTATGTTGCATTGTCTCGTTCGTATATGCAATCAAATGCATATAGACATGTTTCAACTATGCTGGGAACTCGTAATGCGTTTGCAATGGCATTAGGTGAGCTTTGATTGCCAATGAATATGGATGATGCTGCTATAGCTTCCGCGACATCGTATAGGTCTATTGTGTGCAAATGCTCAACTCTTCCGAACTTTTTACAAAAGTCTTCGTGCTCTTCTTTATGCCCAACGAACATTATGTCATCCGCGAATGCATTCACGATCTCCAGCCAAGGAAAAAATTCTCCATGCCACCTTGCACCTCGGCTTACGACTATCTTTCCAGAAGCATAGTTGTTTTTTCCAGACTTGATCCACGGTTTGCTCAGATCAATCTTAGCACCAACCCACCTTGCTACTCGGTTAGCAATATTGTCACCATAGACCATCCCTCCATTCCGGTATGTGGAAAGATCGACATCTATCTTCTGTCCTTCGTGTTTACTCACAGAAATTCCTTGCGCCTCTATCAGCCTCGCAAAAGATCCAATGCGATTCACGATTGGTTTAGTCCATGACCTATCACCGACATAAAGTGTGGTAACACCTAGTGCCTGCATAGTTGGAATTGAATAGATAATATCTCCGATGCAGCCGGAATGAAATGCGTTCATGCTTTTATTGTTAAACAATACTGGAAGAAATTCAAGGTGATTTTTCTTTCAAGAAATAATTTGACTTGTTGAAAATAGTGTATAATATTTTCAACATCTTATTTGAGTTGTCAGAAAACTCATAATGGTAATTTTCCTCATGGTCAAAACCCGTCTTGATATTCTGACTATCAAGGCGGGTTTTTCTTTTAGTATGAAGCCTAACGGCAGTTCCCTCAAAAGAGCCTGTAAGATGAGCGTAGCACGGCGGGGTTCTATCCCCTGACTATGGAGAATACCTGTAAAGGACTCCCGTGTGAAGGAGAGGGGTTGGGAGGGTTAAAAGACTACCAACTTAAAACGCTGTTTCCGCAGGGAGGCAGACTGCGAATCAAGCTGGCTCTCACTGAAAGGTGTAAACTAAAGTAAGCCTCGGTTAAGGACGACCTCTGGGCGAGTGATTCTAAAAATGCATACGATGGCTCCATACGAGGAAGTAATGTGTTTAGCAGTTTCTTTCCATAGGAACTGCTATGCTCCGATCTCACCACCAAAGAAGCATTGTATTATATACCCTATCAAACCCAATAACCACTATATCCTACTAAGATATACCTTGTCGGATATAAGAAACATGATACAATTTAACGAACAATGAAACACCGATTCCACGTATTGTCACTTCCTCACACCGTAACTAGCAAGGAGTTTAACGCTTGCGCGTACACGCAAAAAGTATTAAAATTCTCAAAAATGATGACCGAGCGAGGTCACGAAGTTATACACTACGGACATGAAGACTCTGATCTACAATGTAGCGAACACGTCACCGTACTTACCAATAACGACTTTCGAGAGAGCTATGGGTCACATGACTGGCGCAAGACCTTTTTTAAGTTCAATACCAACGACCATGCGTATCGTAAGTTTTACGACAATGCTATCCGTGAAATATCCGTACGGAAACGGAGTCACGACTTTATCCTGCCCTTCTGGGGTTCTGGCGTACGTCACATCTGTGATGCCCATCAAGACTTGATTTGCGTTGAACCAGGCATTGGATATGCTGGTGGACACTGGGCTAGGTGGAAAGTTTGGGAGAGCTATGCAATCTACCATGCTTATTGTGGGCTTAAGAATGTTGGTCAGTGCAATCAAGATTGGTATGACGTTGTTATTCCAAACTATTTCGATGTCGAAGATTTTGACTTCAATTCTGCCAAAGAAGATTACTTTCTCTATCTTGGCCGAGTATATAACGGAAAAGGAGTTGATATTGCCATCCAAGCTACTGAACGAGCAGGCGTGAAGCTGGTCATTGCCGGACAGAAAGAAGAAGGATACAAGCTTCCTAACCACGTTGAATATGTAGGCTACGCAGACGTTCCAACGAGAAAGAAACTGATGTCTAATGCCAAGGCATCGTTCCTACCAAGTATGTATGTAGAGCCATTCGGTGGAGTCCAGATCGAGAACCTACTATCCGGCACTCCTACGATTACTACAGACTGGGGTAGCTTCGCGGAAAACAATCTACATGGAATCACTGGCTATCGCTGTAGAACGATGGGCGACTTCGTGGATGCTATCAAAAACATTTACCGGATAAACCCATACGATTGCCGTAAGTTTGGCGAGAACTTCACATTGGAAAAAGTAGCTCCAATGTATGAAAAGTATTTCAATGATGTCATGGACGTGTATACTGGTAAGGGCTGGTATGCAGATGGACATAACATTGACGCAATGACACGATTCTACCCCAGCATTCACTAACACAATATGAGCAACACAACACAATATCAACAATTCGTAAATTCACTCGTTAAGCCTGGCGCAGAGATCGTCAGGCAATTAACCCCACACCAAGCACACCTACTCCACATGGCAGTTGGCGTGTCCGGCGAGTCTGGAGAGCTTCTGGACGCAATTAAAAAGCATTGCGTGTATCAGAAGCAAATCAACATGGACAACGTGATTGAGGAAGCTGGGGACATCTTGTTCTACCTAACCGGACTTCTCAATGATCTGAACATATCTCTTGAAGACTGCATTAAGGCAAACATAAACAAACTATCAAAACGCTATCCTAACGGATATAGCAACGCAGCAGCTATTGCGCGAGCAGATAAGTATGCTATCCAAGATGAAGTGAAGACATTGCCAAACATTGAAGATGATTTCGGCGATGTGAAGATTGAGACTGTCGCCTGTCTTATTGGAGATGAGTGCGAATCATGTCAATGAACTGGGATGAATATGCAATTGGAATTGCAGAAGCAGTTTCATACAAGAGCAAAGATCCGTGGAATAAAGTTGGTGCAGTAATTCTACGGGAAGATCACTCAATCGCATCTGTTGGATACAATGGATTCCCGCAGGGCGTTGAGGAAGACTGGTCAAATCGAGATGAGCGCAGGAAGTATGTAATCCACGCAGAGCAGAACGCACTGAGATATATTAAACCAGAAGAAGGCGAGGTTATATACTCAACTCTTATGCCGTGCAGCGACTGCATAAAAGCCATAGCTGCATACAAAATAAAGAAAGTTGTCTACAAAACCATGTACGCTAACGACTATTCCGCAATTCAATTTGCTGAAAAGATGGGAATTAATCTTATTCAGTTTAAGAAGCCATTTATGTTTATTGTTAAACAAGAGCAATCCCAAGTACATTTAGGAACATATCCAAACGGAAAGAAGATAATAGAAATATGAACGAACAAGTAGTAGCCATAATACTTGTATTGGTGCTTATGATGCTTTGCGCATTCGTTGAAATGCGAACAAGGAGATAATTACACTATCCTTAAATATGAATTAGCGATAGATGGCGCTGATACAGCTCCGCGCATATTGCTCATATTTTGCGGTAGCATTTTGTTTTCTCGAAATTTTTTACCAAATGAAGACTGCATTAAGCGTATTTTTTCTTCTAAAGGAATATCATTTTCAATGTCATATTGACTTCTCGGAATGCCAGCGGAATTATTTTGAGTTTTAGGCTGTGAGTATGAATTATATTGATTCATGTACTCCTCATCACCCATTTTATTATCAAGTAATGGTTGCTGACCCCTAGATTCACGGCGCGAATTTACTTTCGCCATCTGCTGTGGGCTAAATCCGTAGTTTCCAACGTAAGGTTTTTTCATATCAATAATTTAGTTTACCCATTGCGCTTGGCTTAACCTTGCCAGTTTCGCGATTTTTAGTGAAACCTTTCTTCCCCTGCTGCTGACCCTTGGTAATTTGCTTTCCGTCTTTAGGTTGGTTATAGAACGCTTGAAGTGAGTTGTATTTTTTCATAAATTATTTTTTAATCAATATGATGTATAATCTGAATATGGCTGCCCGAATGCTCTAGCGATTTGCTCATCCTGCATTTTTCCACCTTTTTTTTGATGAAGGTTATAGGCTGCATCTGCTGCCAAATAATCAGTGAATCCCATTGCTGTTGGCGCAAATTTTTTGCTATACGCCCCCCTTCCCTGGACTTCTCCTCTACGAGCCCTTTGCATGAAATCATCAAAGTTTTTTTTAGCAACATCTTCTAATTCTTGTTGCGGGTCGTAACCTCTATCACCCATAATTTTAGAATATGCAGATGTGATAGACTCGGAATTTGGCATGTATGATTCCGATAATCCTTGCGGTGTAAAACCACCAACTGCTTGCCTTTGTCTTGCCATAATATTTGTAGTTGTTTATTTTTAAGATACAATTACAATATTATATACATGAGTAAAGAGAAATTATTTGAATATTACCTAATTAAAAATCCATCTCTTGTTAATCAGCTTGTAGATGGAAAGGTTGTAATGTCTGCAAATGGATTCAAGAAGTTCTTTGATACGACATATGATGTGGCGTATAAGGAAGGAATACACGATGAGTCGTATACAAACGAACTCCCGCCTAATAGGACAACGACTCAAGACTCACAGGGTTTAAAGGATCTTTTAAATCTTTTTGGAATGCATTGACATCATTTCAAGTTCCTCTATAATCGAACTCGACTATGGAAAAACAACTACCATCCGATATGGGTGCGGAGCAAGGCTTGCTTTGTTCCTGCATACAAGACACGCGAATCATTGGCAAGATAGCCGATATTATTACCCTGGAGCACTTTAATACTCCAGCACACCAAGACATCTGGGCAACTATGCTCAATATGTACTTTGAGAAAAAACCTATAGACTTGTTAACAATAACCTCGGAATTGTGCGCATCCAAACTCCTTGATGGAATTGGTGGCGAGCATTACATCACGCATGTCTGTACTGTTGTCTATTCATCTGCAAACTGGGATGAGTACTTGAAGACGATCTGTGATTGTTATCTCCGTAGAAAGATACATTTTGCTGCAAAGCGTATGGCTATTGACGCTCTTGATAGGTCAATTGATCCAGAAGAGTTAAAGGAAGAGGCTAGCCGCGAGATAACCGGAATGATGACAACCAAGACCGAATCCGTCCATATAGCTGAAGTATTCAATAAGCGCATTACTGCATGGGAAGAAGCAGCGAGAAGCGGTGGCGCTATCAATCGCGGACATGACTCATGTTTCCACAAGTGGAATATGTCAACGCGAGGATTCCGACCACAGACAGTTCATATCATCGCTGGACGTGCCAAGCAGGGGAAGACAACAGCCGCACTCCAGATGGTAACGACTCCGGCTATCGACAAGAATGTTCCAATTGGCATTATCTCGCTTGAGATGGGCGCTGGTGAGTTGGTAGATAAGATCACATCCTGCCATGCTCAGATTGGAATGAACGACCTTAGAGACGGTAAGCTAAATCGCGCTGACTTTGCCAAGGTATCTAACTTCATGGCGCAAGGAATGAAGGCTCCGATCCACATTGTTGATGAAGCATCGATGACTGTGAACCAATTCAGAGCCAGGGCCAGAAGGCTGGTAGTAGAGAATAAGTGCGAGATCATTATGCTCGACTACGCCCAGCTTGTAACTCCAAGCAATATGAAGGAAAGCAGGGAGCGTCAGGTAGCTGAGATCAGCCGCATGACGAAGATTATATCTAAAGAGTTGAATGTGTGCGTAGTTCTTCTCGCTCAACTCAACGAAGACAACATGATCCGTGAGAGCCGGACGTTTGAGATGGACTGCGATAGCCTAACAAAAATTATGCCAGTCGAGGAATCTGATGATCCATACGCATACGTGCTACACGTTACACACAATAGGAATGGCACTACTCCAATTATTCCGCTTAAATTCCACAAGCATATGGCACGTCTGGAAGAATCGATTGTAGAGCAATAGTCTTTACTTTCACTAGATATAATCTACACTTGGACATGACTTGAGAATCCAATTTAGTATGTGAGAATCACATTCCATAAGTCGGTGAACGACCACCTAGTAGCCAACGGCTGAGTCGAGACAGGCTGGAGAGACAGCTACAATTTTGATCTTTGAAACTAGGGGGTATAGCTCAGTTGGTAGAGCATCTGCTTTGCAAGCAGAATGTCGTCGGTTCGAATCCGGCTATCTCCATATTAAACTACTTCCGGTTACCGCTCTGTCAGTCCCATTCCTGACATCGCCCGAATCTGAATCAACAGATGAGACTATAGGACGCTATAGTTGAGGAGACTAATTTAGCAGGCAGGTGGACTATACGATTAGTTGGGCCTCTTGGAAACAATGCATACTTCAACTGGTAGGATGGGCGGCCTATGTTGGCCCTAGACTCCTGAAAGCCCACATCTGAAAAGGAGATGCATATCCGTTCCTGCGAAACTTTAAACAAACCACAATGAAATTAAAAAACAATGATGATAGGAAAGCGCGGATCAACGAGCTGAAATCAAGGCCAGTTGGTGCTGGTAAAGGTGATAGGCCAAGGCCGATTACAAGCAAGTATTGGGACAACTACGGAGAAATTGACTGGAAGAAAAAATAATATGAATTGCATTGTTTTCAATACTAGGTTAAATTTCTAACGCAATTATCACAAGCAACACAAAATAATATGAACAAAAAACCACAAGGGCTTTATGCCGCAATTCACGCAAAGCAAAATCGTATCGCTGCTGGTAGTGGCGAAAAGATGAGGAAGCCAGGCAGCAAGGGCGCTCCTACAGCACAAGCATTCAAGCAGTCAGCTAAAACTGCGAAGAAGAAGTAAGTTGAACTTGCATACAAAATAATCAATAGGTCAAGCCACGCTTGATAATGAAAGGTAAAATTACGATTAACATCTTCGGATGGTTTTCGCAGATGCTCACAATTGTATTCATCACGTTAAAGCTAACGGGAGTTATTAACTGGGGGTGGATGCTTGTATTGTCACCAATGCTGGTTAATTTTGCTATACTATTGTTCTTAATTGTGTGCGTTATTATCATAAGTATAATTACTGCTAAATGAACAACACACCAGATACTAATGAGATGAAGTGTTTATCACTTATTGAAGTTATGGAATTACCAAGGGAAAGAAGGAGAATTGCTTTAGGCGTATTGCAAGCGATTAAAGAGCGCGACGAGGCAATAGCAGAGCTTTCACTAAAGCAGCAAACTGTGACAATCGCGGAAGGAACAATTTCCGACCTACTCAAAAAAAGCGAGCGACTTGAACGTGAGCGCGACAAAGCGATGAAAGATGCAGCACAACTTTCGGATAGGTTATCTGGTCTTGAACTCCGCACAACTGAGGAATTGGCAAGACTTGAGCGCGAGCGCGACGAGGCGCACAAAATTGCGCGGTGGGCAATTGATGACCTAGGATGGTTTAACGAGACGAATGCACAGAGACTCCGCGCTGAACTCGATCGACTTAACCAGGAGGCTAGAAATGAATGACACGCCAGATACGGATGCGGCCATCAAAGATCAATCAAAGTGGATGCGGCCATTTGTCTCCACTACTTTCGATGGAATCACATACGACTCCCCAGTGGCTTCGTTGTGCCGCAAACTGGAGCGCGAACGCGACGAGGCGAGGGAGCTGGCACAGCAGATGTCAGAGAGCAACCAAGTTCTACAGGCTGAAGTTAGAGATTACCGCAAGACAGCCGATAACACGTCTCTTTCCAACAACGAAATGCACATCAATCTTGTTCTGCAAGAAGTCGCAGAATTAGCAAAAACTTTGAAGCGAGAGCGCGACGAGGCGCAATACAATTTGGAAAATGCAAGGCAATCGCTGGAAGTAGCTATAGAGGAAATTAATGGCATGAAGAAAGCAATATTGGAAACACTAGAACAAAACCGGAATTTAGCAGATGGTGATGACTGCACTCTATACAAGCTAAAGTCAGTAATAGAATTCTGGGAGTAGAGAACCATGACACCAAATCCGGTAATGGTAGAGATAGACAATGCAATCAATGCACTCGCGTCAGGTAAGTCCAGTCCAGAGCAAATTGCAGAAGCATTAACCAGCGGGATACATTTCATGTCAAATGTCATCGATAGTCTGAAAGAACAGAATGCCGAACTCACTGAGGACGTAGAAAACCTCCTAAGCAAAATAGACGAACTTGAAACAGACCAAGCGATCATTTTAAACTTCCTCCAAGGTCAGGGAATCGACATCACATACACGATCAAGAAAGAGGAAATAGAGGGCAAGTGAGGGGATACCTCTGATGGTGTCGTTTTTGATTTATACCCACATTCAAAAATATATGTTGTAATCTTTATGACATATATCTCATGCGTAATAAGATAACGTACATTGCTTGATGTATAAGTCATCTGTCGCAATTTAACGCGCAACATATACGACATTACGTTAGTTAATGCGTAGTGAATATTACATAAGCGTAAATTATGAGTTGCAAGAACTGCACACACATTATAGGGAAATTGCGCTAGAATCGTTTATACGTTCGTTTAGTATGGCTTCCGCTATGTATCCATTGGCGAGATATAAAAACGCGATACAGGGCAACGTGGCGCAATTAAGCGATATTGTTGGGTTGAGCGAGATTGAGGATAGAGGGAGGAGAGATATTTTTATTTTTATATTTTTATATTTTTATCTGGGGCAATGTTTTACGTAGGAGACTCGGCCCGCGCCCCCCACCCACCCCGACCCCTGCCGCCCCTCCGGCTCTACGCCGCTCCCCACGCTCCCCACGCCCCACGTACCACGTACTAGGCGGCTCTACGCTCTACGCTGTCTGGCTGTCTGGCTGTCCGGCTGTCTGGCTCTGTTACATTGCCTGGCTGCCGTCATGTCACGTTATACGTCATGTCTCGTCACGTTGTATTACGTTGCATTGCAATACGTTATGTCCATAACCTCTGATAACAATTGTAGTAGATAGTGGATGTCATCCAGTTTATTGCAATCGGATTGCATTAAGATTGCGCGACGTTGGCTCTAGATTCGTTTTGTTTGCACGTGCGCTATGTTACCATTACCGGAAAAATGCGAGCTCGCCACGGACGTTATATGTCGCCGGATGCGATGACTTATTGCCACGGATGCTTTGCCAGCCTAGCCCAGACGATGCCAAGCATATATCGATGTATAGCGATATAACGAAATAGCGATGCAATCTTTTTTGGCTGTCTGTTATTTTAGGCTTGACGTGTCTTGAAAAACCGTGCTTAAAATTATCTCCGACGAGCATCTCACGTCCGCTCGTTTGTTTGTCCATAGTCGGTCGCTCCCATTCGCTGTCTCGCCTCCGCACGTCCATAGCCTCTCTCTCAAATAGTTGGCATACTTCATGCTCATGCGACATTGAAAACTTGGCATACTTTATGCTTTCGCCGCCTCAGGCATTTTTTTCCTACCATAGGCAAATTTTACATTACTAGGCAAAAAGTGCCATGTTCTAGAAAAATAGTCTCATTTTTTATATGTTTTTCGATGTTTTTCGTTGTTTCTGCAGTTGGCACAGCCTTTGCTATGTCATGAGATGCCGATAATGGCACTCAAAAAATGAAATACCATCTCACCCATATCTCCTCAAATATAAAAACCGGACCTATCCCCGTTACAACCTCAGACGCTGCGACGTGTCCCGACGTTTGTCCTTTCAAAAAATCGGGCTGTTATGCCGATAGCGGACCGCTTGCGATACATTGGAGCAAAGTCTCCTCAGGAGATCGCGGCGACTCTCTCGAAATACTCGCACGTCAAATCCGCTCTTTTCCTAGCGGCCAGGTATGGCGGCACAACCAAGCCGGTGATCTTCCAGGCATTGGCAATGCTATCGATTCCGATAGCCTAAAAACTCTTGTCGACGCAAACCGAGGCCGCCGTGGTTTCAGCTATACTCACAAACCGCTCGAAGGTGACGACAATCTTGAAACCGGAAACCGTGCATCTGTGCGTTATGCAAACCGCGAGGGGCTGACAATCAACCTAAGCGCCAATAATACGGCGCACGCTGACCGCCTAGTCAAGCTACAAGCGGGCCCAGTGGTTTGCGTTGTGCCGGAATCAACCGAGAATACGTTTTTCACGCCCGAGGGCCGCAAAGGCATTGTTTGCCCAGCCCAGCAAAGGGAAGACATAACGTGCGCAAATTGCCAGCTATGCACCAAACGGGATCGCTCGGTGATTATTGGATTCCGCGCTCACGGAACATCAAAGCGAAAAGCCGAGGCTATCGCATCATGCCCCGAACCAGCGAAAAACTGCGAACCTGCCGATTATATCAAAGCGTAAGGCGAAACGGGAGCTTCTCCCGTCCTGTGGACTGGCATTCCACAGCTGATGAGCTTGCCGCAATTAAACACATTAAACATATGACAGACACTAACCCACCCAAACCACGTACCATATCAGCCATCGCTCGTGATATCCGCGACGATTGGCAAAAAGTAAACTACGCCGCAGCACCATACCTCCAGGCGATGCTCACCCTCCATTCATTGGACACCGATTTCGGCCATGATTCCGGCGAGAATATCGTGAGGTATTTCCTATGTAACGCATCAAGCTATCGAGGCGAAAAGGCAAAGGCATTAAAAGCCGAACTAAAAACACTCTGCGGAATGAAATAACATGAATAAACTACACTCTCACAAGCAAAAAACTCAGGCGCAAGACAGATTTTTTTTCCTATTTCTCACTCTCTTACTCATTATATCAACACTAGTTTTCATCCTATGTTAATCCGCACAAAAATAATACCAGCCACAAACACGACCGGAACCAAAGTCCGCGCATCCTTCGGCGGTCGAATAAAAACAATACCCTACCCGCACGACCTATCCGGCGAGGATGTTTACAAAAAAGCAGCATGGAAATGGGTTGCGAAACACATGAGCAGGCATGGATGGGATGAAATCTTGCGGTTCAAGCTCACAACACACTATTCGGACAAGCGCGGCTATTCTTTCGAGGTTAACAGCAAACAAAATTAAACACATGACAAAACACGATGAAATACAGGCGCTCATGGAATTGGCGCATAAACTAGGTGGAAAATCATACTGCGGGCCATGGCTTGAAAGTCAAATCCCCTACATTGAACATGACATGAGGTGCGATATCATGCCCACCGCTTCATGGAGTGAAACGCGCAAACTCCATGACGGCATGCTCGACACTGCAAAGCAGCAAGCGGAATATCTGCTTAAGGCCGCCACGGAAAAGTCCGACAAAATCATGCGCGATGCGGAGAAGCAGGCGGAGAACACACGCAAAACACTAGCAAGGGATATCCAAAAGGCGCTCGACTCGATTTGATAATTCCAACCCCGCGCATTCCGGTGCGCGGCATGGAGTGATCAAATCACGCCACAACACAACAACACAACACAATGAACAAATACACAACGCACGGATGCCGTGCAGTCACAGCAGAAAACATGAGCGAGGCCGCCGGATATTTTGCAGACCGACTCGCCCGAAAATCATACGGAAAATCAGGATACGCCCGCACTTGCAACCTGGAATCTTGGAGCCAGGACAACACGCTAGGAGAATACAACGCATTCGTAGGCTATACTCCAGCTGGAAAGCACAACATCGGAACAACAGTTGGAAGCAACATTCGATTTTCCGTTTACAGAGTAGGATAACACTATGCAAAAAGTAATATTCGACGGTGGAGTATTCGCTCCAAAATCATTCGCGCTGCACATGATAACATCCCCGCTATGGAGCGGAAGGTGCTCTGCATGGTATCTCGCAGATGGAACACTCACGGACGCTGAACACATTCGCGTAGATTACCAAACAAGAAATGTCCGGCACGGAAAGGCTATGTGGAATGAACTGGAACGTATAGGAAGGGCATGGAAATGAACGAAAAAATAACAACCGCAGTCCACTTTGGACTTCATAAAAACCTCCTCAGATGCGCCGCACTGCGACTTGCATTGGGCGAGATGCAACTGTTGCCCAACGCTAGGGATATGGTGAAAATACGCCGTATTCTTGAGCGATTCAAATTACACGATGCATTCGCATTTTATGCAACTAAGCCGGAAATGTTCGGTATAATGTAGTCAGACACCCCGCATCTTCCACGGAGGGTGTGGCAGTCTGGCAATCACGCCGGAAACACAACACAACACAACACAAAAATGAAAATCAAACACAACAAAATCGAACTCAATGTCTCAGGCGATGCCTTTGCAACTGGAGGGGGTTTCCAGGTCGACGGCAAAACATACAGTGGGAATTGGTATGAGTCTAAAGCTACCGACAACGATGGTAAAGAACACAGAGTGATTTGGACGGATGTAAATTGGGACGTGGAAGATGGTTCCGATGCCTGCGATTGGGAAAACCCCGACTACATTTTACAAGCATGAGATTCGCCGACCAAACCAAAAAACAAAACATATGAAAATGAACAACACTATATTATTCAATGGTGAACGTACATCAATGTCATCCTCCGGCAATACGGAATGGTTCGAGTTTATCGTAACCACAACAAAACGAATCACTCAGTCCGGCGCTCGGTCAGTTGGCCAGATTCACGGCATGGGAGGGCAAGATTTCTCATGCGAAGAATCAACACAAGACGGCCTGCACATCTATAAATGCAAAGCAACCTGCTATTCAGACTAGATATGAAAATACCATACGAAATACAATACACTCTTGAGGTTTCCATGCGTATCGCAATAAAAAAACATTGGGAATGGCGCAAAGAAGCATACTGGAGGAGTCTTCTAAAACGCGAAATTGCAGCACTCAAATACATAATAAAATGAAACAAATACCAAGCAAAACAACTAACGGAAGCCATTGTCTCCCTCCAGAGGCTTATATGCGCCTTTGGCAAACATCCTCAAAGTCACAAGAGATGCCAAAGTTCAAGTCAACCATCTACCCTGATAAAAAGATAACTTCTATCCCATTCAAGAAATGAAAATCAACGGCATTCAATACGAAACGACACCAAGGGAAACCAAACTTTTGGAAACCGCATTAAATGATTGCATCAACATCAAGATAATTCCAAATGAAGGATTCGAGGGATTGATTGCAAGCCATGAATGGCAGGGCTACGATTACATTTTTGCATCAATTTATTTTAATCCCAAAAATGGAATGTGGGATTTGTATAAAGTCGTAAACAATTTTGATGATGAGAAAAAAATATCTTCATCAATAGATCATTTCCAAGCTATAAATAGTTTAAGAAAGCTACAAGATGAAATATGGGCAGATGCTTACAGAAATCCTGTAATTGATTCTTCTGAAGGTGTAATGCTAAGGCAAACAAACTGATTTAGTTCCCCCCAGAACTAAACAACAACCAATAATAAATAAATGAGCATCATACAACAATTAGCTGAAATTGAGTCAAAAGCACTCAAGTATAAACAACAGGATACCGTGTATATTTACACTCAGCGTCCACGCGCATGCAAGGCAGCACTTGCGAAGGCCAAGAGGAGCAACGGATCATGGTAATTCTCTCCACCACTCACCGAAACATCGCATTCGATAGCCTAAGAATGGCCGAACTACACGGGATTGAACACATTACGGACAACGTGTGTGTTCTTTCTGAATGCGGAAAGGTGCTGTCATTCAAGCGTAAGGGCCAAGATGACTTCACGCGCATTGCAAAGTCAACAATCTGCGAAACGCCACTAAGCCAACCAACTTGTTAACAATAATATGACTGGCGAACAACTAAGAGACTATGGCATCTCAAAAGTGGATTCAAACACTCCAGAAGCCTGGAGGAATGACTGCGACTATATTATTGGCTGGCTCGCTCGAAATGGAGCTGAGTTCACCGCTGAAGATGTCCGGCAGTGGATACCAGAGCCACCACATCCCAACGCAATGGGAGGCAGATTCATCGCAGCACTGAAGGCAAAGAAGATAATCCGGCTGGAATATCGGAAGGCAACTCGCCCATCAGCTCACGCTAGGGTGCTTGCGGTTTACAGGGGAATATAAGAAACACTCAGCAAAATAGGCCGCTCTTTAACCGGAGCGGCTTTTTTGTTTACTCTTCTAATTCTTTCGCAGATGGAATCTCCAGGCGATCATTCACCAACTGAATCGCAATTTGCGTTCTGGAATCATTCTCCTGCGATAGCTCTCCAGATATGCGAGCATCAAGCTCAATGGCCTTGAGCTTATCAGATACCTTCGGACCCTGAATCGATCTATTGCCGTCACCATCAATGCTAATGGACGCAACGGAGGATTCTTCGTTAATATCCTGCGGCTTGGCCCTAGCGATCTCAGCCATAAGAGAACGCTTCTCAGCGATACTCATTACATTAGACAACCAGTTAGCGTCTCGCAACTCAGCAATATACTTGGCACAATTTGGCCTTGCACTGATCGCTGATCCCTTTTGTGAAGCGTACTTGTTATTCGTAGCCTTGTATCCAGCTTGGAAAAACGCCTTGTACACAGGCATCCCTGTTGAAACGAACCTGCAAAACTCACGCTCTTTTGGCGTTAAATCTACTCCCTTTGCTCTTGCCATATCATTCAGTAAATTCGGTATCGTGCGGATTGTCAAGATGTTGTTGCTCGCAGTGCCAAGTAACATCTGCCATTACCTTGTATTGCGGGATCTCGCCTTGTACAAAAGATGGATCATGCCATTTGATTCTGTTATTTGGCATTGCTGCAATCTGTCCTGACCCATCATTACATTTCAGTAAGTGAAAGCATTTGTGCTGTGTTGGAGATAGACTAAACCCATTGTCGGTATGATCAAGCGTAAACCAGTATTGAGCCGGAACATCCTTTCCATCCCTGTTTCTAAAAACGCAGGACATTTCTCGGAAATAAGTGTATTGTACTACACTAAACTCTAGACCCATACAATCCCACATCTGGAGGTCGTAAACCTCATAGGGGGGCTCTTGGTTGCAACACGGCAGTTTGTGGAAGAGGCAATGAATCGGAATCCTAGCCCATTGTGCGCCGCTCTCACAGAGAATAGAGAAGTGAATCGCTCGCCCTGGTATTGATGTGACTCCCGTGATTACACATGGCTCGTATCCTTTAACATCATCAAGGCCGAATAGGATGCGCTTCTCAACGTATCCGTAGATGTGTTGCGGGACTGGAGCGTTTAGTGCGTAGTGCATTAGTCCATCAATAGTTGAGTTCCAGTGAGCTTGCCGGACATCATTCGTTCTAGTACTGCCTCGACATCCCACGGATATGGTCCATCAACATACTGCGTCTGGATTCCATATAGTTCATGGTATTGTTCCAGATCAAGCCCGTCGTTAAGCAAACACTCATGCAAATTAGCTCGCTTGATATGCGCTACTGGTTCTTGAATGATAGTCACGCCTATCTGTTCGCATCGTGGATAGTTCATTCGAATGTATTCATTGAAATCTTTAGCAAATCTTGAATCGTATCTTCGTCAAACAATCCAGGCTTCCCGCCATCTTCAAGTGATGCGTGTTCTTTAATGCGATCATTTACGATCAAGCGAATTGCTCCCTGTGCATTTTCAGACAGACGATGGAAAATTTTAGCCAACTTCCCGATAAAATGGAACTGATCAAGTTCTCCAGCGCCGCCACCAATTGACCATCGGCAAGCTATAACAAGAAGGTCTTCGTTTCCACCAAACTCTTGAACCCACGATAGCTTGACTGGCTTCTCCACTGATCCACCTTTCTCGGCCCTCACATGAGATCGAGCTTCTTGGCAAGACCACTTCTCTTTCCTCGCTTGATCAACGAGTTGCAACACTTTACGATTGTTCTCTTGCTCATCGTTGGAGAACTTAGCAGTAGCAATTTCCACTGCTACGGTTGGACTGATCTCATTCCGAAGGTGTGCCGGAATCCTAGCGGCTGCTCGATGCCAGTTGCTTACATGGCTATACGACATCTTTAAGCTCGCTGCAATTTGTGTCAGAACATTCTCGTGTCCAGTAGCATAAAGGTAACGGATGCCATCACCTGCAAGCCACATTCCTTTGGATGACATATCAACACCCATTCCAATGGCAGCAGCGTAATCCTCCGGCGTTGGAATGATACCTTCCTTTGGCTTGAACTGAGTCATAAACTCACCAAAGTCATAGCGTTCCGATAGCTTGCTGTATCCATTGTCAAGGCGTGTATTCAGTGCTGCCTCAAGGATTGATTCCTCAGTTCCAATTTCGATTTCTTGTTTAACAATAGTCATCTTAAGTTCTTTTGCGTCAATCTCTCCGCGATCAAACGCAATGATAGCACAGGCTTCTTCAAGCAGTGCAAAGTGGTTATTCGGAGAGTCTTCGTCCAGTTCATCCTCTCGTTCACAGATTGAGATCAGCTTTAATGCTGTCTTGATGTCTGTCTTATATTTCCCAGCAAGCATTTCAGCAAGTTGCTGGCGTGTGATTGTTCCCTTTGGGGTAGAGAACTGACCCTTGAGTTGTGTGTTCATGCAACAACTATTCAGCAATTTCTATGCCAAGTTCTTTCGCAATAATACGAGCAGCCTCTGTGGACATCGAACGTCCATTTTTTGTGGAGCGTTTCTTTAATTCCTTTTTTACTTTGTCAGGAAGGATAACCCCAAGAACTGGATATTTTTTCATAAAAGTTAGAGGCGGCAAGGAACCATAACCTCACCGCCTCAACCCCCATTAGAATTCGTCTTGCTCTGGCTTGAATGTTTCCTTAACGAAAGGAACGGATACCTTCAGCGAGAGGAACTGCTTGCCCGCCTTGCTAGTGCGGTTCCATGCCGCAATATCCCATTCTTTACCATCGACATTGATTGATCCTTTAAAGTCTGGATGTTTTTCGCCTTTCTTTACGTTAGTAAATAATGCGCCGGAGTTTGTGTTGTCAAATTGCTGTGACATATTGTTTTATTAGGGTTTGTAGAGTGCGATCCATTCACGAACCACACCGATTGTTGTTGTTAGTTCGCCCAAGAATTTTTGGGCAGTTGCTTCCTTCATTAAGAAGAAATCTGTTGCTTGTGCAGGGATTGTTCCAGCATGACGAAGTGCCGCCATGAAGTCATCTTGCGTGACACCAGCTTCCATTAGCTTCTGGAAGAGTTGTTGGTGTCCCTCGCCATTGAACTTGGACTTCTCCTCGGTTTCCTTGGATGGCTCTGTAGCCTTCACTGCCTTTGCTTTGGGTGTCTCTGCCTTTGCTACCAGCTTCGACGCTTCTACTGGCTTCTGCGGCGCAGTACGACCCATTGCAGCTTCTCCGTCATCGTCGTCTGGACAGGCCATTACCATTGCCTGCAAAGCATATCGACGAGCGTATGAAATTAAACTGCCAATTCCCTGCGGGTCTTCCTTGGCAGGTTTCATGTAAGTTGTGCTGCGAATCCATTGTCCGCTGCTGTGTAGCAACTGGGTTTGGACGAAGTATCCACGCTCGTCAGAACCTGGCATCTGCACGACGCTAAGTCCGTTCTTTGTGAGAGCTGGCTTTACCGCTTCCCATACTGTTGAGAGTCCAGCGAATTTTGAGCGGAAGTAAGGATTGTCTTGATCCTTGTGAACCGCTCCCATTTCCGACTGCGCTTTGGCAAGCGAAGCCGCGAGGTCTGCAATGTTATCTGATTGTGTGTTCATGCGGTCTTTATTCTACTTGGTTTTTACCTATGGTCAATAAAAAGTTTTTTATTTTTTTCAGAATGATCCGCTCGGAGGAACGTAATTGTTAGCAAACTGCCAGTACTTACAAACATAAGTAAACGCATTGTAATTTTCCGTCAGCGTTTTCTCGTCGTACCATGCTTCACCGATACGGCCAGGCTCTGTTGTGCTGATGTAGAGGTTAACTCCACGGGTTGCTTTAGCAACATGGGCATAAGCTGCGATCTGCATTGGCTCCTTGCTCCAGGGCTTGACTTCGTATTCCGGCTTGGTTTTCCGCGATTTATAATCAAGCACATACAACACACCATCCTTCTCGATAAGCGCATCAGTAGTTCCGGCGTATCCAACCTCTTGGTTGACCAAACGTAGTTCGTGTTGAAGGAACTTAACTCGATTGTGATCAACCCACTTCTTTACCGGAGCGACATAATCCTCCATGATTGGATCATACGGCATTCCCTGGAAGTGATTCTCAAGCGCCTTGTGGATGCTTGTTCCGAGGTCAGCAGCGTCTGACACCTGCTTGAATGCGTCTTCCATAATGCGCGAGCAGTAGTCCTCGTCACTCTCTTTTGGGTTTCGAGGAAGGGTTAGGCTCGCCATGAGAACCTGCTGTTGTTTCCAGCGATCAAGCTCTGGTGCAGCTAGAACCTTGAAGATTGTAGTTACACTTGGATATAGCTGTAAATTCTTACAGTCTTTTAGTGTTGTTGGGCGCATACCGCCCTTTGATTTGTTTGGAACTTCAAAGACTGCTTTTCCATTCCTATCGTAGTAGTGTCCTGATTCTTTCATTGTGTGTGTTTATTGTGTGTGTTGGTTGCAGAGTGGGCAGATTGTGTAGTCCAGTTGGCTTGCCCGTTTCCAAACGGAAATTGTGAAGATGAATAGCAATGCGATTGCTGTCATTAGAAGGAACTCTTTCATTTGTAAAGTAAGCTAAGAACTAAAATCTTGAATTCATTCCAGACTAGCTGGCAGATGTAGTATTCGCGCTTTATGTAAAGCCATGCAAGTTTTAGGTGTCTCATGTGTTGGGTTTGATTGTATCACTAAAATTCTATTGGACTATTATTATTTGATTCGCATGGAGTGTTGTTATTAGATTCGCGCATATTGTTGTATTCCACCCACCATCTGACATCCATTGAGGGTAGGTATTCACACCATTCATCCGGTCTATTCTCTGTAACCCAAGTTTTGAATGATTGTTTGTCTCCACGTTCTTCACAGACATCGTACCATTGCCTCTTTCTTTGCGCGAGGTTGGCGTTAAACTGCGTTTTATAGGCGGTCTGCTGTGATGGTATTGATTTAGTAGTTAGATCATCCTCCCAGCGTCTTCCGTTGATCCATGTGGCGGGATGTGGAATAAACTGAGGATCTGTCCAGAGCTTCATTTGTTTCTGAAGTGATGGCATGACTTCTGAGAGAACACACTTTTGTTTCTTCCATGCTTTCTCTGAGTTTGCTTTAGAAACCTTGCGAGGGTAGGTGGAGTAGAAAGTTTCAAAGTCTGAATCTGAATTTCCACTATACGACTTTTCCGTGGGGTGGACTTGTTCGCTGCTGTTGCCTGCATCTTCAGAATTGTTTTTAGAACATTCACTACTCTCTGCATGAGTCTCTGTATGATTCTTTGTTATATTAGAAACAATAGACACGCGTGCGGATCGTCCATTTTTTGCCACATGGTCTGGCAAATCTTGGAGCATGGCATCTGGCAAATCTTGGAGCATGCCCCCCCATGTGGAAGAATCTTCCAGATGGGTAAATTTGTCACTTGAGAGAACACTTTGAGCTATCTGACTAACAGTATAATACTTCATAGCCTTGCCTTCCTTGATGTCCAATTGCGATGATTTTACAAGCCCCATTGATTCCAGCGCACGTAATACATCAGCTATAGTTCTTTCGCTCCAGAATGGAAAAAACTCTTCACGCCACCCCTTGTAGCTATTGTATATCCACCTTTCATCATCCAATAATCTTCCGCATCTTTTGTTTCCGCAAAGGTAATGTAACGTCTGGAGCGCGATAGCTTCGTTCAGTCCAATTATTTTGGCTAGGCTTGGCTGAAACACCATTGGCGTTTCATCAATTAATAAATTTGATTTACTCATAATATGAGGGGCCGCCGCCTCTCCCCGCAGAAAGACCGATAGAATGTCGGGTGAAGAATTACGGAGAGAGGCAAGCGATATGTTTATGTTTTAGTTCTGATTTAATCTTTCTTACACGTCTGTTCTTCACGCAGACGGCTGTATCTCTACAGCGGATTGAACACTACACTGCCTGAGTGCAGAGTCAACTATTGTTTAACAATATTTCAATCTTTGGAACAATCTTCCCGCACTTCTTGCACACGGCATTGTTAGTTCCGAATAGAAACTGGCACTTGTGCGTTCCCCCAATCTTAGCGGTAAAGCCAACCCTTCCTACGCCCCTAAGACTGCCAAGTGATCTGGCTCCTATTGCTCCTGATCCAATGTTAAAGGATCGATGTGTATTGCTTGTACTCATAGTGTGTATTTGAGAGTTCCCGATTTTATGTGATTACGGGAATGGATATCTGTTGACCAGAGATTGCTTGCCAAGGCAACACCCCCCGCCACAATACCACGTTATTGCTCTCAAAATTAGTTAAAGCTCGTATCCTCCGTCCTCACGCAGCAGTGCGTAGGCTTCCATTAACTTCTTAGTAGCTTGATCTACCCAGTCCATGCAAGCCGTGCGATCCGGCTTCTTGTAGTCGGTGATTGCTAAAATAATGTCGGTCTTGGCTGACTGAAGTGCAAGCCATACTTTTTGTTCGTTGTTCATTTTAGTTTCTCCAATAGGGTTAGAAAAGCTCTGGTTGCTGTTGCGGGGACGACTCCATTGCCGAGCAGTCGGAGTTCATCTGTTCTGTTTCCAATTGAGGTAGCTTCCATATAGCACCCCCTCTCCCATACCGCTTGGTCAAGAGAGGATCGCCATACTTTTTCCATCTCTGGTAATGCTTCAGACAAAGCCCATGACCTTTCGCTGGCTTCTCGCACACCTTGCACGATGCTCTTTTTTTCCACGGCATCTTGCCCTCTTTCCAATGCAATTTCGTATGACAACTGGCACATAGCGTAACCAAGTTCTCTTTGGAATTGTTCAGTGGGTTTCTGTCCTTGTGATGAATCCCCAAAAGTTTCGTAGACCCACATTCCGCGCAATCCCCAGCCTTTAACTTCGTGGCTCGTTTGTATGCACCAGACAAAGTAACAGATTCTTTGAGTAAATGAGTCCAACTGCATTCCCGACTGCAATATTTTCTCCGCAAGAAAACATTGTAATCCTCTATTCGTCCATTGAATCTCTTGCGCGATAGCTTCTTTCCACACGCTAAACAGAACTTCTCTGGCTCTAATTTTCTTGGATATATTCTCATGGGCATACACATTATGCCCATAGGGATTCAATGTCAAGGTTTGACCCAAAAAACTGGAATATTCATTAGAGTGCAAACCCACCTGGCATTCAATTTCGCCGAACTCGGAGGCATTGAACCTTTCACTTTCTCGTTTTCGTGTAGCACTTGGCTCTGAATCGGCTTGTGTAGGTTCACTCCCTTCTCCGTCTGTTGGTATTCTGCTCTTTTCGTCCATTGCTCCGTGTTCTCCGGTGGCTGGAAACAAAAGCTGTT
>Ga0209189_1000115_pt1 | contig 67368 bp, 62 predicted proteins | sample C_130820_EF_Meta_FD_187308 | JGI IMG/M metagenome (GOLD analysis project Ga0209189, IMG submission 187308) | Freshwater microbial communities from Lake Croche, Canada to study carbon cycling - C_130820_EF_MetaG (SPAdes) (version 3) | ecosystem: Environmental > Aquatic > Freshwater > Lake...
GTTAAACAAATTGAGAACCAACTGCCCACCCCACCAATACTTTTCTTGTACCAAACGTAACAGGATTTACTTTATGCCACACAAAAGAAGGAAATGATATTAATGTTCCAGTAGTAAACTTGTCTTTAAATTTTGTATTAATGTGTTTCAAAGGATTTGGATTTGGGTTTGATATTTCAAATTCACCTCCTTCATAATCTTCATTCAAACACAATGTAAAACTTAATTTTCTTATCATACCATTAGGATAAACATAAGGATGTGAATCTATATGCCAATCGTAATGGTCATCAACATTATAAACAGTATATTGCAAAGGTTCAAATTCTTTAATATTAAAATTCCACTTAGCACTTTTATTGTGTTCATCAAGAACTGTCCTTAAAGTTTGATTTAAATTATCATCATTTAAAAAAACTACTTTAGAATTTCTAATTTTTTTATTGCCTAGTTTTGAATCCAACTCAGCCAATGCCAAAGCATTTTTTTCAGCAAGTGTAATAATGTTATTACAAAAAGATTTATCAAAACGAGCAATAGAAATACAATGAGCATTTTCTAGGTACATTAAATGGCTCCAGAAGTAAATCTTTTCCACTCAATTGCATTTTTAATAACGTATGTTCTATTAATTATAATTCTTAATGTTCTGTCCAAAAAATCCACAACGGTATTTAAATAGGCCACCTTTTGTGTTAACTTTTGTATATCCTCATCAGCTTCAATATACTTGTCTATGTCTGTTTTTAATATTTTAAAATTGAAAGGTTTTAATTGGTAAACTTGAGGATCGGCTTTACCTGTATAATATTCCCACTTATCACGTTTTATAATTCTTAGTTCATCTTCCGTACGTGTTAAAAGCAATTTAAACTTAGTATAGTGTTTTAAATATTTGTTATGTAATTGAGGTGTTTTTAAAGATTCTAAATCCAACTCAATGTCATTTATTTTTAAATCTTTATCGGCTTCTATTTGTAATTGTTCTAAATCCATTAATATAATATATCACAAAATTAATAAAAAATCAAGTATTATGAAATAACTTCTGTAGTGTTAGACGCGCCTACGTTTGCAAATTCATATATCTTATATTTAAAAGTAACGTCTGCTGTTAAGTATTGAATATCAGTTGCTTGTTGATTGTAATTTAAACCACTTAAAGATACAGGAAACACATCACTAAATCTTACTTCTGTAACAGGATTGTTTTTACTTGTAAGTATCATTAAAGTTGCGTCAGATAGAGTTCCTCCTGCACTAGGAGCGCCATATTTAACTTTTCCAATCTCGGTGCTAACACTTCCTTTGCTAGTAGGAAAACGATCTATACCTGCGTTGGTAAGAGTTTGAAACTGTGTGTTGTCTCTTGGAAAACCAAGGCCAGTTAACCAGCCATGTATCTCTTGATAGTTTAATAGATTTTCATCTACTAGAAATGACATAGTTAAATCGGCATAAGTTAATTTTTCACCAGGTACTGGTATATCTTTTAAAGGGGTTTGTTGTTGTATGAAACCTAATGAAATTGCTGGTATATTAACGGCCGTGCAAAAGTATTCTACTTTTGGCAGTTTAAGTATATTGAATTTAAACTGAGTGGGGCTAGCGTAATCTATCTTAGTTGGCTGTCTTGAAGCTGTGTTAATGGTTGTCATAATACTATTTATATTGAATTTTAACCAAAAAAAAAGAGACGGTTGTTTAGACCGTCTCTTTAATTGTGTTACTAAGAAGTAACAAGTAGATTACATTAAGTTAGCTACTTGAACTTTTCTGTAGTATCTGTTTGCGTTAGCAGATCCTGCACCATTGATAACCGCATTTTGAGTTGAAGCACCTGCTTCAGCAAATGGGTTAGCTTGGATACCGTATCGAGTTTTAAATCCGATTTTCGGTTGGAACGTGTCTTGACCAACAGCTCTCACCATTTGAAGTGGAACGTATGGGCAATAGAATATACCGGCATCGTACTGAGACGAACCTTTATATCCAACTACAAAGTATTGTTTAGCTGTTGAGTTTGCTGAATATGGATCGATATAAACTTTATATCTACCATTTAAAATACCAGCAAATGTGTTACCTGTGTCATCAACATTTAAATTGTTGTTTAACGCAGGAGCGTAATCTAATACACCAGCCATTTGTAAAGCAGAAGCAACATCACTTGATGTGATCAAGATGTTACCTTTTCCTCTACGTGTTCTTTGTGCGATTGAGTTTGCTTCTCTTTCAACTTGGAACATTAAACCTTTGAATCTTTCAACAGACCAACGACCATTTGAGTCAGTGTCTAAATCGAAAATTCCAGCAGTTGTTACGTTACCAGTTTGAGCACCTTTTTCTGAATTGATGTAAATAGTTCTTACGATTTCTCTATTGATTTCCGCAAGGATTTCAGCAGATAAAATATTCGCAAGTTCTGTTTCAGCATCTAAACCATGGATAGCTTTTAAATCTTGTGCTAATTCCATAGTATATTCAGCTTTAAGAGCTCTTGATTTAGCAGTTACAGTCGATTTCTCGATTGAAAATGCCATTTCAGCAAAGCTATTTCCAGCAGCGTCGCCTAGTGCTTCAGCAGCAGCAGTCGTCATTCCTGTACCAGTTGTATAAGTGCCAGCAGGGCTGTCATTTAATAAACCTGGATTAGTTCCTGAATCAGCAGTAGATGAGAATCCACCTGTTGAAGAACCAGCAGCGTTTCTTCCTGAGAAGTCTGTGTCCGCAGCATCGAATAATGCTTCAGCAGCAGCACTTTGAGAAGAATATTTTGCTCTCATAGCGAAGATTAGTCCAGTTGGACCAGTCATTGGTTGTACACCGCAAATATCATATGCGATTAGATTTGGCATTGCTCTTCTTACTAAAGAGATCATAATTGGATCCCAGTTTTGAACGTAAGAAGCATCTGTAGAGTTCTGCGGAGCAGACTCAGACATAAATGCTCTATCTTCTTTAATTGCTCTTTCTTGGTTTTCCAAGATAACAGCGGTAACCGCTCTCTTATAACTATCCGTTACTTTTGGGAGTTCAGGATGTTCAAGAATCGGTTGCCATTTTTTAACTAATTGTTCAGATAAGTACATATCTTTTTTTTTCTCCCTTTATTTTTTAAAACTCAAATTAATTGAGTCTTTTGTTTTACTGATAGCGGCCGCATAAGCAGTCATAGAAGATGACAATTCAACGTTAGTTGTTTCGCCTTCGGCAACGTTATCTATTCCACCCTTAGATGAAATTTCTTTTGTTGTAAAGTATGACTCTTTAATAGTTGATACTTTATTTTTAAACTCTGTAGCATTAGTGTATTCAATTTCTTCAGCTAACTTTGCAAACTTTTCTTTATTAGTATCTGCTAAATCAGCAGCAATTTCACCAAGAATTTCTTTCTTAGTTAATTTACCAATTTCAGAATTAAGTTTAACATTGTTTTCAATTTGCTCGTTCAATTTCTTGTTAAGCTCTTCGATTGTAGAAGCTTGATCTTCTAATACATCATATTTTTCGTCTGGAACATTGATGTAATGATCTTCAAATAATTTTTTAAGACCAGTAATAAAGTCCTCAGCGATTTCGCCTTTAATGCCTCTTTCAACAGCGATCTCGTTTTGTTTCATCCATTCTTCAACTACGTAGTTTAAGTATGAATCAACTTTTTCAACAAGCTCTGCTTTTGTAGAATTAACTTCTTCTTTAAGTTTTTCTTCATAAGAAGTTTGCATTTTCTTTTTAGCTTCTTTAACTTTATATTTAACAGCAGCTTCAAATATTGTTGCAGCTCTTGCTTTAAATTCTTCAGTTAATTTTTCATCTCCGATTAATGCTTTAACATCATCAGAAAGATCCATTTCTTCTTCTTTTTCTTGTTCTTCAACTTTTAATGTTTGGCCTGGAGTTGCAACTTTAGTAACACCAGCTTCTGTATCTGGTTTTTTACTTGCATCAACATCATTAGCTTTTGCATTAATAGCATCTGAAACTTTTTTATTATTTTTTGTAGAATCTGGAAGTGTGTCTGATGGACTAGTAACAGCAGCACCTAAATCTTGAGCATCATTTTTAAGATGAGTCGGTTCAGCCGCTACAGCGTTTTTCTTTGGAGCATCAGGAATAGTAGTAGCATCCGCTTCAACTATTGTTTGCTTCGTTTCTACATTGTTTTCTGTAGCCATTTGAGAAATCTCCTTTATTTTTTAATTCGAATTAAAAATATCTCTTTTTATAGTGATATTTATAATAATTCTATTTTCTATTATAATTTACTTAAAAAATCCTTGAATACACTGGCTTTTTTCTCAGCTAATTCAATTCTTTTTGTCTTGATAAGTTCTTGTTTCCATGCAGCAACGTCTTGTTCCACAAGGATTCCGTTGTTCCAAACCCACTCTTTATTCTCCATAATACCTTCTACGAAAGCATCTGGAGCAGATGGATCTGCCACAATGTCAGCGGCCGTAGCTAAGTAGAAATCTTCTCCTACATAGTGATGGCCATTTTTTTGTACTAAGGAACCCATACCTCTTGATGAAACACCAAGTTTAGCACCCTCATCAATAAGATTTTTTACGATCTTACCATATGGAGTATCCATAATTTTTGCTTCACCGATATAGTTTTTTCCTTCTGGATACAACTTTTTAATCATGTGAGATACTCTCTCTAAATTAACAGTTGGTCCTTCTGGATGACCTAGTTCGCCGAATGCTCTATTTTTATTGATAAATTCTTTATTATATCTAGTAACTTCTTTATGAAGTACGTTGGTTGGATATACTCTACCGTTACGGTTTTTAATATCTCCTTGCAAAAAGATACCTTTAATTGAATAGTTTTTCTTACCGCCATCAACTTCTTCTATGATATATTGAGCGTCGTTTATTTCTTCTCTTATAAGTCTCATTTTCCCTCTTAGTTACTTACTATTTATAAAATACTAACTTCTTGGTGAACCAACAGCACTAACTTTACCAGCTGTTAATGTAATAGTATCAGTTGGTGCTTTTTCTATAATAATAGAATCCCCTGCTAATGCTAAATAAATTTCTCCTAGTGTACTAGTGTCAACATCTTTTACTAGAACAGTCTGTGCAGCTGATGTAGCAACACAATAAACAAATTGTGCTCTATCTATATCACTACCGTTTGGGTTAGTTACTACTAATCCTTTAGCAATTATTGTTGCCATTTTATTTTACTCCTAATTGTTCGTTTGTTTCTTTTTCAAAATAACTATATAAATCTTCTTGTTTAATATTACGAGAAGCCACAACTTTTTCTACAGCTCCTTCAAAACTTTTTATAATATCTTTTTGTTCATTGTCTATATTTTTAATAATGTCTTTAACGGCCTCTTTCATAAGAGGTGTCAATTCATTATAAGACTTTGAATCAGAAATTCTGTTTTCTTTTACTAAACTACTGACCTTGTGTTTCATTAGTAACAGGTTCCGTTCTAGGTGCAGGAGATAAAATTTCAGGTTTAGCATCACTGTGTGGTTGTGCTTGAAACAATACACTAGCTAATTCTTTTCTTTTATTCTCTAAAGCATCACCTACTTTATCTCTTAAAGCGTCTTTAAAAGCCTCACCAGCTTCGGCCGCTTGTCCTAATGACAATTTGTCAATAAAATTTTTAACTTGTTCACTCATAATTTCCTCACTTTCTACTATTTATATGTTTAAATACTTAGGTTCTATACTAAAGGATTAGACTTCTCAGTATTAGGGTTTTTACTAGTTTGTGGGTTATCGATATCTGTTCCTGTTTCATTTCCTATTTTATCAATATTTGATTTAACAGTTTCTTTTTTAATTTCTTTATCAATATCTTCTATTTCTTTAGCCGTCTGTTTTAATATATATTTTCTAACATAATCATTTGAAAAATATTTACCAATATAACTTTCCATACTTTGTAAAAGAGCTATTCTATCTTTCATCATTTCACTTTCTTTTAATTCAGCAAAATGACCATCTTGTACAAAATCATAAGTAATAACAGAAGCAATAGTCGACCAATCTTCTTCAGCAATAACACCTTTTAATATTAATTGTGTTCTTAATAAATCACTGAACAGTTCTGTAAATTTTTTTCTTAATCTACCTACAAACTTGGTAAATTTAACTTCATCTCTACTAATTTCAGCAGAACGACCCATGTTAAAACCAGATGATGATTCCATTCTACTAATTGGAACGTTAAGAGAACGATATAATTTCTTTTGGAAATATTCTATATCGGCAATTTCTCCTAAATTTTGTCCACCTGGTAATGTAGTAATTTCTGTTCCTCTACCACCTTCTCTACGTGGTAACCAATAATCTTCTAACATGTTCATGTAGTTACGATCATCTCTTATTTCACCCGTATTTGCATCATAAACAAGTTTATTTCTGTAACGTGCCATTACATCTCTTAAATATTGTTCTGCTTTAAGTTTAGGAAGATTACCTACATCAATATAAAATATTCTTCTTTCTGGTGCTCTGGCTATACGATAGATTACCATAGCATCTTCAATCATTCTTAATTGATTAACTGATTTGATTGCTTTGTGTAAATAAGATAATACTTGATTTCTATTTTGATCTATTAAACCTGAATTAGAATAAGCAATTGCATCTGCTGATATTCTTAAACCTGAACTTGAAGTTCCGCCTGATACACCTCTTTCATTATATATGTAATATTCTTCAAACTCAGTAGTTATATCTAAATTTGCACCTCTTGATCTTTTAACTTCTCTTACTTTTTTAATTTTTCTAGGATCAATATATTTTAATTCTACAATACCATTTCTAGGATTTTCTCTATCAATAACTTTTTGATAATACATACGACCATCTACATACCATCTTCTAAAGATATCGTGGCCTTTTGTATTAAAATCCAACAAAAGCAATATGTTTCTAAATTCTTCTTCTATTTTTCTTCTTATTTCTGGTCCAAATTTTAAATTTAATAAAGACACATTAACAGAATCTCTACTTTCATTTACTACAATAGCCTCACCAACGATATCGTCTATTGCTGAATCTGTTTCTGGATGTAATGAAATTTCTCTATAACGTCTTACTAGATCGGCTTCGTTCTTAGCAGTACCTTCTAAATCTAAGAATTGACCAAATGCACCACCAACAGCAGCAACGGTTGTTGCACCATCATCAGCAGTAGGTATACTAAAACTTTGTTTTGGGTCTTGTTCTTTTTTCTTTCGTGTAATCGAAAATCCAAATAGATCGGCCATAATTAAATCCTTTTTCCACCACTCATATATTTAAGAACTATGTGATGTTGTTGTTTCATAATATTATTTATAAGTCTAAAAAGAGCCGCTTTTAGGCGGCTCTTTCTATTATTAACTACTATGTAGTTGTATTTGTTTCAAAGTATTGGTATGCAAAAGTAACAACAAACTGTTCGATTGCTGTTTGTTCATCATATGATAAATCAATAGCACCGATATCTTTTGGAAAAAGACCTCTAAGTGTGTATGATTTAATAGTATTTCCGTTACGATCTAAATGATCTACAAACGAATCTACTTGATAATCAGCAGGATTTGTTAATCCTTCGTTATCAGTCATATTGTTGATACCATTTTGCCATCTTTCAAAAGCATTTCTCAATTTGAAGTTTGAATCGTTGTAAACTGTAACAGTCCAATCCGCAAATGTTCTATCTCCTGCTATCTTGATTGATCGACCTCTAAACTTAACGTCAACCTCTCCTAAAGTCATTGCAGGTATAGTTGTTGCTCTACATAAGAAAGCAAGATCTTCTATTTCTCCACCAACTTGAGCATAACCTGGAAAAGGCATTACTACCTTAAACTGGTTAGCACGAGCGCCGCCACCCGATAGTTTAGCTTTGAAGTCATTAATGTTAGCCATTGTTTTATTCTCCTATTCTAAATTAACCACCAGCCACTTCCGAGAAGGAAACGCCAGTTCGGGTTGCTATAAAAGATAAAGTAATAAAATTGATACTTCTAGCAGGTTTAATGTATATTTCTGCTACAAATTCATTTCTATCAATTACCTCGCCTGTATTATTTGTTTCATCACACACTACTTTAAAGTTTGTGATACCACGTCTACCTTGTACCTCTCGTAAGAATGGTTCAACGATATTTCTAAAGTTTGCTCTAGTAAACTCGTCATTAAACTCAAACAATTGGAATTTAGAAGCAGTAGAGATTGCTTTTTCTAAAACAATAAACAATCTTCTAACGTTGATTCTATCAAAGGCAGATGGAGCACTTAGTCCAGTTTTATCGCCAAAAAGAACAGTACCTTGTCCAGGAAAAGTAACTACTGCGTTAACTCTATTTCTGTATAGGTCGTCTCTTTGTGTTTTGTTTGGATTAAATGCAAGTTTAACAGCACCTCTAATAGTACCTCTATTAAAGCCAGCTGGTGAATACCAACTGTCAGCAACTAAATCTGTTCTAGCCGCTAATCCTGCGATATCTCCATTTAGTGGAACGTATCTGTAAACGTCATTATATCTATCATACTGATACTTGTAACCGCTATCAAATACAACATAAGAAGATGATCTAATTGAACTAAATGTAGTTAGAACATTACTTAATTGAGTATTTGAGTTTGCAACGTTTACAACATCACTATTTTTAGGTGATACGAAAGCAACACAATCTTTTCTATTTTCAGCAATTGTAATAATATTATCAATGTGAGTTGTTGTATTACCTGCAGGTCCTGCAATAATAAGACCAACATCAACCGTTTCTGCATCTAAAAACTTCTCGTAAGCAGTTTTCTTTTGTGCAGTTGTAGGTGCTGTATTGTTAGTCGTACTATCTAAACCATTTGATAAAGTTGTAGTTATTGGTGTAGTAACAGAAGTAAATGTTGTATTTGCTGCCGTATTACCCCAATTTACTCCTCCAGTATTATGATCCATCCAGTAGATGTAATTTGATCTTGAAAATATTACACTTGGATAATAGTTTGAATCGCCTTGAGGAGATTTAGCGTCCGATGCTTTAGAAAGTTTAGAATAAGTTTCTAATACTGTTCCTGCAACACCTGATATTCCGCCAGTAGCGTCAACAACCACCACATGTAATTCATCGCCTGAACCGCCTACTGCACTTGCGTAAGTAGAAGTTCCTGGAGCACTAGATACTTGATCATAATACGCCCAACGTCTTTTTACTGTAGCTCCATCAACAACTACGTTTTGAATTCCACCTGATAAAGTTGGATATCTAACAATTGTTAATGCGTTTGTTGCTTTTTGTGTTATTTTGTATAAGTAACCGTCATTAAAATCAGAACCAGCTGCAGTTGTTGAGAATTGAATAATATCTCCAACATTATAATTTGTTCCTGATGATACGTTTACTGTTGTGTCTCCTACTGCTAAAGCACCTGATGTTGCTGATGGTGAACTTTCAAATGCAGTTGAAGAAGGACAAATAGAAACAGATAAATTGTTACCCCATTTTCCTGCTGTTCTAGCAGCCCACTCTCCCACTGAACCCTGTCCAATAGAGAAGTTGTTAGTATAATCTGTCGCGTTTTTTAATACAAACGTATTTGCTCCGGAAACAGATGCGTTTGATGTTCCAGTTTGTGTGGCACGTACAACTCTTAATGCGTTAGAGTATTGTAAAAAGTTTGCAGCACTGAACCAATCTTCATAGTTTAAAGAATCTGGTTTGCCAAAAGTTTCTACTAACTCTTGTTCGCTAGAAATCGTTACGATTTCATCTAAAGGACCTTTTCTAAATTCACCTGCAAATGCGCCTGTTGAAGTTGCTACTGCTGGTATAATTCTTGTTAAGTCTTTTTCTTGTACGAGAACACCTGGTGATACTTGAAATGCCATTCGGTTTTTCTCCTTATTTAATTAGCTAATTTTAACATATATAATTCAAAACTCGTATTATTCATACGCCCATAGTCAAAAGTTATCATTCGTACATCTATTTATAAAAGACGTATTTTTGACGTTTTATTGAAAATCTTCACCTTTTCTTATATGAACTGGATGCCATACTTCTCCATATTCATCTTTAAAAGGTTGAGATTCTGGTGTATTAATACCATCATCAATAAATCCAAATGGAGCCATATCTTGTTCTATGATATTAGATTGTTCTTCATACAACTTAGAACGAACATCTGAATTACTTAATTCTTTAAAGTATGTCTGATTTGACAACCAACCAAATATAATAAGACAAGTCATCAAATCGTCATTACATCCTTCTTCTGCTTTCCATGAATTATTTTGACGTGAAAAGGTGGACATTTCTTCTATAATATTAAAATCATTAATAATAATCTTATCAGATTCTACTATTGTTTTTAAATTAGAACAACCAACTTTTTTAATTTGTTTAGTCATACGAATACCTAATTGACTTCCTCTTCCACTAAAACCAGAACCCAATACTTGACCTGCACGACCTCTTTGAGTTGTCATTAATAGATTGTCATACTCTAAATCATATTGTAATGCGTCTGATATCTGGCCACCCAAATCATTTACCTCAACTAGAATGTGTGCGTTGTTATAACCTTTACATGTTTGTTGTATAATGTTTGGAAACACCATAGGTTTAATTTCATTGTTACGATATTTGGCCACAACTCTATAAGGCATTTGAGAAACATCAAATACTATGAAAGCAGAATAGTCTTTTCCCATACCTCTTGCTACGTCAACCGTACAAACATAAATCTTATTTTTATCAGGCCTTTCAAATACATCTAAACCACCTTGCGATTGTAAAGGACTTAAATAAGGTATAGTTTTTATTTTAGTAGATGATATAAGAGTATCAATAGAACCTAAAAATTCACACTCAAACTCCTGATTGAATTGTTCTTGGCTGGTATTTCTTATTGTATTTTCTTTCCATTTTTCATCTCGACCTGGAACTTCTGACCAATGTACTTCAATAGGTACGTAATCGTTTTGTTTATTTACAGCATCAGTCCATAACTTATAAAATTGATTCATTCCGTGTGGAGTTGAAACTATTACCATTTTAGTATTTTTACCAGATGAAATTGTAGGAAACACTGAACTAAAAAATTGTTCAGCAATAGCAGCTGGAACGAAAGCAAACTCGTCAAGGAAAATTATGTTATAACTTCCTCCTCGAATAGCACTTGAAGATGTGGCTGCTGCAACCACTTTACTGCCGTTTTCTAATTCTATGTTACCTTTATTCCAATTTAATACACCTTGTTGTAAAAACTTTGGTATATTTTCATATGCTAACTGAAGTCTGCTTAATATATCTCTAGCAGTAGATGATTTATTTGCTAATATTGCTATGTTTGTGTTTGGATTAAATAAAGCATAATGTAACAAATAAGAAACAATTGTGGTTGATTTTCCACTTTGCCTAGGTAGTTTACATATAGTAAAACGGTTATTATGAATTGTACCAACAATTTCTTTTTGAAAACCATACATTTTGAAAGGAATTAATCCTTCGTCTAAAGAAACAATTTTTACATAGTTTTGAATAAAATATAAAGGGTCTTTAGAACATTTATCAAATTCTAATATTTGTTCCTGTGTAAACTCTACAGGCACATTTACTTTCTTCAAATTGGGATTTCCGAGGTAAACGTCTGACATTATTTACTTTCCGGTTCTTCTTCTTTTTTAGTCTTTAACATTTTTTGCAATTCAGCAGTAGAACCTACAAACAAAGCATTTTTAATTTGCGGTGATGCCGATTTTGTTGCAGCTTTTAATTCTTTTAATTTCTTTTGTAAATCTTGTAGTTTATCTACTGTGTTGGCCACATTTGTTATTAACTGTCCTGCAACTTCGTATGCTCTTGGATGTTGGCCTTCTTTTGCAATCTCTAATATGCCTTCAATTGCTTCTTGACCTTTTTCTATTAGATTATAATAACTCTCTCTACTATAATTGTAATCATTATCTATATCAGGTTTATTTTTATCTTCTACTCTAGGTACAGGAGGATTATCTATCTTAACAATAGATTCTAATGTAGGTTTTTCTGTAGATTCAATACCTAAAATTTCATTTACTTTATCATCAAGTTTAGTCATAATACTATTTATTATATAATTACTTATTGATTGGGCCTTCTATAGTTGTTGTAAATCCAAAATCATCATCAGCTTTTGCATCTGTTGGATTTGGTACTATTGTAATTCTTTCATCAATCACGTTAGTAGTTATATCATTTGTACCATGTACATCTGATTGTGTTTTAAGAATAACTTTTTGTGTAGAAGCAGGACCAAATAGATAAGTTTTAGCAGTAAAGTTTAATGTATAAATTACAGCTCTTCTTTGTTCAAAATTTCCTGTGTAACTATCTTCGTAGTTCACACTATTTAAAACTATAGGCACATCTCTTTTAATATCTAATTCAGGTAATAAATTTAATGTAACTGTATAATCTGGTTGAAAGTATGGCAGTATTTGTTCTACGATTTGTAATCCGTTTTCAGCAGTTGCAGTAAATACGTTTAAAGTATAACTTATATTATAAGGAACTGGAGTATAATTATAATTTACACCTGTATTTGTATTTGATTTTGTTGTTCTATATTTTTGAACACGAGATAATTTTCTTGTTGCATCATAAACGATACCTGATATTTCAAAACTCATACGAGGCAATACAATTGCAAACTCTCTGTCTTGTAAATCTTTTTGTTGATCTAAACGAACTATAAATTTTTCTTTTGGTGCATACGCCAACGGCACAGTAATACTTTGAATTTGATTTCCATTAGCATCAGATTTCTTAACTTGTATATCATTAAAGATAGTACCAAAAGCAACTGTTAATTTTCTAAGGCCTTCGTTATAAAAAAATGTTCCAAACATTAGTATATTCCTGGGTTACCAAATGGGTTTAATTCATTAAAGTCTAATATATCATCTGTATGAGTAGGTGTAGCAAAACCCGCCTCAGTATCAAATCCTAAATTATCAGCATAAGGTGAATTGATAACCTCTGTTTGAGTTTCTTCATATAAGAAGTATTCATTATCATTATTTACAGTAGCATTTTCTAATAATAAAGCACCAGAATCATCTTCTAAAGTTGTATGATGATCTAATTGATTTAATGTAAATATTTGTTCTTTTTCATCAATAGCTTGAACACCTGTATCTAATTGTTCGCTTGAGTATTCCCAACGAGTTACTCTTAATTTATAAACTGGCAGATTGCCTAATTGGAAAAATGGTTGTTGATCTTCTACAAATAATATTTCAAAAAAACTATTCATCAAAGGCATATAAAGTATATCGCCCTCATTTGGTCGTCCTTCAGCAATCATTCGTGATCGTGAACTAACCATTTCTTCAAATCTTCTTTTAGAAACCATAAATGTAGTATCTTCACGTATTTCTAAACCAAATTTATTAATTATTTCTTGTTGACCTAAAAATCCTTCAGTAGTTTCAAAATACATTTCAATAGGTAAAGCATTTTTAAACCTGCTTGCTACATCTTCACCTAGAATAATATCTTTATTAACTAAAGTTCTAGGCATATAATAAACTAAATTACCATATATCTTTAAACCTTCTATAATTAAATCTTCGTGAAGTCTTTGTTCGGCAAGATTACCTATGCCATTTCCTGATTGAAAATATGGATTCATTACAACCATACATTATCCTATCATAAATGTTGGAGCAATTTCGTAAGAGTCTCTTATTTCTTTTTCTAGTTTTTCTATTTCTGTTTGAGCTTCTGTAAATAATTTCTCGCCATTTAATGTAACACCACCTAACATTGTTACACCATTAAATTTGCTTAGATTACTTCCCCACTGTCTTTTGAATTGAGCCGTTATATATCTTTTTAACCAAATATCATTATAAATGTCCGTGTATGTTGCTGGATCTAATTTACGATAACATTCAATTACTAAGTATTCATTTACCATTAAATCATTAGTCCAATCCATATCAATATATAATCTATTATCGTGTTGTTGAAATCTTATAGGTTTCATACCTACTAATATTTGATCTAAAAAATCTAAATGTCTTAACACCATATCATAGTTAATAATTGATGTAGAAGCAAAGTCGTAAAGATCATTTAAACGTAATTGATATCTTACGTCAAACATGTTTAAATTTGCTTTGTCTGAAAAAGGCAGTACGTTAACAACAGATATGACTGTTTCTGGAACCACGATATAATTATTAGCTTCGTACCATGTGGTTGTAACACCATTTTTAGTGGCCACTTCTGTAGTAGGAGTAGATGCTTTTAATCTTGTTTTATCAGTATCTGTTAATTTGTATTTAAGATATGTTCTACGAATACCATCATAATGATATTGTGAATAGAATTGCAAACTCTCATCTAAACGATCTTCTAATTGATCGTTATCCACGTTAATTTCTATAACTGGTTTACCTAATGATCGTAAAGCGTATTGTTTTAATGTTTCTCTTGTTGCAGGAGTAGCCATAATCACTACTATTTATAATAAACAATTAATGATTATTTATTTTCTAAGTCTTTTATCTTATTTTCTAAAGTATCTATTTTAGTGTTTAAGTCTTTAACCGTGTGATTTTTAAGTGTTTCAATCTCAACATTTAATTCTTTAATAGCATTTACTAACACTGGCACTAGATAATCATTTGTTAAGAATAGTTTATCAGGATTATCATTAGAAACAATTACAGGATTTTCACCTTCTAATTCTAATATTTCTTGAGCGCTAAATCCATATCTTTTCTTTTCAATTGGATCTATTAATTGATTTGTTGTTCTGTCTTTAAATGCGAACTCAATAGGATTAATAGATTTTAAGAATCCTAATCCTTTATTAACTGAACCATATATACACTTATCTCTAGTATCTGATACTGCTGTCCATGCTACTTGTATTTGAGCACAAGTATGAGCATTGTTACCTAAAATAATACGATTTGCTTCTGTTGTAATGTTTGCCAATCCATTTGTAGCTCCACAACCTGATTGACAACCAATGAATATATTATTCGAACCTGTAGTGTTACAAAAACCAGCAAAACCACCTAAAAATACATTGAAATTGCCTGTTGAACTATTTTTACCAGCACATTGCCCAGCCATAAAGTTATTACATCCTGTGCTACTATAACCTCCATAATAACCCATAATAATATTATGTGATGAAGTAACATATCTTCCTGCTCCACAACCAACAATAAAATTACTAGATCCTATAATATTATTACGACCTGCTCGATTGCCTAAAAAAATATTATCACAACCTGTTGTATTGCACAAACCGGCTTGATTTCCTGCAAACAAATTATTAGATCCTGTTGTATTAGAACTAGCACTACCAGGCAAAAATACATTAAAAGATGCTGTTGTATTACTACAACCAACGCTATTTCCTATAAACACGTTACTATTTCCTGATGTATTAGAATAACCACCGTGATAACCTATAAAGGTGTTGTTGTTGCCTGATGTGTTATACTTACCAGCACTATTTCCTATAAACACGTTACAATTACCTGTAGTGTTAATACCTGCTCGTCTGCCAATAAAAGTATTATTATCTCCAGTAGCATTCGATCCTGAATCTTCACCAGCATAAAAATTATAACCAGCAGTAGTATTACAAAAACCAGCACATCTACCTATAAAAATATTTGATGCTCCTGTTGTATTATTAACTCCGGCTGAATTTCCTAAAATAGTGTTATAACAGCCTGATGTAGAAAGACACGCAGCTTTAAATCCTACTATAAAATTGTGAGCTCCTGTATTTTGTATTGCTGTATAGCGTCCTATAAAAGTATTATGATGACCTGTTGCACAGCGGCCTGCATATTGACCTATAAAAGTATTATTACCTCCTGAACTTTTATCAGCTCCAGCATAACGACCTATAAAAACGTTATGATTTGATGTTGTGTTACAATATCCAGCACATTGTCCTATAAAAGTATTATAACCTCCGGTTGAATTTTTGCCTGCGGCTTTACCTATAAAAACGTTACCACCTCCTGCTGCGTTATATCTACCAGATTCACATCCTATAAAAACGTTACCACAACCTGAGGTGTTACAATATCCAGCACATTGACCAGCAAAAAAATTAAAGCTTCCTCCATTACAACGTCCAGCTTTATGACCAAACATTGTGTTATGAAGGCCTGAATTTCCACCTGAAAAAGAACCTATAGCTGTATTATAACTTCCGCCTCCAATACTATCACCAACACTCGCTCCTATATAATTATTATACTTACCTGAACTATTTTTATAACCTGCCCCAGATCCTATAAAGGTGTTATAAATTCCTGATGTATTACAAAAACCAGCGGCGGGTCCTATAAAAACGTTTGGAGTTCCTGATGTGTTATTTGTTCCTGCAGCACATCCTATAAAAATATTTTTACCAGCCGTTGTGTTTTGAAAACCAGCACAAAGGCCAGCAAAAATGCTATTAGATCCTGATGTGTTACAAGCACCAGCACATGAACCGGCAAAGAAATTATTTGTACCTGTTCCACCTGTACCTGTACATATACCAGCACCTGTTGAAACAATGTTTGATGTGTTACAAACAGCAAATGGAGGAGCACTAGCAGATGAACCTGTGTACCCTATTGAGCCTTGAGAACCTGTGTAACCAACTACAGTTGAAGCAGAGCCGGTGTAACCAACTCCTGCCGAACCTGTGTAACCTATGGCACCTTGAGAACCTGTGTAACCAACTACAGTTGAAGCAGAACCTGTATAACCAACTCCTTGTGAACCTGTGTAACCTAAATTGGCATAAGATAAACTAGTCCAAGCAGTTGTACCATCTCCTATTTTATACCTATTTGTATCTGTTTCAAGACCCATTTCTCCAGAAGCAAGTACTGTATTTGCACTTGTCCAGTTAGCTGCTGTGGCACGTCTAAATTGAATTTGAATATTAGGCATATTTAATATTATTTATAACTATTTATAACTTTAATTAGTTCCTCCGCTATCAAATATGTTAGTAATATATCTTGTTTGGTCACCAGATTCTATTATAGCCACTTGACCTGTAATACTTTGATTTCCTAAATCCCAATATAAAGTAAAAGCACTAGCCGAAGAGCCTGAATAACCTATATCACCTTTTGATCCTGTGTAACCTAAATTTCCTTGATTACCTTGATCGCCTTTTGAACCTGTGTAACCAATTCCTATTGATCCTGTAAATCCAATTACACCTTGTGAGCCTGAATAACCTATATCACCTTTTGATCCTGTGTAACCTAAATTTCCTTGATTACCTTGATCGCCTTTTGAACCTGTGTAACCAATTCCTATTGATCCTGTAAATCCAATTACACCTTGTGAGCCTGAATAACCTAAAGAACCTGAATATCCAATTACACCTTGTGAGCCTGAATAACCTAAACTTCCTGTAAATCCAATTACACCTTGTGAGCCTGAATAACCTATATCACCTTTTGATCCTGTGTAACCTAAATTTCCTTGAGAACCTGTGTAACCAACGCCTGATGATCCTGTGTAACCTAAAGATCCTGAATATCCAATATCACCTTTTGATCCTGTGTAACCAATATCGCCTTTGGATCCAGTGTAACCTAAATTTCCTTGATCACCTTTTGATCCAGTGTAACCTAAAGATCCTGAATATCCTAAATCGCCTTTTGATCCTGTGTAACCTAAAGATCCTGAATATCCAATATCACCTTTTGATCCTGTGTAACCAACTCCTGATGAACCAGTATAGCCGATCGAACCTGTGTAACCAGAAGTTAAAGGTTGTAACTCCCAAGCATTTCCATTAAATTTCCATGTACGATTACCTAATGTATAGGTTGAATTTGTTGCTGGACTTGAAGGAAAATTTATAGCTACCATTTTAGTTTAATTTAAAAACCTGTAATATTAATTATTGTATATATTTATAAAAACAATATACCAATTACTACTAAATTAAACGTTTATTTAACAACAAATATAACGGTTTGTTACTTTACTTTCTCAACAGTTTCTAAATTTCTCCAGAACTCTTGATTTTTATATTTGGTTACTATACTTTCAGGTAACAATTCAGATGGCTTTTTAGACACCTTTTTTAATTCTTTTCTTACTTGGTGCATGTCTGCAAATCCATAAACACCAGCATCATTCTCTTGATGTAGATTTATCAGATTTTTAAAGTCATGTTTCTTGTAGTATTCTTCACCTAAGTAATCATATACCTTTTTCATAGTAGTTTCTGGATCATTAACCAAATCATCATATTCAATTAGATGTAATTGTTTTTCTTTATTACTCATTAACATCTCTTTGATACCTTGAGCACTTTGTCCTACTATACCCATAGGGCTGCATAATGTATCACAACGATTTTCATCAGTTAAAGGTTGACCAGTTTTAACCAACATATCATCTAAAAAGTTTAATTTACCACCAATCTGATATGGATTTCTACGGTGCATATCTATGAATGATGTTAGTATATCTAATATGCTTCTTACAGGACATAATATTTTAGGTTGAATATTGAAATATGATTCTATAAAAGCAGGCCTGTTTGTCCATGATCTGTTCTTATCAAAAACTATAGGTTGTTTTACATCACTATAATAGTAATAAATTAAATCTCTAATATATTCTTCTACTTGTTGTTTTTTAGGATAAGCAAAATATAATTCATCTTGATTAAAATTTTGTTCTAATGCTAACATTCCACCCACTACAGGAGAACTTGGTCCTGAATAGAAACGAGGATTTTGATTTAGTATTGCTGATAACATTGTACTACCAGCTCTTGGTAGGCCTGCCATAAAGTAAAGTGTTTTTTTGTTTTCCATATTATTGTTTATCCACTGATTTAATTATTGTTTTTAAATTAAAGAGTTTTGTATTTTCCGTAAAAGGAAACTCTATTTCATTTCCATTGAAGTCAAAATCAAATAGATAACTTCCTGGTAGTTTAAAGTCGTAAGGAACTTCTGTACATATATTATCATGTATATTGTAACCAAATACTTTAGGTGAAGTACCATTCCATAGAACAGTTGACTTTAAATTCAATGCGGCCGCAGCGTGTTGTAAACACGAATCTATAAAAATTCTTTTCTGACTCACTAACAATATACTAAAAAACTCCATAATTGATAATGCTTTTTGAGGAGTAGCAAATATATGTTCAACATCTTTTAATTTCATAGAGTTCATTTTTGTAATTTGAAATATATGATAATCATTCTTATAATAATTCACTATGTCTTGTGCTAGATCCATAGGCATGTCTCTTGTCCAAGCATAAGGTTTAGCATCAGTTGTCATCATACCACCATTCGTATGAATTAACATAACCGGTTTTTCTCTTTTCCAATAACCTGTAGCAGCTTCAATTTGAAGTCTATTAAATTTTACTTCTGGTGTTTCTCCACTATATTTTAAATTATATAGATCAATCCAGTTTTGTATTAATTTCTTTTTCTTATGTATATGATTTGTTGTAAAATAAGGTTCGTGATGAAAAATTATAGAATCTTTATCGTGTATATATTCTTGATAAAAATATTTTGTAGCACCTAGTTGATAAACTCTATCCACATAACTTAAATTTAAAAAAATGTCAGGAAAAGCACACGTTACTATTAATTTTCTGTCTGGATGATTATTTTTAATTGCTTTTGCTACTGCTGTGGCAGCCACGTGTTTTCCCATACCACCTTGTACGTGAAATATAGAATATTTTAAATCATTACTCATAATTACCTTATATAAACATTTTATATATGTTTATTTATACCTTTCCAAAACAGTTAATCCGTTGTTATTAGTCTTAAATATCTTGAATTTCCAATGAGGATTTTCAATTAAAAACTCTATAATGGCCGTTAAAAGGCCTTTACTGTCAAAACCTAAAACATTCTCACCTCTTAAACCATAAGTATAAGTATCGTGGAAAGCAATATATTTCTGTGCTTTATTTCCATGTAGTTTTAATTCTTTTCTTAATTGGTCATAATTATGTATTGTATCAATAAACAATAAATCTGTTTCTTCTATTTCAATATTCAACACATCATCTTTTATGTACTGAACATTCTTACCTTTTGACTTAGCTTTATCAAAGAGCTTTTGTACTGTTTTATCTAATACCACATCAAAAGAAATTAAATCCACGTTGGCGTTTAAAAAAGCTCGAGTACTTACACCTGTTCTTACACCCATTTCAACCACCGTTTTACAGTCTTTACATAGGTCATATAGTATATGTACATTTTCATTTATATCACTAGGTGTATTTTTTGCTTTTAAATATTCATTTTCAAAAAAATCTACTTTAATATTTTCATATTTTTGTATTGTTTGAATTGGTAAATCCCAATTAACACCATTCTTAAAGTGATTATTTTTTAATAAATTTTCAGAATCTAACTTCACTCTTTGAGCAATATCACTTTCAGGATCATCAAAATCTAGGTAACCTATAGTTTCTGAAATTAAACCTTTAATTTTATTAGATTTTATAACGTAAACATTTTCCGAATTTTGTGCGTAATAATCATCACCATACCATAACTGATATAGGTCTGGTATTATATTGTAAGATTCTCTTAACATAAACATACAAGTGCCAAATGCCCAAGCTTGTCCACCAATAGGTTGTGTATTATTAAATTCTAATTTAACTATTTTTTCTTCTGTAGGTATGAAGTCATCTATAATAAAATTATTTTTACGACCAGCTAAACTTACACCTATTAGATCACCTTTTTTTAAATTGAAATTATGAACCATATCAAACACAGAAGAATCTACATTTATGTCGTCATTTATAATAGCAATTATTTTTGAAGTTGATCTTCTATATCCTTCATTCCACGCAGGATTTACGTATATATTTTTATTAAAACAAACTAATTCTATCTTTGAATCTTTTAGAATATTGTATTTTGGCCTTTTTGAAGCATTATTATCTATTAATATAATTTTGTTTATTTTTGGATTTAATACGTATGATGTTAAGACTAAATCGAAGTTTTTTACATACCACATTGTGGGTATAATTACATCTATATACACTACTTTAACCACCTATCGTTTTCTAAAGTCCAGTTTACAACCTGTTCTATTCTTTCGCTTAATGTTATACGTGGTTGCCAACCTAAAGATTTCATATATTCACCACTTAAAGAATAACGTAAATCATGGCCAGGTCTTGCCGAATGAAAATCTACCATTTCATATTTGGCATGAGTTGCTTTCATTGCATCAGCAATCTTTCTTGCTAATGTTAAATTATCTATTTCTTCAGCACCTACAAGATTAAACTTTGGACATTTAGCATTACCAAAATCATTTTCAAAAGGGCCTTTTAAATTTAAAATATGTAATATTCCTTCGGCAACATCTTTAGCGTGTATATAATGACGTGAACCGGCCTTTGTTTTTGAAGGATTCGAATGAACAGTAATAGGTAAATTATCACGCATTTTACGAATACACATTGGTATATATTTTTCAGGATGTTGTCTTTCACCAAATACATTCATTGTATGAGTTATGTATAATGGTAAATTATAAGTGTTTTCAAAAGCCACACACATTTCTTCAGCAGCTGCTTTAGAAGCTGAATAAGGATTTGTAGCATTATATCTATCACGTTCTTTATAATCTACTCCTTCTGGAGCCGGCCCAAATACTTCATCAGTTGAAAAATAAACAAATCGTTCTAAGTTAGAAAGATTACGAGCATAGTTTAATAAATTTGTTGTGCCTACAACATTGTCTAATACAAATTCCATAGGATATTCAATAGAACGATCTACATGAGAACCTGCTGCTAAATGTAAAATAATATTTACATCACCTATACGATTTACTATTTGTGAATTTAATTCTGCTTTGAGATCGTGATAAACTACTGTTACACGTTTTTGTGTTGATTGAGGCAATACTGAAACGACTTCATGTAAACGATTTAAATTGCCCGAAAAGTCTAGTCTATCAATTGAGATGATTTCCCAATCGGTTTTTTCTAATAATACTTCAATTAAATGATGTGCTATGAAACCGGCACCACCAGTTATTAATACTTTTTTAGCCATAATTTATTCAAACGAAATAATAATATATCTAATATATCAAATAATTAACTAATTGTCAAGTACTATTTGTTTTCTAAGTCTCTTACCTTGTTTTCAAGTGTTTCAACTTTAGCATTCAACTCTTTAATAGCATTAACTAACACTGGTACTAGATAATCATTCGTTAAGAATAGTTTATCAGGATTATCGTTAGAAACAATTACTGGTTTATCGCCTTCTAAAGATAGTATTTCTTGAGCGCTAAATCCATATCTTTTCTTACCATCACCAATTAATTCATTTGTTGTACGATCTTTAAATGCGAACTCAATAGGATTTACATCTTTTAAGAAGCCTAATCCTTTATTTACAGCACCATATATACACTTATCTCTAGTATCTGATACTGCTGTCCATGCTACTTGTATTTGGGCACACGTATGAGCATTGTTACCTATTATAATTCTATTACATTCAGTTGTAATATTTACTAAGCCAGTTGTACCGACACCAGCACAACATCCAAGTAAAATATTATTACATCCTGTAGTGTTACAACGACCAGCATAATAACCTAAAATAGCATTGAAACTTCCTGAAGTGTTGTGGCGACCAGCATAAAAACCTAAGTAAGAGTTATTACATCCTGTAGTGTTACAACGGCCAGCATCAAAACCTATAAAGGCATTAAAGTTTCCTGATGTGTTACAACATCCAGCACTAGCACCTATAAAAATGTTATCACGGCCTGTATTATTCATTCTACCAGTACCAGCACCTATAAAAATATTCTGATCACCTGTTGAACTGCAACAGCCAGCATTAATGCCAAGGTAAATATTACTACTACCTGTTGTTACATTACGACCAGCACAAATACCAATAAAAGTATTATTACAGCCGCAGGTATTAGAATAACCAGCATAACTACCAGTAAAAATGTTATTATTACCTGTTGTTGTACAATAACCAGCCCTTTGACCTATAAAAACGTTATTACAACCTGTTTTGTTTGCTGTTCCTGCAAAATGGCCTAAAAAAGTATTATGTGTTCCTGTTGTGTTACTACAACCGGTAAAAGCTCCTATAAAATTATTATAATTACCTGTTGTTGTACAATAACCAGCCTTTTGACCTATAAAAACGTTATGATAAGTACCATTGCTTTTGAATCCAGCATAAGCTCCTATGAAAGTATTGTATCTTCCGGTTGCTAATGTATATCCAGCTTGATTACCTATAAAAGTATTATTGTAAATTGCTCCTGCTGTTGAACAAGTACCAGCTAAACATCCAGCAATAAAGTTATAATAACCAGTTCCGCCTGTACCTGATACTACACCAGCTCCTGTTGAAACTATGTTTGCTGTACCGCAAGTAGCAAATGGGCCGCCACCACCACCACCTGATGAACCTGTGTAACCTATAGCACCTGCTGATCCTGTGAAACCTACTAAACCTTGGTTAGCAAATTCTACCCACTGATCTGAATTTCCATCATTGTACCAGAAATATTGAATGCCTGATGTTTCATCAATCCAAATATCTCCGTATTGTTGACCTGAAGGAGGAGTAGCAGAAGTTGTAACTGTTAAATTACCTTCTGATCCTACGTAACCTGTATCTCCTTTTGAACCTGAATAACCGATATCACCTTTTGAACCTGTGTATCCTTGTGAACCAACGTAACCAGTATCGCCTTTTGAACCAACGTAGCCAGTATCACCTTTTGAACCCGTGTAACCTAAATTTCCTTGAGAACCTGTGTAACCTAATGAGCCTGTGTAACCTATGTCGCCTTTAGAGCCTGTGTAACCTAAATTTCCTTGAATACCTTGCGAACCTGAATAACCTAAATTTCCTTGGATACCTTGAGAACCTGTGTAACCTATGTTACCTTGATCACCTTTTGATCCTGTATATCCTAAACTTCCTGAATATCCAATATCACCTTTTGATCCTGTGTAACCTAAATTTCCTTGATCGCCTTTTGATCCTGTATATCCTAAATTTCCTTGATTACCTTGATCACCTTTTGATCCTGTATATCCTAAACTTCCTGAATAACCAATATCACCTTTTGATCCTGTGTAACCTATAACCCCTTGTGAACCTGTGAAACCATTTGTGCCGGCAGATCCTGTAAATCCTGTTGAACCTGATAAATCAGAAACAAAACTGTATGATGAACCACTCCATAAATATAATTTTGAATTATCCGGATCACTAACATCAACAGTAGTAATAATAGCAAATTCTCCAGCAACAATTCCTGTTGGTGAAGTATCAGCAGTTAATGCTGCTACAGTTGAATATATTTTAGCAATGTTAAATCCTAATCCTGTATTACCTTTTGATCCTGTGTAACCTAAATTTCCTTGAATACCTTGCGAACCTGAATAACCTATATCGCCTTTTGATCCTGTGTAACCTATATCGCCTTGAATACCTTGCGAACCTGAATAACCTATATCGCCTTTTGATCCTGTGTAACCTAAATTTCCTTGAGAACCAACAAAACCAGTATCGCCTTTAGAACCTGTGTAACCTAAATTTCCTTGAGAACCAACAAAACCAGTATCGCCTTTAGAACCAGCATAACCTTGATCGCCTTTTGATCCTGTGTAACCTAAATTTCCTTGAGTACCTTGATCACCTTTTGAACCTGTGTAACCTAAATCTCCTTTAGAACCTGTGTAACCTAAATTTCCTTGAGTACCTTGATCGCCTTTTGATCCTGTGTAACCTATGTCGCCTTTAGAACCTGTGTAACCTTGATCACCTTGTGAACCAACGTAACCTGTATTTCCTATGTTACCTTGATCGCCTTTTGATCCTGTGTAACCTAAATCTCCTTTAGAACCTGTGTAACCTAAACTTCCTGTAGAACCTGTAAAGCCTGTATCGCCTTTTGATCCTGAATAACCTATATCACCTTTAGAACCTGTATAACCAGCTGTAAGAGGTACTAACTCCCAAGCAGTTCCATTCCATTTCCATGTACGATTGCCTAATGTGTATGTTGATACGTTTGGTGTTAACCCTGTTGAAGGAAAATTTATGGCCATTTGTTTTCTTTTAACCTTTTGTGTTTAGTTAATTAGTGTAATTATTTATATAAAAAAAATGTTCAGAAATGCTTTTTTTTAAAAATATTTTTAAAAAATAAAATTCAGTATATGTATTTATAATTTTTATATTTCCTAACCAAATCTTCTAATTTTTGTTCTAGGATAAAGATTTCCAGTACTTGATCTGTTTTTAACAGTGTTTATTGCTACATATCCTGTTAATCCTCTTTCCTTTTTATAAAACAAATATCTATTATTTGAAGAATCACCTAATGACAAATAATCTCCTGCATTTCCACCCGTAGATGTTATTCTATTTAAAGTAGAATTATTTACTAAGTAAGTAAGACATTCTGATTGTGTTAAAGAAGGAAAATTTTCTAAAAGACAAGATAACACACCAGCAACTTGTGGAGTGGCCATACTTGTACCAGAAAGTGAACCTATTTTATAATTTGAATCTCTCGGGTCATTTGCTAGTGTAATTCCAAATTCAGTAGCTGCTGTTGTATCATATACTGAAGAAGTTATAAATCTGCCAGGAGCGTAAACATTCACACGGCTTCCATAATTACTAAAATTTGATTTATTTTCTGCTAAAAATACTCCTACACTTCCTACACAAATTGCATTACCAGCAGATCCTGGAGACATGCCTTTTGAATGATAAATCGAACCAACGTTTGTTGAATATACAGAATTACCATAATCTACTGAATCGGTTGTTGCACAATTCCAATAAGAATTTCCAGAAGCTCCTAAAACTATTAATCCGTCATTTATAGCATCTATAACATCAGCATCTAAAGCTGCTACTCTAGCAGGAGTAAGATGTAAAACTGATTCATTAGGAACAGGAACTCCATTGTTTTCAAGAATTACTTTTTTTTGAGCATTTGTTAACCCGTTTAAATCTGTTGTTGTTCCTCTATAAGTTACTTCAATAATGCTCGCCATATTTAAATCGCTATAACCGTAACCCCAACTATTAGTTACAATCGTAGGATTTTTTCTACCTGTAACGTTGTTAATAGGTTTTGTTCTATGAAATTCTCTAATATAATCAAATACAAATAAAGTCCAATCTCCAGAAGGTCCTCCTGCACTTGTATAATTAAAGTTAATATTATAAATATTTGCATCTCTTGCCCAACCTTGAGTATTTCCTGCAACTATGCCGGCTACATGCGTGCCATGATTGGTCTCAATATAACTATATGAATATGGTTGTGTGGTTGTATATCCTAATGATGAACTATGTTGAAACCAATTATAAGCAACAAATCTACTCCCACCAGTACCGTCCACATTTACAGCAAATTCAGGATGATTTCCATTTATATGAGCATCTACAACCACAACATCAACATTTTTTCCTGATGACGTTGTATTAATTGTTTGTGTTGTTTGTGTAAAAGAACCGTCTGTGCCCCAGTTACTTAATGGTTGTTGATTTGTTATACTATAAAGTCCCCAATTTTTATCATTAGTATCTATTGAGTTACTTTTTTCAAAATTTCCAGTTTGAGACCAAAGAAGAATAGGCTCGATACCCATTTCTTTAGGTAATAATTCAACAGATAAAACTCTAGGTTCATTTCGTAATAAATTAGATTCTTCATCAGTTAAATAATAATGTGTGTTTCTACTAGTTTCTCTTATGTGTACAATTTCTACTTTTCTATTAGGAATAAATTCTGTACCAATATTGTTATCCATATCATCATAAAAAGAATCTATATCTGATCTATTGCGTACCGTAACAATATATTCTTTTTTATCAGACATTTTAAATTTCTAATTGTAAAATTGTTAAAGTTACTGTAATAGTTGTTGTAGAACCACTTTTATTTTTTACAGAAATAGGAATATCAGTAACTATAGTATTTTCATTATTAAATCCAAAAACACCAGGAGATATTAAAATAGTTTCATTAGTTGTTGTTATTACTTCAGCAATAACTCCTGAACCAGGAGATGGGTCTGTCGTTTCTGTTCTACTACTATCACTACTACGTGATGTCGTGTCATTATAAATTCTTACCCATGCGGCCGCTGATGTTTGTATTTTTAATAAAGCATAACCTTTAAATCCTGTAATAGTTAAATTTTCAGAACTTCCATCAGCTAGTGAAGAAGATGTAACTGAAGATGTTGATCTTGAAGAAGCTCCAGTACCTGAACTTCCAGTATAACCTGTACCACCTTGTGAACCTGTATATCCACCTGCATCTCCTTTAGAACCTGTATAACCTGTAGTTCCTTGAGAACCTGTATAACCACCAGCATCTCCTTTAGAACCAGTATAACCTGTAGAACCTGTGTAACCATTTCCAGCTGATCCTGTATATCCTTTTGAACCTGTATATCCACTTCCTGCTACTGCAGCTCCATTAACTGTAAAAATACCTGTTGGACTAACTTTAAGTATGTTAGTTCCTGCTTTTATAACAATTTGATTTGAACATCCTGCGCCACCTCCAACTGCTCCACAACCTATAAAAATATTATCAGTACCTGAAGTATTAGCACAACCACAAGAAGCGTAAAGATTGTAAGATCCAGCGTAAAAACCAATAGCAATATTATTACCACCTGTTGTATTAGTTCCACCAGCGCATTGACCTAAAAATATATTATTACCACCTACGGTATTACATTTACCAGCGCCATTGCCTACATAAAAGTTTTCAGCACCTGTTGTGTTTTTTAAACCAGCAAAAGAGCCAAAAAAGTAATTATGAGATCCTGTAGTATATTGGCCTGCCCCCCTACCCATAAAAATATTACCTTCACCAGTTATAAGATTATTTCCAGAATTTCTACCTAAAAGAATGTTATAACCACCAGTTGTTAATTTTGAACCAGCATTATGTCCAACAATAATATTACCAGTTGAAGAATTTGCATATTTACCTGCACTAGCACCTATATAAAAATTGTATCTTCCTGTTGTATTACCGCAACCAGCTAAAGGTCCTATAAAATAGTTATTATCGCCTGTTGTATTACAAGCACCAGCCCATGGACCAAGAAATATATTGTTATATCCACCTGTATTATTACGACCAGCACAACAACCTATAAAAATATTACTATAACCTGTTGTTGTATATAATCCTGCTTGACCACCTATAAAAGTGTTACTATATCCTGTTGTATTACAAAAACCTGTTCTATAACCTATAAAAGTATTGTCAGAACCGGATGTTTTATAACCTGATTGTTGTCCTATAAAAGTATTATTACAACCAGTACTAGAATATGTTCCTGCCTCATTTCCTACATTAAAATTATTTGAACCTGTTGTTGTACATCTACCACTACTGTCTCCTAAAAATATATTGTTAGTACCTGTAGTATTATATTTACCAGAATATCTTCCTAAAAATATATTATTATTAGCTGTGGTGTTAGCTCTTCCACTAGATACTCCTACAAAAATATTATGAGCTCCTGTAGTGTTACAAATTCCAGTATTAGCACCTATAAAAGTATTTAAAGATCCATCTGTATTTTTAAATCCAGCACATCTACCTATAAAAGTATTATATTTTCCTGTTGTAGTACAACGGCCAGCACCAATACCTATAAAAGTATTATAACAACCTGTCGTGTTAGCAGCACCAGCACATTGACCAGCAAAGAAATTATGTAAACCTGTTCCACCTGTGCCTGTCCCTATACCAGCACCAGTTGAAACTATATTTGATGTATTACAAGTAGCAAATGGGCCTGATGTTCCTGCTGAACCTGTATAACCTATAGAACCTTGTGAACCAACGTACCCAATATTTCCTAATGAGCCTGTATAACCTAATGAACCGGTATAACCAGCACCTGCTGATCCTGTGTACCCAATATTTCCTAATGAGCCTGTGTACCCAACTCCAGCTGATCCTGTATAACCTATAGATCCTTGTGAACCAACGTAACCAATATTTCCTAATGAGCCTGTGTAACCTGTTGAACCGGTATAACCAGCACCTGCTGATCCTGTGTACCCAATATTTCCTAATGAGCCTGTATAACCTGTTGAACCGGTATAACCAGCACCTGCTGATCCTGTGTACCCAATATTTCCTAATGAGCCTGTATAACCTAATGAACCTGTATAGCCAGCACCTGATGAACCTGTATAACCAATATTTCCTAATGATCCTGTGTAACCTAATGAACCTGTATAACCTATTACACCTCGTGAACCAACATAACCAATATCACCTTTTGATCCTGCATATCCTGGTAATCCTACGTTTGAAAGTTCTACCCATTGGTCCGAATCACCATCATAAATCCAAGAGTATTCAATACCTGTTGTAGAATCAATCCAAATGTCTCCATAGTTAGGACTTCCTGGAGGAGTTGATGCTGTTGTAATTTGTAATTGTCCTTTTGAACCTGTGTAACCAACTGAACCTGTGTATCCAGCACCTGCTGATCCTGTGTAACCTAAACTTCCTGAATAACCAATATCTCCTTTTGAACCTGAATATCCATCAACTCCGGCCGATCCTGTAAATCCTGTTGAACCTGTGTAACCAACTCCAGTTGATCCTGTATAACCAACACCTGTTGAACCGGTAAATCCTGTTGAACCAGTGTAACCCGTGCCTGTGGAACCTGTATATCCTACTCCAGCTGATCCTGTATAACCAACTCCTGCTGATCCTGTAAATCCTGTTGAACCAGTGTAACCAGCTCCTGCTGATCCTGTGTAACCTAAACTGCCTGTATAACCTAAATCTCCTTTTGAACCTGTATAACCTCCACCTCCTGCTGTATAAGCTGTCCAGTTTGCTTCAGCATTTGGCATAGCACCTGTTATAGCACTACGTGATTCGCCTCCTTGTAATTTGTAAGTGTAGTAAGAATCTCCTGTTCTAGTTGTAGCTCCTGCTGTATATCCTGTTTTAAGATATACTAACATACCTTCTTGTATTCTAGCACCAGGAATATCTGTTAATCTATCTCCAGAATCTCCACTTATACTTTGTAAAGCACCACGAATTTCCGTATCTAATACAATAGGTGCATTAGTGTTAGTACTCCAGGTACCTGGCCAAATATTTCGAGTTAAACCACTATAATTAGATGACATATTATCCTATTTGTACGTAAGTTATTCCTGGTTGTAAAGTTATACCATAAATATTATAATTAACAGAACTATATCCTGCTGGAGGAGAATCTGGTTCTAATGAAACTGTTCCACCATCCGTATAAGACACATCACTTAATAATCCTGCGCTAGCTCCCGTTTTAAAAGTTGTTGGTTGAGAAGCTGAAGATTTAACAGCAAACCAAAACGCTCTAGGATTAGTATCAGTATTATTTATTGCTTGTACAGATAAAGTTTTAGTTTGATCTGCTAATTGTGTTACTACAGATTCAAAACCTGTTCCTGTTGCGTCATCAATTATATCTACTCTTGTTGGTAATGTTCCTGTACTTGTTGTCCATAACCAAAAAGATGGATATGTAAATGTAGCAGCAATACTTGATGTTGTAGAACTTAATGTTGCTGTATAAGAAGTGCCTGTTACACCAATAGGTCTTGTAAATGTTGTTGTGTTGCTAACTGTTCTTGTAGTACCTGTATTATCTTTATGTATAGGTGTTGTAAATGTAAATGTTCCATTTCCTGTAGAACTACTCACAGTACCGCCTGATGCTGTAATACTATGAACATAATTAGCAGCTGTAGTAATACCTGTTACAGAAGTTGTGTAAGTTGTAGATGTATAAGTTTTTAAAAATGTTGAACCACTTTTATCTGATTTAGATAAACTCATTGTAGGTGTTGCCCAAGTAATAGTAAAACTAGCATTACTTGTTGTGTACTCTGATTCTGAACCTGGATTGTGATTAAATCTAACTGTAGCAGCTGCTGAACCTCCAGTGATTGTAGATGAAACAGGTCTAATATATGATGAACCATTTGTAGTAAAAGTTTGTGTCCAATCTATAGTAGCTGCTGGTGTATTACTTTTAGCTCCTGCTGTATATGAACCTAATGTTCCTGTTACACTGCCTGATGTTCCTGTTATTGAATAAACTGAACTAATATAATCACTTGTTACATCATCAGGATTTGTTACTGTAACCGTAAATCCAGTTGCTGCTACGTCCCAATTTGGAGAAGCACTTGGTGTTCCTGCTGATGCTAGTGTAGGTGTAAATGTTGCTAAAGTCAATCTTAAAGCATTAGCGACAAATTCTGCTGTTCTTACAGTAGATGTTGTTCCACTTTCTGTGTAACCCGTAAGTGTTCTATAAATTCCCGATGTTGTAAAAACTAAAGGACTATCTGCTCCTGATCCTGTAAATCCTACAATACCTTGTGAACCTGTAAATCCTGTTGAACCTGTATAACCAACTCCTGCTGATCCTGTGTAACCTAAACTACCTGTATATCCTAAATCTCCTTTTGAACCTGTATAACCATCTCTGCCAATTGTTCCATCAGTACCTTTTGATCCTGTATAACCTAAACTTCCTTGAGAACCAGTATAACCAGCACCGGCTGATCCTGTATATCCAACTCCTGTCGAACCGGTAAATCCTGTTGAACCGGCAGATCCTGTGTAACCTGTTGAACCTGTATAACCAGCACCTGCTGATCCTGTGTAACCTAAATCTCCTTTTGAACCTGTAAATCCTGTTGAGCCGGCAGAACCCGTATAACCAGCACCTGCTGATCCTGTGTAACCTAAATCTCCTTTTGAACCGGTAAATCCTGTTGAGCCGGCAGAACCCGTATAACCAGCACCTGCTGATCCGGTAAATCCTGTTGAACCTGTATAACCATCTCTACCAATTGTTCCATCAGTACCTTTTGATCCTGTGTAACCTAAATCTCCTTTTGAACCGGTAAATCCTGTTGAGCCGGCAGAACCCGTATAACCAGCACCTGCTGATCCGGTAAATCCTGTTGAGCCGGCAGAACCCGTATAACCAGCACCTGCTGATCCGGTAAATCCTGTTGAACCTGTATAACCATCTCTACCAATTGTTCCATCAGTGCCTTTTGATCCTGTATAACCTAAACTACCTGAATATCCTAAATCTCCTTTTGATCCTGTGTAACCAGCACCTGCTGATCCGGTAAATCCTGTTGAACCTGTATAACCATCTCTACCAATTGTTCCATCAGTACCTTTTGATCCTGTGTACCCTAAACTTCCTTGAGAACCTGTGTAACCAGAACCTGCTGATCCTGTATATCCTACTCCAGAAGATCCTGTGTAACCAACTCCTGCCGATCCAGTAAATCCTGTTGAACCTGTATAACCAGCACCGGCAGATCCTGTATATCCTATAGTGCCCGAACTTCCAGTATAACCTATATCACCTCGTGAACCTGTATATCCACCGGCATCTCCTTTAGAACCTGTATAGCCAATACCTTGAGAACCTGTATAACCTGTATTTCCTTGTGAACCAGTATAACCACCAGGATCTCCTTTAGAACCTGTGTAGCCTGGCCCACCTCTGGATGGTAGTGTAACTCTTACTTGTTGTGTAGGACCTTTAATTACTGGCATTTATTTTTTTAATTCTTTAGATTGACAAACCAACCATATTATGTTATAGTATATTTATAAATAATCTTAACTTTATATGAATGTATTTTAAATGATTTCTATAGCAATTATTGACATCATTGGATTGACTTACGATGGTGATACTTTAAACAAAAGAGGTTTAGGTGGATCTGAATCCGCTGTTATTTTACTTGCAAAAGAACTAGCCAAAAAGAATTTCAAAGTAACAGTATTTAATAATTGTATAGATAAAGAATCAAAAGAAGGAACATTTGATAATGTTCAATATATAGATCATACTATATTAGATTATAAAAACGATTTTAATTTTGATGTGGTTATATCTTCCAGAACGGTAATACCATTTTTACCTCCACATTTATATAATCAATTCGAAAATTTTAAACCTCAAAGATATTCTAAAATAAAACAAAATGCTAAATTTAAAGCAATGTGGATGCACGATACTTTTGCTAAAGGTGATCATTTATTAGAAGATATGATTGTTCATAAAGATATAGATGAAATGTTTACTCTTTCAGATTTTCATACTTCTTATGTAACTACATGCGATCATGGCAAAAGAAGAAATTTTGAAGTACTGAAATCTCATATGTTTATGACACGTAATGGCATTGTACTTTACAAAGATGAAATAGATATAAGACAAAAAGATCCTCATTTATATGTTTATAATGCTTCTGTTACAAAAGGTATGTTACCTTTAGTTGAGAATATGTGGGAAAGAATTAAACAACAAATACCTGAAGCTAAATTAAAAGTAATTGGTGGTTATTATAGATTTAGAGAAAATGCTGCTCCTGATGAACAAGAAAAAAAATGGAGAGAATTAGTTGTTGATGAAAAATATAAAAAATTAGATGTAGAATTTACAGGTATCATTAAACAATCCGAAATAGCAGAATTAATGGCAAAAGCCAGTTTCATGTTATTTCCTGGTGCTTTTCCTGAAACATTTGGTATTTCAACTTTAGAATCTTTAGCATATAACACTCCTTTAATTACAACTCGTTTTGGAGCTTTAGAAGAAACAGCTGTTGAACAGGCCTGTTACTTAATTGATTACGCAATAGAACCAAATAGTCTTTTTAGATTTATTGATAAAAAAGAACAAGAAAATAAATTTGTAAATATGGTTTTACAGACCAATGATAATAGATATTTACATCAACAAAAAATGTATTCATGCAATATTATAAAAGACATTGTAGGTTGGGATTCTGTAGCATTACAATGGAAACAACATATCTATAAAAAATTAGGTGAATATCTTTCAAAAGAAGAATATAAAAAAGTAAGTCATATCAATTCTAGGGTTAAAAAAGTATTTGGTAGAAGATTTAGCAATTACGAAGAAAATTATTTACCAAGAAATACACAACAAAGAATTGTTTTGATTACGCCTACTTATAATGCTTCTAAATATATTGAGAAATGTATTAAATCAGTTATTACACAAGACTATGATAATTATTTAATGATTGTTATTGATGATTGTTCTACAGATAATACTTATGAGTTAGCTAAAAAATATAAAAGTGATAAGATTAAAGTGATACGAAACACAGAAAATAAAGGTGCTGTAAGAAATCAAATAGAATCAATAAACAAATTTTGTGAACGTGATGATATTGTAATGTTTTTAGATGGAGATGATTCTTTAGTAAACGATAATCAAATATTTCATTTTTACAATAATCTTTATGATGGTACAACTGAGTTTAGTTATGGTTCATGTTGGTCGATGGTAGATAATATACCTTTAGTATCTCAACCTTATCCAGAACAAATTAAAAAAGAAAAGAAATATAGACAATATAAATTTAATTGGAACATGCCTTACACTCATTTAAGAACATTTAAGGCATATCTTTTAGAAAATGTTGATGAAAATATGTTTAAAGATGAAAATGGAAAATGGTATAAAGCAGGAGGAGATGGTTCTATTTTTTATTCTCTAATAGAAAAATGTCAACCCGAAAGTATTAAAGTAGTACAAGACATTGTTTATAATTATAATGATACACACCCTTTAAATGATTATAAAGTAAACTCTGAAGAACAAACTAAAAACGCAAACAGGATATTAACTCAATGAAAAAGATATTAATTGCTATACCAACAAACAAATACGTTGAAACAAAAACAATGAAGGCCATCTACGATCTTGAAGTTCCTGAAGGTTATACTACAGAATTACAATTTTTCTTTGGTTATCAAATAGATCAAATAAGAAATTTAATAGCACATTGGTCAACTCATTATGATTATTTGTTTTCGGTAGATAGTGATATTTCTTTTTCACCAGATACACTTAAAAAACTTTTAAGTCATAATAAAGATATGGTGTCAGGTCTGTATATACAAAGAAAACAAAACGAACATATATTAGAAGTTTATGAACCTAATGAAAAAGGCGGATGTTCAAATATACCATTTGAAAAAATAAAAGATATTCCATTAGTGGAATTAGTAGCATGTGGTATGGGCTGTGTATTAATTAAAGGAGATGTTTTTAGATCAATATCTTATCCTCATTTTGTTTATCATTCAGCAATAGATCATAAAAACACAATATCGGAAGATGTTGATTTTTGTAGAAAAGTTAAATCAAAAGGTTTTGGAATATTTGCCGATACAACAGTACATTGTGAACATATAGGTAATACAATTTTTAAAGTAGAAAGTACAACTAATACACCAACTTTAAAAAAAGATGAACTTAATATACCTGATAGATTAAAAGAATTATCAACTAAAAGATTACTACCTCAAATACATGTAGATTATTTAAAAAGCTTAAACATATCACCTAAAGTAATTTACGATATAGGTGCTTGTGTTTTACATTGGACAAGTGAAGCTAAAACAATATGGCCAAATGCTGAGTATGTTGTTTTTGAAGCTATGTCTGAGTGTGAATTTTTATATAAAGAAAATAATTTACAATATCATATAGGTGTATTAAGTGATGTAAATGATAAAGAAGTTAATTTTTATAAAAACACTTATCATCCTGGTGGAAATAGTTATTATAAAGAAAACGAACAAATCAGTTCTGAATCTAATAAATTGTATAATGAAAGTAATAAAAAATTATATAAAACTAAAACTTTAGATGGTATCATAAGTTCAAGAAATCTACCTATGCCGGACTTGATAAAAATAGATGTACAAGGTGCTGAATTAGATGTACTAAAAGGATCTAAAGAAGCTTTAAAACATTGTAAAGATTTAATATTAGAATTACAAATAGTAGAATATAATAAAGGCGCACCTCTAAGAGATGAAGTAATTAAATATGTTGAGAATTTAGGTTTTAGATTAATTTCAGGACCTTTTTGTGATAATGGCCCAGATGGAGATTATCATTTTTCAAAAAACAATACCGAAATAAAATTACCTACAAACAAATTTTTTAATTATACAGTGTAAGTAGAAACTACGCCAGGATAAACAGTAATAATACCTTCAACCACACGAGTTACAGTGCTGTCAGCTGTGTTTGTTATTTCAACATCATATACCCAACGTCCATCTTCTAACAAAGCAGTTGTAGCTGGATCCAATTTTATAGTTACAATTCCGTCAGCTTCATAGACAGTAATATCAAAATATACTCTATCGTAAGTAACAGAATACCCCTTTGACATTTTGCCTTGAGCTGTATAACCCGCTAAGTTAAAAGCTGTACCATCATCATTTTGTACCAATACATCACTTGTAAATGTAGCGCCAGCGTCTATTGATAAGTTTGCTATACCTGCCATTTTTTATTCTTTATTATTTTCTTTTGGTTCTTCTAATTTTTTTAATTCTTCATTAATTTTAGAATTATAATAGTTTGTAAGAACATCAATTTTTTCAAGTTCCATAACTATTCTAATTCTACTATTTTGTATTTCTTGTCTAGCTATAATGTAATTTTTTAATATGTCGTCAAACTTAGTTTCGTCATATTCTTTACCGTTTATATTAATTGTCATATCATTCACCTTTATGTTGTTATATTACTATTTATAAAAAAAATTCAGCCATATAATAATTCTTTATGTCAGGTACTATACCTTTATTTTCATTAAATGGCACAACTTTTAGAAGGTAAATAAACCATATATCTTTATTATAAACTCCAGTCTTTAGGAAAAAATTTTAATAATTTATTATTATACATTATATTTTTTAAAACTTGTTGTTCATTAAAAAAATAAATATCTTTCTTCTTTTTTTTATATTCTTCAAATATAATAGAAGCTATTTCATCATTAAACTTTATATGTAATATTGAAAAATATTTAGTAATATATTCTTTCCATATAAAAGATGCTGTTTTATTGTTCCATTTTATTATGTTTGATTCAAAATTTTCTGTTATATTAAAAGAATAATTGTTATGATATGTAGCAAAATTATTAATGTTTTTTGTAATTTTTACATTTAAATCTAAAAAAATATTTATTCCTTCTAATTCTATTTCAGAATTGAATAATTGCAATTTATTCCACCATCCTAATAAATCTTTTCTTGGCAATGTTTTAAATATTATATCATTTTTATTCTCATAAACAAAGTCTGATTGATCTATAAAACAATAAAATTTAAAAGGTAAAGTTAAATGTTTTTTTACCATGTCATGCAAATTTTCAACTTTATAGATATCTTCTCTATTATTATAAAAAACACAGCAAACATTTATCATATTATTTGTTTTATGTTGTTACGTAACATTTATACACTATTCAAATTTAAATTTAAAATTAAAAGTATATCTATTTTTAGTATAATCGTTTGCTATTGTACTATGTCTCATTAAAGGATTATAGTTATTAATACAAACAAATGTTCCATCAACTGGATAATGATGATGTATTTCTTTAATACTTCCATCTTCTTGTTCTTTACCAAAACATATTTGTCCATTCCATTCTGGTTTCCATTCAGGATAATCATTAAAGTACATCAATACAATCATATTACAACAATCATCGGAATCATTATGCCAAGGTAAATCTTCTGTACCATTCCATAAACCATAAGTAAAAGATTTAATAGTTCTTAACCAAGTATTCTGTGTCATACCATCTTTTACTAAACTTAATCTTAACGGATCAAAAAATGGCATTTCTAAAACTTTAATTGCTAATTCTTTTACACTATCAGGTGCATTATTGTAACAGTATAAATCTCTTAATTGTTCTTCATAGGGGAAATCATTTATAGTATAAATTTTTTTATTATTAGGAGATATAATATTAGTTAAAGTATCTAATGGCATTTGAGACCATGTTGCTGCAATAGGACCTTTTTTAATATCTGCCTCGGTAAGATTTGAATTTGTTTTATTTTCTATTGTCTTTTGATTTTCTTCAATAAAATTTTCAAATTTAGTTTCTGCTATTATTTGTTTTGCATCTTCAGTCAAATCATTAGGTAATATGCCAATGTTAAATCCTACTTCAAAGAATTTATATACGTCAAATTGATAATCAAAATTAAGGTTCATGTTAGTGTATTTTAAATTTAAAGTTAAAAGTAAATCTGTTTTTAGTTAAATCGTTTTGTTCAACTCTATGTTTAAATAAAGGATTATAATTATTAATACAAACAAATGTTCCATCACTAGGAAAATGTTGATGTATTTCTGTTATAATTCCTTCTTCGTTTTCTTTACCAAAACAAACTTGACCTTTCCATTCAGGTTTCCATTCAGGATAATCATTAAAGTACATTAACATAACCATATAACTACTATCATAATTATCATTATGCCATGCTAAAGTTTCTGTATTATTCCATAAACCATAAGTAAATGGTCTTATTGAACGCAACCAAGATGTATCTTTATGTTGATCTTTTACTAAACTTTTTTTTAATGGCTCAAAAAATTTTAAAGATACTATTTCGTTTGCTAAATTTTTAAGATGATGCGGTGCATTATTGTAACAATATAAATCTTTTAAATTTTCTTCATATCCAAATTCACCAAGTCCATGTTTTTCTAAATTTAAACCTTTAGGTATTTGCATCCAAGTTGCTGAATGAGGTGCAGGCGCATCTGTGTTAAATTTTGTATTACTAACTATTCTTTTTGCTTCTTGTACAAATTCAGAAGGCAATATTCCTACATTAAATCCTATTTCGTGAAATTTATGCACATCAAACTGATAATCAAAATTAAGATTCATCTATTAAAAACTCTTTCTTATAATATTCTTTTATGTCCGGAACAATACCTTTAGTTTCATCTAAAGGCATAATTTTATTTAATATACTATCATAAGTATTTATATCTGCATCATAAGTCTTAAAATATGAATCATTACGATACAACAAATCACCATCATTTAATAATTCATAAAAATCTTCATCAAAATCTTTTGATAACCAATAAGCATAACATATAGCCACAACATAACTTTTAGAAGGATATATAAAAGGCATATCTTTATTGTAAAAATATCTTACAGCATTTTCAACTATATCATTAGAAAATTCTACTGGTAATTTATTAAGATCATCACCATGATCTGTTACCATTCTATGATATAATTCTTGTCTAATTTTCCATTCTTTGTGCATAGTAATCCAATAGTCCTTTATATCCATTGCAACCATTATCTAAATCTTTTACATAACGATAATGTTCCGTTAAACAATGGCCATAATATTTACACTTTCTACATATATCTGAAACATTGTTGATAGGTTCTTGTTCAGCCCATTTTACATATTCTTTAATTGAATTTAACTCTAAAAAGTATTCTTTGTCATTTTCATCAAATTCTAACACAGCAAAATTTCCATTAGGTGTTATATAAACATGATTGTTTGAAAATGCGTTATATTCTTTTTTTAAACTCCTAATTATATTACCTTCATTTATAAAATCAAATCTTTTTTTAATAGGACTTTCAATCCATTTTTTAACAAATAATTCAAAATCTTTATGAGTAACAGGTTGAGAATTGGCTTGATTTATTGAATACGGTTTAATCTCTACACTTTCTATACTAGAACATAAATTCATTTTTTGTATCATATCATCTACATCCATTTCTAAAACCTTTTGACTCGCAAGTATTAATACCGCAATAGGCACAGGACTATGAAACATGTTATTATAAACCAAATCAGACTTTTCTCTTGCTTCAAAATCATAACTTACCCCCAAATAAAAATCATCTTCAAAAAAACCTTCATGTAACATTGAAAGATTTGTTATAATATTGATTTTATCTTTATAGTATTTTCTTATAACATCTTTTAATCCATAAAAATAATCTTTCTTTAAAGCACCTATTTCTCCACCATATAAATCTACCCAATCAATCTTTCTTACTCTACTAATTTCTTTAAGTCTTTGATCAAGTATTGCTAGTGGTATTTTTTTTTGATCTCCCAATTGTTCAGGTGTAAGATAACAAAAGTTGCATCTAAAGTTGCAAAAATAACTAGGATTGATTGATACTGTTATTGATTTCATTTGTTTAAATTAAAGTAAAAAGATGCTTGTATTCTCTGTTTATCTGTTTTACCTGCCCTGTGTTTAAATTTTGTATCATTATTAACTAACACCAAAGAACCAACACTTGGATAAAATGTCCACATTTCTTTATCTGTTTTAAATTGTATTTCTCCTTGTTTATATTTTTTCATTTCTGAAAAATATAGTATAAAAAAGAAATCACATTCTTCTATATCATTATGCCATTCACTTGCTTTTGTATAAATGCCTTCCCACATCTGACGATCTCCCATAACATGTTCGCCAAACATGGGTTGCACTATTTTATCTGAAATATTAAAATGTATGGCCATTAAGGCCTTATCTAATTGTTTAGTATCTCCAGTAGGATGATAGTCGTTATCTGTACCAGGAAAATTCCATTCAATAGTATCAAGATTTACAAGATCAGTATATTTGTTACCTTTAAATACAGTAAATCCTTTTGTAAGAAAATTAGATTTATGTTGTTCAATATTATTCATCTATTAAAAATAAATCTATAGGCATAGCAAGTCTTATTTTTCCAAAAAAAGGTTCTACATTATGATATAAAAAACTTGGAAAAATAATTATATCTCCAGACTTGGGATAAAATTTTATTGGCTTAAACCAATCTTTTAATTCAGAAATATATCCTCTATTTGCGTTATGCCTAGGATCATGTAATATTAATCCACCTCCTTGATTTTGATCTTCACACAATAAATAAAATACAGCACTCAAATGAGAACCGGAATGATTATGTGTGGGCATAGAATAAGAAGATTTGCTACCTGTTATCCAAGCTTTTGTGTGAAAATTTTTTTCAATATTAAGATTTTGTAATTTTAAATATTTTTTAAAAGAAGGTATAACAATTTTTTCTTTAAATGTAATAAAATATTTATCATTAAATAAATTTCCGTCTTTCATATCTAAAGATTCTTTAAATTGTTCTGAATCATAATTAGAGAAAATATGATTTACAACACCATCTAATATTTTTTTATCAACAATGGTGTCTTTCAATATAGTCGTTGGCCAACAATAATTCATACCTTCATTCATATTATTTGTCATAAGCTAAAAACTCTTTACTATTAATTATATTTATAACTATATTTTTAATTTGTTTTTCATATTTTTTTCTTAAATAATTAACAAACAAAGCATTTAATGGTATTAAAAAATTAAAAAAATGATAACTATAAGGCCACTCTATATGTTCATACTTGTATTTAAAAAATCTAATTTCTAAAAAATAATATCTTTTATATTTTTTAAAAAACAATTTATTAATGCTTTCAGCTTCAGCTTCATAAGAATGATTTTCTATTTTTAGTCTTTTAATTTTCATAATACCATCTTTATCTTTATAACTTTCTACATTAGCTATTCTGTCCAAAAATTCAAAAGTTACAAATGGAATATTTTTTAATTTTTCAACAACAATGTCTCTATCTTCAGAATAAGGAAACGCCAATACAACATTAGAAGAATTAAAATTTTTATAATGTCCTTCGCAACTACTAACAGTCATATAATTTTTATTTAAAAACGCAAAAACCATATCTTTAATACCATCTTCAACCTGTTCTTCAAACTTAGGATGGTAAGGACTAACACTTACTGCTAAATAAAGATCACCTCCTTTGTCAGAATCAGAAGCATATATTCTACCATCTTTGTGTTTATAATTTAATACTTCATTTTCAGATATTAATTTTTTTTGATCTATTAAATATTTTTGCTCTTGAATATATTTGTTATTATATTCTACTTGTATTTGATACGAAGAAGTTATTAATAAATCTCTCATAGTATACTTTCATTTATATAAGGTGTTACTTCTATATTTAGTTTGTTAGATTTAAGTATATCTGGTGCAATAGATTTCATTAATTTACAATGTTCTTCTACCATATTATGTTGTTTTAAATCTTTAATTGTTTTTCTACAACCATTACATATCTCAAACATAGGACAAGTAAAACAGGCCTTCTTCATACTAATAAGATTAACATCATCTTGTAATGGCGTAAAAAACTCACCCTTCATTTCTTTATTAAAATCTATTGATTTATCTTTATCATCACCAAACGAACCACAAGAATAATAATCACCACTAGGATTTAATGCACGAATACCACTATCACATTTACGATTTTGAGGACATGATGTTCTACCACCAGTTAATCGTTGCATCATTTGTTTTGTATTAAATTCCCAAGGCGCAAGACCACGTTTCCATATCTCTACATAGATTTGATATATTTTACTCAGTAAATAAGGTTTACCTTGTTCACCGCTGGCCATTGCATAGTTTAATTTACATTCTACGCCGGTTTTACTATAACGTGTAAAGTTGTGTAATGTACCATCAGGTACAACATCTTCACTCATACGTTTTGCAAGTTCTACATTTTTAATTGCAACTTTTTCATTTTCAGGTACTATAACAGATATAAAATCTGGCCTATAACCACAGTGCTCTAACATTGTATCTGAACATTTCCAAAAATCTTCTTCTGTAAATTCTGAATAATCTCCTTTAAGGCGGCCACCTCCATATTGAAACGAAGTAGTTACACCCACTCTTTCATTATTAAATAAGTCTTTCCATTTCTCTGGTTTTTTGTAAAATGGCCACAAATTGGTTGTTAATGCAAGTGTTGTTTTATAATTATTTTTATCTAACCATTTAATAATTTTCCAATAATATTCTGGTTCCATCATTAAAGGATCCCCACCATTAACTATAATTGTTCTCGTTTGAGGAAATCTTTTTAAAAATGTAATTATTTGTTCATGTGATAATTCATCTTTTCTATGTTCGGATATCTTTGTACTAGAACAAAAAGTACATTTAAAGTTACATAACTCAGTAGGTTTAATTATTAAATCCATTTTTTAAACATCTCACTTATTATAATATGTTTATTATTTAAAACCATTTCATCAATAATTTCAGTTCTAAATCTTCCATTTATTTTTTTAATACTTTTTGGAGGAGTATTAATATCGTATAAATCTATAATATAATTATTTATTTTACTATACTCAGGTAATTCTTTTATTATAGCAAAACATTCTTTACAAAAATTACCAGGTGTTAATTTTTCTTCAAACATTGGATATATCAATTCTAATAATTTATTACAAGCTTGATTCATAAAAAACATTTCGTACATTTCTTCTTTGGTAAAACTATAACAACTTTGTATTGTATAGAAATAATTTTGTTTTTGTTTATATAAACTATGTACATTGTCTACACCAGAATCATCTACCAAATCAGTATATACTTTTACAGGTTGAATTTTATATTGTTCCAAATATTCTTTTTTGCTTATATAACTATCTGGCAATAATATATAATCGTGTCTGTTATTACTAAGTGCTTTAAAATTCCATATAATTTCCATTTCATCATAAAAATCTTTTAATGTTGAACCAGGCATTCCTAATATTAATTCTAGTGATGGTACAGGATAACCTTTTTCTCTACATTGTTTTTCTATATGTTTACTCAGTTCTATTTTATCTTTAGATGATAAATCAACTCTTTTAGCAACTTTCATTGCTTCATCAGATATACTTTGAATTGAAACAGTAGGAACAATAGAAATATAATTATCAACCTCATTTAAGTTCCAATATTCAAAATTTTTACTTTGTTTAGAATTTTTAGGTTCAACTCTAGGTCCTACTATTTCAAACCAACAATCAACTAACTTTTTTCTTCTATTTAAATCTTTAGATTTCATTGTAGATATATCTGTTAAATGCACTCCTTGTTGCCATGCGAATTTAAATATTTCTAAATCTCTTTCTTCAAAAGCTCCAAAATTTGCATCTGTTAAAAATGCACTTGTATAACCAGCACGCTTCATAGCAGAAATATCTCTCTTAGCAATATCTACTTTTTTCTTTATAATTTTAGTATCTAATCCGCCACCCCATTCACAATACACACATTTGTATGGACAACCTCTTGTAGTTTCTAATACAATAAATGCTTCCATTTTATGTTCTTTTGAATAATTGCATATTTTTTTTACATAATCAAAATGTTCTTCATATATTGAATAATCAGGCAGGCCACATTTAGTTTGTTTTGTACTATTCATTTCCCAACTGATATCTTCTTTATTAACTTTGCCGTTATTGTCTATATAAGAATTTAGAAAATCTTCTATAAAAACTTCACCAGGTTTTGTAGGTTGACATATAAAATCATAAAATTTTCTTGATTTTAAAAACTCAGGTTCATTTGTACCTATATGTGGACCGCCTAATATACATAAAGCATTTTTGTTTATTTTTTTAACATGTTGAGCAAACAAATCACATATATCATAATTCCATACATAACTACTAATTAAATAAATGTCTGCATTAGGAATTTCATTGTATATATCTTTTATATCTTTGTACTTATTAAATTTATAAGGAGCTTCTAACCATTCAAATTTATCATAATATTTACCAAATCTTCTATAATGACTTTGTATCAGCAAATAAGTTAAATTATTTGCTAAACTCCAATCAGTATGTGGTGGATTTATAAATGCTATTTTATTTTTTTGAATCAGCATACCTAAATGTTTCCTTAAACACACATTCGTTCATATCATGTTCAATAAATTTAAAATCTTGTTTTATAAAGCAGGTAAAAGGACATCTTTGAAAAAACTCACATTCAAAACAATTATATTTTTTCATAAAGTTTTCAATAATTTTAGTACCACTCAAATCTTTTGTATTTGAATCTTGTAATAACACTGCACCAGAACAGCCTTTTGGTATACTACCATCAGGCATTACTGTTAAACTGTTGCCTTTAGTGCAACCCATCCTATTATTTGTTTTGCCATTTAAGAATGGTTCTATGTTTAACATTTTAGGATATTTGTCAACACATAGTTTATAGAATTTAAATGTTTCTGATTCAGCAGGCATCATAAAGACATTTGTTTTTCTAGTTACACTTGGTAATAATGAATCAAAATGTATTTCAAAATTATTATATAGATAATCAAAGTATTCATCACCAGCAACTATTTTTTCAATGTTCTGTTTTGTCAAAACACAACTTATCATTTTAATATGTGATTTAAGAATATCTATATTTTTTTTAAAAGTTTCTAATGCAGGTGTATTAAATCTACCTACAATGTCATAAGAAACTGATAATATGATATTATTTTTTTTAATAAAATCTACGATTAAATCTGTTTTATCAAATACAAGATTGGTAACAAAATTAAATACAACAGTTTTATCAGAAGAAACTTTTTCTCTAACTTGTTTTACAAATTTAGAATATATATCTAAGAAGCCTTTATCTGTCCATGTATCTTGTAACAGTTCACCACCCATAGTGTTTATTATGAAATGTTTTGATCTATCGTTTCGTTCAATGTAACGGGTTATTGTTGGAACTTTATTTAAGATTTCTTCTTCTGAGGCACCCAATATACTTGAATGATCTTGTGGGCAAAAAGCACATGATAAATTGCAATGTTCAAATAAACATAAAACAATTTCAGACCAGTCTATAACTTTATTATCTATTAATTTGTAGAATGATATATCTTCTTGCATTTTCACCTTTATATAACATATGGAGCCAAAATTTCTGTATTATCTTCATTAAATTGATTAAAAATATGTTGCACAAAGTAAGTATTAACTGTAGGAAAACTTATGCTATAAAAAGTACCAGTGGTAACTAAGCTTTCTTGTGATTCTTGATGATTTATTAATTGATCTAATTGTTCATCAGTTATTGTATTAGACTTAACAAGAGGAATAAGATCTAACAAATAACGCCATTCCATACCAGCCGAATCTGTTTCTGAAATTCCAATATTTATTAAAAATTGTTTAATATTAAAAATATCTTCATCTGTAATATTTTCGAAAGAAATCATAGAATCAGACCCCCAATTATTCATAATGTCATAAGCAGCGTGAGATAAAAAATTTAATTTCCAAACAGAATTATTTTGATAAAATGTTTTAATTATAGGATTATCGTATTCAAGAATATCTAAAATATTATTAATATCAATAGTATGTACAATTCCCAGTTTTTCTAAAAATTTTTTATTAAGTAAGCAGTAAGTAAAATGTTCTCTTATTCCATATAAAGATTTTGAAAGTTCTTCTCTTAACAGAGGAATCATAATTGCTTTCAATTCTTCTTTTCTCGAACCATTATATAAATAAGAAGCTAATAATAATTCTATATTAAATTTTCCAACATTTTCATTAATAAAAGTTTCATAATCATCACGATTAATTATTAAAGAATTATATTCAGTTTCTAATTTATTTCTATCAAATAACCAATCAGGCGATGTAGACCAAATTTTTTTGAAATTATAAAATCTTGATATTTTCCAAAAATTTTTATAATCAAAAAATAGTTTTACAAAACTTATAACATCATTAACCGTGGCATTAGGTAATATAATTTTATACCAAAGACTTAATATTTTATAATAATTATTTTTATCAGCATATATGTAAATAGGTTTATTATTTTCTTTTGTTCTTTCATTGAGTATATTAAGCAATTCAAGAAAAGAAACCGGAGTATTTAAATTATCCAAATTTTTACCATAAAATATAAGTTGTCCAAGTCCAATTGTATCTAATACATTCCAATTAGGCACGCCACATTGTTCAGAAACAACTATTCTATCTTTATCCAAATCTATATTAATATCGTGTTCTAAATAAATTTTTCTAAATAGATGCAACATTTTTTATTATTTCCTTATCTTGTTGTTTTGCTGTTATATAATCTTTATTTTTACCTTGAGATATTGCTAGTGTTAATAAAAACATTGGATTGTTTGGATTGCCCCAAAAACTAAACAAATTTCTACCTCTAAACATATAATCAGTAAAATAATGAGTATAAAATTTTAAATTTTTATTTAATACATTATAAAATGAATAAAATCTTTCATGTTTTAATAAACTTAAAAAATTTACACCTGTTAAATCTTTTGTTTCATCTTTAGGAAAAGTTTGTGCATAATTTTTTAGTAAATCAGAATTTACCATATACGCATTGAATATTGTTAAACTATCCAACTTATCAGACCATTTAGAAATTATTTCTTTATTTTCTTGAATGAAATTTTTATAATTATCTTCTTTAACTAAACCTTTGTACTGTAACAAAACATTAATTGTAATATTTTCTAATGAATTAATATTTACTAATGAAATACTATTAAAATAATCTTTTATTAATTCTAAATCCGGTTCTTTTATATCTACAGGTAAATCTAAATTACTTAGATATGTTAACAATTTAGAACCTTTCATTTCACTCTTAGTGTAATCTATAACATAAAAAGTATCTTTATTTGTAAAATACTTTTTTAAATTTTCTATCGATATTGGTGCTGTTGTTTCAATTGTTTGCATTATCTTCTTCCTCTGTTGCTGTGGCAATTTCCATGACAACTCGCATGACATACGTCCACCTGTATTGTTGCAGTATTAACCGATTGTGTACTATACTCCGTTTGTAAATTTGTAAAAAATGTTTCTAAATTTGTTGCTGATATTATTTTCTCTGATTCCACATTTGTAGAGGCAACAGTATTTAACGTTTGTCTATAATCAGTATTTAAATATGCTTTTGCAGTTTGATCATAAATTACTCCACCACCACCAGGATAATTACCACCATAATAACTAAGAACCACATTTAATACTGCTCTTAAATTTCTTATGTTAGTATAAAGAGCTGTTTCTGTAAGTAAAGCATTTACAATATTAGAAGCTGTAATGGTGTTTCCTGTAGAACCTATAGAAGAACCTGTAGCTGTTATCGTAGTTCCATCAGTTGTACCTGCAAACGTGGCATCAGGCATTTGAGAAAAAGGTTTATTATTTGTTCCCCAAATAATAGTCGAATTTGCCGTATCAGTTACAAAATCTTTAAATCTATCCACTATATTTTGTGGTGTTATTGGATTAGTTAATGTTGTCATATTTTATATTGCCTTTTAGTTCCTTCATTAGACTTTTAGGTGCACCACATATATCATCTTGCCAAGCAAGTTGGTGGCAATCACCTCCACAAAACTCAAAAACTTCACAAGAAAAACATATTGGATTTCTTGCCGTTTCACAAGCAATGTTTTCTATTCTAACTGGACTATTTATAATGGTTTGTATATCATCATTTATTGTACCATAAGAGAACTCTGGTGCAGAATTGGGGCACCCTGATATTGTTCCATCGGCATTTATTGTGAATATTTTTTGTTCGCAATCTCGGCAAAACGTACCTCCTTTTAAAAATCCTTTTTCAAATTTACTGTATATAATTTCTAAAGTATCATTATCAAACCAACTCCTACAATTAAACTCTTTGGATTGATGGTGCATTTTTAGAAACCACTTATCTTGTTCTATATTGTTGGGAAATATCTCAGGATGTAATTTTGCGTTACCATTACCCGTTAATCGTTCAAATGATATTTCTTGTACACCCAATTCTTTAATCCATTTTAATAATTCAATAGGTTCCATAGCAATAGTATCTTTAGTTACACTAATAAACAATTTAATTGTGGCACCTTTATTTAATAAATCTTTTACGTTTTTTTCCCACAAATTGTATTGAGTATCATTTTCAAAACGTATTTTAGGATCCCAACTAGTTCCTATTCTATTGTTTAATGGACCTTTTATAAATTGGTAGTGCTCTTCTTTTAATTTTAAAACAAGATTTGAAGTTATGCCCCATGACATATTAGGCCACAAATCTTTACATTCTTCATATACTTTATTCATATGAGATACTGGTGCCAAAAAAGGTTCACCCCCATGAAAATCTAAATGAATTGAATCTGTATCTTTATTAAAATATTGTCTAAATCTTTTTATAAAATCTATTGTTTTGAAATGATCAAAGTAAATCTTTTTACCATTTATACCACTAGTAAAACAGTGTTTGCAATTTAGTTGACAAGTTTCAGTCGTCTTTAAATAAAACATCCAATTCATTAATTAAATCCTATACTTAATGCCCAAGTGTTTTCGGAACTATCAACTTTATGTTTTACACCTTTTGGTATAAAAATCATTTGTTCCTCTTTTAACATAATTGGATGATTATCTACATATACTTTTTTAGAACCTTTTACAACATATAAAAGAACGTTTGTGTCATCTGCATGTTCAGGAAAAGAAAATCCACCATATTGATTGTAAAACAAATGAACACTATTTACTTTATGATTTAATTTAAAATCTTTTAATATTTTTAAATGAAATGATTTATCTTCTAAACCTTCAACTTTTATATGAGAAATATCTTTGTAAGTTTTGATCCAAGTACCATAAGTTATTTCTTCTTTAACTTTATAGTCTTTACCTTCTTTATCTATATAAATTATTTGATTGTTTTCGTATCTTGAAAAAGACATAATTTCATCAGTTAAAGCATCAATCATACTGTAATATTTAGTACGATTAAATTATAGTATAATTGCCTCGATTAAGCCTTTGTCATTATCTTCTAATGCTATCGCAAATACTTTTGTAAATTCTTCACTAATAGTAGCAGCATAACCGTCATTACCAGCAACCAATTCATCTCCTTTTTTAACAGGACCTGAAACTTTTACTTTAACACGACCTTTTAATGCAACTGGTTGACCTTTTCCTTCTGCGTTCATCAAAAAAGCAGGTCTTTCTGATATAACACCAATTGCTCTACAACCAACAAAAGATTTTGTAACTTCTTTTTCTCCACCAATCATTATAACAGTACCAACTTCATATTCTTCATCCGTTTCATAAATCTCGGCTAAATCGGCATATCTTGCTGCAGTAGCCGTGGTATTTAAAACATTAGTAGAAGGATTATAATTTAAATCCGTATCTGTTTTTAAACTTTGGTTTCCTGTAGCAGTAGAAGAAAAAGTTAAATAATTTGTCGTGTTTGAACTATTATCAGCGGTCAAAGAAATAGTGGATGCAATAGATGCCGTTCCAGTAAATGTAGAAGCTGTAACTGTTCCAAATGTTACATTATCAGAAGATACATTTAATTTTGCACCTCTAATCGTATTATCGGCAATATCAGCATTTATAATTGTACTATCAGCAATCATAGTGCCTGTAACCGTTCCAACATCGCCTGTAGTAACAATAGTACCTGTTACGTTTGGTAATGTAAGAGTTCTATTTGCTGTTGGATCAACAACCGTCAAAGTTGTTTTAAAAGCATTACTGGTCGCACCTTCAAAATCAATAGCACCAGAAGAAAGATATAATCCAGAACTTGTAGTTAATCCAGTTACACCTAAAGTTCCTTTAATAGAAGTATTACCATTTGAACCTGTAACTACAAATTTATCTGTATTGATAGTTATGTTTCCTGAAGATACATAATTGCTTGCTGTAAGAGTAGTTCCCGATACTGTCAAAGAATCATTAATAGTGACCAAACTAGTTGCAATTGATCTAATTGTTGCATTAGAAATTTCTATATCACCTAAAGTGTGTAGTGTTCCATTTGCTGTTATGTTTCCTGAATTTGTTGAAAAGTTACTGCCTTGAAAATAACCTGATATAACTACATTTGTAGGTAAACTTAAAGTTAAAGTATCCGTTGCACTTACAACAGCATTAATTTGATTTGTAGTACCTAATACGGTTAATGTTTCTCCAGAACCAATACCTTGTGTAGTATTTACAGAATCTTTAATCGTCCAACCTGCAGCTGAATAAGCAATTGCTGCTAATTCAACAACAGCTCCAACAATAGAAGTTGATGCAATACCAGCTGGCGCCAATAAAGCAGGATTGCCAAAATCATTTGTAGTCAAGTTGTTTAGCTTAACTCGCATTTGTTCTAGTGTATCTGTAGTATTAATTATTGTATATGCCATTTGTTATTTTTTTAAAACCTCTTTCAATAAAACTTTAATTTCTTCTAACTCTGTCTTTAAAGTATTTATTTCTTTAACCGCATTTCTTATTTCATCACTTTGTTGTTCTCTTGATTTAACTCTTTTTAAATAAAGTTCATAATCAGCTTTAGATGTGTTTATAATAGCATTAGAACTAACATCTCTAACTAATGAATCATGACCTTCTACTTTTAATCTCATAAATTCCTACAGTGCTAATGCAATTCCTCTTAAATCTTTTACAATTGGAGGATATGATGAATTAGTTCCTTTTAATACTATTTTAATTTGAAATGCTGTAAATCCTGTAATATTACTTGCTGTATATTTGTATTCATTAAATGTATTATCGTTCAATGCTGGAGTTACAGCAATATCTTCAGAACCATCTGTATTAAATGGTGTCCAAGATAAATCTGTTATATTTCTAACTTCAGATGCACCTGTAACTCTATAATAAACTTTTATGGTAGAAGATGATCTTACGTTTGCAGTAAGTCTAACATCAAAAGCTGTAGAAGTATTTTCTAAAATAACAGGTCGTGTTACATAAATTGCAGCTGATGAAGATCCTGAAGGAGCTGTCGCATCAATAAAATTAGGTGTATTACCAGATGTTGGCGAATTTAGTCTGTTTTGTACTACAACCATACTCATTCTTGATGTATCAATTACAGGAGAAACTTTTGTATTATCAGTATATAAAGAAAGATTGACAAATAATGATTTAGAACCACTCATATGATTAGTTTCATTAATTTGACTAGCCACCATTTGAGGTGCTGTAAAATATATATTGCTTCCTGGAATTATACTTAAAGCATTAGATAAAGTTGTTAAATTAAATTCTGTTTCAGAACCATGTATAGATTTACCAGATGTGGTTTGCATACCATAAATTATAGATGTGCCAGGAACTGTTAAAGTTTGAATATTTAAATTTGCAACATCAAATAATCTATTTTGAGTTACTTGAACTGTTGTACCACCAACATCACCAGATGCAGTAGCCGTGCCAGCAGTTGTAATATCGTAACTATCTAAAGTTACATTTGAAATACTTGTATATGTTCCATTAATCGCTGTATGTGCAATACCATTATAAGTTCCAGCAGCAACACCAGAAATAGTAACACTATTTCCTGTTCCGTGCATACCATGATTTCTGTGGAATACTCTAATTACTCCTGAACTGCTTGTTGTTCTTAATGAATTGTTTGGTAAAATTTTTGTAGGTAAAGTATTATTTACTAGTGTAACTGTACCAATATCATTATTAAATTCTGCTCTATTAATTTTAAATTTTATATCTGTTGTTTGATCTGCTGTCCATGTAGAACCGTTTTGAGATTTAAATAAAACACCTGCATAAGGATTTTCAGATATTGTTCTATCAGAACCTATTTGTGTTTCTCCAATACCTGCAACAAAGGCATTATAACTGTTACAGTTACTTAATAAACAAAAAGAATATTCCGTTTTTTCTTGTAAATAAACAGGAGAAGGGAAAGTAAATTTTGTAGCAACCGTTGCATCATCACTGATATTTACTTGACTAGGATTTAAAACAACTTCACCAAATGGTACAAGTGTTCTTGATGGATATCCATTTACAACTTCTCTTATTTGCATTGTAACAGGTATATTTGCATCTTTTGATTTGAAATATGTTTCTATAGAAGTAATGAATACTCCACCTGTATCATCAATCAAAAAAGTTTGTGCAATAGGATCAATCCATTGTATAATTTCTTGTGTTGTTCTTGTAGAAGCTCTTACAATATTTTGTGTATCTGTAACCGTTTGTCTAACAGTTTGAGCATTTCTTGTAGATATTACACTGCCTTGTACAGTTTCTAAAGAACCTTGTGCTACATAATTAGATTCTGCTGAAGTTTCTACTTCAGTCATATCATTTGTAGAAGAACTTGTTAAACGGAATACTCTAGTTCCAGTTCTCCATCTTGGATTTGAATCGTTAGTAGGATCTGGTATTGTAAATGTTCCAGAAACAGCACCATTAGAATCTGTTATTAAATTTCCTCCTAAAGAACCACCTGTTGGTGTTATATAAGATGAAATAGAAACATTATCAAAATAAGGATAAACTCTAGTATTAGGTTTTAATCTTGTTGCAGTAAAATTAATTGTTCTACTTCTAATAAAAGGAATAAAAGCAACACTTAAAACTCTATCGCCTAATGATGTTTGAACTATTTGAGGAACTATAGCTGTTCTAATACCTGTTCTTGTTTGAGAAATTTGTTGTGTTGTTGTTGTTGTAATATCTCTAGCTAAAACTGTCCATCCGCCGGCACCTCTGCCGTTTCCAGCTTCTGCATTTCTTCCTCTGTAAGCATCTCCAGCACTTGTGGTTTCTACAGGTGTTCCTGCCCAAAAATCTTGCCATTCATTCCATACTGTGCTAACCTCTATATCTTTTAAGTTAGGATTGCCTAAATTAGCAACCATTGTATCAAAAGAACCTTGTTGATTAATTACTAAATCAGGAACTCTGTTAGTTTCTTTCCATTCATCACTAGAAGGATCAAGATTGACAGAACCTGCCCACGTAAATACGTTAAATGGATTTACATTAATATAACGACTTGCATAAGGTTGTTCTATTGTAGTAACTTCTGTATAAGGTAATGTAATTAAATCGCCTGTTTTTTGATAATTGTTTAATGTTCTTTTTTGTTCTGTTATTGTTGTTCCATCACTTGCAGCTTCAATAAATTTAACAGAATCTGAATTGTATGTTGGTCTCATCAAACCATTGGCCATATCCATAGCAACTTTATAATCCAAATTTGTTACATCACCTACACCGTGACCGGTAAAGTTATCTACGATAAATCCATTTTTGAATCTATCAAATCCTTCAGCATCTTGTATTTGTAAAGATTGTGCATTAGATTCTAATAAAGATAATTGAGTGTAATATTCTACATTTGCAATTCTACTTTCTAAACGACCTATGTCTCTCATAGTGTAACGTTTGTTATCAACTTTTTGTATAGATAAATCTGTAATACTTAAAGTATAAGCATTTAAAAACACAGTTGCTATTTGCATAGCATTGTCTATATTTTTAGGTAATTGTGGATTTAAAGAACTTGAACCTTGTGAAACTTTGAAATTTCCATCTTTATCTAAAAATATTTTATCAACTCTAGGTAAATAATATTCAAAATCCGCAGTTACATCTGAATTAAATTGAACTACATCTATTATAGAAGCTCCTAATCCGCTATATTGTCTATCTTGTGTAGCACTTGTTACAGTAGAAGCATCATCAACTCTTGGTCTAAAATCTAAACAATCTCTAAGATCATAAACCGTGCCAGTAGTATCAGAAGTATAACTTTGTATATTTGTATAATCTATTACACTCGAATAAGAATCTACGCTAAAATAATCTCCTGAACCATGAGAAAAATAATCAAAATTAATTAATAATCTTCCTGTTGGAGTTATTGCACCTGTTTTTAATTTTATTCTACCAATGTCATAAAAATTATCTCTTTGTCCATTATCTAAATTAAATCTTGAAGTAACATCAGTATGACTTGTAGTAGCAGGTGTACTAAAATCTGGAGACATGTAAATACTGTTTATTTTATAAATGTCTGCTTTACCTAAACCTATAACTCCTGATTGAATTGTAGTTTGATTAGAAATTGCAGTAGTAACTCCAGCATTTAATGTTTTAGATTTTTCATTAGTAACTGATCTTGAAACTGTTGCAAGTATTTTAATTTTAGAATTTGAATATGCTGAACCAAAATCTAATGTTAATGTTTTTCCTGTTGGAGAACCACCTAGTGTAAATATAGGATTACCATTTCCATTATTACCAGATAAACTTAATACATCTCCTGTAGTTCCAGAACCTGCACCAGTCATTACTGATACTGAAAAATCTTTTTCTGTTAGACTAACAAATGTTTCGTTTGTTCCAGAATTAATTGTAGCTGATCCCGAAGATAATGTTGCTGTAAAATGACGTCTTATATATAAACTTGTATCTGAAGAACCATTATTAGAAGTTGTTTTTAAAGTTTTAATTCTTTTGTATGGTAATTTAAAAATAGAAGTATTTAAATTTGAACCTTGTAATAAAGTTCTTTTTCTGAATCCAGTTGTTTTAGTTGATACATCACTTCCACCAACCGCAACAGAAAATTCTAAATTTGTATTAGATGTAATAGATTCTACTATACGAGTAACTGAAGAACCTGCATCATTAGTAAATGTAACAGAATCTCCTATTCTTAGTTCTGTAGTAAATAGTGTACCAAATCCAGTAACTGTTGTTCCACTATTAGCTATTGAAAAATTTCCATATAATTGATAAGATTCTCCATAAGTTGCATCCGTAGATGTGTCGGCTGTAAATGTAGGAGAACCGGCCATACCAATTTGTTTTACTTGCGAAAAATCAAATTTCTGTACACCTTTAAAATTAACTGCGTTTGATTGAATAACTGCTGTAACTGAAGATGTAGCACCTGTAATAGTTTCTCCAGCTATGAATGTTCCTGTTACGTTATTAAGAACTATAACACCATGGGTTGCTGTACCACCTGATGTATAAGTTGTGTAACCAGACGTATCAACTTTAGTTGTACCGTCTGTTGAATAAAGTTCAAAAGTATCAGTTGCAGGATTTCTTACAGTATAAACATTACCATTTAATTGTGTCATACCACCAACACTTGAAATTGTAACTTGTTGTCCTTCTTTAAATGTGTGTGCAGTTGCTGTTACAACACCAGGATTTGCTTTTGTAACTGCTGAAATTGTTGCTGATTTAGTAGATGTAATAGATTGTTTATAACCATAAGCGCCAGAAGTGCTTCCTGTAATTTTTTCTCCATCTGTAAATGACGGTGCAGTAGTTACGTTTAAATGTGTAAACATTTCTATATCAAATAGATATTGTTTATAAACAGCACTTGTTAAACTAGAACTTGCAAAAATAAATGATGAGGCAGTTCCGTTATTTAATTCAAAACCTTTTGATTTAGCTCTACCAATTTGAGGCACTTTTGCACCAGTAGTAGATTGTTGAGTTCCTCTTGCAGAAGTCGCAGTATCAAATAGATTTACATTTTTAAATGCTTCCACATCACCAGAAAAATAACCAATATCAGGTGTACCATATACATTTGTAACATTTACATAATTTTGTAAATTAAATCTTGTTTTAAAATTGTTTTCCGTAGCATAATCTCTAGCTTTATCTATTTCAACATAAGTTGTTCCAATTTTTTCTATTTCGTAACCTTTTACATACGCTTTTCCTGGAGAAAGTCCAGCTGCTAAAAGATTTGCATCTCCTGTAGGTGAGGTGTAAATACCTCTATTATTACCTGTTAATAGATGTTCTCTCATATCTATATCAAAATCTTTTACCGTATAATCTCCAGATTCATCATAAGTTCTTCTCGCTAAAGTATCTTCCAGCACATTATACGCTGTAGATGTAACTTGATTTTGTCTAATACCGTTAGATAATCTTAATAATTCTACAAAGTTAGCATCTTCTGTTGAAGCTAATGTTCTTTTTGATAATATTAAATCTATTTTAAATCTCCAAGCACCAGGTGCATTGAAATTTGAAGAACCTTGAGCGTTATCATTTAAAGAAGAATCATCATTGGGAGTTACAACACTATCTTCAATTTCTAAACCAATTCTATAACTTGGCGTATTTGTATATTTGTTTAAAATAATTGTTTGTTCTAAAACCGATACGTGAAATCCATTAATATAATAAACACCAGCAGCAATATTAGCAGCAGAACCAGTAGCAGTAGTATTTACAACAGCAGTAGCTAAAGTTGTTACACCATCTATTTCTGTGGCGTTTATAGTTTCGTCATTAGAAAAAACAATAGAAGAATTATTAGTACCTGTAGAACTATATTTTACATATAAAGTATCAGGATCTGTTCCGTCCGTTGCAACTGCATTGATACATGTAGCAACAACACCTGAAGATACTCCTGTTAATTTTTTACCAACATATGAAGATATATCTGAATATGTTTTAGATGTTAATTTAACAGCATAGTAATTTAGATCAAATCCAATTTCACCTGGAATTATCATTGCACCTTTTTGGAAAAGATGGTCGGATATTCTTTCTACTTGATTTTGAAGTATCGATTGAGACTGTGTTAATTCTCTTGCTTGTACAGCATAACCTGGACGAAATAGTACTCTATGAAACTTTTTATCCTGATTATAATCATCAAAATAAGGTGATTGGTTAAAGTCTGTTGGACTTGGCATATTTCTACCTAAAACTCAATTACTAATTTAATATTCTCAGTTTGATCCGCAGCTCTGTTTATTGGTGCTCTATTTTCAATATATAATACATCACCACTATTTGCGTCAATTTCCGAAATAACATATCCATTTGTAAACGTAACTTGATTTACAATTTCACTTGCAACAGAACTTGGAGTTCCTGTAGCACTTGAAGTTGAACCTGTTATTATATTTACTCCACTAAATGCAACCAAATTACCATTACTATTTAAACCTGCATTGTTAAATCTTGTTTGAATATAATATAATATTTTATTTGTAGAATCCCATTCAACTACTTTTCCTGTAGCGCCCGTTGTTGCTTGAGTGATTGTTTCATCTACTAAAAATGTTCCTGGAGTAGGAGATGCGGCAAAATGAACAGCTTTAGTTGCTCTTAAAGTTGTTGAAGATGCGGCAGATCCATTAGATTTAGGATCTCTTATTAATACTATTCTTCTAAAATCATTTACAGAAGTAAAATCTCCTGTGTTTGATGTTTCTTTTCCTTCTAAACTTACATTTAACATTACAAAGAATCCACCCAATTCTTTTACAGCATCAAAACCATGGCCGCCTTTAGGTCCAATAATACAATCTAATTTAGATCCAGTTAATCCTGTTGAACCTGCGGAAACTATATCAGAATTTTTTATATAAGCATAAGTGTAACCTGATCCAACATTTGTTATTGTTATAGAAGAAACGGCATTACCTGAAACACCTACTGTAACTGTTCCTCCAGTACCATTACCTCTGATAGGAATTCCTGTATATGTTCCGTTTGTTCCTGAAGAACCTCCATCTACAATTTTTATAATATTAATTGTTCCATCAACAGCTACTGATGAAACTGTTGAATTTGTAGAAACAGCCATAAAATCTGTTGATAAAAAATTCAATAATTGTGTTGAAGATAATGTGTACATATATTTCCACTTGTAATTATCTCCTGTTTGAATTATTGAAGTTGATGTTCCTGTTGGTTCTGAAGTTGATGCTGAATTATTATTATTATCTAAACATTTGTAAACGTTGTTTTCTGAATTTAAAATATAAAATTTTGAATCAAATAAAGTTGTTGCTCCACTATTAGCTGTTCTTGGAGTTGTTGAATTAGGAATGTAATTTCCATAATCATGTCTATAATAATCATAAACCGTTCCTGTAATCCAATTTCTTCTTGGTATACAATAAGAAACACCAGAACTCACTATTTTTTTAACAGCAAGTAAATCTTGAAAAGTATTAAATTCTTCATAAACACTGTCTGAAGGAGTTATAGCTGTTGTATCTGTTCCTTCGTTTTCTGTTCTCAAATCTCCTCTTGTAGATGTGTCAAATGGTTGAGGTCTACCAATTCCTAGATAATAAACTGTTGGTGAAGCTTCTGAAAAAGATTCCGCAAATTGTTCACTATTGTGTATTCTAAACTTATTTGTTATAATTGCTGGCATAATTTCTAGTTTCTTTAGTTATATTTATACAAGATATTTATACTCATTATGATGTAATTGTTATTTCAGCTGGCATAGTTAATTTTGTTTTTATACCTCTGGTTATAGGAGATGAACAAAAATATAGTGTATTATCTTGACCATCATAAGAAGTATTCGTACCAAAAGTTACATTTTTACTTAATTCTGCAATAGAATAATTAGTATCCGTTGTTTTAGCAAAAGTTCTAAATATTTCTCTATTGATAGTTTCATATCTAGGTCCAGCATAAACAAATCCTTTTACTATAGTAACATCACCAACATTCTCTCTTTTTCTTGATAGATAATCAATTTTTAAACCTTGTCTATATAAAGTAACATCTCTAGTTGTATTAGAAAAAGGAGACAAAGTTGATGTATCAAAATCTTCTCCTGAACCTAATGATGGATTAGTTCTTAAAGTAGTACCATCATCTACGGTTCCCAATCTTCTTCCAAATACTGTTGTGAACAATGTATTCAATATTAAGAAAATAGGATCTTTTACAACTTCCGATATTTGGCCTATAATAGGAGTTTTAACTTTGACATTCAATTTTGAAGAAATATCAACCTGACCTCTAAAATAAAATCCAGCTGTATGCACAGTTCTTTTAAAATCTTCTCTCCATTCTTTTATTGATCTGCCAACTTTTATAACATAAGAAAAATCTTGATAGTATAAACTATCTTGAATTTTCATTGTTTGTTCATCTAATAATCCATCTTGATTTATGTACGATCCATCCATATCCAAAACTGAACCAACTACAATATCTGCCGTTGCTTGTGCTATCTTTCTTATTGTTCCTGATGCGCCTGATAAATTGCCCGATATTGTTGAATTAAAAGTAAAAGATCCAGTAGCGTTTTTTAAAATTAATAAACCAGTATCAGAATCAAAACTTACAACAGTTGCTAAAGTTGAATTATTACTTACATTTTCACCTATCACAAATACGCTAGTCAAATTTGTTAAAATTAAATTTTCATAAAATGTAAGAGTTGGTGATGGTAAATTTTGATATTCAATACCTGGTTCTACAATTTTTAAATCAATTATTTTTCCAATACTGTCGCTCCAAAGTTTTAAAATAGAATTTGTTCCAGTATTACTCTTGACAGTTACAGTAGGTAAACTTGTATAATTTGAACCACGATTATAAAGATACACATCTGTAATTTCAGAAACACCTGTTCCTATTTCTTGCACGATAACATTTCCTGTATAAGGATCTCCTGTTGTTGTATAATCTTCTAATACTATACGATCTTCATCTTCAGTTAATAATCCTCCATTCACAATTTTAACAAATCCTGCGGCTCCGCCTCCATTTGTATTTGTATTATCAAATACTAATTCATCTCCAATTGAATAACCTAAACCAGGATTATCTATTATTACATTTGAAATCTTTCCGGAACTAATCGTTTTTGTTTGTATTATACAATCAGTGCCTCCGCCTGAAATTTTTACAGATTGTTGACTATTATATAAAGAACCTCCATCCGTAATAACGAAAGAAGTTGGTATACCAGTTACGGTCGACATTAATAAAATATCATCTTCATCAGTTTTTGTTCCGTAAATTTCTTCATCTACTAAAAAAGTACCCGAAATACTTTCAACATTTAAAACAAATTCCGAAATAGAAATATCATTAACAATAGAAACAAATACATTTTCTACTATAGCTGTTGCGCCTGAAACAGAACCAGTAATTGTTCTTCCTATTAAATCATGTGTATCTACATTATCGCTTAAAGAATTTATTGTTTTTAATATTTTATTTGTATTCCATTTACCATCGGATACTCTTAAAAGTTGTTCTCTTGGATAAATCGTTTCTGCTTTTTCATTAAACAATGCTCTAAATAATAAATTGTGTCCTTCTTTAGTGCCTTTTAATCCGTAAAAATATTTAATGTTTTTAACTAAACTTCTTTTGTCTATTGTTGAATGTAATTCATCAGGAATGGTTGATAAAAATTCATATTTAAAATGAGAAAAGAAATTATCTATGACTTTATCAGGATCTCTAAAATTTAATAAATCTTGTATAGAAGATACTGGATTTGGTTTGTAATTGTTAACAACAGCACTAGCGTTTGATGATTGACCAAGTATTGTTTCGCCAGTAATAAATTTATCTTGTGATGTGATAAATAATCTATTATTATTTAAATCTTCAGCAAGTATAGTAGAAGTTGCTTTTGAAGTTTGTCCTACTACTATTTCTCCTCTAGTAAATTTACCAAAAGCAGAACTTTCTAAAATTATTTTATCTCCATCATTTGATATAGTAATATCGGAAGATATTCCTGTACCATTTAATAATAAAAGATTAGTTTGACCTGTTTGAGATTCTAATTGTATTCCATCTGTTGTTTCAACACTTGTTACTTCTAACAAGGCAGATTCCATAAAGATGTAATATGTTTTTAAAAATTCAACAAATTTAGGATGATCTTGTAATACAAATTCAGGAACCTGAGAATTTACAAGATTTGATATCTTATTTTTAAAATTAGCCATATGTTAATAGCTAGAAGTTGTATTATAACCTGTTTCAGAGTTTGACGTACCGTTTACAAAATTATCTATTTCAGCTGTTATATTTGAATTAGCAATATCTATTTCTATAATTTGATCTCTCACAGGAATAATATCATTAGATTTTGGTTTAACAATGATTTCTATTACTTCAGATGCTTCTCCACGAATATCTTGTATGTTTGTTATATTTAAAGAATTTAATATAATTTCACCTGTTGAATAATATATTTTACCTTGAGTATTATTAACATACGATCTTAAACCTGTACCTGATATTCTATATCTTCTAATATTTCCATTACCATCATCATCTAAGTAATAAACATTAGTTGTATCTCCGTTTATTTTAAAACCTGATGATTCCAATATACCCCCATTAACCGAATTATAACCTGTAACAGGATTAAATAAAGAATTTCTAAAATATATATTATATTTTGCAGATGTGTTTATTGTAGGTTTAAATGTTTTTTTAATTTTTAACTTTGTAATATTGCCTAAAATACTCTTATCCGTACTATCAATTAAATTTACAATTTTCGAATATCTGAAAATACCATCAAATCTTTGTAATGTTGTATCATTATAATTTGATATCAAACTAATAATATCGGATTGTAATGTATCAGAAGATTTAGAAGTTAAACGAGAATCAAATTTAACATTACTTGTTAATAATATATAAGTTATTTCAGGATCAACAATTATAGGTCTTACAGAAGCAACATTGTAAGGTTTTAAACCTTTAACAATATCGGCTTTAGTTTTTGTAGTTAATGTTGAACCACTGGCCGCTTTAATAGCAATCTTAACGGTGCCATAAACAGGATTTTCATCTTCTTCTCCACCCCAAGCTCTTACTGCTAAAGCATTAGGGTAAATATCTCTTGTTAATACTTCGTAGTCTGTTGTAGTAACAGCTCTATTTTGTGCATTATAAAATAATGGAGCATTGTAGCGTATTGATTCTTTTGATTCTGCTAATGAACCGCCTTGTGCTGTTGAATTTGTTGTTATAGTAAAATTAGAAAATCCTCCAACAGTACTAGTTAAATTAAAACTAGAAGCACCATTAGCGGCTGTATTATTTGTTACAACATATTGAAGTATAACTATATTGCCATCATCCAATTTTTTACCTATAGTTCCGTCTCCAAAATAAACTTCAAATTTTCCTTCATCACCTTCTTGTATTAAATAAACTGAAGAACCACCAGATACTTGAGGATGTATAGTATCATTTTCAACTACGATATCTAATAAATTGAAAACTGTTGTGGTTGTATCTGTTGCACTATTTTGAATTGCTACTGCTAACGTTGAAACATCAGCATTAGAACTTGGTATAATAAATTTTTGATCTGTATCGGTAGAATCAACCACATATCTAAAAGTAACAAGAGTTCCTTCGTAAATATCCACATCAGTAAAAAGATAAACACCATTTGTAGGTGTAATTGTGTAATCTTGTAAAGTTAAAAATTGATATGATGTTCCTGATATTGAAGTAGAAAAAACCGTTCCTCTAGGCAATGTTAAAATAGAACCTGTTGCATCATTTACTTGAACTGATATATTTGCTGTTGGAGAACGAACAGATGATGGTGTATAACCCAACATCTTTGCTATAGAGACAATATTTTTTCTTATATCAGCACTATCCAAATACATTTCATTCGCTAACATGTTAGCATTAAAACCTAGATAGTGTGTGTTGTAAGCTAAAATATCTAAAAGAATTGCAAAACCCGAACCTTCAAAGTTATAATCTGAAAATTCTGATTGGCTTTGTAAAAATTTTTTAAGATTGAGTTTTATATTATCAAAATCAAAATCTGATACTTCTAATTTATTACTTGCCATGTTATCTTAGTCTTTCTAAAAAAGTTTGTACTGTTACTAACTCAGTAGTACCTATAACATAAAAATAAACAGTTAATTGATATGAATTTCCATCGTAATTAGGCGTTGCATATATTTGTACTAGTCTAATTCTTGGTTCAAAATTAACCAATACTTCTTGTACTTTTCTTTGCAAATTTAAAGCAGTTAAAGGTGTCATGTTTTCAAATAACAGAGCTCTAACATCAGAACCTATTTCAGGATGAAAAGGCCTTTCAAAGTGAGATGTATTAATTAAATTTCTAACACTTCTTTTAACGGCTTCTATATTTGTTAACTTATTAACATCATTAGTTATCACATTACGACCAAAATCTAAGTCCAAATCTTTATAATTTACATTAGCACGTTTGCTATTATTAGTACTAGAGGCATCGTAATTTGGCATAAGTGTTAATATTTATAATGGTTTTATATAGATTTAATAATAAAGCATCTTAAATTACCAGATTTTAAATAAAGCTTATTATTACGAAATCCTAAAAGTTTTACTCCACCAACAATATTACTATCTATAGTTTGAAACTGTTGATAATTTGAATACAAACTACCTGTAATCTCAGAATTGCTAACATATATTTGATTAGGGTCCGGACGAACAATATTATTTTTTAACTTAATATTTACATTTTTTATAAAATTTCCCGTTAAATCATAAATTTTTATTGTATCAAATAAGAGATCCTTAACATCAATTATGGATGATGCAATTAGGGATGATGCAGATGCTATCAAATAATTGTCTGTGAATAAAAAAGAATCAAAGTAAATGTCGTAAGTACTTGAATTATAACTAAATGTTCCTGCGAGTGGAAGATAAAATGTATTTATTAAATTTCCATTTAAATCATATATAAAAAAGCCACCTACGGTAGTATTGTAATTACGAAAACTAATATATATATAATTATTATTACAATAAATAGTTTCACTAAAGATTGGAAAATCAGGAGCAGAAACTGGATTTGTTATAGTAAATCTATAATTTAAATTTTCATCAAATACAAAAACTTTTCCATAACTTCCATTATTATTTTGTCTTCCATATGTCGAGCTTGATTCACTCATCAAAATACAATTATTTTTTATAATTATATTATTATTCCAAGTTTGAGATGGATATCCTGTCCATAAAAATAAAGGTCCATCAAAAGAAGATATAGTTACTTTTTTTATTAAACTGCCATTTATATTATAAAAATACAATGAAGGTGTTTCAAGTTCTGGATCATTTCTATATAATATTATTTTATTATTACCTATTCCTCCTGTAAATCCAAAATTTTCTTTATTTGGAGTAACAATTCTTCTACCATACGTTAAAGACCTAGTATCAGGATTGTCTGGTTCTAAAGTGTATAATAAATTTCCTGAAAAATCAAAAGCTTTTATATAACGTGATCTATATGTTGGAGATCCAGAGTTTGGTATCAAACAATAATATATAGCCAATATAAAATTATCATATATTTGAAAAAAAGGATAAAAATTTGAAGTAACACCTAATGTTGTATCAACAATTACAGGAAATTTTTTAGAAAGTATTAAATTGCCTTTATCGTCATATAATTCAATATAAGGAGATATATTATATATAGTATAATTTCCTTTAAGTGTTCCATAACCCACATCATATGTAACTGATCCGTCATAACTGACAACTCCTAAATGAGGATATGGTATTAATGTGTATCCTTGATAAAAAACTTCCTTATCAAATGGAAGATTTTCATAATCATTTAAATTTATATATTGATCTATTACTTTTAAAAAAGAATTTGATGATGTAACAGAAGGTAATAAATTATAGATACTCATAATTCATTAAGATAACCCTCCGCCCGCTATAACAAAAGTGTTTGTTGCAACACAAAGAATAGTGGCCAAACCTTTTTGAGCTAATGTTCTATTTCCTGTAGTGTTTGTACCAATTTGATACATTGTTACTCCCGAACCTTGTGTTATAGTTATATCTGAAGTCGAACTATTGTAAATAGTTATATTATGTCCTATTGAAAAAATATTAGCAGGAATAGTAACTCCTGATGCAGTAGATATAAATTTACCATGATCTGATAATTGTAATGTATATGTTGATGCTTGAACATTTATTGGTATTAATCTAACTTCTCCTTTATTATCAGTTATAGTAGTTCCTACAATTGTATTTGGTGTAATATCTCCAATTACAGGAGGAGAACTAAATGCTGATTGATTATTAATCGTTATCAAATTAGCATTTAATGTATTTACATTTAAATTTTTTGTAGTTGTATTACCATTTCCTAAAACTCTATCAATTGTTGTGTCTTGATATAAATCACGGATATTTTCATCCATTTCATCATAAGTTAAAGCTGTACCTTTTATATTTCTTTTGACTATTGTCATTCCGTATTATCTCCATTATCATTATAGTAAATGCCAATATAACTTTTAAAAGCGTTACCAACTATGCCTGGATTTTGATCAAAATAACCAAAAGCAGCATATTCAAAACGTTCAGTTTCTGCTTTTGTTGGTTGAGATGTAAAAGTATAACCTGATGTATCTAATTGTGCCATATTATCCTGCAAATACGTTTGTTGAACCTGTAGATGCTTTAGTTGGTGCATATCCTTCGTGACCAGCAGTTGCATCGCCTTCTCTATGAACACCTATGCCATTTATAAACACAGTTTCACTTCCTTCTGACGCAGGATCTTTACAAGCACATAAATCACCAATTCTAACAGCAGATTTTCCATTTACAAATACATTTTCTGATCCTATTTTGTAAGGAGTCTGATGATATGGAACTTTTGCCTTAGCATGCCCGATATGTTTGTCTAATTCTACTCTAACAATTCCCGGCATTTGTTTTTTATCTTCCTTGGCCTCTATACTTCTTAAAACTTCTTCTTTTATGTTTGTTCATCATACATTTACTGTGGAATCCACGGCCAATGCTTGTTCTTTTTGGTTTACTTACTTTTTTTGATGCGTTTGTGTTTCCTGCTACTTTTCTTGCCATAATTTTTTGCCTTTTTTAGTTTTTTCGAATCAATATCATCAATCATAAACGATAAATCATCAATTTTGTCAAAATCAATCATATATTTACTATTTATACCGATTTTTGTTGTTGTATTTTTACAACATTGATTTAAGTTACTGATTTTGTTGCCTTATTTCTTTAAAAAAATGCCTTTTTCGCTTGTTTTAAGTAAAAATACAGTGTATATTATACCTATATGAAAATAAAACAACTAATAAAAATGGTAAAAGCAGATACCAAGAAGTTTTTGAAGTCAAAAGACGGAAAAAACTATATTCAATTGATTAAAAAAGAAAATGGTATTGAACACTTAATGTATGTGAAAGGAGTTAACTAAATGTTTACAAAAGATGATATAAAAGCTCTAGTTTACGCTGGTATTTTTATTGCAGCTGCTTATGGTTCAATATATGGTTTCTATTATTTCTCCAAATGGTTAGGAATCTACGAACAATTTAAAATATGAAATCGGATATAATACTAAAATGGATTGCTACTGTAATATTGATCATAGGTAGTGTTGTAAATTCTTTAGGTTATTACCCAGCAGGACCTATTGTTCTTATTACAGGAAGTGCTATTTGGTTAATAGTAAGTTTTATGTGGAAAGAATCAGCATTAATTATTACAAACGGAGCATTAGTGATTGTAAGTTCTGTTGCATTGTTATATCATATCTATGGATAAACCAGAAATTATTGACATCAACTATGTTGGTGTATTTGGTAAATGTTACCTTGTCAAGTATAAAGGTTTTTCTAACGTAATATTAAAAGAGGACATAAAAGATTGGTGTAAAGAGGTTGACAATTTAAACAATTCCTGATAGAATAAATAAAGATATGGAAGAAAAATATCTTTATTTGAGTTTATTATTAGCGCCTGTAATTGCATTTTTATTATACAAATTAG
>Ga0209189_1000116_pt1 | contig 67332 bp, 57 predicted proteins | sample C_130820_EF_Meta_FD_187308 | JGI IMG/M metagenome (GOLD analysis project Ga0209189, IMG submission 187308) | Freshwater microbial communities from Lake Croche, Canada to study carbon cycling - C_130820_EF_MetaG (SPAdes) (version 3) | ecosystem: Environmental > Aquatic > Freshwater > Lake...
GATGTCGCCTGGGACGGGGGCGACATCCTTCCAGCCCTCCTCGTCGAAGCAGGAGAAGACACACCAGTTGTAACCCTTTGCGAAGGGATACACTCCACTCTTCTTGTAGAGATGGACCTTGGGATTTGCCATGGCCTCCACTATGGGTGATACCGCATCTTGCCTCGACAGATTGACAAGATTGCCGTCGTGGTTTCCCAAGACAAGATGGACAGTGGCCACGGTCGACATGTCGTTGAGCCACCACGTCAAGAGATCGATGTACTCGGGAGAGATTCCCGTCGTCTTGGTGTGGAAGATGTCTCCTCCGACGAAGATGTGATCGACTTTTTGACCTCTACAGTCTTCTGTAAAGGCCTTTAAGATTTGTCGATATTCGTCGTGACGAGACAGAGCCCTGATGTGGACGTCCGCCGTATGAGCTATTCGTAGCATTCAATTCAATACTACGAATTGAACGTACCTATGTTCAAGGTCTTCTAGTAGTACCCATGACTCCGCCGAGGGCTTCGACGTCCTTAGCAGTCTCAGACCCCGCCTTACCAAGCTCTGCACCGAGTTTGGCGATGCCTCGTCCCTCGATGCCGGCAGCTTCTCCCGCATGAAGGACCTTCTCAGCAGACTTGTAGAGGTTCTCAAAGAAGTCATGGAGAGCGTGGGCGACGTGAAGAAGAGCCTCAACTATGATGACACAGAGCAACGCGATCTTGAGACCCTTGATGACGCTTTCCTTCGTCTCCTTGTTCTCGGGGGACTGGAACTCCTTGAAGGAGAGTGTCTTTTCTTTCTTTCCAGCAAGTTTCTTTCCTCCTGAGAGCGCGAGATAGGCTGCGTACTGCACAGGAGCCGGGAAAATCGCCTTGGCGACAAACCAGTCTTCGATCTTCTCTAGGAAGTGGGCTACCTTCTCGAGGACATGCTCGGCCTTCTTTAGTCCTAAGACCTTGCAAAGCTTGGCTCCTCCTTCGAGGAGGAATACGAGTAGACCCAAGGTGGTCACGACCGTCTTGGAGAAACCATACCAAACAGAGATGGCAGTCACGACCACAGCCTCGCTGAGGCGTGTTCGCATCGATTCAAGCTTCTGTTCGTACTTCTCTTCCGCGAGGATGATGTCCAATCGAGCTGAATCGATCGAATAAGACTCAGTCTGTGCAGCTTCGATCAAAGACATAAAGTCTATTCCCTTGAGTTCTTCAAGTGAAGACATAGACTCAGAGAGGCCTGGGAGTCCCTTGATGTCTGTGCCACCCTCCTGACTTTCGACCGAAGCCAAGAAAGACTTCATGTCATCGGGTAGCTGTAGGCTCTTTACAGCCTCAGTAGCTTTCTTTGCCAACTCTGTGGATTTTTGTGTGACCCATGCCTTTGCCTTCTCGCCAAGCTTCTGAAAGGGCTTCTTGATGGAGTCCATGAAACCTTCTTGGACGAGTATCTGACGTGACAGCTCGTCACGTATGATACGGCGGAGGCGAGCCTCACTCATCACGGGACCAGAAGACTTCTTTGAGTTGCGGCTGATGTGTCTAAGGGCTGCGGTGTGCATGTCTGTGCACGTAAATATCACGTCATTTAGAAGTTTGGACGCATTACGGAAGCCTTCTCGAGACGAATTGCAAAGTTATCTTCCCAAGTGGGACGACGGGCTTCAGAAAGTGCCTTCTCAAACTCAAACTTCGACATGCTACCCGGGTCTCCCCAGGGACGAACGTCGACGACGACGACATCGATATCATACTCCTGAAACTTCTTAACGATCTTGGGAGTCTTTGTGGTCCACATGTCACCGTCGAGAGCCAAAGCTACTGGGGTTCCATTCATCAGTATCTTGTTGAGAACTTCGTGTCGTTCGTCGAGGTCTGATCCGAGAATTGCAGTGGAATTCTCGGGGCACTTGACGAGATCGAACGGACCTTCACAGAGAACCAATCTCTTTGACCAATCGATGTTGATATCGTTGAAGATCACAGGATTCTTGTCCACGTCGGGATTGTCGTATTTCGGCTTCTTGTCCTTGTCGATTGCTCTCGCAGTGAAGTAATTGAGATTGCCCAGGGAGTCAAAAGAGGGAATGATGATGCGACGACGCCATCGAGGCTCATTGGAGAGACCAAACTTGAAATACCAGGCGTCTTTCTCTGTGAGGCCTCGACCAAGAACGTACCTCCAGGCAGCTTTCACGTCTGGATCTGAGACAGATGCGAGAGTGAGAAGCTGAAAGTCTCCGGGGAGTTCAACTTTCTTGACATCTTCACGCTCACCTGTGACAAGTTGAGACGCATGGTCAGTTATACCGAAGAGATCTCTGAAAGCAGCGAGCTGAGATTGTGTCCCGTACTTTCTGATCAGAGGCGCGATGGACCGGGACTTGAATCCGCATACCCAACAGTGATTGGCAGAAGTGTCGGTCCTGATCGAAAGTTTCTTCTTAGAAGGATCGGAAGGGGCACATATCGGGCAACGAACATCGAAGTTAATGCCGTTCGCAGATATGCGTCCCTTTCCAAAGACGGACTCGTAGAACGCGATGCTGTCGGAGACAGAACGTATGGCCACGGTCCAACCGTAACGCGAGAGAGATCAAGTGTTCATTTTCTTGGGTCACAAGATAGAAGCAGCTCGCGCAATTACGTATGCGTCCGTCATGTCGCGGGAGGCATCGATAGGTAAACCACTCTTCTTGGTGGCCCACACCACGTGTTTCAGATCATTCTCCGACATGTGATTGAAGACCTGCTCCTTCTGAGGACCCCCTATCGCACGTTTCACGAGCTTGACTCCGCAAGACTTTCTTGCCGATGCCGCCGAGATGTACGTCGGATCGACATTGAACATGCACCTTCCGATGTAAGAGACGATGCCGTTGAAGCGCATCAACGTGGTGATGGTGGAAGCGGATGACATTCCCTTGGAGAATCCAAGAAGAGGCTCCTCGAGGGAGAAGACGGACGGCGTCTCTCCCAGTTCTGAGACATGGCGTAGAAGTTCGGCCTTCACGCGGTCGGCCTTCTCAAAGAATCCGTTGCACTTCTTGAAGTCGATGTAATCCAGACGAACGATGTGTGAACCCTTGTCGTCGGGAGGGACTTCTGCGTCGAGGAAACACACACCAGTGCAGGACGTCGAGACATCCAGACCAAGAACTAGCTTAGGCATCGCTCCATTGTTGCCTCTGCGTGACCCGGGTAAATCTCCTCTATAGGAGGCCCATATCCTTTAGTTCGATTTCTGTGATTATTCTATAGACCAAACCGCGTTCACTGCACCACATCCGAGCGGCGTCTGCCTTCTTACGTACTGTCAACTGGTCGAGCTTCCTCTTGGGCTTCACTTCAATCACCTCAGCGCGGCCGTCTGTATATTTCACGTAAAAGTCAGGGTAATACCTCCGGACTTTTTTCGATCGAATATTCGAGACGTACTCTATGACGGTCTGCTCATACGTCCAGGACTCTACGTCTGGGTTGGCGTCGAGATGGACCATCATCTTCTCTTCCCAGCCGCTTCGAAACTTACAGACCTGTCCCGACTTCGTGGAGGTGTACTCACCCCTCTGATAGTGTCCCCGGCGCTTTCTCTTCTTTCGGGGTTTCTTGACTTTCTTCTCTGAGGGCATGGTTCAACTTCTCCTCGACGATGTGGAGCGACGTGTCTCGAATCAACACTACCTTGTTTCTGTTCTTGTGACCCGACACGATTATCACAGATGTCTTTGGCACATCGAAGAAAGAAGCGAGGAACTTCAACAGTGTGTCGTTGGCTTCTCCCTTCTTGGGTTTTGCCGACACGCATATTTCTACGTGACCGTCCTCTCTGATGCCCTTGAAACAGGTCGACGTAGAGAAGAGCTTGACATGGACGAAGAGATGGACTCCTGCCATGGACGAGGCGAGGTGAGGTTTCATGTCAAAGGATTCCTCGGGTCTTGAGGTCGTCTCTCGTGAGAATTACGTATGCATCGATTGCAGACTGTTCACAGTATTTCTGTGCTGCTTCAGTCTTCAGTTGACAGGCTCGAGAATCGACAAACTCCTTGGGTTTGATCTCCCAAATCTCCTTGCGGCCGTCGGTGTATTCGACGAAGAAGTCAGGGTCATACCAGCGTTTTGTCACATTGATGTAAGAAATTCGTAGACATTCGCTGTCCCAACGTAAAACGCTGTCTACTTTATCCAGATACTTCATCGCTGCTAGTTCCCAAGAAGACCTATAATGATGAATTTTGCGTGTCTTTGACGACACATAGTCACCTCTCACATGACCGTTCTTGCCATAACTTTTTCTATTCCCGCTCAAAATGCCGATTGAGTTTGCTTCGGACATCTTGACTCTTGACTCCTCAGTGTGCTTCTTGCCAAACATGCCATTCTTCTCTCCGACGGGAGGATTGAGTCGTTTTGCCTCCCTGATCCTCGCCTTTGTCTCATCAGTATGGTGCTCTCCCTTGAAGTTGGGAGTCCATCCTGTTTGGGACATTCGGTGTCGTACGTCTTCTCGGATCTTCTGCCACGACTCTTCTGTGTGCATCGCTGACGTGTTCTGAGCATAAAGGTCGGGGTTCTTCGATCTGTACATAGCGTAACAGGTCTTAGAGCACGTCTTGCCCCATTTCCTCTCTCCGCCGACCTTTCTGAATCTTAGAGTCTTACCGCACGTAAGGCAAGGAGCTTCGATCACGTCTGCACCGTAACCGCCAACGCCGCCCCGATGGGAGTAGTGACATGCTAGGGAGCAGAAATGCTTCGGAGCATCGTAGGTCTCCTTGAGCCACTTTCGCTCGAACATGTCTCCGCATCCGTCACATTTGATGACGAGGGCACGTGGAGGTTTGCCAGTTTTCTTTGATGTGCCTTCGTTCTTATGCAGCTGTTCTTTGATTTCGACGATCATAACGTTTAAGTATAACGTCAGATCAAAAATCGAAAGCTACCTTGAAAAGAACCTTGTCTCCTTCACGCTTGATGATGGGCTGTGCGAGCTTCGCCTTCGCGACGACGTTCATGTTCTCGTCGTGGAAGTTCATTCCGCTGATGTAGACAAAGTCTTCGTTGTCGACGGGCGAGGAAGAGGCCTTGATCTTGCCGTAGTTGGCTGAGTACGTGGCATTCGAAGAAGAGTTGAAGAGGCCAGGACCTGCGAGGACCTCGTACTTCGTGGAGTAGATGTTGTAGACACCCCTGAAGGACATCTCGTACTGCTCCTTGCCGAAGAAGTAGAGGTGCGGGTTCTTGATGAGGACGATGCCCTCGTCGTAGAAGATGTTGCCTACAGAGTTCTGCGTGGCGTGGGTCGTCAGGGCATCTGCGCGATAGATGTTTCCGAGAGAGTCGTCTCGTAGAGTGATCTTGACGGCGCCGTGGGAACCAGAGAGGGAGGTGTCCTTGATCTCGAAGGACCCTGGCTGTATCCTTCGACCGTAGTATAGGTTGCTGATGTTGAAGATCGTTATCTGATTCGAAGAAGCGTCTTGAAGTCTGTTGTAGATCGTGAGCGGCACTCCGCGCTGGACTCCCCTGTCGAACGAGGCGTCCTGGCCTGCAGGAATGTCTGTCACGATGTTGTTGATCTTGTTGTAGTAGGCGAGAGCTGCGTCTCCGGGAGGAAGTCCAGGTTGCTCAGGTGTGAAACCCTGTAGCTGTCGCTGGAAGTTTTCGTACGTCTCGCTGTCTGAGCTGTACTGACTGATGCCACCGGCGAGGAGCGAAGCAGTCGACAAGAGCTTGTCGAGGTTGATGTAGCTGTAGTCGACGGTGCCGTACTGGTCGGCGTACTTGTTCTGCGTGTTCTCGCTCTTCAGTATGTCGTAGTTGGGATCGAACGCCCCGTCGTCACAGGGAAGAATCGTGAGGTTCCTCTTCGCCACTCCACCGTCCTGGTACAGGAAGTAGTTGGCCTCGAGGGCGTCAGTGGTGTGGTCGATCGCGGTGCCCGTGAGGTTGAGGAGCCTCGGGAATCTCTTGTTCGTGAAGTCCTTTGCGAAATTCTCGAGGTTGATGTAGTGACCGTTGACTCCGAACGCCATCGCGACGTTGAAAGGATCGTCTGTCGTTCCGTCCACTTCGAAGAAGGGAGTCTGTAACACGCCACCGTGGTCGCCGACGTAGCGGCGGAGGGGAACGTCCTCTATGAAGAAGGGTGGCAGATAGAAGGCGATGTTCTTTCTGACGAACGCGTCTGTTCCAGGACCTCGAGAGCCCGTCGTAGACGACTCAGCGTCAGACATGAAGTATCTCCTGATCGTGAGGTCGTGGACCTCGGCCTTGAGAGGATGCCTAAAGGCGTAGTGCGCAGGCTCTTCTGCGGCGTAAGTGGTGAGCTGTTCTAGCCCGTCTCTCTTCGCAGGATTGGGCGCGAAGAAGATGGTCTGGGCAGACATTCCCTGATTCGTTCCCTCGTAGTAGTTGCCGACACAGAGGACGCTGGGACCTGTTGTCGCATCGAACGATCTCGGGTTGATTGTCCCAGAAGGTACGACGAAGTTGCCTCGATTGACTCCGTCGATCACGAAAGACCCGGTACCGTCGTTGATGTATTTCGAACCCCAGCGGACTACGACGTGGTGCCACTTGTTGTATCGTAGGGAGTTGTCGTCCGAGAGAAAGATGAGATCATGAGGATAGCTTCCAGGTATGAACTTTGAGGGTGCATAGTCTGCACTGTGACTCAGCTGGAGCTGTATCCTGAATCCCTCTGGCAGGCCGTTCTCGTCCTTTAGAGTGCCCGATACGAGGGACACAGCGTAGCTAGAAGAGAGGTGAAAGATGGTCCCCGCCTTGAAGTGTCCCGCGTCGAGGCCATCCGTCTTGTATCTCGGGTTGATGTAGAAGTCGAAGCTGAATGCGCCGGAGATGTTGTAGAGACCGTTGCAATAACCCTCCTGAAGAGGCACGTCGGGCTCATCGAGAGGATTGAAGAGATTGGGGTACAGCAAGACTGAAGCAGTAGGAACTAGCTGCTTCGTTCCCTGCATCGAAGTGAAGAAGTTGAGGGAATGGTAGTTGGTGTAGGCCCACTGAGCATGGGGATACTCGGTGAGATACCGAGGCATCAACATGTCCTTGATGTTGTTCTTGCAGATCGTGTATTTCGTGAACTTCGTGGTCGGTGTGAATCGTTCCACGTCTAGGACTGACGTGGGAGCCACGGAAGATTTCGACACCAGGCTGAGATACGACGTCGCCTTGTCTTCTATCGAAAGCTTTTGAGCTCTCTTCGTTCTTGCCTCGCCTGCTATCTTCTTTGCTGCCGAGTCGAAGTTGATGTCGACGAGAGCCGTCGCAGCGTTGTCATTGAAGTAGAACGACTGCGACGTGTTCTTTTCGATGTCAGACTGCCTCGGGAAGACCTTGATGGACCCCGTGACGCCGAACGAGCTAGAGACGTAACTACGATGTGGAGTCGTGATTAGTGTGAACGTCTCATAGTCGCTGCTGGTTATCTTTATGACAGACATGTGTGTCTAACTATAGGGTCTACGATTTGATCATACATCAAATAATTCCTCGTTGAGCAAGACCTTCACTATCGAGCAAGACATACGAACAGATTGCATTCTCAGCGCAATATTTTTTTCCAGCCTCCGAGGTTCTGATCACACGCTCTGTGAGGTGAAACTCCTTAGGCTTGACCTCCCACATCTCAGTCTCACCGCCCCAGAAAGTGACCAAAAAATCCGGGACATACCAGCGCTTGTTGTTGCTATAGAGATATGGAATTCGAACCGACTCGTAATCCCACGTCAGAACAACATCGCAGGAGTCAAGGTGTTTCATCACCGCCTCTTCCCAGCTCGAACGAAAAAAATGCCTCTTGGAAGTCTTGGTTGACGTGTACCAGCCTTTTTTGTTTCGAGTTCCGTATGCTTTAAATCTACCCTCGAGAATCGCCTTCGACTTCTTCTCAGACATCTTAGACCGCGTCTCTTCAGAGTGATTGCGTCCGAACATGCCATTGTTCTTGCCGGATCGCTTTCCGCCCTTAGAGACCTCACTCAGACGCTTTCGAGTCTGCTCAGTGTGGTGCTTTCCAAGCCAGTGTTTCCACTTGCCTTCAGCAGCAAGTGCAGAGATTGTCTCCTTTGCCTTTGCATGAGACTCTAGAGAGTTCAGAGACTCTATGGCCGCTCTCCACGTCTCAGGATGCTCTCTCTTATAACGCCCTCTGCACTTATTATCACAAAAGTGCATTTTACTTCTTTCGTATCTACATTTAGATCCTTCGTTGCGTTTGCCGCAAGCCTCACACTCCAAAATGTAGACTATGCTTCTACGATTTGTGTCAGAAGAACGACGTTCAAAGATCTCGATTAACATCGTCTATAACTATACTCCGCTTGGAGTTTAGCAACGACTAAAAATCGAGACGAACTCGGAATGTCAGGTCTCTTCCGGGATTCTTCTCTACTGGTCTGCTGAGCTTCGCGACGGCGAGAAGCCCGTCCGAGTTGTCGTACAGACCGATTGTCGTGATGTACGTGAACGGTTCCTGAGTCTCCTCTGGGAGAGCAGGATCGTATACCGTCAGACGACCTTCGTAGTCTGTGGCGCCCACTCCTGCAGGTTCGATGTAGGTCGGATTCGACGAATAGTTGAAGTCGTCGGGAAGGGCCCTGCAGAATATGAGCGAAGAGTTGATGTTCGTCACGTTCTGGAACGTTATCGCAGTCAGCGCGCCAGAGCCGAATCGTGAGTAGCAGAAGTGGTCCACGATGTCGTCGACGGATGCGGAGACCATGAGGTCTGGGACGAGGGAGCAAGTCAGCGGATGCACAGAGTTGTAGTCTGCTGAGATTCCCGTGTTGTAGGCGCCCAGCACCATCTTGCCGAGGGGATGCATGGCCGATATGACGCCCGACAAGAACTGCGTTCCAGAAGTGATCTTCTGTACGTCGAGGACGGCGATGCCAGAGTCGTAGTACAGGAGGCCTACAGCCTGTGTCGTGCTGGAGGCATTGACGAGATATCCGTACTGGCCTCCGACGTCGAAGTACCTCGAGTCGGAAGAGCCGATGTCAGTAAAGATCACTGAACCGCTGGGTGAAGTGATGTAGAGATTCGGCTGTCCGATGTTTGCATTTGCACCGACGTCTCCCGAGAAACCGACGGGCATGTCGAGGTCACCTGCAGAGCTTCGGTTTCTCACGGCAGCGGCCTTCGAGTAGAAACGCATCGCGAACGTCTCTCTCTTGATCTGGTCCCTTGCGAAGAGGCGCTTGAAGGCGATGAAGAGTGCAGCATCGATGTCGGTGTTTGTCTGAGACGTCTGCAGAGACGCGTCTACGGGCAACTTGAACATCGAAGTCCTGCTTCCCAACAGCGTCTGGGCGAACTGACTGTAGATGTCAGTCTTCTCCCTCATCATGAGGGACTGGCTGGGATATAGGTACTTACCGTTCGTGTCTGACGAAGGTGATGCCTTGGCTGCGACTCCGTTGGCATTGACGACTCCCGTGTTCGTCTTCGCATCGGGCGGTGCAAGACCTACAGTGATGTCGAACACTGGGTTTGCAGTCTGAAGAGTGAAGTCTTGATCGTAGACGGTTTGAAAGAGTGATGACGTCACACCTGGGCCCACGCCGCCCGTGACGAACACCTGATACTTTCGACGTGACACGGAAGAGCTGATGTCCTCCTGGAGTACGTCGATCAGCTGATTGAGGAACGAACGTGTCGTCTTCTTGTCACTGGCGAGGATTTCTTTTTTGGTTGCCATCTTGTTTCAGTCCCTACGAGTTCCGGTTCTCTTCCTGTTATAGCGATGCGGTGTACGTGACAGGTATCGTGATTGAACATCCGTGTCTCTCACCGATGACCGTGATGTAGCTCGTGATCGTTCGAACCGACGAAGATTCTGTCCTCTTGCCGTATACCGTGAGTGTCGTGTTGTCGATGGGACGTGCCCTCACATCGAAAGAGATCTGCGTGGTCGTGGATCCCTTGGGAAGCGTCAAAGTATACGTCGCAGTCCTGTTGGGATCTCCTGCATTCGCCAAGTTCCTCGCGAGGTCAGGTGCCGAGAGCGTTCCCGTTCCACCGTTTGCCATCGATATCTCGAAGAACCTGTCCGACACCTTGATAGAATAGCTCGTCTGAATGAAGTTTCCAGGGAACTGTGCACCTGTCAGTTTACCGTAGTATAGGTCTAACTTCACCGTAGAGCTATCTGACTTCTGCAAAGCAGGAGTGCTACCGTTCAATTTCAGTGTAGGCAGATACACAGAAGAAATGGTCTGACCGTCAGTCTCTGTGCTGATCAGCCTGTACTTGAGAGCTACGTTCTGATTCGTGAGTGCTTCAAAGATGGGAGTGTTCTTCTCGATCTTCTCTTTGCCGACGGTGCGACCGTACTTCTTGACGAGTCGGTAATCGACCTCATCGTCTCCTAGAGCGTATGAAGTGATGTTGAAGGCATTGCCTGCTGTGGCGAGGCGCTGACGACCATAGTCGGTCAACACCGCGTCGAGAATGATGTTGTTGGTACTGTGATCAAGCCATCCCATTGCACATCGACCTTTCTAACTTTCGCATCTACAAATATGACCACGAGTTCTTTTTTGACTCGAAATAGTCCTGTGTGACATGGTACAGGGTCGTCTATGTTGTTAAATTCTGAGGATCTTTTATGTTGATCTTCAGAAGCTGAAGCTTTTGGTTGTCGAGATTGATCATCTGAAAGAGGTAGTAAGGATTGGCCGTGTTGGTCTGTGCCTCTACTACTTTGTACTGAGAGTTCTTCTCGTCTCTCAACTTGAGATATTCTGGTGAGAAGTAGACCGTCAGCTTTCTCGCGATGTCGCCCTCGACAGAGATGACGTCCTTGAATGCGTCCATCCTCAGGTTCATGTTGGGATACGCCCTGGGAGAACCAGCATCGCAAACGACGCTAGTGACAAGTCTGTTCTTGTATGAGTCAAAAGTCACGTGATGTTGGGATGAGTAGTTGGATATCAGACCATGCGCATCGATGCTGCAAATCGCATAGATGTATGCAGAAGACTCATAGAACTCTGGGTCCACAGTAAAGTCTTCGTCGACATGGATATAGATGGGATACGATTTGTCTGCGTTGGAGGCTGTCTGCGTCTTTACGAGATACAGTAGGCCTTGATCCATCTGGGAAGTGTTGTTTGCATCTACAGCTTCACCAGTCTTATACCTCTCTTGGTCCATACCGGGCCTCGACGTATCGAATCCATATTGTGCTATCAGCTCAAATGGCTCTTTGATCGACTTTCTCCTCATCACCTGGAACTGCTTCACGTCTTTCTGGGGGTTGGAAGGCATGTCCCACTTGACAACGAGATTCCTCTTGACGTAGTCGAAAACGAATTTGAGATCGTTGGGCGGTGGAGGAGGCTGATATTCGAACGTCTCGATCGGATAGGAGATGGGACGAGAGCTCACATAGACGGTGGAAACGTCCACTTCCGTAGAATCGCTATTGTATGTGAGAAGCTTTACTGCAGAGACGACACGAACCGTGTAGACATATGTGTATCCATACAGGACTGTGTCGTCGAGAAAAGAAGTAGTAGCTATCGACTCAACGAAGAACGTCTTCTCTTTCCTGAAGTCTTGACCTGTCGCGACATATCGATCGATGATGTATCCCAGCATCTTTGCGGGATGCTTGAGCTTTGCAGTCTCGGTCGCCGAAGAATCGTTATAGACGGGGTCAAACTCTTGTGCCTTGGACGCATTTCCTCTCGTCGAAGCGAACTTGAAGTTGGAGTGAGAGACTCTTAGATTGTTCAAGTGATCAGCATTTTGCTTGACTGCCGAGTCTTTGAACACATCGGGTATCACGGAGCTGTTGATCTTCATCGTGAGCGTCAGCGAGTCGGTGATCGACCTCAAGAGATCGTCGCTGTCGTTGAGATTCTTTTTCTCGTCGTACACCCTCAGTCCGAACGAAGTCTGTGGGAAATCTGAAAGCATGCCATAGGCATCAGACATCTTTCCAAGCTGAGCCTGATAAGCTTGGTCTTGTTTGTCTCCGACGTCGGCTGCAGACTGTATCTGGTATTTCGACATCTTTGACAGACTTTCGGCGTCATGAAAATAGAAGCGGCTGTAGTTTTCAAGATCCGTGGCTCCCTGCTCAATCGCTTCGATGCTAGAGAAAGTATGATTGACATACGACTCATTGAAGAAGTTGTCCTCGGATATCACTTTGTCATGGTTTCCCTCGATGGACAAATCTTGAGCAGACGAATCTTGTGACGTGTCTTGTTGGCTTGACTCGAACTTCGAGATCACCGGGGCGTTCCACTTGATCGAAACGTAGCGAGGTATTCTTGCGATGTCCGTGTGGTTCGTTCTAAGAACTTTCTGTCCATTGATAGAAGAAACGGTAGAAATCGTCGCGTCCTTCTGATATGGGGCCACACGTTCGTCGACAGTGTAGTAGTTGTACACGAATTCAGCTGTGAGATCGGTGACTTCTGGGACGTTTATCTCGTCGATGCTGTGCGACGGATCAGACATCTTGCTCTTCGAGAACTGATGCGACTTACCGAGATCTCCTACGGGTACGGCAATCTCTTCTGGCTCCGCTGCAGGCGTCTCATCTTTTGAGGAGCGAAGCTGAGGGATGTCAGCAAGAATCTTGGAGGGCGAATGACTTCTCGGCGTTTGATCGACTAGGGGCATCTTTATCTCACGTTGTGTATTGCTGTACGTAGTCGTAAGGTTCAACGGTCACGAAGTACTCGTCAAGAGACACGTCTTCGGGTGTCGTGTCTCTGTGACGATAGACAGTTTCTGAGGCGTTGTTCTGGTTCTGTTCCGCAATGATTATCTTTGCTTTCACCAAAGAGTCTAGCGTCGATGTCATGGATGTATCGACATAGAAGTCGTCTGGGTCGATGATGACATTGAACACTCGATCGAACTTCTTTGGATAAACGATTCTCTTCTTGAACTCATCCAAGTTTGAGAGAAGTGTCTCGTTTCTGAAGAACATCTTGACGGTGTCGTTCACAGGAACCACATGCGTCTTTCCCGATTTACCAGGCTGACCGTTCATGGAATTTCCCGGGCCCGGCATCGAGTACGCTTGACCGCTTTGTGGATCGACGAACTGTGACTGATTGCCGGACTGCCCGTTCGAGTTCTGCGATATGGAATCGACGGTTGCGGAAGGACTGCCCGTTGCCTTGACGAAATCAAGGTACTTCTGGAACTGTTGTTCCATCGACTCCATGATTGGGCTCAGCGCGGCATAGTTGTGGTACCGACTGTCCTCGAATCGACATTCAGTGAACCACCTGAGGTATTCTTCCAGGAGAAAACTCGTGACGTGGTTCGAGTAGACTTGAAACTTTTCTTCGCTTTTTCCGTCCAGAAAGTTTCCGTAATACTCTCTTCCGAAGGCTTCGGAGAAGTTTTTGTCGATTGCGACATGTCCGTCAGGATACACCATCTTCGTGGGTATCGTGAGTATGTTGACGTTGTCTTGGAAGAATGAGTTGAAGTCCCAGTTGCTGAGGATCCTCGTAGGAAAACGACACATTTCAAAGAGGAACTCTTTGGGATGAAACACCACGTCGGGATGTAGTCTGTCGAGCTTGTAGACCTTTATTCTTACGAGATTCTGCATCAAGCCCGTCGAATTCTTGATCGACGTTCTCGGCATCGACCTTATCGACCTGTTGAGCTTCGGTGGTATGCCGATCGACATGATCTTCTTGTTGTTGCCCTTTTTCTTCATGAACTCAGGAGAATTGAAGTAGGGAGCAAGCATCGTGAAAGAGACGTGATCCGTCTCGTTGACGCTGAGGTAATCGACGAAGTTGTCAGGGAAATCCACGAACATCGGAAGAGCACTCAGCTTGGAAGTCGTGTCCTTTCCTTCCGCGACCCTATCCAACATCTCAGAGAGCACATAAGTCGACATCCTCGTCTGCTCTTCTGTGAACGACAAGTTCAAGAGAAAGCTTCTTTGGTCGTCGTTGAGGCTAGAATCTTGGGCCAACAAGCTTTGCGTCGAGCTGATGTGTGAAACGAAGTTTTGTGTCAGATAGGTCTTTAGAGAAGTAAGCCTGTCTCCTAGGACTGAGAGGTACTTCCTGAAGATAGAAAGCTTCCTGACCGTGATGGTGTCTTCCGCATCTAAGAAGTGAAGCGCGTCATAGATCTTCTTCGCGTAGACCTGCTTGGACTCACCTCCTGGGACGTCGTACACGGCGAAATAGTCGGAGGCTACGACGGAATCGTAGCCGTCCAAGACTAGTCCGACTTCTGCCGTCTTCGTACCTTGATAAGTGGCAAAATCTCCCGATCCGGAATAGACGTCTTGCTTTCTCGTGTATGTGCCTATCAGATTCTCGGGAGTCTGTACAGCGATTACTCTCATGATCAGGTCGAAGTAGCTGTACAGATAAGCGACCTTTGAGAGGCCCGAATAGCCCGTCGAGTCTCCCGTGTATATCGCTGTATGCTGATAGATTCCTGTCATCAGGTCCAAAATGGATGCCCAGAGTCCTGATGTCATGTCGATCTTCAGTGGCATGATGGACTGAAGGTTGATGTTGCCCGAGTCGGTTTCAGGAACTTGGTAGAGGCTATAGATGCGTCCTTCGTCAAATGCATCTCCTATGTTGTCGTTGTCGTATTTTGAGTCGACAGAGAGCAGAAGCTTGTTGATTCGTGCCGTGATTTCGACGATGGTCTGTTGATTCTTGGCACCATCCACCTTCTGGAGTACTCCATTGATGAACAAGAGAAAGAGCTGGGACTTCAGCTTTTCGCCTAGACTCTTGTAGGGTATGTCAGGTCTTATCGCTGCCTTGCAGATTGTCGCTGCAAGTCTCGTAGAGATTTCGTCAGTATCCGGCGAAGCGAAAGAAGGCGTCTTGGCCTTTGAGTAAACTCCGCCGTCCGGTTGTACGCCGAGGAAGTTCGAATACATGGTCGTCACCATGTTAAGGCTATTCGTGATTCCCTCCAGCGATAACTCGGGAGTCGTATCCTGGCGCTCATACCTCTCGTTGACGCCTTCGATTGTCACATTGGCCGACTTGATGTCATACCCGAGGATGTCAAAGAGCGTCTTGGCAGTCTGCTGTGCGTCAATCGTCTTAGTGATCAGAGAATCAAGTCTCGCGGAGTCGAAGCTCTTGCCGTCGGTTGTGTTGAGAGCGCTGTCGATGTAGTAGTAAGAACCAGGCGTCACAGAAGAATTTTCGATGAAATTTCTCTCGAAAGTCAAGACGTTGTAAAGGTCGTTTCCTGCACCGACTGACTCCTGAGAGAAGCTCACAAGTGATCTTCCTTGTCCCGTTGGCATCTTTGGGAACTCTAGGACGGACTTGGAAAACTTTCCAATGAGGTAGTCCCAGACTGAGAAGTTGTCTCCTGACGTGCTGTTCACACTGAATCCGTATCTTGTGGAGAGATACGAAGCGTTCTCTTTGGCCAAGAGGTACGAAGAATAGAACGCCTCTTTGATCAAGACGTTGGCCAAGATACTGATGTCTCTTCCTGCATCCTCAAAAGGCATCAGGACGTCAGGAGAGCGGGAAATGCTTTTCACACCTAAGGCAGGAGAGCTGGGTCCTCTGTTCGAAGTCGACCTCTGAGATGTGTTGGCTGCTGCAAGATTGACGTATTGGTTCTTTCCAAAGTCTATGAGACTGTTGAGATTCGCGTCAATTTGTTGAGAGATGGACATGTTAGAGAATAGAGGCAATCCGTTGTAGAACGGATTGATCCACAGACGAATCATGTCTTCAGGTTGCTTTACGACGTCGGATAGGAGATAGGGATCTCTGTCTGTTCCTTCGGTTGACTTCTTTCGAATGTACTGCTGCGCAGTCAAGTCAGGAGAGTGAGTCAAGAGAGTTCTCTTCAATTCGACGAGCGACTGTTGCCACACTTTCGTCTCAGAGAAGTCGGTGATCATGTCAGAACCATAGCCACCTTTTCGCAGTATCTCATAGAGGCTTCCCACCGTGTCATGCCCCACTATGTTGGGCAGAGCGAAGGTTGTGACATCGAGCGTGTTGACAGCATCGTTGACCGTGATTGTCAAATTTCTCAGGAAGTTCTTTTCTTCTGATGCATAGGAGAGCAGCTCGTTCTTGTTGTCCTGGATGACAGTCTTCACGTCATCGCTCTGCGCGAGAAGATTGGTTGCAACTTTAGCTGTGACAGAGCTTCCAACTTCTTTGAGATGAAGCATCTTTCCCTGCATCGTCTTGTCATTTCCGTCGTACACGGGCATGAACTCGGAAGTCAGGACTATCGTCGGCTGAGAATCTGGCAGTCCCGTGTTTATCGAAAAGATCTTGGCAGCTGTATTCGAAGGAGATGACGTCTCTAGATTGGAAGAGTCGACATCGGCAAGTGTCGTGTTCTTCGTGTGTATCTTCGCCGTTGCCCTCGAAGTAGTGGTTGATCTTTTTGAGGGAGTGTTGGATGGGCGTGGCGGAGCTCCTGCCGAAGCTCTTGACATCATTTTTGATATGGGGCTAGTGGCTGCTGCAGATGTCTGCCTGGGACTGCTCTTTGTCGTCGAGGCAGGTGTTGTGTGATAAGTGTTGTTGTCTTGATTGGCTTGAGAACCGCTCGTCTGTCTTGAGGACTTGGCCATGATTGCTCACTTCAACGAATAAGAGACTTGTTTCTGTTGACCTGAAAGTACTTGAGTGCTGCTTTGTGCAACAGTCGGTCGATTCGTAGTTTTCTGTATCGAAATCTTGAAATTTGACGCCTTTATCTTCGGTGCGATTCCTTCGGGCGTAATGAGAAGAGGGCTCGAGAAACCTGCATTGTCGATGTCAAACTCTGACATGATCGGCACCACGATATAGTAGATCGTTCCCAAGTCTTCGGAAGTGAGCTCGTGATAGATGTAGTTCTTGGAAGTCCTTCCGACGAAAGACCTGACGCCGTTGACCACCTTGAGGACGACGAAACAGTCGTAGAGGTCCAGCCTTTTGTTCTGGGATTTGTTCTGAAAATTCCAAACAATCTTTACGGTGTTCCTATCGATTCTATTTGCGTCTATTTGTGACAGTTCTGTGAACTGTGTGGATCCTTCAGTCTGATATGTCGCAGTCAGTCCAAAGGCTTCCGATGTGAGCAGCTCGTACGTGTCGATAACTGGTACTCCGTTCTCGTCGTCGGCATAAAGCTTCCCATTGATAGCTGACACGTTCTTCCATTTGTAGGGAAGGTAGAACCATTCTTTGCCTCGACTGTTGACACCTCTCGCAACGAAATTCTTGAAGATCTCAATTGGATTCTTCTTGTACGTGAAGACCTGATAGAAGTACACGTGCTGAGGATTGATCGGCTTGACGTTATTGATCTTCTGAGACGTGTAGTTGTCATTGAAGGCCCCGTCAGAGACGAGAGAGAAGAACTCTCTCTCGGCGGTGTTCAAGTTTGTCCGGACAATTTCGTGCATGAACAAGTCGGAATAGACAGGAATGCCCTTTGTGCTTCCTAGAGGTGAAGACGAATTGTTGGCAGGATCAAGGTACTGACTGTAGATCTCTGGGTATTGGGTCTTGAGCGTCTCTGTGATCAATGCACTTTCAGAAGGAGACACAGTGGTCTTCAGACCAAACGACACCGATGCTTCTCCGGTATCAGCAACTTGTGTCGTGACTCCTGACAATTCTACGCTGATGGAACGGGTGGTATCCGCAGAAGGAGTATTCTTGAACATCGCATAATTGGATATCAGAGGAACAGCGGTCGCCGTCGTGGCTCCAAAAACTGTCGCGACCGCGTAATACTCGTACGTGTGATTTTCTTGCGCTTTCTCGTCTGAGAAGACATACTGGGATGTCGTCTGCTTCGTCGTAGTGACGTAGGCTGAGAATTTCTCGTCTGGATTGGACGTGCAATCTCTTCGATACAGAGTCAGACTTGCTGTTTGCTTGGGAATATTGAAGACGTCGACCCGGACTCTGTTCTTTCCCATGTGGCGTGGGAGAATCGTGAGTGACCCCATGGATTTGTGACCAGGACCCAACACTTCGCTTGCATACAAGTTCGACTCTTTGTTCTGAACATCGAATGGCACGACTCGAAGGACCGAGAGGTCTGTGATGGTCTCGAACTGATACTTGTTCTCTCCGCGCCTGTTGGGAATCGTGGCTATCTTGACGTAGGGACTGGCTGTTCCGTTCTGTGCGATGCTCTTCAAGTATACGTTGAAGCCCTTTGTCTTTCCCGGCTGCTCTTTGTCGAATATCGATACAGTGTGCGTCTTCTTGTGAGTCGATTGAGTCGATATGGGTGAAGAGTTTACTCTGATCTCTGGGTGCTCCTTGAAGACATTGAAAGCTTCGACGTGATTCGACACGAAAAGGTCAGTGCTGACCGTCTCTTCGACAGTGTTCTTTCCTCTCTTGTACAAGTCAAATTTGACCGTCAAAACGAGGTTCTGATTGCTCTTCTTGATGCTGACTTTCTCAGTTATCTCGACAGCATCGAGAGCCTTGGTCACGATCCTCTGATCGTACCACTTCATAGAAGCTTCTTTGGGACTCTCTGGTACATAGTCCAAGTAGTACTTGGACATGTCGAGAGCCAAGGATTTCGCTCCTTGCGTGATGAGACGTTGACGTATCGAAGGATCCTCTAGATGAGATACAGATGTGAGACCTGAGAGGCGATGATCGTACACGGGAGACGTGATGTCCACGAGATCAGAATTGATCTTTTCTATCGTGTTCTTTGGATCGATCTTGTGTGAGTCAGTCTGCTTCAGGGACGTTTTGTTCGTCGAAGGGCTACCACTCAATCTCAAGTTGTTGAGACGATTTCTCTGCAATTTTGGGTCTGTCTTGTACGAAGGAGCAAAAAGCTCAGTATAAGTGTACAAATTCGTGGTCGCATCCACGACGTGTGGAGATATGTTGACGGTCACCTTGTCGACATAGTCTTCCTTCGATTCGATGTCCTTGATCAGTTGAAGTCCAGCGTATAGCTTGTCAGAAAGCTTCGAAGGAAGAATCTTCATCTGCTTGCCATTGTTTGGCTTCAGGCTTCGCACCGAAGGAGACGGAGTACCGTTAGGCTTCTTTCCAGAAACAGCCGACGAAGTATTAGAGTGTATCGAAGTGGCGGCGTTTGCCCTTGACTCTTTCTTCTTGACAGTGATGACCACCTTGTCGTAGTCAGCTATCTTTTTGTTGACGTTGTTCAACGAAAGATTGAAGGCAATATTGAAGGTATAGGCATCCCGTTGCTGAGAGACAATCTCAGCAAATGTCTCTGCATTCACGCTGAGGATTGAAGAAGAAGAGGTGGATGCTGCTTTTCTTTGCTTGATGTTCATTTGACCAATACCTTCTCTTCATCATTGACCCTAGAAAAGATGAGAGTGAACATGTTGACGAAGCAAGTCGTTCCTCTGTTGTCTATGTACGTCTTTCCGACAAAGAACACCCTGTGGGACACGACCGAAGACGACTGGGCATCGTTACGAACGTCTCCGAAATCCACGACGTCGAGCTTACTCACAGTCCTGTCGGAAATCTCAAAGAACTGTCCTATCAGTGTGTTCTTCATTGACGTCTCAGTGACGAACACGTTTGCTTGCGTATCTTGGTACGCCTTCAGTTGCTCCATGAGCTTTGAGAAGCTCAGCTTCTTCTCATTGTCGCCCCACGAAGGATAGTCTCCCAACAGATAAGGCTGCAGGGCGTCGATGCGCGTCTTGTCAGGAACTAACGAATCGGACGTCTTGACGATGGGCGGCAGATATGCGAAGTTGTCCAGATGACTCAACTTGTCGTCATTGAAGAGCGAGTCGATCGAATTGAGTGTAGGTGGATTAGTGCTCGTTGCCGCAAGGGTCTTTTGATTGATCTTGGAGAGGTCAAAAGTCAGCTCGTTGTTTGATAGCTGGAATGTCTGATCCTGATAGAGACGATTGATCGAGGCGATCGACTGTATCTTCAGGAAGTTGTCGAACGAGGACGTGAGGATTCCGCCTATCTGGGAAGCGAACGACGCATTCTCGAGCTCGTCGATCAAAATCTTGCCTCCGACAGCACCTTCTTCGACCTGTAGCGGCGAGGAAAGGTTGTAGGGAGGCAAGACACCTTCACTTCCTGTCAGTCTCAATATCGATCCTACGAAGGAATCAGCGACATCGAAATACAGGGAATCGTTCTCAGCGACGGTAAAGACATTAGGTCCTCCGAGCGTCTGAAGCTGAGCAATGGCGCCCGACATGGCTTGAACAAATTGGGAAGGACCCATGCCTCCCTTTGTTCCGACGAATGCCGTCCAAGGAGGACTACCGGCAGCTATGACTTTGCCTGCAAGTATCTTCGGATCAATCAGAACGCTTCCAGTGAGACCTGTGGTGTCTGAGTAGACGAATCCCTTGTTGAGGTCATCCGAAGACTCTTGGATGAATTGAGCAGTTATTCTTCTTCCATGGTGATACTGCTGCACTGACAGCCTGCCGTTGACGAGCTTACCTTCGGCATGAGGCAAATACACGTTTCCGCCCGGAGGCTTCAACTTGATGTCTTGACTCCTGAAGGCTACCAGCTTACCTTCGTCGTTTGCCTCGAACGTGATCTGGTCTTGAGGCAGGTTGCATGCCTCAAGGTAGATCTTGTTCGTGGGATCCACGTGACCCTCGTCAGAGTCGGGAATGTACGCGACGTCAGCATCGCTGAATGTGACATAGGAGACCTCAAAGGTCCCCTCTGCCATCTGTCTGCGGCCCTCGACCGTCAACATCGCATCGATGATTCTGGATTTGTTGTCGAGGATTCCGCTCATGATTCCCTACATGTCAAATATGGTGGATGCCACAGTTCTAGCCCATCGAAGGTCAGAGAATCTTCGATGCGAGAGTTGCAAGCTCGGATCTCTCGCCCTTGAGCAGGGTGACATGTCCCGACAGGTCATATTCCTTGAACTTCTCCACGGCATACGTGAGTCCGTTGGTGAATGTGTCGACGTGGACGTTGTCGATCTGTTCGATGTCGCCCGTGAGGATGATCTTCGAACCCTCACCGGCTCGAGTGACGATCGTCTTCAGCTCGTGCAGTGTGAGATTCTGCGCCTCATCGATGATGATGAAAGCATTCGGTATGGATCGCCCTCGAATGAAAGAGATCGCCTCGATCTCGATGAGACCCTTCTGTTGCATGAGGTCCAAGTAGGGATCCTTAAAACCTCCCGTGGAAGACCCGTCCTCTGACTTCTTTCTTCGGGCTGTCGCCTTCTTTCCGACCGAAGAGCCGAGGAGGAATTCGAGGTTGTCTCGAATCGGAGAGATCCAGGGTTCCATCTTTTCCTGAAGGGTACCCGGCAAGAATCCGATGTCTTTTCCTACGGGCTGTACAGGTCTCGACACTATCAACTTCTGATACGTCTTCTTTGACCCGATGGTGTCGAGCTGTTCTAGGCCGGCCGCGAGAGCGATGAGTGTCTTTCCGCAGCCCGCTCGACCCGTGAGAGTCAGAAGCTTGATGCTGGGGTCCATCAGGAGTTCGATAGAAAATGACTGTTCTTTGTTCCTAGGCCTTACACCAAAGATATCGTCGTATTTCTTGAGATGACTCAGGGTACCACCGGGATGTATCCGAGTGAGGGCCGACTTGGTGGTGTTGCCTTCCTCGTCTACGGACTTGAGGACGAGTATCTGGTTCGGATACGTCGGCTCCTTCGTCACTTCTGCGGCAGTGTACGTCCCGCCGCAGTAGAAGTCGTCCACGAGACTCTCTTCCGTCAAGATCACACGGACTCCCGTGTAGAGCGTCTCCATGCTGTCCGAGACCCTCAACGACAGATAGTCTTGAGCCTCGATGCCAAGAGAAGAGCACTTCACCCTGACGTTGATGTCCTTGGAGACGAGGATCGCGTCTGGGCACTCCTCTTTCTTCAGCTTCAACACGAAACCGATGATCATGTTGTCGACGGAAGATCCCTGGACGAGTTCGGGCGGTAGCAACTCGTTGTATCCGTTGGCCGATGCGAGGATCCTCAGCTTACCGCCGCCGGGTAGTTCCACACCTTCCTTGAAGCTCTTGTCTTCTCCGAGCTTGTCCAGCAACCTGCTGACTTCTCGGCAGTTCCTTCCCACTTCGTCGGATCTGCCCTTGTGTCGATCCAGCTCTTCCAGGACAAGGATGGGAACTATGAGATCGTTGTCTTGAAAGTTCTGAAAACAGTTAGGATCACTCAAGAGAACGTTGGTGTCGAGAATGTAGGTCTTTTTCATTGTTTCCTGGTGTTGCGTCTTATACAATTTGAGATCGACGCCAAAATATCTTACACAGAACTATGAGTAACCTCCTAGAGAAAAAGACAAACAGACTCACCGTACTGAAGGACTCAACTTGCTACGAAGCAGTAGACAAGCATGAATGCCCTTGTCAAAGGAAGACTTGCAAGCAGTGGATTGACTTTTCATGCGGTAAGAACTGCATGTTGGTCGCCACACAGGGCGGTCCACTGACGCTCAACGAGATTGGAAAGATCTACGGTCTTACGAGAATGAGGATCTGTCAGATAGAGAAGAGCATCTATCAGAAGATCCGTGCGTTCATTCGGCAGTGACCGCTTTCTTCTTCTTGCCTGCGGGAGGAGGCGGCGGAAGCGGAGCTTCTACTGCCTTTTCTTCGACGACGGCAGCTGCTTGTGCTTCTTGGACAGGCTCTTCTACGACGACGGCGGGTTGCTCAACTTGGACGACCGTAGGAGGGACTTCTTGCTTTGCTTCTACACGCTTCTCTTCGGGTGCACGCCTTGCGAATTTGACTTCTTCTTGGTTTTCGGTAGGCTTCTTCGCGATGAGCTCTCCGTTTTTTCCTGAAACGTAGGCAACTTTCGGGTCTAGGCCTTGGGCCGCTATCTGTCTTCTGATTACTGTATGTGATCTCATGGTTCCTCTTACATAGGTGCTAAAAGCAAAAAGGGTGGCTCCCTCATTTGAGGAGACACCCTTTCTACTGTGGAATCAGTCCTTGCTGTCCTTGGATGCCTTGTCTGTCTCAAGGGTCAACTTTACGAACTCCTTTGCGAGCGTCTGTAGCTGTCGAAGGCCCTTGCGTGTGCGGACTCCAGCTGCTGCAACGCCCTTAGCGTTCTTTGCGACGTCGACCTCGAGAGCCTCGACCAGTGCCTTCAGCTCACTCCACTTGGATAAAACGGGACTATCACTCATTGGTAGATGTAACCTCCTGACCCAGAATATATGGTCATGTCTCGGAAAGTAAACCTACGACACGAAGGATGACCTAAAGTCTTCAGGGAACATCTGACGATTTCTGGAGTAGAACTTTTCCCAGTCAGCGTCGAGGATGTAGGAAACGGCGTGGTCCTTTTCGTTGCGAATGGAACGACCAAAGGACTGAATGATGGACTTGGCAGTGGTGTACGGATACCACATCTTGTTCCTCTCCATCCGCTTCTTCACGACGAGGTCGCCGAGGTAGGGAAACGGAACTTTGCACAAGATCTGGAATCTTGATGCCTCGTCGGCCAAGTCCACGCCTTCCATCATCGATGGTGACAATAGGACGGTGGGTTCCTTGGAATCGTAGTGTTTCTTCAAGACTTCGTCCCGGTTGGAAGAATCATGCGTCAAGAGCCGACCGGTCTTCAAGTTCTCCACGAGGTACTTGGCCACTCTGTAGTTGGTGGTGTGGATGATTCCCTTTTCTTCAGGGTGCTTCTCCAGTATCATCCTGACTGCCTCGACCATGACAGGTAGCGTCTTGTCGATGGAATCTTTTGCCATCGAGCCTACGGGTACGAAGTGGATGGGTCGATTTTCGACCGGAAAGGGAGACGCAATACGAAGATATGCCACTTCAGTCGGGTCTAGACCGATGGACGTGCAGAAGACGTCTTTGTCTACAACCGTCGCCGACATCATCAAGAGACGGTCTCCTGACTTGAAGAGGACTTTGCTGTACTGCGACAAGTCGACGGGCTTGAACTCGAACTTTCTTGCGCCTCTCTTGTTGCCTTCCTGTGGATAGGCCACGTTCATCGCCCAGTTGTCTTCTTTGTAGATCTCGATGAACTGATCTACTTTGCCCGTGTGCTTCTCGAGCATCTCGTACTGCTTCGAGTACTCACCGTATCCCTCAGTAGCATCAGAGATCTTCACCAAATTCTTCTCGAGGTCGCGGACGTACTTATTGAGAGATTTGCGATACGTCGACCTGACCCAGTCAAACACTGCGATCTGCGAGTCCAGACGTGGCATCTTGCACTTGAGAACGTCTCTCGCGAACTTCTCAGAGAAAGAGACCTCAATGAACTTACCTAGTTCGCCCTCAGTGTTGTGACACTCGTCCACGACCAACATCGAACGAGGTGTAAGCTTTCCTGAATACGTGGTCTCCGCCAAGAAATAGGAGAAATTGGTGATAGATAACGGTGACTCGATAAAGTCTTGTTTTTCTAGAGAATACGTGCAGTTATCCTTGCACTGCTTCTCGAACTCCGTACCCTTCAGCTGCTTTCCGAGCTTGGAGAGCACTCGTTTCGACTCAGCACAAGACTGATCTGTGTAGAACTTGCACTTGTAGTTGGAGGATGACTTGATGGTCCGCAGGAGTCCTTTCCCGCTTCGAGGACCGAAGTCATCCATGTACTGTTCTTGCAAGATCTTCTGTGTGGTGATGACGTAGGCGCCGCTCAGCGGCATTCCGTCTTCGTCCTTGACGACGGCGCCGTGAGCGTCCATGTAACGTGCAATGGTGATACCCGTGGCCGACTTACCCGTTCCTGTCCCCATCTCTAGGAGTACGGCTTTCTTTCCTGACTCGTATGCGTCAATTGCAAACTCAATTGCTCTCCTCTGCTCGGGTCTGATCTTCGAGAAGGGAAAGTACCTCACATAGTCATGAAGGGGCATGGATCCAATCCTATACTTGGACCAAGCAAATTTGCAAAGTATCAGTAGACTTATTTCTTGTCGAACTTCTTGTGAACGCCTTCGATGTCTACGTTGTATTTCTTGGCCAGCGTCATTGACTTGAGACGAACAATGTTGTACCAAGACATCAGCTTCTTCGCATGATCCTCGGGAACGTAGTCCTTTCGAGCCATCTTTCCAAGCGAAGGATCACCTATCATAGTCTTGGTGAATCTGGTGATGACTTGTCCGAAGAGTTGCAGCGGTGTCGTCAGATCTTCCTTTTTCACTTTTGCATTTCTACCGATCACGTTCTTCAGAGACGAAAAGAACTCTTCCTGGACGGTTCTTGGGAGCATCGTTGGTTCGTTGCCTCCGATCTCGTCGACGAGATCAGGAAATCTCTGGGCGATGATCGACTCGTCAAACTGAGACCCGTAGCGATTCAAGAAGTCGCGGACGACGTCTAGAGTAGGCTTGGGTTTCTTGTCTAAGCGATTCGTAATGGACTGAACGATGAGTGAGTCTGGGCCGCCGACGCGTTTGGCTTGCTCAGGATTCGACTGAATCCAATAGACCATTATCTCGTAAAGATTGTCATTGATCTCAGGCCTGTCGATGTCTCTTCCTTGGTACTTAAAGCGCTTGTAAGCACCCTTCATTGTAGACTCATGTGCAAGTGCATGTATGACATCACCTGCATAAGGCTGGTCGATGTAGTCATCTGCCGTCAGCGTGGCCAAGTTGTTGGGAAGAAACTTCTTTGCATAGAAGCCGCCCGTCTCGAAGATCTCGTCATACTTCTTGATGATGAAGTCCACGAGTTCATCATTGTATGCTTTCTCTTCTTTAGTCTCAGGCGGGCGGAGCATACCATAGTTTCCAAAGGGAGTGATCTTATCGAGATACTTTTCTCCTGTTGCAAATTCTGGAGTGCTCTTGGAGATCTCTGAGATCACGCTCCTGATGAAACGTCTCAGAGGAAAGAGTCGATTTTCTGTTTGTCTGCTCACGTCGGTGATCCAATCAGGTGGTATTTCACCTAAGTATTGGACGTCTCCCGGCTTTGCAAAGCTAGTTTTTCTCGGGATGACGTTGGTGACTTGAGAGTCTGGTATGCTTACTCGAAGGACTGCAGGTTGATCTCCTGACGTCTTATGAGCATTCTCAGCCCAGTACAAAGCTGTTCTATAGTCCCTGGAGAGAAATACACCTGGTTTCTCTGCTCCCCAACCGAACCCTATCAGAAGACCGGTCCTAAGAATGCTATCGACGTTTCGTGATAGGGTTCCGTGGTAGTAGATCATGTCAACAAGTACGTATTCAGATCAGGTGATATCTCCAATGATCTTGTCGACGATCCCCATCTTTACTGCCTGGTCTGGGAGGAGATAGTAGTCGTGTCCTGACGACATGATCTTCTCGATCTGTGACTTCGTCGACTTTGTCTCTTTGACGATTGCGTCCACCATCTGATCCTGTAGGCGCTTGTGTTCTTTCGTGTCATTGAGGACTTCGAACACGTTTCCCATGACTCCGCCCGAGACAGGATGGATCATGATCCTTGCTGACTTTCCAATCATTCTGTGCCCCTTCGTGCCGCTCGCCAGAAGCAACACGCCTGCGGACATTACTTTTCCAAGAGCGATTGTATGGACAGGGCAAGGAAGGAACTTGATTGTGTCGTACAACGTGAACATCTCGTCTACTGATCCGCCGTACGTAGAGATGACGAGATGGATCGGATTGTGATTGATGGAAGCCAAGTGAAGTAGCTGTGCGACGACGAGAGAGATCGAAGACTCGTTGACGTCTCCGTGCAAGACGACGAGGCGAGACGACTCTCCTGGTTGTACTGCGATCGTGGGTCCGGACTCGTCAGAGTTCTTCTTTGCCACAGCACCGGACTTATTGCTTACTGATCTACCCATTTTCTGTCTCCTCGTCAGAACCATACATCCTCGAGATGAAGAGGTCACTGCCCTTCGTCTCTCTGATGAAGGATGTCAGCGTCTTCATTTCTTCCACGTCTTCTAGTTCAAGGGCCAAGTTGTAAATGACAAGCCATCGTTGTCTGTCATTGATCTCAAAATGATTGAGTTCCTTGACTATCTCTCTCGCCACATGGCTGTCTTTCGCCAGCTTCTCAGACTGAAGCTGACCGTATATCGTTGCGTTTTCTGTCATGTTTCACTCCGAAGGAATTACGACGTCTTCTCTCGTGAAAGAGTCGATCTTGAAGAAAGTGTCGCTCATGATGCGGACGTACTTGCCCTGCTTCACTCCTGCGTCTTCCTCTTGGGCAAGAATCACCACGTTGCCCCACTGTTTGTGCTCGAGTATGAAGGCAGCTTGCTCCCAAGTCGCCAGATCGACGTTGTTGCGCTCTAAGATGTTCGAAAGATTGGGTGGCATGGAAAGCTTGATGTCGTCGATGCTGACGATGGATGACATGGCTTCCTTGCCTGCTATGATCTCTGACGTACAAATGTCGGTAACTTTGTGAACGATTCCACAGTTATTGCACTGTGAATACTTCACAGCGACAGAGTCGTCGTCGTTGACCACAGAAAAAACCACGAATTGGTGGCTTGGTGGATTAGTTCTGCCCTTGAATTGGGGCAAGACACATCGACACTTGATGAGATGTCTCTGGCCTCTCATTTCACGGGCTTGGTGTTGACGTAGTTCTTGACCATCTTCTGGAATGTGGGTACTGCTTTCTGATAGCCCTCTTCCATCGATATGTTGAGAAGCGTCAAGACCTTCTTTAGCTGAACTTCTGAAAGATCCAGAGAGTTCGTCTTTATCGCCACGAGAAGGTTGTTTGCCGCGGTGTCCTTGGCACTCTCAATCAGAAGCTTTGCGTCTCTTGTGATCTTGTCGGTGTTGTTCATTCTGGTGCTCCGTGGACCAAACGTAGATCCTTTCGCGTCAAAGTAAACAGCTGTGGCCGATGTCTGAGAGAGTTTCGTTGAAAGCTTTGTGCATCTGAGAAGCAGCTTCTTGAGGATCATACTTCTTGCTGATCGCTGCTGATATGACGCGTATTCCCTCGTCAAGCTGCTGTGACATCGAGAAGAAGTGTGTGTCGTCAGGTATGCAGATGTCGATGCAAGAAGAAGAGAGTGACTTGAGACGCCGACCCAAAATTTCTGATATGTCTTGCCTTGACTCGATGGTGTTTTTGAGGTTGTCCACGTGTTCTTTCACGCGGCGGCGAGTCTTCGAATTCTTGAATCTGATCACGTCTCCCGATATCGTTGCACTCTCGACGGTGCCGAGCTTGGAAATTTCGATCGAAGAAATCAGCTCGCCTTTCGTATTCGAAACCACGTCGGTACCGCAAACCACTGCTATGTCGACCATAGTGTTGACGTTTTCCAAGTCGTAAGCGACAACATAAGGATAGACCATGATCGATCTCCTGTCGCTATTGACCTTGATTGTGTGCAAGACGTCGTCTGACATGCCTCTCACGAACAAGAAGCACGGAACTTTCTTTTCAGACAAGCTAGTAAGAAGATGATGAATCTCAGATACACTTTCAATGAATCCGTCTATGCATGCGACTCTGGCGTCTACTATGTCCAGGGGTGGGTTCTTCAAAAGTGACTTGAGTTGAAAGCTGTACCCTTCTGTGACGTCTATGTAAGTCTGACTACCAGCAGACTTCTTTATCGAAAGCTTTGTGGCAGTCGTCGAAGACGACAAAGCAGTCTCGAGAAGAAAGTAGGCTCTTTTTGAGAGTCCTAAAGCGCGGAGTACACTCAGCAAGTCTTGACGAGTCTTTACAAGCGTCTGTTGAGAACCACTGGTGTCTCCCGCTAGCATTTTGAAGAAAGCAAGGCCACCACCTGGTGAGATTCTCTCTGCTTTCATTGCGTAAGACAAGATCATCTCATAGACAGCCTGTTGTTGTCTCTCGCTCATCTTGAGCGAGACCATGTGCTGCAAGCCTCTACGAGTCTTGGACGTCGCAGAGTCCAATGACAGCGACACTTTCAGATTGTCACGTACGAATGATTTTACCGATTCGATGTTCAAGTCGCGATCTTGCACATACCAAAACTACTATGTACCGCGCGATCGATACAACTATTTGAGCTTGGACTCAAGCCACCCAAAGATGAGAGTGATTATGCCGCCACCTATTGCAACAGCAAACCACTTGAGTATGCCTGCTGCATTGTTCTTGTGTCTTACAAGAGTCTCGACCGATTTCTCAAGATTCGCAACTTTTGAACTTGCTTCTGTTACGACTTTCTCGTCTTTGATGTCGTCTTTCTCGTGGTTCTTCTTCCAAGAGTCGAGAGCAGCAATGTCCGTTTTTATCTCGTTTAGTCTGACGGTGCTTTCTAGTTTGTGATCTGCCAGCTGAGAGAATATGCCGTCTTTCGGGTCGTAGATTGCTTCGTGGATCTTGTCGACCTTTGAGACGAGTTGCCCCTGACTCTGCTCTATCTTGTCGATCTTGAAGAGTAGCGTGTCGAAGCCTCCGTTCAAGGCTGCACTGCTAGAGATTTTTTTGTGAATCTCATCCAAAGTGAGCGACCGCTTCGATGACAAAGAAGCACGGAGACTGGCAGGGGGACCTTTTTTCATATACATTTCTCCAACGGTCAGTAGAGTAGAACTATCTTAAATAGCAGTTTAGCTTAAAAGATGAAGGGCTTCTTATGAACTTTAAAGAGCATGTGTTCGTAAATCCGAACACGCTGATTCAGCCGAATGCGGACATCATTTTTGTAGCAGACCTATTTGCGGAAGACTATGGCGGAGGCGCAGAGCTAACATCAGAAGCTCTGATAAGAGAGTCACCCTACAAAGTCCAGAAGCTCCATTCGAAAGACGTGAACCTCGCAGCTCTTTCTCAGGGCTCATCCAAGTTTTGGATCTTTGGCAATTTCTCTCAGATGAATCCAGAGCTGATACCGAGCATAGTTGCAAACCTGAAGTACTCAGTTCTCGAATACGACTACAAGTACTGTAGGTTTCGTTCTTCCGAAAAGCATGCAGCTTTGACAGGAGAAAGCTGTGACTGTCACAACCAGATCACTGGGAAGATCATTTCGGCTTTCTACTATGGAGCGCAAGCCATCTGGTGGATGTCTGAGAAGCAGAAAGACAAGTACTTGTCGCTGTTTCCCTTCTTGATGGAAAGAGACAACATCGTACTTTCCAGCGTCTTTTCCAAAGAGTCATTGGCCACGATGAAGCTTCTGAGGACTTCAGTTCCTTCCTCCGAAAGAAAGGGCTGGGTTGTTCTCGGATCGGAATCTTGGATCAAAGGCGCAGAGTCTGCAAAGAAGTGGTGTGTCGATAACGACAAGCAGTACGACATCGTCTGGAATTTGACACACCAAGAGACTCTGGCAAAGTTGGCAGCAGCTGAAGGTTTCGTCTACCTACCTCTAGGAGGCGACACTTGTCCTAGGATGGTCATCGAAGCGAAATTGCTGGGATGTAAGCTAGAGATCAACGACAACGTCCAGCACAAAGACGAAGAATGGTTTGCCTCTTCGTCTCTCGAGTCCATTGAGGAATACCTCTATGCTTCTCCAAACGTCTTCTGGAAAGCCATCCGAGCTTCTATCGACAAGAAGCCCAAGATCAGTGGATACACCACGACTTACAACTGCATCGCGCAAAGCTACCCATTTGAGCAGAGTATCAGAAGCATGCTCCAGTTCTGTGACGAGGTATGCGTTGTTGACGGCGGCTCTACGGATGGTACGTGGGAAAAGCTTCAGTCCATCGACTCTCGAGTGAAAGTCAAGCAAGTAGTACGTGATTGGTCGCATCCTCGTCATGCGGTTTTCGACGGCATGCAAAAAGCAGAAGCACGCAAGATGTGTAGCGGTGACTTCTGCTGGCAGATGGACTCTGACGAGATCGTCCACGAAGATGATGCTGAAAAGGTGATCAGCTTGTGTGGTAAGATTCCGTCAGGAGTCGACATCATTGCGCTTCCCGTCGTCGAGTATTGGGGTGGAACAGACAAGGTTAGAATCGACGTGCCGCCGTGGAAGTGGCGTTTGAGCAAGAACTCACCGCACATCACTCACGGTATACCCGCTCAGCTGAGAAGAACAGACTCCAGCGGTGACGTCTATTCGCTCCCGGGAACTGATGGCTGTGACATGATCCACCAAGAGACAGGTGAAGTACTTCCTCACGTCTCTTTCCACACTCAAGAGTCTGAGCAAGTCAGACAAGCAGCAGTCTCGGGTCATCCCGTGGCGTTGAAGCAGTATGGTGATTGGTTCAATTCCGTAGTAAGAAGCCTCCCGGGAGTCCATCATTATTCCTGGTACGACATCCCGAGAAAGATGAGAACGTACAGAGGCTATTGGACGAAGCACTGGAATTCTCTCTACAACGGATCTCTAGAAGACACGGCAGAAACCAACATGATGTTTGACCTTCCGTGGAGTCAAGTCACTGAAGAGATGATCGATTCGAGAGCCGCCGAACTCAAGGAAAAGACAGGAGGATGGGTCTGGCACAGGAAGTGGACCGGACAGTCCATTCCTCACATCACTTGCGATAGAAAAGAACCGAATCTCATGGCCAGTGGCAAGAGCGATTCTTGACATGAAGAACGACTTCGTCTTCGTCATTCCTTATTTCAACTGTGCCGAACACATCGAGAAGACGATATTCTCGATGCTGTCGCAAAGCTATGACAAGTGGCGTGCAGTGTTGATCAACGACATGTCTACCGACAACACGCCTGATGTAGTTCGTGCTCTGTGTGAGTCTCTACCTACGAAATTCAAGTCTAGATTCACGCTGGTGGACAACAATGAGAAGCATGGTGAAGTCAGGAACACGTTGAAGTCGGTGCAGTCCATCGACGACATGTCAGTAGTGTGTCGTCTCGACGGAGGTGACTGGTTGACAGAGAACGACCTTCTCTTCGCATTGGACTTGACGTACCAAGATCCTGACGTCGCTGTAGCATGGACTGCACACCGATGGAGCTACACTTCACAGAACATATCGGGCCCTCTGAACTTGGCGAGAGGACAGACAGTGTACCAACATCCTTGGGTCTCTAGCCACTTGAAGACCTTCAGATGCGGAAATCTGAAGAAAGTGCCCGATGCAAACTTCAGAGACGAAGACGGCAATTACATCATGATCGCATGTGACCAAGCTGTGTTCCTCCCGATGATGCATGTGGCACACTTAAACGGCAAAAAGCTGTCCTTTGTACCCATCTTGGGGTACCACTACAACATCGACTTGTCCAACAAGAACCTCTTCACCAACGAGAGGTCGATCAGACAGAAGACTTCAGCGGAAACGATAAGACAACGAGGCTTCATAGAGTGAGAGTCTACCTCGACAACGTCGACGTCTCTTCATCGAGCGGCCCAAACTCTTTTGGGAAGAAGCTTTTGGGAGAGATGAAGAAGAGAGGAATCGATGCATCGACAGATCCTAGCTTGATGGCCGATGCACAGCTTTCTTTCATCACGCTGCGGCATAGAAGATCGTCGAAGCTTGCGTTGAGACTCGACGGAATCTACTTCAACACACGGCAAAACTGGGAAGACTTAAATGCACCGCTCGCGTCTTCTTGCTCAATTGCTGACTTAGTGATATATCAGTCGCACTTCAACAAGCGCCTCACGGAGAAATACTTCGGAGAAGCAAAGCGGTCAGTCGTCATAGGAAACGGTGCAGACATCGGAGAGATCGACAAGATACTCCCCGCAGTCCATCCGTCCCTAGACAAGTTCGACGAAGTATGGTGTTGCTCTTCGTCATGGAGACCTCACAAGAGGCTCAAGGACAACATCGACTACTTCCACAGCATGAAGCAGAATAATGCCGCGCTAATCGTGCTAGGGGAAAATCCTGATCATATTTCGCAATATTCTGACGTGCTCTATACAGGCAAGCTTCCATGGGAGACTTGCATCTCGGTCTACAAGCGATCAAAGAAGTTCCTTCACCTCGCTTTCCTGGACCATTGTCCCAATGTCGTTGTGGACGCAAGGGCATCAGGTTGCGAAATCGTGGTGGCGTCCTCGGGTGGAACGAGAGAGATAGCCGGACCGGAGGCAACGGTGGTCGAAGACTTGGACTGGGACATGAGACCTCTCGACCTCTATTCTCCTCCCCCGTTAGACTACACGAAGTCGTTCAAGAACTGTGTAGAATCCAGCATCGACATTAGAGACGTCGCTTCGAAGTACATCGACGGCCTCACGAACCTATAATGGAGTGAAATGAAAAAGCAGATACACGATGCTCTCAGTCAGCTTTTGTCAAAGAAGCTTGAGAAGCATCTCAATTCGAAACTAGACAGTTCGACATGCACTGTGATCTATACGGACATTTTCGATTCGATCGCGTCTGTGTTTCAGGAGACAGATGCGGGTCTATCGAACGAAGCTGTGAACCTAGTCGCTCAGATGTACTACGACTCGATAAAGATCAACTCTTCACAAGAGCTTGATCCCAACATCTTCACGCAGAGGGCCAAGATCGAAAACGTTCCCACGAAAGAGCTCGCGATCCTCGCGACCCTCTTCAGAGGAACGCCTTTCGGCGACATATTCGCGCTGACAGTCAAGAGGAGGTCGTGATGGGATTCTTTGAGGAATGCGTCGAGAGTTTCGAGACCATGGACCCCACAATTCGAAAGAAGTGCGACGACTTGTGGGACTCTGTCAGCTTGAATGTACAAGAACAGAAGTTATCGTCCAACGGAATCTTCGATGTTGGCAGAAGGAACAAGATCTTGAAGGAGCTGAAACAGAGGCCTTCTTTCCTCGTTCACGTTGCTTCGAAGATCACGCATGACGGGCTGTTGAACTTTGCCGAAGTAGGAACAGCACAGGGTCTGCAGTCGATCATGTTCGCTGACACATTCGCAAAGTCTCAAGTCTATACGTGCGACATCAAGGACGATAGAGGTCAGAAATTCCACGAATATCAGAACATCAAGTTCGTGCTAGGCGACTCACTTGTCCTTGGTAAAGAACTGAAGTCATCGTCGGTCTCTCTGGACTTCTGTTGGGTCGATGGATCCCACGACCACTACGCGGTTCTCGACGATTTCTTGTCGCTCTTGCCGTCCACTCACGACGACACGGTGTGGGCATTCGATGACTACGACACGAGGTTCGGGTGTTTCAGAGACCTCAACGTCATTCTCAAGCACTTTCGAGAGCACGTGGTTCTCGATCTCGGGGAGACTGCTAGCGGAAATCCGAATAGGATAGTCCTGACGAGAGGATTCTCATGACACATCGACTTTTCGACGACCTAAAGTTTTCTGACTATCAAATCAACGAACGAAGAGAGACGCTGACAGCTGTCGACTCGACAGGGAAGCTCCTCATCAAGGTGCAGGTCAAGGCAAATCCAAGGAAGACTCGAACCATCGCAGACGAGTATTCTGTGATGAAGAAGCTGAACCATGACGGATGTCAGTCTTGTCCCGTCGCTCACGAATTCGGACAGCTCAGTGTCTCAGAGCTGGGTGGATCAAGCTCTCTAGTGTCCGGATTGCCCCCAGATTCTCTCTTGTCGTACATCATACAAGACTATGTTGTGGACGAAGGAAACTACAATTTGGCCGACGTCCTCCTCACTCTGATAGAGCAGAAGAAGCTCGGCGTCTATCAAGGAGACGTCAAGCCAAGCAACGTGAGATTCAATCCAAAGACAGGCGTCTGTGTCTTCATCGACTATGACCAGTCTGAGTTGCTGAACGAAACTCAGAAGAACATGAGCAACTCAGACTTCTTGAAGTACTGTGATGCTCACGACAAGGAGAAGTACGGTTTCGGTAACTGGCTTCGACACTATCCCAACGTGTCGAATTCCAATACTTTGCCCTACTTCACAGAGGGCTCACTCAATTTGGCGAACACTTCTGTCTTCAAGTCGCAGAAGACGACCAACTCCTCTTCTGGGATATACCACACGATCTACTCAAACGACGTCTATGCGATCGGTTCGAGAGGCATGGGTACCCGTGCAGAACTTCTCGACACTGTCGAGTTCTCCAAAGACGAACGTGTCTTGGACGTAGGATGCAACGCAGGCCTCCTTTGTGAGTACCTTCACGACAGAGGCTGTAGAGTGACAGGCGTCGACAACGATCCACATATCGTCGTTGCAGCCAAGATGATCTCCAACATCTTGGGTAGGAAGATCGAATACGCCTGCGTGGACCTCGACTACGTCGATTCTCTAGATCGCTACGACACGATCATGCTGTTCTCCGTGTTTCACCACACACGAGACACTGTAGCCAATGCTAAGAAGATTGTTGAGTCATGCAAGAGAATCATCATTGAGACACGCCTCGTAGAGAACGGAAAGCAACCCGTAGGAGGACAATGGGTAGACACAACGAAGTGGTCTTTCAAGGACTTGAACCACTTGGTGGACTATCTTGAGTCGACTTTCGAGGGATTCGAGTTCAAGAGAAACGTCGGCTTCGCCGACAAGGGTCGCTACATCCTGGAGCTTGTCAAGAGGTGAGAGACGTCGCAATCAAAAAGATAGTCTCGGCTCTAGAGAGCCGAGGCATAGTCTTGTCAACGATGAATGCGTTGGACTTCTTTGCTAGAGAAGGCGACTGGCAGACGGCTTATTACGCCAAGAAGGTCTCACAGATACATGCCTGGGAGATCGACCCTAAGTACGAGAAGAATCTCAGAGAGAATCTTCCCCTGACAGCCGAGATAGTGATCGGAGACTCCTTCGAGACGCTGCAGAAGACTCACAGAAAATTCGATCTAATAGTGTTGGACAATCCTCAAGGCTGTTTTGGAGAGAAATACTGCGAGCACTTCGATGCCCTTCCAGAAGTCCTCCGTCTCCTCGAAGACCGAAGCGTCGTCATCTTCAACGTCAAGACGGAGCCTTTCGAATACAGCGAAAAAGTACAGTGGCAGAAGAGAAGAAATGACTTCTACGAAAGACCCGCTGACTCGTTGCCCGAAGACTTCGTCTTCAAATTCTACGACGACTTCTTCGAAAGAAGAGGATTTGAAGTGACGTCAAGCTTCTGGGAAGAGAGGCCTCAAGAGACGGGACTCTACGCATTCGTGGCCGTTCTGAAACGGAAAGATCAATGACACACATCATCGAAAACATCCGGTCAAAGTCAGTTCCTGTAACTAGGTCTGCTGCAATGTACTACAAGACTGAACCGTTCTTCACAGATGTCAGTAGGTACGTTCACACGAACAACTGGGAGATCCTCAGGGCGATAGAGATCTTGACGGAGAGGGGCTTTTCCGTCGACCTGATAGACAGGAACAACCATTCATGGGCACCCAGCAAAGAGTACGACTTGTTCTTGGGACTCGGCGTCGGCAACAGCGGTAAAAACTTCGCAAGATATGCAAAGGCGTCAAAGGCAAAGATTCGTGTCCTCCTTTCGATGGGACCGCAGCCCGACACTTCAAACGAACTAGTCCTGGAGAGGTATGCAGCTTTCCAAGCGAGGACAGGAAGATACGCGCCACCCACGAGGACTGTCCAAGACGTGACAGGTGACAAGTTTCTCGAGATCATGTCACAGACTGACTTCATCTTCAACATAGGCGAGAAGGGAAATGAGAGCTACAACAGCTACTTGAAGTACGGTAAACCGATCCTCCACTTCTATCCTGCAGTGAGTCCCTCAGTCTCTTACGATCCTGCGTGGGCCAAGACGAGAGACAGGAACACGTACTTGTGCTTCGCAGGAAACGGTCTCATCTGCAAGGGCGTCGATGTAGTAACTGAAGCGTTCTTGAAAGACAGAGGAAAGAAGCTTCACATCTGTGGACCGTCGGAAGCATCGTACTTCGACTACTACGGCGACAAGCTCGGAGGAGCGTCAAACGTCCAGTATCACGGATTCGTCGAGCCGGGAGGCAGTGTCTTCAATGACCTCGCGTCGAAATGTTCGTTCGTGGTGTTTCATTCGTCTGCCGAGGGATGCTGCACGTCCGTGGCCACAGCAATGAGAGCAGGCCTCGTGCCTGTCATAAATCCGTGGACAGGGATTTTGACAGACGGCTGCGGCGTATCGATATCACCCGCCGTTGACACCGTGCAATCAGTGACAGAAGCCGTCGACAAAGCCTCTGGACTGTCTGACGAGGAATACAATGTTCTTGTTCAAGGTACATTGAAGAAGTCAAAGGTCTTCACGCAGGAGGCATACACCGAGAGTTATGCTGCCGCACTTGAAGAAGTCATCAAGAGACTCTAGATGAAGATAGATTTCGTCACTACACAGCCCGCGGCGGCATGCTCTTCTTTCTACTCGGAAGCGCTGAAGAGACTCCCCGAAGTGACGCTGTATGACCCCGACATCACCGACTATGATGTCGTCTTGGTCATGACGTATGATCATCATCTCGTTCCGAAAATCAAAGAGATAAACCCGAGAGCGAAAGTGGGAATCATCGACCCACGAAGTCACTTGGTGATGGAGAGCGCAAAGGCGTGCGACTTCCTCGTCGTCGACTCTGTCGAGATGGAAGACTACTGGGCTGCTGCGAAGAAACCCATCCTACGATACGTGGAATATCCTGACATTCGTCTGCTCAAGAAAGAGCACTCCCAGCGCGACGTAGTGAGGATAGGCTATCACGGTAATCAAATTCACTTAGACTGCATGCAAGACTCTGTGACACCGGCCCTCAGCAACCTGTCCCAGCACCACTCGATAGAACTTGTGGTGATGTACAACGGAAGTCCTCCGAGAAGTGAAGAACCATGGCTGCCGAAGGGAGTGAGAGTCAAACACGTACAGTGGAGCATGTCAAACTATGAAGACGCACTGTCCAAGTGCGACATCGGCCTCGTACCAAACAACTTGATCCACGATGCTTCTTCCAAGAGCATGGCTTCTCTGACAAGGAAGTACAACTACAGTCAGGATGACTATTCACTTCGATTCAAGATGCCCTCAAATCCAGGACGTTTTGTCGTATTTGGAAGGTTGGGCATACCCGTAGTGGCCGACTTCTACCCGTCGGCATTGCAATACTTGAGAGAAGACCTCAAGACAGGTATGGTGGCATGCAATCCTTCAGGCTGGGAAAGATGTCTGGAGAGACTCATTACGTCTCATGAACTGCGACAAGAGATGGGAGACCGTCTACAATCGCTCGTGGTGTCCGAGTTTGACTTCGAACATCAGAACAAAAGACTCTTGAACTTCTTGAAAACACTGTGAGGTAATTGAGACATATGTCGACGGTATTAGTGACGGGCGCAGCAGGATTCTTGGGAAAGCGTATCACAGAAGTCTTGATGGACAGAGGACATTCGGTGGTAGGTACGGCCCATTCTGAGCTCAGCATCAGGGAATTCGAAAGATCAGTCAAGGGAAGCAAGGACGTTCCGCTGTACGCACTAGACGTCGCTGACTGCTATCAGCCTCTCAAGAGGATCTTGAAGGACCACAAGGTGGACTATGTAGTTCACAGTGCGGCATTGAAGCATGTGGGAATCTGCGAAAAGAATCCTACGAGAGCGGTAGACGTCAACGTCGTCGGGTCACGACACGTGATGACTGCAGCACTGGAGACCGGAGTAAAGAACGTAATCGGAATCAGTACCGACAAGTCAGTGAACCCAGCATGTGTCTACGGAATGACGAAGAAGCTGATGGAAGACATGCTTCTCGAGAATGGTTGCTGTGCATTCCAAGGCGTCAACTTCTTGTTTTCTACGGGAAGCGTGCTAGATATATGGGACAAGCTGATGAAGGAGAACAAGCAGCTGTTGGTCAACACGAAGGCGACACGCTATTTCTGCCTCATCGACGACGTGTGCAACAAGATCGTCGATTCACTCGATGCAAAGGGAAGATTCACTGTTGACAGCTGCTATCTCATAGGAATACAGTCCCTGCAACAGGCATTCTCAAAGCATCACGATTACTGGAACGTGAACGTCTACACACCTCTCGACGTCGAGAAACATGATGAAGACTTGCCCCTCGGCAACATCAACGTGGTGAAACCTGACAACGATTTCGTAGTCAAGCTCTTGAAAGACCACTATGCAAGGAGCAACAGACAGTGAAGATACTTGCCATAGGTGCACATGCCGATGACATAGAGCTTGGCATCGGCGGAACTGTGGCACGCCATGTCAGTGAAGGCGATACAGTCACAGAGCTCTTGGTCACTCATAGCGCCTACAAGAATTTCGAAGGCAAGCTAGTGAGGAGTCGCGAGACTGCGCTAAAGGAAGCATGGGATGCAGCCGCCATCATGGGTGTGAAAGACCTTCACTGTCTCGACTACGAGACGAAATGCGTCTCATACGATGTCAAGCTGATCGAAGACATCAACAGGTGCATCGATAGAGTGAAACCAGACGTCGTCTATACACACTGGGACGGTGACATCAATCAAGATCATAGCGCAATTTCGCAGGCCACGATCGTCGCCGGCAGGAATGTGCCTCGCATCCTGATGTATCGAAGCAACTGGTACAAGTCATACAAGCACTTCGAGAACAACTTCTATGTCGACATCACGAATTTCATCGATGTCAAAGAAGCATCTATCAGGGCACACGTCTCAGAGATGAGTCGCCGGGGAGAAGACTGGATAGAGTTCTTCAAGAACCAGTGTCGAAACAACGGGCAAGAAGTCGGTGTCCGATATGCTGAGTCCTTTCAAGTCATAAAGTGGCTGAGATGATAGTGACGATCCACCAACCCGAGCACTTTCCTTACGAAGGCTTCTTCCAGAAGCTAGAGCGCGCCGACGTGTTCGTGGTACTCGACAACGTGAAGTTCAGGAAGAACTACTTCCAGAACCGAAACAAGATACTGACTAGGTCTGGCACAGAGGACTGGGTCACCGTTCCTGTGGAGAAATCTGCCGACTCCAAGGACATCAAGGACGTCGAGGTCTCGCGAGATCCGACGTGGAGGAAGAAGGTTGTCCGAAAGATCAAGGAGAACTTGAAGTTCGACTCGTCAGAGATCTATCAACACGACAAGCTGATCGACATCAACATGTCATCGATCCGTTGGTGCATGCAAAACATGAAGGTCGAAAGAGACATCGTGTTCGCGAGCAGTCTCGGAGTCACAGGTGGCAAATCAGAGCTGCTGTCGAACATCGTTCGGTCGTTGGGAGCAACGAAATACATCTCTGGGCCTTCAGGAAGAGACTACCTCGACATGTCGTACTTCGAAGGCATAGAAGTGGAGTTCTTTGAACCCAAGGTGAACAACTACTATTCGAGTCTGTACAATATCGCTACAAGCAAATTCGTCTGAGTTTTCGACGTTTTGGAATGGAATGGAATGTATGAAGACGGCACTGATAACAGGCGTCACAGGCCAAGACGGTTCATACCTTGCAGAGCTACTGCTGTCCAAGGGTTACGAAGTCTTCGGAATGAAGCGACGCACTTCGGTAATCAACACGACGAATGTCGATCATCTATACGACAACCCGAAGTTTAAGCTGGTCTACGGCAGCATGAACGACGTGGGGTCGATGTATCGTATTCTTGCAGAAATAGAACCCGATGAGGTCTACAATCTGGCAGCCCAAAGTCACGTTCGCACGTCCTTCGAAGTACCCGAAGAAACAGTAGACACAGTTTCGATGGGAACCATGCGTCTCCTAGAGGCATGTCGAAACGTGTGCCCGAGCACGAAATTCTACCAGGCATCTTCATCAGAGATGTTTGGAGACAACTCAGAGACGCTGAAGAACGAGGAGACGAGAATGACTCCTGCATCTCCTTACGCGGCAGCAAAATTGTTCTCACACAACCTCGTAAGAAACTACAGGATCGGTTACGGAATGCACGTTTCGAGTGGAATCCTGTTCAATCATGAGTCACCCAGAAGAGGTGAGACTTTCGTAACGAGAAAGATCACGCGTGCAGCTGCTAGAATCAAGCTGAACAAACAGGAGAAGCTGTGCCTGGGAAACATCGACGCAGTTAGAGACTGGGGTTTTGCTGGCGACTATGTCGAAGGAATGTGGCTCATGTTGCAACAAGAAAAACCTGACGACTATGTTCTGGCGACAGGAGAATGTCATACAGTCAGAGAATTTGCTGACGTTGCGTTCAGTCTTGCAGGTCTAGATTACCGAGACCACATCGAGACGGACCCTAGGCTCTTTAGACCCCACGAGGTACCTCATCTCAAGGGCGATGCTTCAAAAGCTGCTAGTGTTCTTGGGTGGAGACCCAAGAACTCCTTTCACGATCTTGTGAAGATGATGTACGAATCAGACTTTGAGAAAGAGCTGGGATGAGAGCAACGATTTTTGGCGCATCAGGTCTCTTGGGACAAGCACTTTCAGAAGACTCACGAGACATCTCAGTCTTGAAGATGACTTCAAAAGATGCGGACTTGAGAAGTCAACAGTCTTGTGATAGAGAGCTGGTCTTAGGTCCGAAGTCGTACAGAGACGTCTGGATAAATGCCGCCGCCAAGGTCGGCGGCGTGAAGTCAAACACAGACTACGTCGCCGACTTCTATCGAGACAACATCGACATTGCGACGAACGTCATCGACTATGCCAAGAAATTGGAAGTATCCAAGCTCGTCTCGATCCTCTCGACGTGCGTCTATCCAGACGCACCACATGTCAAATATCCTCTGACGGAAGACCAGCTTCACATGGGTCCACCTCACTTCTCCAACTTTGGTTACGCTTATGCCAAGAGGATGCTCGACGTAGCTTCAAGAGCTTATCGTCAACAGCACGGATGCAATTTCATCACTGTTGTGCCAAACAATCTCTACGGTCCTCACGACAATTACGACATAAATGGCGGGCATGTAATCCCCTCGCTTATTCGAAAATTTTATGAGGCACATGTGGGAGGTACTGACGTAGTAGTCTGGGGTACGGGAAAGCCTCTGAGAGAGTTCACTTTTTCGAAAGACGCAGCTTCTATAACATGGTGGCTCGCGAAGAACTACAGTGATGCTGAACCCGTCAACATCGGAAATACCGAAGAAGTGTCTATAGGTGATCTTGCGTCAACGATCGGGAAGATCATGGGTTTTAAGGGTCGAATCAAATTCGACACAGACAAACCAGAGGGTCAGCTTAGAAAACCTACCTCGAACTTAAAGCTTAGGACGTTGGGCTGTGCTATGACTTACACAAGTCTGGAAGAAGGTCTTACTATGACGATCGATCACTTCGTGAAAAGCTATCCGAACGTGAGAGGTATCAAGTGAAAAAATCAATCGCAGTTATCGGTCAAGGCTTTGTTGGCGGTTCTCTCACCACGGTATTTTCAGAACGCGGATTCGATGTCTACACATACGACAAGACTGGGAAACAAGCAGCAGGAGGAAAACACCCTAAGCTCAGGACGGGTTTAACACTTCCTGCTACAAGCGTGTCGGACTTGATCGAAGTTTGCGAAAAGAAAGAAGACTTTTCCAAAGTTTACTTCGTGTGCCTTCCGACGCCGATGTACGAGGATGGATCTGCCGATCTCAGCATAGTAGACGGTGTACTTGAAGAGCTTGCATCCCAACCGGGCGAGAGGATCGCGGTCGTCAAGTCGACAGTTCCACCTGGGTCTACAGAGAAGTGGAACGAGAAATTTGGAGCCAAGGGACTTCATGTGGTGTTCAATCCAGAGTTCCTCACAGAGGCAAACGCTCTAGACGACATGCGCAACCAGAACCGCATCGTTCTCGGCGGACCTCGTCCGTGGATCAACGAGGTGAAGCAAGTGTTTCAGACTGCGTTTCCGAAGGTGCCTCTTGTGAAGACTTCTTCTACAACCGCCGAGATGGTGAAGTATCTCACCAACAACTTTCTCACAGTCAAGGTCGCGTTTGCAAACGAGATGGCGCAAGTCTGCGAGGCCCTGGATAAATCCGGACTTAATGTGGACTATGATAAGGTTGTCGAATATGCAAAGTATGACAGACGCCTAGGAGAGAGTCACTGGGCGGTACCCGGACCCGATGGTCACAGGGGCTATGGCGGAAGCTGTTTTTGTAAAGATATAAACGCAATTATCAGTGTTGCAAGTGAGCTTGGTGTTGATGCAAAAGTCATGAAGGCTGCATGGGAAAAAAATCTCGAAGTCAGACCAGAACGTGATTGGGAAGGCTTAATTGGCAGAGCAATATCTACAAAAAAAGCTAAACAGTGACCGTCATGACCAATATGTATATGCATGTCAAAAGTTATACTCACATGCAAAGGTTGTTCTTGCACTTTTGAAGTCAACTATAAACTACGTAAACAGAAATACTGTACACGTGACTGTGTCAATCGGTCCTTTGCTGGCAGCGGAAATCCTTCGTTCGGTAAGACCTATCGAACGAAGGAGTCTCATCCTGATTGGGCAGAAAAGATCAGTAAGACTTCTACAGATCGTGAGATCAACAAGGGCGATAAGAATGGGATGAAGAAACCCGACGTTGCAAAAAGACAAGGACAAACAAGAAGTCATAAATTTGCAACTGACCCCACGTGGAAAGAAAGATATTCAAAACCAATGAGAGATGCTTGGGCTGCTGGAAAGTACGACCATACACCCGTGGGTCGTTGCAAGTGGTACTCTCACACTAAGCCGGACGGAACCAAAGTCAAGCTTCAAGGAACTTGGGAAGTTGTTTTTGCGCGACACATGGATGGGTTAGACATAGCCTACGAGGCCCATAAAGGAGCGATCAAATACTTTCAAAGCGAAATTGAAAGATCGTATTTGCCAGATTTTTATGTTCCGGCAATGGATTTATACGTGGATGTAAAAGGGGCATTTTTTGATGAACTGCATAGAGAAAAATTCGATTGGATCAAAAAATCAAACCCAGACATCAACATCTATCTGTTGACCAAGAAAGAATTTTTGTCCCTAGGGATTGATGTTACAAAAGAATCAAAGTCAGTTCAGTCAGCTGTCTCCAAAAAGTCATCGTCTTGAACTAGAAGAAAGCTGCATTGTATGTTGGTCATACAATGCAAGAAAAGACGCCTTTCGAAACTCTCCCGACGGGGAAACCGCATGTATCATTCTCCGAAGTGAAGCTTTGGAAAGAGTGCTCTTACCGTCACAACCTCGTCCATGTCAAGAAGTTAGACTTCTCCAAGCCGTCACCCGTACTAGAATTCGGTACAGCTGTGCACTCTGCGTGCGAAGACTACCTCCTCACGAAAGTGATGAAGGCAGAGATTTGCATGAACGCGCTGGAAGAAGCATGGAGAAAGAAGTCGGGGCAAGAAGACTTCACACCCAAGTCTCTTGAGACTGCGAAGCTGGAAGCAGCTCAGATACTTGCTGAAGTTCCTGCCTTCTTGGAGAGGGAGTTCCCGGGTTGGGAAGTAGTAGACGCAGAACATCAGCTGTACGAGCCTGTCGAAGGTCATCCCCATGCCTTCAAGGGCTTCATCGACGGCGTCATCAAAGCGAAAGGCAAGAAAGGCGAGACGGTCTACTGGATCTTGGACTGGAAGACGACCCAACGCGGCTGGTTTCGAGAGAAGCGATCAGACGACATGGTGAAGTCGCAGCTAGGTCTCTACAAGAACTACTGGCACCAGAAGAATCCTCAAGTCCCCTTTAAGGACATCAGATGCGGTTTCGTCCTCCTCAAGAAGGCAGCAAAGCCCGGTGAACACTGCGAGCTCTTCTCTGTATCACTCGGAGAAGTTCCCATCAAGCGGTCGCTCAAGGTCGTGAGCAACATGCTGACGTCAGTGAAGAGAGGCATCGCTCTGAAGAACAGAGACGCTTGCACGTGGTGTGAATTCAAGGGAACAGAACACTGTACTTGATGTCTCACTTTTTGTTACAACTTTTCCTTTTTGCGTAATATGGGCACCATGCAGAAAAAGACCATCTTGCTATTGTCAGACCATCCTTTGTCCACATCAGGTGTGGGAACTCAAGCACGTTGGCTTGTTTCAGGGTTGGTCAATACGGGCAAGTACTCGTTTCGCTGTTTCGGCGCAGCAGTGAAGCACGACAACTACGACACCGTAGTCGTCAATCCCGACTTCGTTATCAAGCCGACCAACGGTTTCGGCGACAAGAACTTGCTGAGAAAGACACTTGCCCAAGTCAGACCTGATGCCTTGATGCTCTTCACCGACCCGAGGTTCTTCATCTGGGTCTGGGAGATGGCAGACGAAGTGAAACAGATCTGTCCCATCACGTACTGGCACTTGTGGGACAATCCGCCATGGCCAGAATTCAATAGGCCACTCTATGAGTCCACGGATCTGGTTAACTGCATCAACTATCCGACATACCAGATGGTGAAGGAGCGTTTCCCAGAGAAGACCAACTACATTCCTCATGCAGTTCCGTCGGATCTCTATAGTCCCATGCCCAAGGAGGAGACGCTGAAGTTCAAGGAGACGCTCCTCGGACGTGAGAGATTGGACCACTTCACTTGCCTCTATGTCTCACGAAACGCGCGCCGAAAGATGACAAGCGACATCCTGGTGTCGTGGAAGATGTTCCTCGAAGATCTTTACTCAAAGACGGGACACAAGAAGGCGACGTTGATGGTCCACGCAGACCCGCTAGATCCTGAAGGGACGAATCTCTATCAGGTGATCGACCTCCTCGACATCAAGGAAAACATCGTGTTCTCCAAGGAGCGAATCGGATTCCACGAGATGAGGTCTCTCTACAACGTCACCGACACTATCGTGAACAGGAGCTGCAACGAAGGATTCGGTTTGCCCACTCTAGAAGCGATGATGTGCGGTAAGCCGATCATCGCACTGAAGACAGGTGGACTCACGAGGCAGGTCGAGGACCCCGAGACGGGAGAACACTACGGCATAGCTCTGGAACCTGAGGTCAAGTGCCTCATCGGCAACCACATGGTTCCTTACATCTACGAGGACTTCGTCTCTCACGAGACAGTCGCGAAGGCCTTCATGAAGATGTACGAGATGGGTCCCGACGAGAGGGAGAGGATAGGAAAGAGGGCGATGGAGAGAGCGAGAAGGGAATACTCACTCGAGAAGACGATATCAGATTGGGACGCTTCTCTCACGAAGACCATCGATTCTTGGAAGTCTGGTGTGAACTCAAAGTGGAAGGTGAATGAGCTATGATGATCGTGAACCCCGTCTCAAAGAAGAAAGTTCTTCTTCGTGCCCCTGTGCTCACCCAGTCGGGCTACGGTGTGCACGCCAGGCAGATCGCAAAGTGGTTGATGGACAAGCCCGAACTCGACGTAGAGATTCAAGCGCTTCCGTGGGGAGACACTCCATGGCTGATCGACGGCAAGATGGACAATGGATTCATCGGAAAGCTGATGGAGAAGACTGTCGATCCGAACGGAAGAGTGTACGACGCCTCGGTTCAGCTGCAGCTTCCCAACGAATGGGATCCGAGGATCGCAAAAGTCAACATCGGTATCACTGCTGCCGTGGAAGCCGACAGATGCAACCCTGCATGGGTGAATGCATGCAATTCGATGTCGATGGTGATAGTTCCATCGAAGCACGCTGCTTCATCTCTCACATCGACAGGAAACGTCAAGGTGCCCCTGCACGTAGTCCCCGAAGCATACACGAGAGCATTGACGCAGAACATCAAGACCAAGATGGACGACGTCGACTTCTCTACGTCTTTCAACTTCCTCGTGTTCGGTCAGCTCACAGGAAACAATCCCGAGAACGACAGGAAGAACATCTTCTACACGATCAAGTGGCTATGCGAGACGTTCAAGAATGATACGGACGTCGGTGTCGTAGTGAAGACGAACGCCGGAAGGAACACCGACATCGATCGAAAGCTCATCACGCAGACGTTCACGTCGCTCTTGAAGGAAGTGAGAAGCGGTCCCTTCCCGAAGGTGCACCTCGTGCACGGTGACATGTCTGACGAGGAAGTATCTTCGCTCTATAGACACCCCAAGATCAAGGCACTAGTTGCCCTGACAAGAGGAGAGGGATACGGTCTTCCGATTCTCGAGGCTGCTGCGTCAGGACTTCCTGTCATCGCGACGGCGTGGAGCGGACACACAGATTTTCTGTCCCACGGTAAGTACATCGAAGTCGACTACAAGTTGTCTGAAGTACATCCGTCAAGAGTCGACAACAAGATCTTCGTGCATGGTAGCAAATGGGCTCATCCTCACGAAGAAGACTTCAAGCGCAAGGTGACGAAATTCCGATCGGCCTCGAGCCTGCCCAAGGAATGGGCAGAAGACCTCAAAGGAAAGATACTGGAGAACTATTCGTTGAAGAGGGTGGCAGAAGCATACGATGCAGTGACAAAGGAGATCCTTTGATCACGACCTTCCTGTGCATCACGAGCTTGTTTCTTGGTTCGTGCCTCTTCTTTAGCGTGAAGAAGAACATAGAGCTGCTAGACAGGTTAGAATCTGTGGAAGACGTCGTGGAAAAAGCCTTGGACGTCCTCGATGATCAACATCAGAAGATAGAAGCCAAGACCAAGATAGAAGTTTTTTCCGATGAGCCTGTGGTGAGAAATCTCGTCCAGGACATCGTCGTAGCGAGGGACGCAGTCCTCGAAATAGCAAAGATCTTGAATAGCTCTTTGGGACCAGACGAAGCAGAAGAAGAGACCCAAGAGACATGACATCAAAAGAAAGAAAGAAGACGAAGAGGAAGGAGAAGATTGTCGGCGAGTCTACGAAGGACGACACACAGCTAGAGGTCGATCCGATCATGATGCTTGAGTCGGACGTCAAGATGCCGAGAGTCGTCAACTTGAAGCTGTACTTCAATTCTGACACGCAGGCAGCCATAGTGAAGTTCCAGAAGTCGACCGACAAGAAGTCGAGAGATGTCCTGTACGTCCAAGACATCATGCCTGCCTTCGAGAAGCTCGTGGAAAACCTCATAAACATCCACAAGTTCACTGGGCTACACGACACCTACGAAGAACTGAAGAACGACTGCGTCAACTTCCTCTTCGAGACGATACACAAGTTCGATGCCAACAGAGGGACGAACGCGTTCTCCTATTTCAACGTCGTGGCAAAGAACTGGCTCATCATCAGGACGAAGCAGAAGGCGCAGAAGATCAAACGCAATGTGAGCCTCGATGACCCTGCAGGACTGACGGCACATGAGTCGCTCATCATCGAAGAATACAACGTCTTGCCATCGCAAGACTTCTTGATCGACTCGGCAGACTCAGTGGAGAACACGATCGGAATGCTGTACGACATTCGGTCACGTGTGAAGACTGAGAACGAGCTGACCTGCATAAACTCGATCATCACCATCTTTGAGAACATCGACGAGATCGATCTCCTCAACAAGAGCGCGGTTCTACTCTACATGAGGGAACTCAGTGGACTCACACCGAAGCAACTGACTTCGGCGATGCAGTCCATCAAGCGTCACTACAAAAAAACGAAGATCGATAACCGAGACGCCTGATATTTTAAACATGGCCAAGACTGCACAAAACGAACTCTCGATAGAAGAGAAGATCCAAGACTTCTCCGACCTACTCGACCAGATTGACGGCGTCTCTGACAAGAAGAAGAAACTGTGGCGAGAGATCTACGAAAACGCAGTAACTGACAGACAGAACGCTTACGTCTTGTTCATGTCGCTCGTGGACATCGTTCAAGACAAGAGCACAGAGCACGCAGTTCACGGCAAGTCATTGGCGACGTACATCGAGAGGATGAGCAAGGCAAACGACCAGATCATCAGGCTGGCTGAACTGGTGTCCAAGTCCGAGTCGAAGGACGACAAAGAGATAGACCCAGAAGAAATGTTCAAGAAGATAGGAACGTGATCAATGGCTGGTGCTTCAAATCCTGACAACATATCTGACATCCTGTCAGGGTTCTCAGAGGGTCGACTCAATCTTCGTGACAGGGTCGTGATACCTGAGCCCGAGCCACACTTCATCAAGATGATCGTGATGGACGTTATCTCCGACCCAACTGCAGACTGTGTAGACGAGGTGAAGATAACGAAGTGGCACAGCATGAAGGTCTCCAACTGGGGACTTCACGCGGCTCTTCCTCGAAACACAATAATCGCGAAAAAGGTAGGCGAAAACTCCCAGCCGATGTTCGTCTTTCCCTTCTTCCCCTCCCATCTGTCGCTTCCCTGCAAGGCAGGTGAGGCAGTGTGGGTCCTCATCGAGAGACCCAATGCAAAATCTCTAGAGATTGCATACTGGTTCTGCAGAGTCGTCGAATACCACACGACTGACGACGTCAACCACTCTCATCCTGGGAGGTCCTTCGAGATCACGATGAACGAAGGCCTCGTGGACAGGGCAAAGAACGAAAAGGAAGGCACGGCGGCCACAGGTGAGAACGTCTGGCATGAGCTGAGGAACGGACCAGTCTTGAAGGTTGATGGGGAGCGAGTGACGTCTCCTCAGGGACAAATACTGCCCGGTGAGAATCCTGACGTATTCGAGAAGTTGCTCACTGGGTCTTACGCTGCAGCATACACTTTCTACGAGTCTGTTCCAAGATTTCGAAAGCGCCCAGGAGACGTGGCTCTCGAGGGGTCCAACAACTCGCTCATCGTCCTCGGTACCGACAGAAAGAGTGCTATCGCCTCGGCGCTCGGAGAATGGACAGGATCTGCAGGGTGCATCGACATGGTGGCGGGAAGAGGATACACGAAGGACACCTCGGGAATCTCTGCGACCACGACGAGCTTTGTCGATGCGGGACCAGACAAGAAGGGCACGATTCTGAAGAAGGAACTCAACAAGTCCTTCGACGTGTTGACGAAGTCCGAGGGTGACCTCGACATGATGAACGACAGGAGCAGGATGCTCATTTCCCAAAAGACGTCGGTCGACGGTAAGACAGGTCTCTCGTCCTACAATGCGGCCTTCAACAAGGGCGGAAGTCCTGCGACGATAACAGACGATGCGAAAGGTGACGCTGCGATCGTGATCAAGTCGGACAAGCTGCGTCTCATTGCGAGATCGGACCTGCAGCTCTTGGTGACGAACTACAAGGCTTCGACAGACCCAGACTTCCCGGACCGCAAGGACGAAGAATCAGACACTGATAAGTGGGCATCCATCACCATCAAGACGAACGGAGACGTCGTGTTTAGACCTTCCAAGGAAGGTTACATCAAGCTGGGCGGAGACGACGCCGACAAGGGCGTGGTTTGTTCAGACGTGCCTGTCACTGCGACGGGCGGCAACGTAGCAGGTCCTCCTCTCGTCACGACGATGGGCGGATTCTTTGCAGGCTCTTCGGTGGTGGGAAGCGACAACAAGGGTGCACTCGCCACGGGTCAGGCAAAGTTCGCGAACAAGGTCCTCATAAAGTAGAAGGAATCCGAAAATGCCGAATCCTTATACGTCAGATTCAGGCGATGGTTGCATGGTCCATGCAGGCATCCTCACTCCACACGGCGGAGATGTGAGCAAGTCAGAACTGACCAGCGGATATCCCGAAGCAGCCAAAGAAAAGTTCATAGATGACGTCATAAAAGAGCTTCAGGGAGCGCCAAGTCCTCTCGCATTTCCGTGCGGATCACCTACGCCGCCAGTCGATCCGGCTCTCGCAGAGGCGCTGAAGCAGTTACCAGACGAGAAGAAATTCCCAGACTTCCACAAGAACATCTTGGGTTACTACAGGGACCTTGCACGTTCGCTTGACGCTCCCTCTGCCTATAAGACACCGCCCATCGTCGACCCAATAGCAGCAGCAGTGTCCCTTGGTATCCCGGCGCCAAAACTGAAGTTTCCTGGTGACTTTGTCATGTTCATGGTTCCGAATCCTCCTCTCCTCGCACTCAAGCTCAAGTTGAAGTTGCCTCAGTTGCCCGGTAAGCTTCCGAGCTTAAAGCCTCCCATTCCGAAAATCCCTCCCATCGACATCAATCTACCCGACACTCCTCAGTTAGGAGGACCTCCTGCATTGCCCACCATGCCGAGTCTCTTCAGCATGAAGCTCGCAATGGCCACTAAATTCCCTGACTTCATGGTGGGTCTTGTGGGCAAAGTACCTGAACTTTCACTAAAGATTCTCACGGGAGACGTCGCGGGTGCACTGGGCACAGTGTGCAAGTTGGTCAACGAAGATGCACAACTTTTCGGTCCTGCGATGGAGCCTGACAAAGACGGAAAGAATCCTGACATCATCATGATAGCGGCAAGGAAGGTCCTCGCGCGCAAGATGGCAGAGATGTCGTTGATCAACGCTATCGCAAACAACTTAGGTACAGCACCTACTGGCATCACGGGAGGTCTCGCGGCGGTACAGGGATACAGTCCACCGATGGACTCCGCTCCGAGCGAAGCAGAAGAGAACAAGCCGCCAGAAGACGCCTGTCGCGACAAGATTCAGCAATTCGCAAGAGACTGTGACGGTCTCAGCTGGAGCACCAGTGCAGACGAATATGCATCCAAGCTGTGGCATTACGAGTATTCTGCTTCTGGTCCCAATTACGGACCCGAAGCGACGAAGGCAACTGCAAAATTGGCGTCTTCGTGCGGAATATTTGGAAGAGCTGCACTCTACAACGGAGGAGCGAGCTTCTGGTATAGCGAAGCTTCAAGCTTCAAGAATTTTGACAGCTACTACAAGGGCAATCCTGGAGGTCTGCCTCCTCCGAACAGCCCAGAGGCAGTACCTGTAGGAAACAACGGCGCGAAGATCGTGAGAGACTGGTTTGGTGGTCCCTACCTCACAGGCGGCGTGATATCTCACTTGATACACATGGCAAAACTCAGAGGAGCAATTGTTGAACCCTTCAACGGAAGAGACTTCAAGAAAGCAAGCAAGCTGCCGCCGTTGAAGAGAGGTGACATCATCATCATCAGCTCCACGAAGACAGCAGGAAGAGAGCACGTCATAGTCGTAGGTGAGGACTATAGCGGCGGATCGAAATTAGTGACTTACGAAGGCGGGTCCACGGACCCAGGCAACAACATAACGCCGAAGGACAAGTGTTCTTATTTACCGAAGGGAGGAATCGGATGCTCCAAAGTAAGGAGAAAAGAATACGTTCTCGACCAGAACATAGGCAACAAGCAGAAAGGTGCACCCACAGCATTCGTTCCGACTTCACAGGGTACAGGTCCTTACACCATGAGCAAAAAGAGCGACGGTTTTGGGATGTATGACGGTCGAGTCGTCGCATACGTCTTTGACTCATGGAAGCTGATACAGGGAAATTACACCGACAACAACCCACCCCCCGGCGCAGAGACGGGCGCGCCGACGAACCCAGTCCAGACGCCGCCTCTTCCCCAAGAAACTCCTGGGGCTCACAACGGTGAGCCGGTCGTAGGCGACTCTAACGTAGACTATCCTGTGGAGTCGAAGGACCCCAACGACCCTGCAGCGGTGGAGACCACGAATAACGCAAATCCAGACAATCCTCCTGCTCCCATACCAAAGTGATAGTTAAGAGAGATGTCAACGTATAGCTTCAAAAGCGCAGGAAAGACGCAGGATCAAGTAGCCGTCGAGACCTTGGTCACTAGTTCGATACCCTATGGGATAAAGACGCCTTTGCAGCTAGGCGGATCAGAGGGAATCTTCGCCATGAACTACAGTCTCGAGGACCAATTCGCCGACAACTTGAGGAATCTCCTTCTCACGAATTGGGGCGAAAGACTCGGGGTCTACGCGTTCGGTGCCAACCTGAAGCCTCTGACGACAGAGTTCGTGTCTCAAGACGACTTCGATGGTAAGGCGATTGATAGGATAAAGGGCGCCGTGGGGACGTGGATGCCCTTCATCGACCTCGAGGACTTCACGTCACAGATGGACAGACAAGAGAACGCCAACACTGGCGTTCTCAAGATAACGGTGACGTATCGGATACCTGCGCTGAAGACTCAGAAGAAGGCTCTTCAAATTGTTTTGTACGTAATCTGATCGTGACGCGTATTTACCGTCACTGGACCCAACGACATGGCAATCATCGACAACAAGACGGCGATCAAATCTGTAAGACAGCGTAACTATCTTGCGAGGGACTTCGACGGTTTCAGGACGGTGCTGCTTGATTATGCGCGACAGTATTATCCTGACAGGATTCAGGACTTCTCTGAGTCTTCGATAGGCGGCCTCTTTCTCGACATGGCTGCTTATGTCGGTGATAACATGTCATTCTATCTCGACCATCTCTATGGAGAGCTCCACGGGGAGACGGTCGTCGAGACGGCAAACGTGCAGCGTGCTTTGAGAAATGCAGGAGTCCCCATCATGGGTGCTGCTTCTGCTCTCGTGTATGTCGACATATACGTCGAAGTGCCTCTCGTCCCAGGATCGACCAATCCAGACATCACGCTCGTGCCGACCGTCAAAGAGGGCTCCGTCTTCCAGTCCTCCAACGCGATACAGTTCACTCTCCTCGAAGACGTCCAGTTTTGGGCAGTCGACCCGGACACAGGTGCGACGATAGTCGACCCGAAGGTCGAGGTGATAAACGGCCGCCGAGTCGCGGGATCGATCGTCTCGAAGATACTGAAGAAGAGAGGCCTCTGCGGATCGGGAAACGAGACGCAGGAGACTTTCTCGATAGGAGACTTTGTGTCCTTCAGGTCTGTGCCTCTGTCTCGTTCGAACGTCACGCAGATCATCAGCGTGGTCGACGGACTTGGAAACGTCTATTACGAAGTAGAGAACCTCAGTCACGACGTAGTCTACCGCAACGTGATAAACCCAGGATCAGAGGCGAGCCTGGTGAAGGACAACCTCAAGGTCATACCTGCTCCGTATCGGTTCACGAAGCAGGTCGCACTCGCAGACAGGACGACATCACTCGTCTTCGGAGGTGGTTCTGCTGACACGCTAGAGGACGACATCATTCCCGACCCTTCGGAATTCTCCATACCTCTTCCGTACTCTCAAGTCTTCTCGAAGATACCCGTCAATCCACAGAAGATGCTTCAGACTTCCACGCTTGGCGTTGCAGCTGCAAACACTTCACTCACCGTGACGTATCGATACGGCGGAGGTCTCAGTCACAATGTCGGGCCCGGCTCGATCAAGAACATACAGACGCTCTCTGTAGTCTTTCCTGAGAATCCACCGCAAGGTCGGCAGAACCAGGTGAAGAACACGATACAGATCGTAAATCCTCTAGCAGCTGCAGGAGGAGAGGACGCTCCGACTGCGGAAGAGCTCCTTGCCCTGATACCCACAGTCAAGAACTCACAGGAGAGGATCGTGACGAAGGAAGACCTCCTCGCGAGGGTGTACACGATGCCCAGTAACTTCGGCAGGGTGTTTAGGGCCACCATCACGAAGAATCCCAACAATCCCCTTGCTTCGAGGCTCTACATCATATCGAGGAACACGAACAACCAGCTCATCGTCTCGCCCGATGCGCTGAAGATAAACCTGAAGAGGTACCTCAACTCCTATCGAATGATATCGGATGCGATTGATGTGCTCGACGCGTCGATCATAAACTTCGAGATATACTTCCAGATAGTGGTGGATCCGTCGCTGAACAAGAGTGCCATCCTCCAGAGCATCATAGCCGACCTTCAGAAGCAATTCGAAATCAAGAACTTCCACATAGGACAGCCTCTTGTTGTCTCCGACGTCGTCGCGACGATCTTCGCGAAGACCGGTGTGATAGCGGTGGACTCCGTGAAGTTCAACAACATCTACGGCACCGTGAAGAACCTCGAGTACTCTCCCATCTCCTATGACCTGCAGCTTCACACGAAGAACCAGATCATCTATCCACCCGACGGTGCCATATTCGAAATCAAGTACCCAGACATAAATATCGTCGGGAAAGCGGTGTCAAATGCTTAAGACCTTGGGTGCCGTCAAAGACACATACATCACTGACAAAGTAGTGCTTCACTCCCGAATGACGGGAAGCAACGTCGGGGCCGCAGGATCACTCGACCTCTTCAAGCTATACGGAATGTCGATGAGCGGGACTTCTCCCAACACGGAGCTGTCTCGGATACTCGTCCACTTCGACCTCACGGATCTGAAGAGTCTCGTCTCGGAAGGCAAGGTCGCGATCGACGACTCCAGCTTCTGGTGCAAGCTCAAGCTGAGTGACGTCTATGGTGGGCAGCCTACGCCGTCTCTCTTCACCGTCAGCGTGTTTCCTCTGTCTGCATCTTTCGAAGAGGGTCTTGGCAGGGACACGTCTTACTACTCCGACTACGACTGGGCGAGCTGGATGTCGTCGTCTTATGGGACGCCGTGGATCATGACAGGATGCGCTGCTCCGTGTTTCGCCACAGGAATCGGCGACTACATCACGAGTTCGCACAGCATACCGACCACCGAAGTGACGCAGTACTTCAAGACGGGCGAGGAGGACCTCGTGGTGGACGTGACGAAGATAGTGTCTGCCACGTTGACAGGAGAGCTCCCCGACAGTGGTCTCAGAATATCTTTCCAAAATTCCATCGAGGTAAACCAAAGGACTTATTTCGTCAAAAGATTCGGGAGTCGACACTCCTATGATGAGTCAAAGCATCCGAAGTTGATCGTGGGATTCGACGACTCGATAACGGACGACTCTCAGAACTTGACTCTCGACACGCCCTGTGACGTTGTGCTCTACAACTACGCAGGCGGAGGTCTGACGAACATCGTGTCGGGCAGCAGCTTCACTCCCATTACAGGGAGCGACTGCCTCGTCTTGAAGCTCACGACGGTCGTCTCGGGAGGAACGTACGACCTGTTCTTCGATGGATCTCAGTACTCTCTCGGATCCGACAGGAATGGCTCATGCCCAGTCACGGGAACTTACTTCTCCACGGTGACGATACCCTCGTCTGACGCTTACATCGCCGAGAAGCTCGCCGTTTCGTCTTCTCTGAAGTTCACACCCGTGTGGACGTCCCTTGACGGCACCGTCGCATACGTGACGGGAAGCGTCCTGACGGTCACACCGCCGGACAGGACGCCTTCGAGGCGACTCAAGAAGTTCGTCGTGAGTGTGGTGGGTCTGAGAGACTCATACGCGAAGGGAGACGAATTGACGGCGAGGGTGAACGTCTTCGACCAGACATCGCCTCTCGTGAAAGTCACGAGAGTCCCAGTCGAACTCCCCGGCGTGGTGGTGAAGAGTGTGTATTATCAGGTGAGAGACACCGTGACGAATGAGGTGGTCGTGCCGTTCGACGACGTGAAGAACTCGACGAAGGTGTCAAGTGACTCCGAGGGAATGTTCTTCAAGATGGATGTATCGGGTCTCACGACAGGAAGGACGTACGTGGTGGACATCATGATATCGCACGACGGAACGAAGACCAAATACACCAACATCTCTCCCGTGTTCAGAGTCGAAAACGTGAATCCTCAGCAGTGAGACGAGACAAATGACGACTCGATCAAACTCTCCCTACGTCCCCTCGTTCGTCAAGGCGCTCGCCACGGACTTCAAGCCTGTACAGGCCACGTACTCCGATTTCGATCTCGCAGATTCATCACACGGGTCGACAGGATCTTTCAAGTACGACGCGCTAGACTTCCCGCTGAAGAGCACGCAGCAGCTCAACGTCGACTGGTCCAAGTTCGAGCACCACTGCTTCTTCTCGTCGGCGGAAGTCAAGGTCAACGAAGCATTCAACAAGATCATCAACAGCTATCCCTTCGACGGATCGAAGAAAGAAGTCGAAGAGTTCCTGGACGGTCTCACGGGATTCGAGAAGTACGTCTTCGACCAGTTTCCCACGTGGCAGGGAGCGCTGCTTTTCTCAGGCACACAGGTCGGTGAAGACCCACTCCATGGATTCGATGAAGCTCTGGGAACTTGGATCTCAGTGAAGGACAAGTCAGGTACCCTGTTTCCCGACCTCGCGAAGAACAACAGAGGCGAGGTCGTCATGAATCCTGGCGACGACGTATCTCTCACTATCGAGGCACTCGTCTATGTCCCCGACATCCCGAACGACACGCAGGTGATATTCCAGAAGACGTCGTCGGAGACTGCAGGCTTCTCGTTTCATCTGAAACCTACCACGTCGACGTCGACAGTTCAAGCTGTCTTCAGCGTCGCCTCCGGGTCGTACAGGAACAAGGTCGAGAGCAGTCTCAACAAGGGCACCTACAACCACGTCGCCGTGGTACTCAACAAGGAGATGAGGGAACACACCCTGCAGTTCTGTCTCAACGAGGCACTCGTGGAAGAGAGCAAGAACAGTGTCAACTTCAGGAAGCTCGACGTAGACACATCGAACCTCGTCATCGGGTCAGGAAGCTCGTTCTACTCGGAGTCGACGCTGGTCACGCCGACGCAGACCTTCAGCGGTTCGATAGACGAATTCAGGATATTCCACTCAGTTCGACAACCAAACCAGCAAAAGCTGAACATCGTCCGAGGCATCTACGCTTCTCCCGAACTGAAACTGTACTACAGGTTCAACGAGCCCTCAGGATCGTTGTCTCTCAATGCAAACACGGGAATCGACTCCATCGTCCTCGACAGCTCAGGAAACTCTCTCCACTCGAACGTGATGAACTTCGACTTCGGACTCCGACAGAACCTTGCAGGGTCGGTCCTCAATGTGATGCCCCACGAGAAGAAGGAGTTCCAGAAGGTGCTGTTTCCCGCATACCAGGGAATACTCGATCTCAATGCTTCGCTCCTCGCAGCAGCACGTGAATACGACAGGAACAATCCCAACAACATCCTCAAGCTTGTCCCCAAGCACTATCTCCTCGAGGGAGCTTCGCAAGACGGATTCGCGGAACCAGCGGGCGACGGCGGCAAGGCATACGGAGGAAGCGGAATACCTGGGCAAGGAGAACGCGGCTCGGTTCAGATCATCCTTTCCTTCCTCTACATCTGGGCGAAGTTCTTTGATGAGATCAAGATCTTCATCGACTCGTTCGTGACGATGAGGACGGTGGGCTACGACACAGAGGACACGATACCTGACAATTTCCTCGAAGACATGGTTCGTCAATACGGCTTCTACATGCCGAAGTTCTTCAATCACTCCACCCTGGAGCAGTTCGCAGAGGGCCAGAACATCGCAGGCCTGACGGACATAGAGACTCCCCTGAAGAAGATCCAAGCCATCATCATGCGTCGCATCTTGGTGAACATGCCCGACGTGATCCGTTCCAAGGGAACGCAGCACAGCATCAAGTCCTTCCTCAGGTCTGTGGGCATAGACCCAGAGAACTCCTTGAGAATCAGGGAATACGGAGGACCCACGCAGAAGCAGCTGACGACTTCCCGCGAGAGACGTCTTGAGAGCGGAGCGATGGTCGACTTCGTCAATACAGCTTTGGTGGTCACGCCTCCCCTCTCGGCATCTCGCGTAGAACCCGGTTATCCTCTTCCGAAAGGATCTTTCGTTTATGACTCGACGAAGAAGAGGACGGGGACCAACTTCGCATCAGACGGTCTCCTCACGTCGGGATCTTGGAACGTGGAGGGTGTGTTCAAGATACCGCCTCAGAACATCGAGAGGATCAAGGACGTCGACAAGAACCAGTCGCTCTTCCGAATGTACGTCACGGGAAGCGCCATGGGATTGGACCCAGGTCTCGTCGTCAACGTCATCGCCACGAAGAACATCGACGTCCCGAGAAGAACAGCGAAACTCACTGCATACGTCAGACCCGGTGCATCGACCGCATCGCCTCTCCTCGAGATGTCGATGGACCTCCTAGGAGAGGGCATTTTCAACGGCGACAAGTGGAACATCTCTCTCGGTTGTCTGAGAAACGACGAGATCGGATCCACGGTGTCTTCGTCTTATTACTTGAGAGCAGCGAGACTAGACTCAGGAGACCTCGCCGAATCGTACATCACGTCTTCTTTCTTCTATGAACAACCAAGTGGTGAAGGAAACGTCTTCCGCTCCGTGTCGGCGGCGAACAACGCGTCTGGAAGCTACATCAGCATCGGCACGAATCAGTCTATCGACGAGGGTGTAAGTTACAAGTTCTTGAACGACACTCTCCACGTCGACGACGTGGCCCGGACTGTGGAATACGTGGGTTGGGCGTCAAACTTGCGTTTCTGGTCGAAGGGCATGAACGTCGACGAGTGGAAGGAACACGCGAGGAACCCCAAGTCGTTCGGCGTGGACGATCCTCTCGTCAACTACAACTACGTGAAGAACGTCTCTGGGTCGTTCCAGAAAATTCGTCTCGACACGCTGCAGAAGCAGCCTGAGAGAAATGCGGATAACTCAGGTGTCCTGAACTTCGTGGACTTTAGTCAGAATACTTCTGACACGGTCGGCAGTGGTTTCGTGACAGGTTCCAAGGTCATGGTGGGCGACATCTTCCACTACTCCTACATCTCTCCGATGTTCGACGAGGCCGCGATAGACGACAAGATAAGACTGAGAAGCTTCCAGGACATGCACCTCCTCATGGAGAACCCGTGGGCGGTTCCTGCACCCACCTACCTCAGCGACAACATCCTCATGCAGGAGGAGCCACAGGACGACCTTCGCCTCTCGATCGAGTTCTCCATGGTCGATTCTCTCGACAAGGACATCGTCTCGATGTTCTCGAGCCTCGACAAGATGAACGAGTACATCGGTAGACCCGAGCTGATGTTCTCTCCCGACTATCCCGATCTCGAGCGACTTCGAGACGTGTACTTCAATAGGTTGTCAGGAAAGCCCGATTTCAGGAAGTTCCTCGAGTTCTATCGCTGGTTCGACATATCGATATCGACATTCATCGAGCAGCTCATACCTAGCAAGACACAATACAAGGGCACCAACTACGTAGTCGAGTCACACATGCTCGAGAGACACAAGAACATCTATCGACACAGCGCAAACTACCAGGGCAAGAAGCAGGTGATCGAAGACAGTCTTCTCGTTCAACAGATCACAGGAAAGCTGAGGAAGTACTGACATGGCTCTCATAGAAGCTAGCAATACAGCAGCCGTCCTGAATCCGACGAACGGAATAACCGGAGACAACGGAACATCACTCTTCAATCCTACTTCTCAGACAGGAGGTTCTCGAGTCATCTATCTCCACATCGACGACTCAGGAAACTTCTTCGACACTAGAGAACAGATCAAGAGCAAGAACATACAGTGGTTCGTAGAGACCACCACGGCGTCGAGGATCTCGGGATCCAACGCAGTATCAGGCCTCTTTTCTCGGAAGGCAGTCCAAAAAGACGACGTAGTCTACAACTCAGACATCTATCCTACGGGATCCACGATCACGGATCCGAGCGGTGCAGAGAGAAAGATACTGTCGATCGCCATCGACTACTATGCATCATCGAGCATCGATGGATACAGAAACGGCATAGAGATAACGCAAGACAAGCACTGGACGGCAGGAACTGCGAAGATAACTGCAGGTACGCCCGGCCACCTCTACGTCTCGACGGAGTACGGCTACTCGGCCAACAGCATCATATCGAAGGACAGGTTTGTCGAGGTCGACGTCTTCGATCCTGTCAAGTACGTCTTCACCGGCGGCGACCCAGAGAAATTCACTTATCCCATCATCACAGCGGACTACAACCTCGTCGAAAACTACGTCCTCAACGGGATTATAGAGCCCTTTCCCATTCGACCCGTCGTGTCCAATTTCTCGCTCAACTTTCCCTTCGAACCGCACTCGGTGAAGGGATTCTTCGAGGGAGGAAATACGAACTCAACTTTCGCGACCGACTCGATCGTGACGGTAGACTACCATACACCAGACGTGCAGTGCAATGCTCCCTTCCTCGACGCAGTAGATTCAGCTGCAATAAGCACAGGTGTCGACGGAGGTTCTGTCCGCGTGGGTCAACCCATCGGATACCTCAGCATGGACACAAACAAGGTCCGTCCCTATGACGACATCGTGTATCCTCGAGGAGTCATACCTAGCTCTTCTTACGACGCATCGATGTTGTCTGCGTTGAGTCACACGACTCTGGCGGGCGAGACGTACGTCAACAGGAAACAGAGATCGGCGACGTCAGGTTTTGTGTATGATGAGAACAACTACCTAGGAACGGACTCAATAGCGTTCGGAGGCATGCTTTACTGATGTCGTCTTCACCCAAGAGCAAGAGAGCACAACCCGAGAGGCGATTCGAGGACTATGTCCTGTCGTATGAAGTCTCCGACAAAGTAGGTCTGTTTCCCGTCCCCAATGCGACGATGCAGTACGTAGGAGACGGCTCGGGCGCAGGGACTCAATACGCGGACGACGCCAACACGTCCGTCGAGATAGGCTTCGGATTCAGTTTCGACGGCGTGACGTATTCCCATCTCGGGGTCGATACAAACGGATGGGCTGCACTGATTTCTCCTGATAGACCTCAGGATACCTTCTACTATTCAGACGCAATGTCGCTCGAATACAGGAACGGAACCATAAGCGATCAATTCTCTTATTCTCATGTCCTCCTCTGCCCGTGGTTCGACGACCTTCGGACGATTTTCAGTGACGTCGACAACGCAAACGTACCAGGATACCTACAGTATAAACTCGGACTCACTCCGACAGCCTATTACGTGAATGCGATCAAAGAGGGACGATATCCTTACCCCAATGGAATCGATCCTACTTGCGGAGGTGTGAAGTTTCATAGGTCTTCAGACGAGTTCGGCAAGTACTTGCTCGTGCGCTGGAAGGTGTTCAGCAATTACAACACCGCAGCAAATGTCTTGACTTTCGATCTCGTCTTGAGAGAGAACGGCATGATAGAATTTCGATACGGTCCTAAGTCGATAATCACGCCCGATCAACCAGGGAAAACAGGGGCCACGATCGGTATATTCGCATACGGTGGTACTTCAGGTAGCCCAAGATACAGGGACTTCGGATTTGAGCTGAAGAATGATTCTTCAACAACTCTGATCAACAACAGAACGAGATATTCTCTCGGCGGGGCGATATACAACGGACACTTCACAGATGGACCACCTGCCCATCAGACGGACAGCGCATCAAAGTACACATCGACTCTCACGGCCGAGAACGACTGGCCTGGTCTTACATCTTTCGGCGCCATCTTTCGATTCTCTCCTCCCACTAACAGGCGACGTCAAAATCGTTCAGCTCTGGGAATCAGGGACTCTCGTCCCTTCGTGAGAGACGACTCTCCGGAATTCGACGATGAGAATTCGATACCGTTCACGACACAGTTGGTAGAATATCCCACAATGTTGCCTGCAGCCTATGTAACGGTCAACAACCTCGAACAACCAGCGGCAGCATCGGAACTCTATCAGTCAGGAAGCATTCAGGTGAGTAGAACTTTCACTCCGGGCCTCTACGAATCGGTCCTCACAGACAGCGTACTCGACGTCAAACGGAGGACACGTCAATGAAGCCCTTCAGCGAAGTCTCTCTGTTCGAACAGACGTCATCAGACCCCTTCTATGCTACGGGTTCTTCTCTCACGATAGGCGACGGCGGCACGTTCGTCAAGTCCCTGTCGAACAAGAAGCAGATCAAGGTCACTTTCTCTGTCGATAAGAAAGTCGCCATGCTCGCAAACACGAGCAGCATGTACTATTACGACAAGTCAGCCCGCCAGTGGACACTACCTCACAACATCATCAAGTCGAAAATCGACAGCTTCTCAGGTGCTTTCGATTCTTCACACTTTTCTTTCCCTGCACCTAGCACAGAAAGACCGAATCTAGGGTCAGGATTCACAGAAGACTCAGTGGGGTTCGACGCATACGGAAGGTCAGTTGCAGCAGGAACATCAGATCCCTGCTTCTTGAGTCCTTACACGTATTCACACGTCAACTCATCGCTCAATGGTCTGGAGTATTTCTCGATAGCCTACGATAACATTGCTGTAGAGGACAATGCAGTCTTTGAAAAGTTCGGAGACTTGATGACGGGCGAATACGCAGGCTCCGCACAGATCTCGTCGAAGTTCAGTCCAACAGAAGACGAAGTTTTCGACTTGAAGATAGATCAACCTTTCCTCATAGAGAAAGTAGTCGTACAAATACCGTTCTGCTTCGGAAGCTCGTGGTTCTCAGATAGAACAGCATCAGTGAATGGCTTCTATAGAGACTGTGATTACTCAGGGCCGATACCAGACCTTCTAGTCAACAACTACTGGGACTGTGGAGGACCTGCACTCACAGTATCTCTATTTTGCAAAAAGAAGTATGGTAGAGGCGCCGTCTTGGATCTTGTAACATCTGGGACGATTACACACCGTGCAGATACAGTAAAAACAATAGATGTCAGAAAGATGACCACGTCGTCATCTCCTGACGTAAACTGGAACGCCATTCTCATAACACCAGTAGGTCTAGGCTCTTCATCTGCTGTAGTCGATCCTATAGCAGTTTCACCCGGCTCGTGGCAATTCACTGGTTCCGTGAGCGCAAAGATGACATGTGCCGTGTCTAATGGTGTGGAAATGCTATACACCAAAATTGGGCAATGGAACGACTATACTCCTCCTACACTTTCAAATTACAAGTCTTTCCATGAAAAGCTCTTTACCTACCCAGCAAAGCTAGATGATCCTGCGGGAGTATCAAGTAAACTCTACAGTTTGCCTGTCTCTGTCGACTCGTTTGGAAGAGCAATGACGGGATTCGCTCCGAGCGGCGGGTCCATCTTTGGTGGAGAATACGTCACGGGAAAAAGTAGCGAAGTTACAGACAAGCAGAACAAAATCTTCTACATACAGAACTCTGGAACTGTCGCCGAAGCCGAGTCGAGAGCTTACGTGATCGACAAGTTCAATAGACTTGCCGACGCATTCTACTCATCGTATAGCATCAAAGCTGACTCTTGGAGGACTTCGAGGATCAGTGTCACAGGTCAGAAAGACTCACCCTACTTGATAAGTCCGGGAGAAGAACTTGTCTTGGCGATATCGAAGACCCGGCCTGCTGTATCGGGAGCTTCATTCAAGTTCAAGAGCGCAGAGAACGCTGCAATCGGAAGAGGCATACTCACAGCACATTATCCCTTTACGGGATCTTACCTCACCAATGGACATTCTCCCCTGGGTGCTCAGTACGACGGTCATGACGTACAACTCAACACAGGATCCATCAACATCACACTTTACGGTTCTTACGTGAGAGAAAACAAGGAATACGTTCCATGACCCACTTCGACGGAAAGATATTCACGGATTCCATAAAAGACGTCATAGGAGACGAACCAGTACTCGATCAATTCGACACGTTCTACGAGGCTTCGTTCTACGGATCGTCACAAGATGACTATGTCACTGGATCGATCGTCTCGGTGTCCACGTCGTACGTCGGAAACAAAGTTCAATCTAGACTATCAGTGGCGTCTGTTCCACGAGGAAGAGCGTTCAGCAAGTACTACTCTGGGACCGAGTCAATTCTAGAATCGGCTTTCGGAACAGCGGCTGTCGCACAAAATCCCAGTCTCTCGTATCGACTAGTCCCAGGACACGAGAGAGCATCGAGGACGGCCTACAGGATCCTGCAGTGTTACGACCAGAGCGAGAGATACTACGACTCTTGCCTCCCCGATCTTCCCACGTGCTTCAAGGTGAATGATGCACAGGTATGGACGACTTCGAACGTCCCCGACAGGTGGCTGAGCCCATACAACAGCTTCACGAACAAGACCGTGGGATACATGTTCTTCAACACATACGAGTCTAACAGGTCTTCTGATGGATTCAGTAACGACCCCCTCGTGAACAACGAATGGACGTGGTCGTATCCCTACGAGACGAAATACTCACCGCTGAACAGGACAATCAAGACGACTGATGCACTGGGGTTTAACTCGACGACACTGAAGGCGACCCAATCGGGCCCTGTGATCAGCAATTTGACCCAGTCGACGACCCCCGTCAGAGTCGAAGGCCTAGTGCCTCTCCTACCAGGAAAGACACACCATCCTAGAGACGTCAATTCACATGTAGCTCTTGGCGCAAGAGACCCTATGGGAGGAATTACACCTCGAAACTCGTTCAGGTCGTACTACACCGTCGTGAGTTCCTCCGTCCAAGTACCCTCAGAGTTCACAGATCCTCGATTCGACGACAAGTACGGATTCGCATACACGATACCGGCTGACGTAAAGCTGAATTCTAAGACTGGCTACGCAGACTATGTCACAGGAACCATGTCTCTCGACGAGACAGTCAAGTTCCTCTTCGGTTTCGGAGACGTCAACAGCATGACGTATGGATCCCAACAGTTCCTGTCGGGAAACAAGACGTACACATACAATGAAAGATTCGAGATAGGAACTGCGACGAGGACATTTGCGCACAGCCTAGGTACGAGTGGTGTGACTTCGACAGGATCTTTTCACAAATTCGATTGGTCGCACTCTCCCACGAAAGCTGCAAGTGGCTGGTCAACGGTTCGTTCGAGCGGCTACCCACCAAACAACAGATATGTCGATACGACAAACGTATTTGGAAGCGGATCCATAGAATACAACTACGTGTCAGCGTCTTTCTTGGGCGTTCCTACAACAGGAACGCCCGTCAAGGGTCTTTTCTGGAGGTATAACTTCGGAACCGTTCTAAATAACGACATCGTGCTGATGTCCGATACAGCTACCGGATTCGATGGAGGCTTGAGCGACGGTTATCCGTCTCTCGCGATACTCGATGTTACTTCCTCCTATCCATGGGATCTCAAATACGACAGAGGAATAGTGAGTGCCGGCGACCCAATCAGCGTATTCAGCATCTTGTGGGTCTATTTCTCAGGAATTCCTGCGATTGCCTCGCACGATCTAGATCCTCTCGGCATAACGCCCATCGCGACGCTAGAGATATTGACAGGAAACATCAAGGTCACGCCCGGTACGGGATACGACGTCATGAAGACCTATACTACCCGAGTGGACGGCATAGGTGACAATCAATACACGAAACAGTATCAAGCAGACTGGCCTTATCCTCTCGACCCAGGCGCATATCGTCTCGTGTTCGCGTACATCCCACAAGGAGCGGCACGTTTCGATCCACAGATCGCTGCTGTAGACAACATTCAGCTGATACAGTACAAGGAAGACGCATTCCTGCCCGATGAGGGAGCACAAAAACTGGGTTGCAACAACTATCCGCGTTTCAAGACTACGGTGCTGGATTACAGAGCAAATCCTCTGGTCACCTCTTCGCTTGGATACCCAAGCCCACAGAGCGACGTCACAAGAGAACTCTACAGAGGTTACCACTTCGGTGTGGGTCCAGAGATACGTGGCTGGAAATACGGCCTCTACAGCGGTCTTCCGATGCACACGAAGACGGTCTTTCGCCGCGGCAGGTATGGTCAGCTTAGGGACATGCTGGAACAGCGTCAGTACACGAAGTTCGTGTCGGTGGATTCATCTCCCTTGGACAACGATGCCATCGTCTTCGACAATTACACGAAGCATGCGGGCGCGACAATATCCAAGACAGGTGGCGCCATTAGCACGGGTCCTTCACCCGTAGAAGTCAACTTCGTGAGGCAGAGGTACTCGAAGGACGCACGAGGAATCGGATACATCTACAACGAGAAAGTGAAACCGGAGCTCACTGTGTCGCAGAACCTCTCGTCAGAAGTGACATCGTCGCTTCCTTACTTCGACGGAGTCGCAAAGCTTCGCAAAGAGTCGGACCTTCAGTCCATAGCGAACGTGACGACCGTCGGAGTATCGATCGGAACGGGAGGAATCACGGTGACCTGACATGACTGCGAAAAATTCGACAGACATCTTCGTCGTAGTGACTGACAACGGTGCCATCTCGAAGACGGTCTCCACGTCCGGACTGCAAGTAGGATATCCCGGAAAACCTGCAGAGCTCCAGGTCACTGGAAAGATGTCTCAGAGCGTCACGACAGTGACGGCAAAGGGAGGACAGACGATAAACTACGACGACGACGCGACTGTCTTCGTCGTCAAGACGTCGGGCGGAAACGGCCCTGTGACGATAGTCCTCCCAGGATCACCTCGAAGCGGTCAGCTGTGTCAAGTGAAGGACGCGTCCGGCACGGCGGCCACTTACAACATCGTCGTCTCGGGAGGAGGAAAGAGCATCGACGGTGCATCGTCGAAAACGATGACTGTCGCTTACGAGTCTGCGACTTTCTCGTGGAACGGCTCTTCGTGGTCCGTGCTCGGCGCGTCTTCTCTGTCAAACTCTCTGGGGTCTACTGGGCCGACCGGCCCACAGGGCCCACAGGGCCCACAAGGACTTCAAGGCACGCAAGGCGTGCAAGGGTCTGTCGGTGCCACAGGTCCCACAGGTCCTACGGGGCCTTCGGGCGGCCCGATAGGACCCACAGGCCCCACTGGTCCGACAGGAAGTGGACCCACGGGCCCTACAGGTCCACAAGGACCCACTGGTGCGACGGGACCTTCTGGCAGTGGGTCTACTGGGCCCACAGGTCCTCAGGGGCCTACTGGTGCGACGGGACCATCTGGCAGCGGATCAACCGGGCCGACCGGCCCCACTGGTCCTCAAGGTTCACAAGGACCGACAGGTCCGACAGGGCCCAGAGACACAGGGCCAACAGGACCCACTGGTCCAAGCGATACCGGGCCTACAGGCCCTACCGGACCAGCAGGAACCAGCATTACAGGGCCCACCGGTCCACAAGGTCCTACTGGCGCAACAGGTCCCAGAGACACAGGCCCTACGGGAC
>Ga0209189_1000117_pt1 | contig 66902 bp, 60 predicted proteins | sample C_130820_EF_Meta_FD_187308 | JGI IMG/M metagenome (GOLD analysis project Ga0209189, IMG submission 187308) | Freshwater microbial communities from Lake Croche, Canada to study carbon cycling - C_130820_EF_MetaG (SPAdes) (version 3) | ecosystem: Environmental > Aquatic > Freshwater > Lake...
CGCGAATCAGAAGTTCCCCAAAGAAGAGATTTACGAACTTACCTCCCAGATGAGAAGGGCCGCTGTTTCAGTTCCTTCGAACATCGTGGAGGAATGCGCGCGGGAAAGTGAGTCGGAATGTCTTCGTTTCCTCGAAATCGCTTTCGGCTCATGAACGGAACTTCATTATCAACTGGGCTATCCGTGCGCTTGGGCTACCCGCAAGCACTTGAATATTCTACCTGCGAGAAAAAAGTCATCGAGACATAGAAAGTCCTGAGTGCACTCATTCGTTCGATCCGTAAGGCTTAACAGTCTTCATTCTTCATCATCTTCCCAATAGTCTCACAGCCTGCAGCCTAATAGCCTATCTTCCCCCCCCATGAACTACTTCATCACCGGAACAGACACCGATGCGGGCAAGACCTTCGTGACGGCGTTGCTCACAAGGAGTCTCCGCAAGGCCGGGTTCGACACAGTCGCCATGAAGCCGGTCTCGTGCGGGGAGCCCGGTGATACGGAAATCCTCCGACAGGCCGTCACCGGAGAACTTACCGCAAAGGAAATCACCCCGGTCTCCTACTCGGCCCCGCTCGCCCCGATCGAGGCGGCCAGACTGGAAGGTCGCACCTTTAATCCCGAGGATGTTCTTTCCGTTTTCCGTCGTTTGAAAGATTCCCGACGTTCCCTGCTCGTGGAAGGCGTGGGAGGATGGCTTGTGCCACTGGCCGCCGGTTATTCCACAGCCGATCTCGCCAAGGCGATGGATCTGCCAGTCCTGCTGGTCGTGCGCAACCGTCTCGGTGCTTTGAATCACACCCTCCTGACATTAGAGTCAATCAAGTCACACGGCCTGACCTGCCGTGGTATCGTTCTTAACAACCATCCGTCCGATGACGGCGACGCGGCCCTGGAGGGAAACCGGCGTCTGCTTACGGAACTGACCGAGATCCCGATCCTCTTCGAGATCTCCCCCGGCCAGACCGAACTGGAACTCGCCGTGGGCTGAAGGTCACTGAAAAGTATGAATGTTGAGGGATGAAGTAGGAAAGCAGGACAGGACGTAAATAACCCATCTCCTGACACTGCGCCGATGTTTGAAAACGCTCCCTGAACACACCAAACACTCTTCCAAGCCGGGGTTTTTATCCTGATCATCGCCTTTTCCCTTCATCCTTCTTAATTCATCCTTTCGCCTCCATGCGCTCTTCCGGCCCCCAGATCGTCCTTGTCCGCCACGGTGAGACCGAGTGGAGCAAGAACGGGAAGCACACCTCTTTTTCCGATATTCCCCTGACGCTTGAGGGTGAACGACAGGCGAGTGCCTTAAAAAAGGAACTCTCTGAGTGGAACTTCAAGTTGGTCCTTTGCAGTCCCCGCCAGCGCGCGAAACGAACCTGTGAACTGGCCGGATTGCTCGACCGTGCCCAGATCACCGAGGATCTGGGCGAGTGGAACTACGGCGAGTACGAGGGAATCACCACCAAGGAAATCCGCCAGAAGGACCCTACATGGACCGTCTTCACCAGCCCGACTCCGGGAGGGGAAACGCCCGATCAGGTCGCCGAGCGCTGCGACAGTGTGATCAAGCGGGCCAAGGCGATCCAGGATGATGTCATCCTCTTTGCCCACAGCCATGTCCTGCGCGTCATGATCGCCCGCTGGCTGGAGCTACCCCCCGTCGAGGGACGTCACTTCGTTCTTCAGACCGGCACCCTGAACATCCTCAGCTATGAGCACGAGTCAACGGTCCTGATCTCGCTCAACGCCGAGACCTTCCGCAACGATCCTAGAAGATAGGAAAACAGTTTTTTTCTGAAGATGGACCTAAGGAAGGCATATAGGGCATGGAAATTCCTGGTCTTGGATTCAACTCTCATTCTTAAGCTTTTCCCCTTCCGATATTTCGCCTGATTTCCTCATTTCCTGATTTCCTGATTTCGATATCTTTCTCTTTCGTGTTCCAAGTCATCTTCAATCCCGTCAGCGCCTCGGAAATGAGCGCCCTTCCGAAGGATCTCCAACTGGACCTTCTCTCCGAGTTCGAGATCCTTCCGGAGGATCTCAACTCTCTGGAAGGGACCAACTTCAGCAAGATTCAGCGCGACGGACGCACCCTGCACCGTTTCCGCTGCCGCGATCACCGCATCTACTTCGAGCGCCACGACGAGGGGATCCTCATCCACCGCGTCCTCCACAGGAACACCATCCGCGATTTCCTCTTCCGCTCGAAGCTCCCGATGAACGACGGCGACGATCAGGGTGATCAGGCCGAAAGCACGGAGCAGTTCTGGAAGATGATCCAAGAGACCCCGGCCGCCACGACCGGGGAGAAGGCCTGATGCAGCGCTTCGGCTCGGAGGAGGAGCGGCTCCAAGCCTTTCCGGTTGCCCGTCATCGTATCTTTCTGGCTCACGCCGGAGTCACCTCACTTCCCGCCTGTGCGGCGGATGCCATGACGGCCTATGTCGCCGGGAGTAGCCGGGATCAGCAGGAGTCCGGCGGTGTGCTGAAGGAAATCGCCGCAACCCGCCGTGATGCCGCCAGCCTACTCGGTGCCGATTCCGGAGAGATCGCCCTGCTCGGCCCGACCTCGCTCGGACTCAGCCTTTTTGCCAACGGCATCGACTGGGAGGCTGGGGACGAAGTGGTGATCTATGGCGAGGATTACCCGGCAAATGTCTATCCTTGGATCAATCTCCAGAGCCGCGGCGTGGTGATCCGCTACCTCCGCACCGAGAGTCTGGGGAAGATCACCCCGGAGTCGGTCGAGGCCGCCCTTACCCACGCCACGCGTCTGGTGGCCCTAGCCTCCGCGCACTTCCAGACCGGATGGAGGATCGATGTCGCCGCGATCGGCGCCCTCCTGCGGAAGCGCGGCATCCTCTTCTCGCTCGATGCCATCCAGACCCTCGGGGCCTTCCCGACACCGGTCTCGGAAGTCGACTTCCTCTCCGCCGACTCCCACAAGTGGCTCCTCGGACCGCTCGCCGCAGGGATCGTCTATGTCGCCAAGGAACGCTTCGAGACCTGCCGTCCCACGCTTCTCGGTTCCTGGAATGTGAAGTCTCCCGATTTTCAGGCGCAGACCAGCATCGAGTTCGAGGAGGGGGGCCGCCGCTACGAACCGGGGGTGCTCAATGTCGCCGGGATCTACGGGATGCGCGCCTCGATCAATCTCATCCGCCATCAGGGAATCGACTCCGTCTCCGCATTGATCCTGGAGCGTCGCGACCAGTTGGAAGAGGGACTCGCCGGGCTTGGATTTGAATTTCTCTCCCCGCGCGGGAACGAACCTCTCCGGTCCGGCATTCTCACCACACGCCATCCCTCGAAGGATCCCGCCCCGCTCTTTGCAGAACTCGAGCGCGCCCAGATCTCCGCCTCCTGCCGGAAGACCCGCGATCACGGCACATGGCTGCGCTTCAGCCCCCACTACTACAACACCGCCGCCGAGATCGACCGCGTTCTCAACGTCCTCTCCGACTCCATCACTCACTGATCCCTTCTGCCTTTCCTCATGCTTCCCATCGAGCACAACGATCCCGTTAATGCCGCCATCCTCGCCATCTCCGAGGACAAGATCGCCGGATTTCATGAGGATCCTTTCACCGAGATCGCCAACCTCTCGGGCCAGCCTCTCGAGACCGTCCTAGCCCGCATCCGCGCCATGCTTGAGGGAGGGACGATCCGGCGCGTCCGCCAGACCTTGATCGCCAACAACCTTGCCGAGGGAGCCCTGGTCGCCTGGCGTGTTCCCGAAGAAAAGCTCGAGGCGGCGTTCGACTTCCTTTTCCAGGAGGATCCCTTCTCAGGCCATGTGGTTGTCCGTTCCACCGACGCGAGAATCGAGGGGGGCGCCTTCAAACTCTGGACCACCCTGAAGGTACCCGCCGGATTCTCTCTCACGGAGCATTGCGAGCTTCTCTCACGCAAGATCGGTGCCAACGGCTTCCGTCTGATGTCGGCAAAAGGTATATTCACTCTTGGAGTCGGACATGTCCGCCGCAAGAACTGCGAACCGGGCACCCGCTCGGAGGAACCCGCGACCATGATGCAGCCGGCCGTCGTCCACCTCTCCGACCTTGAGTGGAGTGTCCTGCTGGAACTCAAAAGGGAATTCACCCCGGAAGAGATAACCCCCTACCCATGGCTCCAGCGGGCCGAAGCGGCGGGAGTCACCCCCGAGGAGTTCTACTCCGTGGCACGCTCCTTCCTGGAGCGAAAGCTTCTTGGACGCTTCTCCACCTTCCTCGAGCATGTGAAGCCCTCGGCCACAGGTGTCCGCGTCACCCGGTTCAACGCCCTCTTCCACTGGGCCGTCCCTCCGGGCCGCGAACGCGAGGCCGGCGCCGAGATCGGCCGCCACGACATCATGACCCATTGCTACTGGCGAGAGGGTGGGCCCGAATTCCATAATGTGAACATCATGGGAGTGGCCCATGGAACCGACAAGGGGCGCGTTCTTGAGCACAAGGCCGCCATGGATCGCCACCTCCAAGAGGCGGGTATCCCCCTCCTCCACACCAATGTCTTCTGGGGGGGGCGCAGCGAGATCAAGCCCTCCGAGATCTCACCCGTCATTTACAGGAAGTGGAGGGCAAGGATGAATTAGGAATGAAGGGGGAATCCTCCCCTGTTCTCTTTCCTGATCATTCCTCCTCGGATCGATTTTCATCATTCATCCCTCAGCCTTCATCCTTTTTGTTTGCCTCCCGACTCTCTTTCCGCCATTTTGACGAACTCTTATGAAAGCCGGTCTTCATCCCGATTACAACGACACCACGATCATCTGTGCCTGCGGAGCCGCCTACAAGACCCGCTCCACCCGCGAGAACATCAAGATCGGCATCTGCTCCTCCTGTCACCCCTACTTCACAGGCGAGCAGAAATTCATCGACACGGCGGGCCGTATCGAGAAGTTCGCCCGCCGCTATGGTGCCACCCGCGCGACCCGCGCGACCAAGCCAAAGCTGAGCAGCAAGGCCTAGCTTAAGACTCCCGACACTCGTCGGGAGAACCACGGCTCACGGTTCTCCGTGGCATGGCGGTTTCCCGATTAAACCGCCATGAATCTCGATTTCACTCCCCTCATCGCGAAGCGCCGTCTGCGTTTCGACGAGTTGGAGAAGTCCATCACCGATCCGTCGCTGTTCGACGACGCCAAGAAGGCGCGCGAGGTCCTCAAGGAGCACGCCCGCCTGAAAGAGCTCCTTTCGACTTGGGACGAACTCGAGCGCTCCCGAAAGCAACTCGTCGAGAACGAGGAACTGGCCAAGGGGAGCGACGCCGAGATGGCGGAACTGGCCAAGGCCGAGATTGAGGAGATCACCGCGAAGATCCCGAGACTCGAGCAGGCCGTCCTTCTCTCCCTGCTTCCGCCGCAACCCGATGACGACCGCGACGCCATTGTCGAGATCAGGGCAGGAACCGGAGGCAGCGAGGCGGCGATCTTCGCCGGCGACCTCTACCGGATGTACACCCGCTACGCCGAGTCCAACGGCCTCCGCACCGAGATGATCGAAGCAAGCACGAGCGATGCGGGAGGCTACAAGGAGGTCATTTTCCAGATCTTCGGCGACGATGTCTTCCGCAGGCTCCGCTACGAGAGCGGCGTCCACCGCGTCCAGCGTGTCCCGGCCACGGAGGCGCAGGGCCGCATCCACACCTCCACCGCGACCGTAGCCGTGCTTCCCGAGGCCGAGGATGTCGACATCGAGATCAGGCCCCAGGATCTCCGCATCGAGGTCTGCCGCGCGGGCGGTCCCGGCGGCCAGGGGGTTAACACCACCGACTCCGCCGTCCAGGTCATGCACATCCCGACCGGCAAGATCGTCCGCTGTCAGGACGGCCGCAGTCAGCAGAAGAACAAGGAGAAGGCCCTCACCATTCTCCGGGCCCGACTCCTCGAAGAGAAGCGCGCCGAGGAGGATGCGAAATACGCCGCCCACCGCAAGAGCCAGATCGGCTCCGGGGGACGCGAAGAGAAGATCCGCACCTACAACTTCCCGCAGAACCGCCTCACCGACCACCGCATCGGACTGACCCTCTACAATCTCGACCGCGTCATGGAGGGTGAGATCGCCGATCTCATCGCGGCGATCGAGGCGGCCGACACGCAGGAGCGGCTTGAACAGTCCGTCTCGGCGGGAAGCTGACCATGGAAACGACCATGATGTCGTTGCTGGAGGTGCTCAAGGGAGCCGCCGAGTTTCTTGGAAAGCAGGGCGTGGAATCTCCGCGCCTCAATGCCGAGCACCTGATCGCCCATGTCTTGGGGCTCAAGCGGATGGACCTCTACCTCCAGTTCGACCGCCCCCTCGGAGAGAAGGAGCGCGGCCCGCTCCGCGACCTCGTCCGCCAGCGCGGCACCGGCATACCTCTCCAGCATCTGCTCGGCACCGTGGAGTTCTGCGGGAAGACCTTCAGGAGCGATGCCCGCGCCCTGATCCCCCGACCCGAGACGGAACTTCTGGTGGAGCGTGCCCTCACCTACCCGGCTCCGGCATCCATCCTGGATGTCGCCACCGGAAGCGGCGTGATCGCCCTGTCACTGGCTCTCGGACGCCCCGAGGCCTCCGTGACCGCCACCGACATCTCCCCCGAGGCTCTTTCCTTGGCCAAGGAAAACGCCACCCTGCTCGGCGTGGACCGGATTGCCTTCCATGAGGCCGATCTCCTCCCCCCGCTTGAAGCAGGAGGAACCTTCGGCCTCATCACGGCCAATCTCCCTTACATCCCCGCCGGAGAGATCGCGGGCCTTAGCCGCGAGGTGCGCCACGACCCGATCCTAGCCCTCGACGGCGGCCCGGAGGGGCTCGACCTCATTGTCCGGCTCGCCCCCCTCGCCCTGGAGCGCCTCACCCCCGGCGGCCACCTCCTGCTGGAGATCGGAATCGACCAGTCCGAGGCCGTCATGGCACGCCTTGCAGGGCATAATTATCGCGACATCAAGGCACTCCCCGATTACCAAGGGATCCCACGATTCATCGAAGCAGTCAAAGGATAGACGCCAGACCACTGGAAAATGGATAAGATACTCGTTCACGGAGGCCGCAGCCTCGAAGGCAATGTCCGCATCGGCGGTTCCAAGAACTCCGCCCTCCCGATCCTTGCGGCCACACTCCTGACCAAGGAGAAATGCGTCATCGACCGGGTACCCGACCTGAGTGACATCCATTACATGCTCACCATCCTCAGCCAACTCGGCGCCGAGGTGGAGCGGGCTAGCGGCGTCGTCCAGATCCGCGCCGAGAAGATCCGGACCGAGGCCCCCTACGAGATCGTGCGCAAGATGCGCGCCTCCGTCTGCGTCCTCGGCCCCCTCCTCGGCCGTGAAAAGTTGGCCAAGGTTTCACTTCCAGGCGGCTGCGTCATCGGCGATCGCCCCATCGATCTCCACCTCAAGGGCTTCGAGGCCCTGGGTGCGAAGGTCACCGTCAAGGGCGGCGACATCCTACTTGAGGCTCCGCGACTCGTCGGAGCCCGGATTAATCTCCGCGGCCGACACGGCCCGACCGTCCTGGGCACGGGAAACATCATGATGGCCGCCGTCCTTGCCGAGGGGACGACTGTCATCGAGGGAGCCGCCGAGGAACCGGAGGTCGTGGACCTCGCCGACTTCCTGATCGCCATGGGGGCCAAAATCTCCGGCGCAGGCACCCAGAGGATCGAGATCGAGGGGGTGAAGGAACTTCACGGGGCCAAGCACACCGTCATCCCCGACCGCATCGAGGCCGGAACCTTCCTCGTGGCGGGGGCCATCGCGGGAAAGAAAGTGACGATCACCCGAACCGAACCACTCCACCTCGGGGCCGTCATCACCGCCTTAATCTCGGCCGGATTCGATCTCAGCCACACGACCGATAGCGTCACCATCTCGCCGAACGGCTCACGCAATCCGCTCCACCTCGAGACCCTTCCCTACCCCGGATTCCCGACCGATATGCAGGCCCAGTTCTGTGCCATGCTCGCAACCATGCGCGGAACCAGCGTCATCACCGAAACTGTCTTTCCACAGCGCTTCATGCATGTTGCCGAACTCAAACGCATGGGTGCCCACATCGACCTCACCGATCATCGGGCCACGATCCACGGCGTCGAGAGACTCAGCGGGGCCCCCGTCATGGCCAGCGACCTCCGCGCCTCGGCCGCACTGGTCCTGGCGGCCCTGCCAGCCGACGGGGTGACGGAGATCAACCGCGTCTACCACATCGACCGCGGCTATGAGGCGATTGATGAAAAATTAAACGGTCTGGGCGCCCACATCGAACGAGTGAAGGCCTGACGATCCTTGTCGCCGTCGGGGTCTTCCGAGCGGCAGTGCTGCCACAGGCCTCTTCGCCGAGATCGTGAAGGCCTGCGGACCCGATAGCTACGCGGCCCAGCTTGCCGGAACGTCCCACAGATCAATCTCAGCTGGCAACACGAATTTATGCAGAATCCCTATGCCATCAACGGAAACTTGGGCGGTAGCCCTTCCTTCTCGAATTGGAGTTCCACCCCGATCAGGGATTTCCTCTACACAGAGATCGGCTTCACAGTGGACTTTGCGAAGAAGTGGAACACCGCCCTCTTCTACAATGCCGCCGCCGGTAACAGCGACCTCGTTAGCCAGAACATCTTCTGGTCGGCAGGGGTGAAGTTCTGAGTGTCTCTCCATCGTTCACCATGGCTTAAAAGCGTGGGGATGAAGCGTGATCGATTTAGTCTAGGGCGTAGGAATTTTGATGCTATGGCAAGGCGGCCAAGCGCCGCTGTATGAGACATACTGCAAGCGCAGGCCAACAAAGCCAGAGCGCAAAAGAACAAGCCTGGCTAGATGCCGAGGAGACTGACGGTTACCGTCCTTCTGTGCGGTGCTGTTCTATGCTCGAAGAGATAAATCCCCTGCCACATCCCACGGGTCAGCCTTCCGTCAGAGATAGGAACTGATTCACTCGTCCTAGTCAGCGCCATCTTCAGATGACTCGTCGAATCATCCGGTCCCTCCGCCGTGTGGACGAGACCGGGATGATCCTCCGGCACCAGATCCTCGAAGTAGCGGTGCAGATCGGCACGGGCCGTGGGGTCAGCGTTCTCGTAGATCACCAGACTCGCGCTCGTATGCCGCACAAAGACCGTGGCGAGGCCTGTGCGGATCCCGCTGGCCCGCAGGAGTGACTCCACGTGCGCGGTGATCTCATAGGTCCCCTTCCCCCGCGTGGAGACATCGAAGCTTTCGGTGATGGCTTTCATGATTTGATAGAACGAATACCGACGATCGCCCAACCGGCCATCAGCAGGAGCCCGCCGATCGGGGTGATGGCGCCGAGCACGCTGATCTTGGTCAGGGCCAGGGCGTAGAGGCTTCCAGAAAAGAGAATGATCCCGGCAGTCCAGCAGATGATCGCTCCCTGCAGGAGGGGTTCGGCGGTCGCCGCCCAGAGCAGGGCTGGAGCGTGGACAAGGTGGTAGAGGACGGCCGTATTCCAGACCTCTCGGGTCTGATTGGCCTCGAGTACTCCACGAAGGGCATGGGCTCCGAAGGCTCCCAGCGCGATCGCCAAGAGTCCCGTCGCGGCGGCCGTGAAAAGCACGCCGCGATGGGGGGCGGCGCGACGGGTCATGAGAGTTATTTCGCGGCGACCTCGAACTCCTCGGGGAACTTCTGGAGGAAGCTCTGGACGGGCCAGGAGGCAGCCTCACCGAAAGCGCAGACCGTACGGCCGGCGATGTTGTCGGCGACGCTCTTGAGGGTCTTGGGATCCTCGACACAGCCTTCACCGTTGACCATGCGGGTGGTCATCTTATCGATCCAGAGGACACCCTCGCGGCAGGGCGTGCACTGGCCGCAGCTCTCGTGGGCGTAGAACTCGTTGAGGTTGTTCAGCGCCCAGAGCATGTCGCGCGAGTCATCCATGACGATGACGCCGCCGCTGCCGACCATGGTGCCGGCCGCAGCCAGCGTGGAGGCATCCATGACGAGATCGAGGAGGGGGACCTCCTTGTCGACCATCTGGCCATCCTCGCCCTTGACCTTCATCTTGAAGACCTCACCGGCGCGCAGGATCTTGGAGGAGCTGCCACCGGGGATGATGGCCTTGAGCTTGCGGCCGGGCTTCATGCCGCCGCAGACGTCGTTGATCAGTTCGCCGAGGGTCACGCCGCCGGCAGGAATCTCGTAGGGGCCGGGACGCACCACGTCACCGGAGACGCACATGACGCGCGTGCCGCCGTCGCCGGGGGTGCCCATCTTGGCGTACTCGTCGGAGCCGATCGCGAGGATCTGCTTCACGTGGCAGAAGGTCTCCACGTTGTTCACGATCGTGGGCGACATGTAGAGACCGAGGACGGCCGGGAAGTAGGGAGGCTTGATGCGGGGATAGGGACGCTTTCCCTCGAGCGACTCGATGAGGCTGGTCTCCTCGCCGCAGATGTAGGCCCCGGCGCCCTGATGGACGTGGATGTCGACGTCGAATCCGGATCCGAAGATGTTCTTGCCGAGGTATCCCTTCTCGCGGGCTTCCTTGAGGGCCTGGGTCACGATGCCGGCGGCCTTGGGGAACTCGCAGCGGATGTAGATGTAGGCGAGGTTGACGTTCAGCGCGTAGGCCGCGATGAGCATCCCCTCGATGAGCTGATGGGGATCATTGTGAAGGATATAGCGGTCCTTGAAGGTGCCGGGCTCGGACTCATCGCCGTTGCAGGTGATGTAGTGCGGCTTGCCGTCGTCGCGGCGGATGAAGCCCCACTTCACCCCGCAGGGGAAGCCCGCGCCGCCACGGCCACGGAGGTTGGCATTCTTGACCTCCTCGATGATCTCCTCGGGCTTCATCTTGAGGGCTTTCTTGATCTGCTCGTAGCCGCCGTGCTTCACGTAGCAGTCGATGTCGGGCGTGTAGCCCTGGGTCCAGGCGTTCTTGAAAACGATGCGGCGCTCCTTCGGATGGGGAGGCAGGGAAAGGGATTTCATAGTCGTGTTTCCTTTAGCGTGGAATCAGTTGTACTGGCCAAGGATGGCGGCGGTGCCTTCCGGGGTGATGTCCTCGTGGAGGTCGTCGTTGACCAGCGCCACGGGGGCGGATCCGCAGCTCGCGAGACACTCGACAAACTCGACGCTGAACTTGCCGTCGGGGCTCACCGGCGGGGTGTGGCCGTGCGTCGGGGCCTTGGGATCGATTCCGGCGGCCTTGCAGAAGGCTTCACGCACTTCGTAGCCACCGGCCAGCGCGCAGGAGAGCGTGCGGCAGACGCGGACGCTGATGCGACCGGCCTTCTGCTGGCGGAACCAGGGATAGAAGGTGACGAGTTCGAGGATATTGATCGACTCGAGGTCGAGGCGCTTGGCGATCCACTCCACGCCGCTCTCGTCGACGAAGCCGAAATGGTTTTGCCAGAGGTGCAGGAGCGGAAGGGAGGCGCTCCTCTTGGAAACCGGGTAATGGGTCACCGCCTCGTCGATCTTGGCCAGAAGGTTCGCTGGGATCTGGTCGGCCTGACGGGGACCGGTGGAAGTTGCAGCATGCGTGTCCATGAAGCGTCCAAAGAAACCAAAAACCCCCCGACTCGGAAAGAAGGAAATGGACGGGCTACATGCAGATCCGGAGCCTCCCGGCAAAGAGCGACCGCCGTGACTTTTTCATTGAAGAGGAGTAAACCGTGTGTTTTTCTTTTCGCCCCGTTGTTCCAGCGTAGCTCAGCGGTAGAGCGGTCGGCTGTTAACCGATTGGTCGTAGGTTCAAATCCTACCGCTGGAGCCAATTTCTTAAAAAGAATGATGCGCTATGTCTGACGAAAACGCCAAGCGCTAGAAACAGAAGGTTCGAAGATACGCGAGATATTGCAAGATCACGAACCACTACCGGGATTTGGAAAGCTTTGCGCCTTGGGATCACCTCTGCCTTGCCCCCTGCCTTGAGGCAGAAGGATTGCAAGGCCCATTGCTCACTAAAGATGGAGTGACCAAAAGGCTGCTGCATTGATGAAGCCGCCTATTCACCGTCGGAAAGCGTGGAGGAACCAAACCTTTCCGCCTCCGATACGCTGGAGGCAATTCTGGGCAATTAATCGCATCTCAAAGCGGCAATTGAGGAAAGGGCCCGCAGAATGAATGGCGGCAACAAAAGCGTCGGTCTGTGTCCATCGAACGAATGATGAACCGGCGAGACAACTTGCAGAGCTAAAGTGTGAATTCCGATTCTTTCAAAGAAAGGGAATAACAGGCTCTAGGCCTGCTTGGGGTCGTGTCACCTGATTTTTTATGGTTCTCAGTCCAGCAGGCTTCGCAGGTAGTTTAACCCCTGCGTCTCAGCCTCCATGAAGGTCATTGTCCTGGGGGTTCCCTCCTCGCGGGCCTGCTCCAGATGCACCGGACCGGTCCACCCGGCTTTTTTCAGCCAGGCCGCCCACCGCCGATAGTCGATGTCCCCCTCACCAAAGGTTTCCGACCAGACTCCGTCGCGCGATTGGCGAACATGGAAGGAGTGGATGCGCGGCAGGGTGAATTCGAGGAGATCAAAAAGTCCTACCTGGCTGTTGCCGGTGCCGCGATAGGTCCAGTGGGTGTCGAAACAGACGCCGACGATTTTTGGGTCGGTGTTGAGAAGGACATTCCAGATCTCCCTTGCGCCGCAGCGGAACTCCGGGTCGTGCCAGTGATAGGCAAAACGCATTCCCTCCGCGGCGAGCGCCTCGCCGGCCTTCTGAAGCGCCCGGCACTGGGTGTGCAGTTCGTCATCGGTTTTGTTTTCGGCCCCCCCCCAACTGATGGGGTCGGGATTGCAGGTGATAATGGTCGCGCCAGCCTTCTTGGCGCGGCGTCCGGCGGCGACGATTTTCTCAACCCCTTCGCTCCAGTCGGCCGTGTGCAGTTTTGCTCCGGCGTAGACCGACGGAAGCTTCAGACCGGTGGCCTCCAGGAGCGGGCTCACTTCGTTCAGGGCTTGGTCCGTACTGAGGGATAACTCCCAGGCGTCGAACCCGGCTGCTGCGTGGGCGGTGAGCACCTCGGCGAGATGGGCGTCATAGCCCCCGGGTTGGTCATTATAGACCTGCCAGGAGGGATACATTTGGGAACCGATCAGGATGGATTTATTCATAAGAGGATTGGGGACGGGAGATGGGTTGACTTAATGGGTGATGGTAACAGCTTTGCCCGTTTGAGCGACCTGCCCGATGGCATTGATCACCCGGAAATTGAATAGGGCCTGTGAACCGGAAACATCGGAGACAGCATGGCCGGAAAGTTTCTTATCGAGCTGGTGCAAGGGGCGGTCGTGAATCCCGATTCCGGCCGGATCCGCGGGGGCCTCCGCTTCATCCATCACGCATTCACCGGGTGCGCGCTCGTGGAACCAGCGGATTTTATCAGCACCGGTGTCGATCCAGTCCCATTCCAAGGCGCCACGAGACCCCTCGATTTGAGTGATGTTGAGATCGCCACCATAGCAGGTGTTGGCGCGCTCAAACAGCACCGGGACGGTTCTTCCGTTGGAGCAATGCAGGCGGAGATGAGACGTGACCTGATGCTCGACGTCAAACACAAGATCGGAGGGTGCCGGGGTCCCGCGCCGCGGGTAGCCGAACCACCCGGCGTCCACAGTGACCTGCTCCGGCTGGAAAATCTCGTTCCAGAGCGCCACATCGTAGCAACCCCAGTCAAAAAGGGTGCCGCCGCCCGCCTTGCTGCGATCGAGAAACCAGCGCGATTCGGGCTGATAATCGATGCCGGGCACGCCGCCGGAGGAACGCACCTGCCAGCGAACGCGCCATCCGTCACCAATGTCGCCCGCAAGCAGCCTGCGCCGGATTTCGGCGGTGACGACCCGCGAGGAGAACCGGGAACTGCAGCAGGCAAGTTCCAGGCCGCGGGATTGGGCCTCGGCGAAAAGCGATTCCGCCTGTCCGACTTCAAGCGCCAGCGGTTTTTCGACCAGCACATGGCGCCCGGAACGGAGCGCCGCCAGCGCCTGCGGGTAGTGCAGGAAAGGGGGCGTGGCCACGATGACCACCTCGACGCCTTCGCGCGGCAGGGCCAGCAGCGCCTCGGGTGTTGCAAGGACTTCGGCTTCTGGAAAAGCCTCGAGAAAACGCGCGCGGGCCGGCTCGTTCGGATCGGCGGCGATGAGTTTCGGCACGTGGGAAAGCTTGCGGGCGGCGGTCGCGTGGTGATGGGCGATGGCCCCGGCGCCGATGAGGAGGATGCGATTGATCATGAGGCCATTTTATCGGACCATTCTGGCGATGCATCCTTGAAGACAGGGCGGAATTGAGGTATCTACAGGCTGTTTTGAGCATCGATTATTATGACGATCTGCATTTTATTGGCGCCCAAGAAACGCCCGATTGTCTCGCGCTCATCGACCGTGATTTCGGGTCGACCATTGCACTGAATCTTCTCTGGCGCGGGCGCATTCATTTTGCGGTGGACGGTGCGACCACGGCCGAGTTGACCGGCCCGACGGCATACTGGACCTGGGGAGGCCCACGTTTTCTATATGGCAACGTGCCGGGCCACGGATGGCATCAACTCTGGGTGCTGGCCGGCGGAGCGCGCGCGCAGCGAATGGTTGATGGAGGCTTGGTTCCGAGGGGAACTCAGCCCTGGGGAACACCTGAAGATCCGGAAGAATTTCTTTTTGGCTTCCGGCGTTTGATTACCCTGGTGGCCCGGGGACGTAAGGACGAACAGCCGGAGCGGGTGCAACTGCTTGAGCGGCTCTTTCGTGAAGCTGTCGGAAGGGTGGCACGCGCCGATGACTCGCCGCAGAGGCGCATTTCTTTGCTGGCGGAACGAATGGCGGCGGAGCCGACTCGCGAGTATGATTTCGCCCTCGCGGCGCGTGGCATGGGGCTGTCGTACCATCATTTCCGCCGCCTGTTTGCAGACCAGGCTGGCCGGGCACCGCAGGCTTACCTGCTCGACTGCCGCATGCGCTGGGCGGCCGGACGGCTTGCGGCGGGCGCGGAATCGGTAAAGAGCGTTGCGTTCGAGGTCGGATTCACAGATCCACGCGCCTTTGCCCGGCAGTTCCGAAACCGCACAGCCATGGCTCCACATACCCTGCTTGCAACCCGCGGCAAGCGGTCGTCACCGGGGATGGTCGTTTGATGTTTAGCGGTGGCCTGCTTTTATTAAGGTAGTCTGCGCGCGTTGGTGCGGCGCTTAACACCCCCATCAACCCCAGCCCGGTGACCAGACGGGAGCACGGGTGCGAAAAGCAAATTCCTGACATTTGGGGGCCGTTCCTTGACAGACTGATTAGGTTCGGATCACTTTTGTCGGGAAGATTCAGGATCAGCGGCGATTTGAATACGTACCTCCAATATGTTTCAGCATATCGAACGTTGGCAGAACAGGGTAAGAGACTCCCCGCGGTTCACCCAACATCTGTCCCGCCACCATCCCCGGACGCTCCGGTCGTCTTGATTTTTTCGCCCCATCCGGATGATGAGTGCATCACCGGAGGGCTAGCGCTCCGGTTGCGGCGAGAGGCCGGTGTCCGGGTAGTTAATATTCCAGTAACATTCGGCAGTCGCACAGAGCGTCGCGGCGCCCGGTTGGATGAATTGAAGAACGCATGCGCACATCTCGGATTTGAACTTGCAGATTCCGGACTTGACGGATTCCAGACCGTCGAAGCAATTGTACATTTTTTACAACAGTATCGCCCGGAAGTCGTTTTCTTTCCTCATTCCGAAGACTGGAACAGTACGCATGAGAGGGTTCACCGCCTGGTGATGGATGCGCTGTCGTTGGCTGGCGTGGACTGTCTGCTGGTTGAGACTGAATTCTGGCGGTCGATGAAACAGCCGAATCTGCTGGTGGAGATTTCGCCCGAAAATCTGACGCAACTAATCGAGGCTCTTTCTTTGCACATCGGTGAGGTGGCGCGTAATCCTTACCATCTTTCAATTCCCTCTTGGATGATAGACAATGTGCGGCGCGGCGCAGAAGTGGTTCTTGGGCAAGGCGGCACAGCTCCGGTCTTTACTTTTGCAACGCTCTACCGACTGACCTGCTGGCGGGACGGCGAACAGCATCATGTATTTGACGGAGGCCGGGCACTCGCGTCCGGAAATAATGCGACAGAACTGCTGAGCCTTTGACAAAAAGATGAAAAAGTTAAAACTGGCCGGAATCGGTTGCGGCGGAAGAACTCGAACCTATCTTTCATTAGCCGCCGAACGGATAGGGCAATATTTTGAAGTAGTTGCTGCTGCTGATCCACGGATCGAACGCGCCGAAAGGTTACGCCGGTATGCGAAAGACAAAGCGGCCTTCAGAGTGTTTAACAGTGATGCCGCGTTACTCGCCGAGGACAAGCTGGCGGACATCGTTGTGATCGGCACGCAGGATTCGTATCACGTCAAATGAACTCCCTACCAAGGTGAACCTGCCGGTGGGCGGGCCGGTGAAGGCGCTCTATTTTCTGGACTGATGCGCCCATGCCACGCCGGTGCCCTTTGCGGAATACATCATGCATTTCAAGAAGGGGTAATACCGCATCAGTTCCGTTGATTCCGATCGGACCCTCGTTGCCTTTTGCGCCCAAGCAGTCCGGCGGGCTGAAGCCCAATCTCCAGGACTGGTGGCCGGAGTATGAACCTCAGGCTTTTCCCCACGCCATGTACGCCACAATCTTCAATCCCGCCGACACGCTTGCCTACGAGCGGACCCTCTACACGCTGGAATGGATCAACCCCAGGCCAAAGGAGGAAATCAGCCGCATCGAAGTGCGCGTCAATCCCGATGCCGGCCCGGCCCTTGCGCTGATTGCCGTGACGGCTCTGGTGTAAGCCGGCCGCGTCAGGCCGGCTCTGAATCGGGATCCATGGGCTTGGTTCGGGGACGGATTCAGGAACGGCGCACGCGGAAGGTGCGAAAGCCTTTGGCCGCCAGCTCGACGGCATGGCGCTCCGCCAAAGGCGTTGCCCTCTCGCACGGAATTTCGTCCAGACCGCACGGAACAAGAACAACCGGTTCAGCAAAACGGATCGTCGTGCAAACCCAGCGCCCGGCCGGATTAAAAAACCGGATCACAAAGTCGCGTCCGTCGAGGGAAGGTTTGCAGGCCGAAACAAACAGCCGGGCCTCCGCCTCCACCAGAGCCGCGGGGTCCGGCTGCTCAACCCTTTCCACGTAATTCGCCGTGGGATCCATCTGCCCGTAGATCGGTTCCGCCCGCCAGAGAAGCGATTCCCCGAGCAACAGATCCTCGTCGGCGGCGGCAAACGGCCGGATGGCAAAACGGAAATCAAACCGCCTGCCAAGACACTGCGCCTCGGGGGTGGCGATGTGTGGGCCTGCGTGGGTACCGAGTCGGGTCGCCATTTGCGTCGGGTTTGTAAGGTAACCAACCGACCGGAGAACCGTAATGGCCAGGCGCGACCCGCCAGCCACCTCGAAGTTGAACGGGAACTGGCTAAAGCAGGCGAGGCCGGCTTCCTTATCCCGGAACGCCACGAATTCGTCCCCGGGATGTTCCGGAAAAATCCGGGGCGGCTCGCTTTGGGCGGGGGCGGATCCGGCCGGCCGGCGCACGGTTTGCATCTTTAATCCCGCGAGCGTCTCCTTCATCGGAAATGGAGCCGCGAGATTCCAGCGCAGGCGATGGTCGGAAGCGGTATTGGTAAAGACAAGACGAACCTCCAAATGCCGCGAACCCGGCGCAAGAATCCACTCGACGCGCACGGGCAGCGAGGTCATCCGCCTGGACCGGCGACGCTTGCGTGAATCGGTGGAAGCGGGAATCCTTAAGAACCCTTCGACCGCGATCCCCTGGAGCCCGCCTCCTGCGGCCAGCGGCGCGACCTTCGGCTTTTCGATCGGAAGCAGGTCCTCCGGTTCGCCCGGGATATCGGAAAAATCATACGAGTCCCCAATATCGGCCTGCCCGGAAAACTGCCCGAGCCCGGACCAGACCTTGCCGGTGGCCTTGTCGGTGAGGGTTCCACAGCCGGAGGGATCGACTTCCAGCTTCAGGTGTTCATTCTCGAGTGCACCGGGTTCCTGGCGCACCGCCCCGGACTTGGTGCGCTCGAGGTAAAACCTCCGGAACGTCATTGGCGGAAGATCGGCATGAACCTCCAACCGGCAGAACTGGCGAGGATGTTCGGAACTCTGCCTCCGCCCGATCTCGCGAAAAGCCAGTTCCCTCCCCTCCTCGTCCACAATCCGATAATGCCGCGCCGGCCGGGTGTCGCCCCATTTCCGCTGGCCTTCGAAATCGCAAACAAAATCCACCAGGCCCGACCGCCGGACCGCCTGGGTATTCATCAACAGGAAAGAAGGGCGCGAATCTCCCGGACGATTCCCGCCATATTCTCGGAACAACTGAATCACGCCGCACCTGCGGATCGCATCCGCGGCAAACAAGGCCTTCTCCATTTGCTGCTCGTTGGAGCGGTGAACGGCATCCACGCTGCACCCGCAAATGTCGTCGTGCGGATGCGTTTGCAGGAGTTGTTTCCACGCCGCGGAGAGGGTGCAGGCCGCGGAAACCCGACGCCCCAACCATGCGGCAAGCGCGGCAGACGGCTCGGCCTGCTGAACCAGAGCCCGCTCGGCGGCGGCATTACCGCTCTTGAGATAAATCCGGGTGGAAAGGGTTCCGCCCAGCACGCTGGCCGCTCCCCTCCCATGGAACTCGCCTTCGTAAACCGGCAGCTCGGCCCCCGGCTTTTTCTCCAGCCATTCGTTGAGAGCATCAATCCCCGCAAACCGGTAGGTGTAACGTCCGGCGGCTTCCGCGCGGCGGATCACTTCCGGCAGCAGGCTCTGCGGAATTTGATGATCCACCCCGGCCATCAGCCCAAGCGGCTCGCCCTGCGCGTCGTCCTGTTTGGCGGCCGCGGCTTCAAGGGATTGCGCCGACTTATCGAGATCCTCCGGCGGCATGCCGTGCTCTGGATGACGCCCAAGGGCGCAGGCGTTCGCATAACCGTCGCGCAAGCGGAACACACGAACCTCCGCTCCATCGGGGGATCGCCAGCGAAACATCCGGGTCGTGGCCGGAATCGGGAACGTCCCGTCCCCAACCACGTTCATCGTCACAAGATCCGGGACCTCCTCCGGATGTCCCCGCATGAAAGTAAAGGTTTGGATGCCGAACCCCGCGCAGATCGCCGGAAGGTTCGGCGTGATGCCAAAGGTGTCCGGCATGTGGACAATCCGCATCAGGCCCCCGAACTCTCGCGACCAGGCCATGCCGATGAGCAGGTTGCGGATCAACGACTCGGCTCCGGAACAATAAACGTCGGACAGACAATACATCGGCCCGGTGTGCAGCCGCCCCTCCGCCGCGAACCCTTGCAGGACGGCGCGGTTCTCCGGACAAACCTCGAGGTAATCCTCGATCATCAATGTTTGTCCGTCGCAGTTGAAATGATAATCGGGATGCTCGCGGAGCATAGCGATCATCACCTCGAAACATTCGCAGAGTTTTGCCCGGAAACGTTCAAACGGCCAATACCAGGCGCGGTCCCAGTGCGTGTGCGGAAAAACAAGCGCTATTTTTCGGGATTCAGAATTCATACCGGCTTCTTATTCAGCAGCCGCCCCGAATTTTCCAGAGACAGTGATTAACCGGGCTCCCTTTTTTTGCGCCCTGATAAGGTTTGCTTTCGGAATTTGGATCCCCTTTCTTTTGTAAAGCGTTTCACTTTTTAGGCACTGGAGGCGGCTGAATTGCATGGCAGAATAATTTGGGGTCTTATGTAGTTGAGAGGGGGTACTGACGGAGATGTTTGAGCAGGATGGGGTAGATTTTATGGTGTCTATGGTTCCAACGCCACTCGCATTCTTTGAGGTGGAGGAGGAACTTTTCCTTACGGATGGATCGTTTGCTCATCAATCACTGGAAAAACGAATACAATGGTTTACGCCCCCATAGCTCCGTATGACCTGACCCAAAACCAAAAACATAACCAGTACCTCAACTCAGCCGCGGCCTAAAAAACGGGGGTAAGCTCACAAGCTCTTGCCTCAATTCCCCATAGATCACTTTCCTCCGGCACTTCGGTATAAACACCACATGATACTTGCACTCCCAGGTTGTATGCCTGAGTGATTCGTATACTTTCATCTCCGTCTCCTTTCGTAAACTTTGAGCGGTTCACGTCTCGGAGACTGGGAGCGACTCTCGGAGCTGTCAAACTTCGGGAGTCCTCCAGCAAAGCCGGAGGATTACCTTATGGATTTAAATAATAAGAAACAGCCAAAATGGCTGACGACACCCATGCTCGGACTGGCATTAATGTCAGTCTGCACCAACGCGGAGGAAACAATGAATGCACAGGCGAGCAATCCAAAGACTACAAACACAATGGAAGCAAGCGGTTACCACATTTTATCATCGGAGACCAACGACATTGACCGGTTCGTGGAGACGATCGACAACAGCGGAAAGATCAGCGTCCGTGACATCAAGCAGGGTTGGGGGCAAGTGGTTCAAGGCAAGGGACTTCTGGGCGGATCGATCAAGATCAAGGATCGGCTTTTCGGTTGGGGGCTTGCCGGGCACGCCGACAGTGAAATCCGGCTGAGTTCGACTGTTCCCTTGAAACGGATTTCCGGCTTTGTCGGCATCGAATCCAACCCGGACACGCTGCAACACAAGGCCAAAACGAAAGCTGTCTTTTCGATTGTCACCACATCGGGAACGCTTTGGACCAGCGAACCGCTCGATCTCATCTCGTCCGCGCAGAAATTTGATCTTGCGCTGGACGGTCAGAAGGAGTTGACGCTGCGTGCCGTTGCGGACACTCCCGAGAAGCAGGGGCACATCAACTGGGGGGAACTCTGCGCCGAGACGATGGATGGGGAGCAGGTGCGGATCGGGGTCGCAAGCGAACTTTTCATGTCCGGTTTTCTCCCCATGGACTTCAAGGTGGGCGATGAATCCATGCAGGATTTCATTTTGCACTGCAGACTGGAGCGGCGCAAAAACAGCGGGGAAGAACTCTTCATTTTCCGCGATCCCCAAACGGGACTGGCGTTGGAATTCACCTTCAAAAAGGAGCAGGATTTTCCCGTCTGCGAATGGCACATTCGTTTCAAGAATGAAGGCCAGGCGCCGACGCCGCTCCTTCACGATGTCAAATCCCTTTCCCTCACCCGTGGAAACTGGGGCGATCCGATCCTCCTTCGGGGACGGGGTTCCTATAATCTGGAATCCTATCCGTTTGTCGGCGAACTTTTCCGTTATAGCTTTCTTCCGGTCCGGGATGATGTGGTCAGGAGCAGTGACATCGTATTCGGCTCCAGTGGCGGCCGTAGTTCCGATCCCTGGCTGCCATTTTTCAACTACAAATTGCCGGGTGACGGCGGATTTGTCTTTGCGGTGGGCTGGTCAGGTCAATGGCGGGCTAGGGTGACGCAGACCGGCATCGAGGCCGGACTGGAGCGGTTGAACGCTAGGCTTCTGCCGGGCGAAAGTATCACGCTTCCCTCCATCACCATGCTCCGGTATGCCGGCGGCGACCTGATGCGGGGCAACAATATCCTGCGCCGTTTTTTGCGGGAACGGATCGCCCCGCAATACGACGGCAAGCCGATCGTGATGCCGGCTTCGGTCGGATATTGGGGCGGCATGGCCGAGCCGATGCATCTCGAACGCGTCGCGAACATTGTTAAAAAGAAAATGCCCTTGGACGTCTATTGGATTGATGCCGGATGGTTCGGGGTCGAGAAGCCGGGCGAACCGGAGGATGTTATGCACGACTGGGCCCCCAATGCGGGGAACTGGAATTTTCATCCCAAACGCTGGCCCAACGGATTGGGCAAAGTTTCCGAGGCGGTCCACCAGACGCGGATGAAGCTGTTGCTCTGGATGGAACCCGAGCGCGCCATCTTCGGCACCCGACTGCCCGAGGAACATCCGGACTGGTATCTCGGTGAGAAGAAGCCGGGCGCGACGTTGCTCCTCAATCTCGGCAATCCCGAGGCGCGCGACTGGGCGATCCAGTTTGTCTCCGGGATGATCGAAAAAGAGCGGCTCGACGTGTATCGTCAGGATTTCAACCTGGAACCGCTCGCCTACTGGCGCGCCAATGACGCCCCCGACCGGCAGGGGATCACCGAGATCAAGCACATCGAGGGGCTTTATCAGTTTTGGGGCGAACTGCGGAGACGCTTCCCGAAGCTGATCATAGATAACTGCGCCAGTGGCGGACGCCGGCTCGACATCGAACTGTTGCGCCTGAGCGTTCCGCTCTGGTCAAGTGACATGCAATGCGGCGAATTCAATCCGGACTATAACCAGACGCATGTCTCCGGTCTCTCTTATTGGATTCCGTTCTTCGCCTTTGGAACCATGAATGAAAAAGGGGGCGACACCTATAATTTCCGAAGCACCATGGCCGCCGGAATCACCGTCCATTACCACATGGACACGGGTCCAGTAGCTGCCGTCGATTATCCCGATGCATGGTTACGAGACAGACTGGAGGAATTTCATACGGTCAAAGACTGCATGTCCGGTGATTTCTACCAGCTCTCCGGGGAAGTCTCTCTTTCTCCCAAGGTCTGGAGCAGTTCGGAATATTACCGTCCGGATCTCGGTCGGGGCGCCGTGTTTGTCTTCCGCCGGCCGGAGGCGGATTACCTCTCCGCCTCGATCAGGCTGAAGGGACTCGAACCAGAGGCGAGTTATACGGTTCGCGATTTCGACTCCAAGCGCCGTTGGAGCGAAACCGGGGAAACGCTCATGCAGCGGGGAATCCGCGTGGAGATGCCTAACCCCCGAAGCAGCAAACTCTTTTTCCTCTACAAATCCCAATAAAATGATCGGGTTCCGTTACAGTCCCGAGAGCCTTGCGGATAAAGGATTGCGAATCTTTTTATCGGATGGACCGTCTGCATATCAATCACTGGCAAAACGAATACAATGGTTTACGCCCCCATAGCTCCGTAGGCCGTATCCCTCCAAATGCCTCTACCCAAAACCAAAAACATAACCAATACCTCAACTCAGCCGGGGTCTAAAATCAGGAGTAAGCTTCGGGGCAAGGGGAGCCAAAAAACCGTTTCCTCATCACCCTCTGCGGGGTGAAGGCGACCCCTTTAAGGAGTGGAGACTATCTCTCTGACGACGGAAGCAATGCTTTGAGGCAAGAGGTTCCGATGCCAGTCGGCCGTTCCCAACATCCTCTCCTCGGGGCGCATCCAATGCTGACGGGCACTCTTGATCCAGGGACCGAATGTTCCGAATTGCTGGCCCGAATAAAGCACGACGGCAGGACGATCCAGCGCTGTCGCGGCATGCGCCGCAGCGGTGTCCACGGTAAGGACAATCGATGCTCCGGCAATCAGGTCGATGAACTTCTGCAAATCTGGAGGGTGCATGATGGTGATCCTTGGTCCCGTGTCCGGGGATGATCCCGTGATCATTTTTGAAAATTCCTCCAAACGCCCGCGTTGCTCGACCGAACCGGTCAGCACTAGGTTCGGAATCTTCTCCGAGGATGCCAGCAAAGCAAAGAGTTCGCTCCATCGGATGGTGGGATAATCCTTACCACCACCGTTAGCAAAGGGGGCGCAAAGCCAGTAAGGAGACTCGACGGAGGGTTTCCCCACCACTCTCAGTTCGGGCCAGATTTCACCGATGCCGACTTCACGACCGAGGGCGCGTGAAAGGATCCTCCGGTTCGCCTCCAGTTCCTTGGGAACACCGTCTTCATAGGAAGGGTAAGCCAGCACCTCCTGCCGGAAGATGGTCGTGAAAGCGCGTTCCGTCCATCTGCGGACGGGGCGGCCGTTGCCGAGAAGCTGATTCTCGCAAACCAGACGACGGGGACTTCGGACGCTGCAGAAGAGGATATTCATGAGGTAGTCCCTCATGTGCCTCAGGGAAATGGAAACATCGTGAGGATTTCCAAGGAGTCCGAACCATGAAGGGAAGCATCGGATGCAATTTGCCACAAAAACATTCAGGAAGACCCTTTTCTTCCTGATCGGGAGGGGCACGAACGAGGCCTTCGGAAACTGTCCCCTCACCACGGCTTCCATGATGGGAAGAGCTGCGATCGTCAGGTTTGCTTCGCCGAATTCGGCGGCGAGGAGACGGATTGCTCCGGAAGAGAGAAAGAAATCCCCGATACCATCCGGTTTGAAGATAAAACAGCGGGGCACGGAAGATCAGATCTCGGAAGCGTGATCCCCGGCCGAGGCTGAACGGCAACGCTGCAGCCACACCTTGGCCACTCCCTTCATCCTCGTAAGGAGATAGTAGACTGTCTGGCTGCGGGCACGCACCAGTTCGGCACCGACAATCTTGGGAACGAAATCGGCGGGTATCTCGAGAACCTCTTCAAGGGTGATGCCGTCCAGACCCTTGCAGAGAATCGAACTCATCGCCTTGGTCAATGTCTGCACCTGGGGGCCGAGGGTCACCCGGAAATGGGCTCCACCCTGCTCATCGAGACGCAGGAATACCGCGACGGTATCGGTGCATTCCTCATCCTTGCGGATATCCTCAAGATCGAAAGTCTCCCCATCCTTGGGCTCTTGAGATCGGGCCTGATCCGCATAGGCGATCAGGGTCTCCCTCTTCTCCGCATCCGAAAGCTCCGAGAAGAGCGCGATGATGTCGGATAGTTTTGGAGGGTAGGACATCGTCTCGGACACCTCGGAAATCAAAGCACCTTCTCGATCGGGGCACCCACCCGGTTCCCCCATTCCGTCCAGGAACCGTCGTAGTTACGGACATTCCCAAATCCGAGAAGGTAGTTCAGCACGAACCAGGTGTGGCTGGAGCGCTCACCGATGCGGCAGTAGGCGACCACATTGTCATCCGGCTTGAGGCCGAGATCCTCCTGATAGATTTTGCGTAATTCAGCGGCGCTCTTGAACGTGGCGTCGGCATTCACGGCCTCCTTCCAGGGGATGCTGCGTGCTCCGGGAACATGACCGCCGCGAAGAACTCCCTCCTGGGGATACTCGGGCATGTGGGTGACCAGGCCCTTGTACTCACCCGGTGATCGGACATCAATGAGAGGAAATCCGGAAATGCTCTGCTGCAGGGCATCCTCGTAAAAGGCCCGGATCTCCTTGTCGCGGCGGGCGCTGGGAACGGGATAAGAGGCCGACGCGTAATGGGGGACTTCCCGTGTCAAAGGGCGCCCCTCCGCGATCCACTTGTCACGGCCGCCGTCCATGATCTTCACCTTCTCGTGACCGAAGAGCCGGAAGACCCAGAGGGCGTAGCAGGACCACCAGTTGGATTTGTCACCGTAGAAAATGCAGGTCGTCTCCGGGGTGATCCCGTTCTTCTCGCAGAGGGCGGCAAAGGCTTCCGGTTGGATGTAATCACGGATGGTGTGATCCTGGAGATCGCGCTGCCAATCAATGTGAACGGCGCCGGGGAGATGCCCCATGTCATAGAGAAGGACATCCTCGTTGCTCTCGATGATCCGGATTCCATCGTCCTTCAGGTGATCGGCCATCCATGCCGTGGTGACCAGGGATTCAGGGTGGGCGTAGTTGCTATCGATACTCATGGCTTAGTTTTTAACGGGTGCTTCCGAAAGGGTCAAACCTGGAGGGGACAAGACGGCACGTCCAAAAAAAACGGGCGCCGGATTTCTCCGGCGCCCGCATCCTCGGGGAGGAAATTGACAGCCTGTTTACTTCTTCTTCTTGAGAAGGGGAAGACCGGTACGCTCGTTCTCGGAGATCTCGTAACCTGCGGGCAGGGCGTCAAGCGCTCCCTCCTTGGCCTCACCACCGAAGTAGTAAAGGGTAACTTCCTGACCGCCACGGAGCTTTTGGAGCCGATGATGGAGGAAATAGGTCTTTCCGCTCTTCTTGCTGACGACGCTGAATGCCATGGTATGGGTTCCTTTCGTTGGTTGGGGGTTGGTGGGTTAGATGAGTCCTGCTTTCAAGAGGGTGGCGTGGGCACCGTTCTTCGAAATGGTCTTGAGGGCGCGGGCCGTGACCTTCACGCTCACGAACTTCTTGAGTTCGGGCACCCAGATGCGCTTGGTCTTGAGATTCGGAGTGAAATAACGAGGGGTCATGGCGGTGACATGCATGCCGATTCCTCCTTTTTTCTTGGCAAGACCACGACGATGGATTTTGGAACCGCGCACGGGGCGGGAACCGGTGATGGAGCACTTTCTGGACATGGTTAAAAATGTTGAATGATTGATATGGTCAGTTGAAGGGCCTCAGGTCAAGAGTTTTTCACTCTCTTCTTCAGAGAGAAGCGAGGACTTCCTCCTGTCGGGCACAGAGTTCCCGGATTCCCTTCCGACCGTATTCCAGCATCTCGGTAAGGTGGGAATCACCAAAAACACTCTCTTCCCCGGAGGCCTGAAGTTCGATGAATTCGAGTCCGGAGGTCATCACCAGGTTCAGATCGACCTCGGCGTCCTTGTCCTCAAGGTAGTCGAGATCCAGAAGCGCCCTCCCCCCGACGACGCCGATGCTCACAGCGGAAACACGTCGCATCACCGGATCGGAGGCGATTTTCCCTTCAGCGATCAACTTCCTGCAGGCCATGGCCACCGCCACGCTGGCCCCGGTGATCGAGGCGGTCCTGGTGCCGCCGTCAGCCTGAAGCACGTCACAGTCGATCCAGAGGGTGCGGGCACCGAGTTTCTCCAAGTCAACAGCCGCCCGAAGGGAGCGACCGATCAGGCGCTGAATCTCCGTGGAGCGGCCGTCGATCTTGCCACGCGTACTGTCGCGTCCCTTTCTGGGGGAAGTCGAGTAGGGGAGCATCGAATACTCGGCCGTCAGCCATCCTCCGGTCACCCCCTGCTCCTTCATCCAACGTGGTACCCCCTCCTCGATCGAGGCGGCGCAGAGCACCTGGGTCTTGCCAAAGGAAACCAGCACGGAACCGGTGGCCTGAGGGGCGATGCCCGGCTGAAAAGAAATGTCGCGAAGGGCATCGGAAGCCCTGTCGGAGGAACGTCGTCGTGTGGTCATGGAGCTGAAGCGTTCCCTGCCCGTCAGGAAAGGGCAAGAAGTGTTCTCAGGAAACGATCCTAAAGGCCCTGAGCGGGATTATCGCGGATGGCCTGACGGGCTCTCAGAGAGGGAAGGATCGTCCCCTCCACCACATCGCCCATGCGGGAATCACCGGAAGCCCTGTAGACCGAGGCCGACTGGCACGCAACGGCAACGGCTTGGTCAAAGTCACCCGACTCTGCCAAAGCGGCGCTCAGGGTGAGCAGGAAAAGAGGCACCCGGCCATTCGTTGCGTTAACGATCAGGCAAGAAAGATTGACCGCATCACGGCCGTTGCGGATGCGATTGTCGGGATGAGTGGCCAGCAACCAGGCTAGGGAGCGCTTGGCCTGAAGGTCGCCGGGATCAATCTGCATCGCAAGACGGTAAATCTCAGCGGCTCGCATCGGTTCGCCGTTCATAAGCAACACGGCGGCCAGATTTCGGGCCGCATCAGCGGTGGGCCGGACCTGAAGCGACTGCTGAAACCCCAGGATCGCCTCCTCACGGCGGCCCATCTTGAGGAGAGTGATGGCCATGTCGTTATGGGCCTCGGCATTGGACGGACGCAGGCGGATCGCCTCATTGAATTCCCGGAGAGCCTCTGGAAGCTTTCCCTGGGCATCGAGCGTGCAGGCGTAATTGTGGCGCGATTTCCAACTCGTCGGATTTCTTGCGAGGATCGAGGGGAAGAAGACTTCACCCGAGGCCCAACAAGGCAACTGGATCACGCTCACGACAGCCCATGCGATTACCAAGGCAGCTGTCACCGGTCCGCGGATCGTGACGTTTCCGCGCAGTAAAAAGAGGGCGAGCGCAAGCGCGGGCCCGATCATTCCGAGATAGAGGTAACGGTCGCTGACGGTTGAAACGACCTGGAAGTTGAACGGGATCAGGCCGAGCGTCGGCAGCACTCCGATAGCCAGGAGGAGGCATGGGATGAGATACACCCTCAGTTTTTTGAAACCCCAGAGCAGGGCCACGAGAGCCGTGGGAATCAGCCAACTCCAGTAGAGCGTGCCGGCGGCGAAGAGGAAATTAGGAGCACGACCGTAATCGGCGCAAAGGCCCCAGGGAGGGAGTGGCCAGAAAAACTTCCCGAGATAGAAACCCAGCGCATCACTGGCCACGAGGGGACGTGCCCAGAGAGGTACAAGCGAGCGGGCAAGCTCGGCGGCCGGCTGCGCATGGGAAGTCATCACCACCTCGGCGGCGGCGAGCAGAAACCAAGGGATCAGCCAGAGCAAGACCCCGAACCTCCGCGATTCTGCCTTCAGCAGCCAGAGGCCGCCAATGAGGGCCAGTGCCGGAGTCACCACGGTGCCCGGCTTTGATCCGAAAGCCAGAAACAAGAGTAGTGAGGCACCGGCATAACGCAGCCAGTTCAGACGCGTCCGGGGGCCGTCGAGCCAAGAGAGGAAGAGCTCGATCGCGGCCAGCGAAAGTGCCCCTCCGAGCAAATCACGCAGACCCGAGACCCAAGCGACCGTCTCGACCTGTACGGGATGCAGACCGAAAGTCAGCGCCCCGACAGCGGCGGCAGTGAGAATCCTTTCCGGGGAGGCCACCTGTGACCGGGAGTGCGCCGATAGCAATCTCCGCAGGATCAGGAAGAGCATGGCCACGGAGAGCAGATGCACCAGCAGGTTGGCCCCGTGGAAGATGGCCGCATTGATAGGACCGAAGCTCACGCTCGTTCCGGCCACAATGCGTGAGAGAGCCACCAGGGCGGCCCAGACCGTGTAGGTCACCGGAATGTAGAGCTGCTGAAAGGGTCCCTTCCAGAAAAGAGCGACGCTCCCCCAGGAGAGCGGGGCATAGAGGGGGTTGCGATGGATGTTCGTGTCGTCATCCCAGAACGGCAGGAACTGGAACGTGCAGGCCTCGGCATAGACCGCGGCGACGACCAGAAGAACTGCAGCGAGCATCGCTCCGGGCACCCAGGGGAGCAGGGAGAGGGATTGTTGTCCGGGGGACTTTGTCATCGGAGGCCTGAAATCCATACATCCGGAGGAGTACGGTTGGCCAGAATCCTCTCGGCCAGAGTCTTTTCATCAACGGTCCCCCTCCCCTCATCGGGAATGGCAAGGAAGTCGGCAAGCGCTCCCGGCGAGAGTTCGCCAAGGATCCCTTTGCGACCGATGGCCGCCGCCGGAGCCACGGTCGCCATGATCAGGATCTCCCTCGGATCAAGATCCGGAAACGCCGACTGCATGGCTCTCATCTCGGAGAACATGTTGAGATCCTCATTGCTTGCAAGACTGTCGGTACCGATCAGGAGCGGAATGCCACTCTCCCTGTAAAACCCGAGATCAAAGGGGGCCCTGCCAAAGAAGGCATGTGTCCTCGGGCAATGGATCACGGGATACTTACCCGCGGTGGCCCGCAGCAGTTTCTTGTCCCCATCGGTCAGCATGTTCATGTGAACGAGAAGCGAATCCTCGGGAATCAGCCCCTCGCCCAGCACCGCCTCCACCGGGGTTCTTCCACCGCAGTCATCCATGGGACGACCGATCGATCGGAGAAAGTCATGAAGAGGACCCTTTCCTGCGGCAAACATCGCCATCTCCTCCTCGGACTCAGCCAGATGGGTGCAGAGAGGGAGGCGGTATTTTCCAGCGAAGGAGGCCGAGAGTGTGTAGAGATCGCGGGAGGCCGTGTAGGGGGCATGAGGGGAAATCCCAAAGCCCCCACGATTCTCTGCCCTTTCAAAAAAATGAATCGCCCCGGCCAGAGCCTCCTCGGATTCGAGACGGCTCCGAACATCCATTACCTCGAGAAACCACCAGACGCGGATCGGTGACTCAGGAAGAAACGGCACAAGTTCCGGAAACGACTCGATGTTCAGGATCGTGGTGCACCCCCAACGGTGCAACTCCGAGAGTCCCGAATCGATCGCATCGAGATAATCGCGCTGATCAAGGGAGCGGCGCATGGAGTTGAGACGCTGGATCCACGCCGAGAAGGAGCCGCCGCCGAAGAGAGCGCCACGCATCATCGTGTAGTCGAGGTGACAATGCGCATTGATGAGCCCGGGCATCACGATTGACTCGCCCAGATCCTCACGGGTCGCTGCAGGATGCTCCCTGAGGAGATCCTCCCACCGACCCACGGTGAGAATCTCACCGTCACGGATTGCCAGACCACCATCCGTGATCACGGGACTGCTGAGCGGAACAATGGTGCGCGCTCTGAAAATTCTGGTGGCCTCGGGATCGGGCATCGAGATCAACCCTAACGAACCCTAATCCTTCTTCGGAAGATTTCCTTTCGCAAGGGGGCGCGCGGCCGCAACCACGAGATTGCAGAGCTCCCGGCAAAGCAGCGGAATCCGATCCGCGGGGAGTCCCTCCAGGGAGGTCTTCTCGGCAGGTAACGATGTGATCGGTTCACCGGGGGCCAGATTCCAAAGGATCGTCCTGAGACAACCCTTCTCGGAGCTGCAGCAGCGGGCGACGAGCTCCGAGGCTTGTTCATTACGGAGCAACTGGGTGATCCGATACATCCCTGTCTGGCGATCGAGGGTCTCCCTGAGGGAGGTGGGAGCGATCGATCCACTCAGGACAGAAAGCCAGAGTCCCAAAGCGGCGGGATAGAAAAACTCGAGAGCCAGTTCCATTCCCTCCAAGGAGCCCGCCTCAAGAAGCCACCCTCTCCTGAGATTGGGAGCTGTCTTGAGGGAACGAAATGCATTTTCGGAATCGTAGCGTGCCAGTTCCCTGGCATCGGCGGGTGATCCGTAGCGGATGAGATCATCACGGCCGGCATCATCGGCATGACGAAGTGTGAAATCGAGCCCCAGCAGGATCTGGCCAATGCGATTTCTGCCCTGTTCGAGACAGGAGGAGAGCAGAAGACGCGGAGTGGCGGGGGCTTCCATCCTTGGGAAGCAGCGGGATCAGCGGCGGGTGCGACGCTTCACATGAAGCTGCGCTAGCGACTTGAGCAGCGAGGCTTGGACAAAGGCCAGTTCCTCGCCCGCAAGAGCCTTTTCGCTCAACTCCTTCTGGGCGCGTGCCACGGCCTCCTCGGCCGCCTTCTCGTCGATTTCGGCCTCGGCTACGGCCATGTCGGTCATGACCGACACGCGGTCGGGAAGCACTTCGAGGAATCCCTCACCCACGGCAAGGTAGATCTCGCCGTCTGCTGTCGTGACACGCAGTTCACCCGGGTGGATCTGAGTCATCAGTGGCATGTGATCCGGAAGGATGCCGAGATCCCCCTCGACCCCGGGAGCGATCACCATCAGCGCCTCACCCGAGAAGGTGCGCGCCTCCGGGGTGACGATCTCGAGGTTAAGGGTCGCCATATCAGGAGTTCTTGGAAGCCGCGACGACCTGGTCGATGCCGCCTTTCATGTAGAAATCACCTTCGGGAACATCATCCATCTTGCCGTCCAGGATCTCCTTGAAGCCGCGAATGGTCTCGGCGATCGCAACATACTGTCCTTTGGATCCGGTGAAGATTTCCGCCACGTGGAAGGGTTGGCTGAGGAAACGCTGGATCTTTCGGGCGCGGTATACGGTGAGCTTGTCCTCGGGGGAAAGCTCGTCCATGCCGAGGATCGCGATGATGTCCTGCAGGTCCTTGTAGCGCTGGAGCACTTTCTGGACACCGCGGGCGACCGCATAGTGTTCCTCGCCGACGATCTCTGGAGCGAGCGCCTTGGATGTCGAGGCAAGGGGATCGACTGCGGGATAAATACCAAGTTCCGCGATGGAGCGCTCGAGAACGATCGTCGAGTCGAGGTGGGCGAAGGTGTTTGCGGGGGCCGGATCGGTAAGATCGTCCGCGGGAACGTAGACCGCCTGGAAGGATGTGATCGATCCGTCCTTGGTGGAGGTGATGCGTTCCTGAAGATTGCCCATTTCCGCCGCAAGGGTCGGCTGGTAACCGACGGCGCTGGGGGTGCGGCCAAGAAGGGCCGAAACCTCGGAGCCGGCCTGGGAGAAACGGAAGATATTGTCCACGAAGAGGAGCACGTCCTGATGCTTCTCGTCGCGGAAGTACTCCGCCATGGCAAGCGCGGTGAGAGCGACGCGGAGACGGGCTCCGGGAGGTTCGTTCATCTGGCCGTAGACCAGACCTACCTTGGATCCCTCCTCGAGGAAGATGAAGTTGCCATCGGCATCCTTCACGGGATGACCCTTCTCGTCCTTCTTCACGGCGATGACGCCGGACTCGATCATTTCTCCATAGAGATCGTTTCCCTCACGGGTACGCTCGCCGACACCCGCGAAGAGCGAGTAGCCGCCGTGTCCCTTGGCGATGTTGTTGATGAGTTCCATGATGACGACGGTCTTGCCGACGCCGGCACCGCCGAAGGCGCCCACCTTGCCGCCCTTGGTGAAGGGGCAGATGAGATCGATGACCTTGATCCCGGTCTCCAGCACCTGGGCCTTGGTGTCCTGATCGACAAGCGGGGGAGCGTGACGATGGATCGGGAGTGTCTTGTCAGCCTTGACGGGACCGCGCTCGTCGCAGGGCTCGCCGAGCACGTTGAAGATACGGCCGAGAACCCCCTCGCCCACGGGCACGGAGATCGGATTGCCAAGGGAACGGACGGGCATGCCGCGCTTCAACCCCTCGGTTGAGGACATGGCGATCGCGCGGACCCAGTTCTCGCCGAGGTGCTGCTGGACCTCAAGGGTCACCTTGGCAGGCTTGCCGTCGATGGTGTAGTCGATCTCGAGGGCGTCGTAGATCTTGGGCAGCTTGCCCTCCTTGGTGTTGAACTCGGCATCGATGACCGGGCCGATGATTTGAACGATGGTGCCTGTGTTGCTCATGAGAGTGTGGTGGTTGGGTTAGGGAAAAGGTTAGGCCAGGGCCATCTGGGCGGTGGTGATTTCGAGGAGTTCGGTGGTGATGCTGGCCTGGCGGGCCTTGTTGTATTCGAGCGTGAGGTCCTTCACGAGGCTCTTTGCGTTGTCCGTAGCGCTCTTCATGGCAACCATGCGGGCACTCTGCTCGGAGGCCCGGGCATCGAGGATCATCTGAAAGACGGTGAAGTGAAAGTAGTAGGGCAGCACCGCATTAAGAACCTCGTCGGCATCAGGCTCGAACAGGAACTGGGCACCGGCAGCCTTGTCGTCATGATCATGACCGGCGGCCGTTTCCTTCGAAATCGGCAGAAGCGGCACGAGAACAGGCTTCTGGGTGAGAGTGTTGACGAACTTCGGATATAGCACCGAGACCTCATCGACCTCTCCGGAGAGGAACTTCTCGAGGCAAAACTTGGAGATCGCCTTGGTCTGCAGGAAGGTCGGGCTGTCGGGAAGGGCGAAATCGGCGATCATGCTCCGCCCCGTGCGCGCGAGGAACGATGCTCCCTTTTTACCGGAAGCGACGAACTCGGTGGCCGAGATGTTCAGCGTGGCCGCCTCACGGAGCACGTTAGTGTTGAGCGCACCGCAGAGCCCCTTGTCGGAGGTGACGAGAAGAACAAGGCTCTTTTTCACCGGACGGGCCTCAAGAAGCGGATGAGCCGTCTCGGAAACAAGGTCACGGAGCGAAACTAGCACTCTGTTCAGAACCTCGGAATAGGGATGACCCGCCAGGGCCGCCTGCTGCGCCTTGCGCATCTTGGAAGCGGCGACCATCTGCATCGCCTTGGTGATCTGGGCGGTGTTCTTGACCGACTTGATGCGTCGGCGGATGTCGCGGGTATTGGCCATGGGTGAGTCGGTTTCCCGTTCTTCTCCTGGGTTCCTGGTGACTTAGCGGAAGATGACCTTGAACTCGTCGAGGGCGGCGGTGAGTTCCTTCTCAATCTCGGGGTCGATGGCACCCTTTGTGCGGATGCTCGTTAGCACGGCTTCCTTGCGGGTGTTCATGAACTGGGCGAGCTGGTTCTGGAAATCCTTCACGCGATCGACGGCGATCGCGTCGAAATACCCCTTCTGCATCGCCCAGAGGATGGCAACCTGAAGTTCAACGGCCTGGGGATTGTACTGTTGCTGCTTGAAGAGCTCGACGATGCGCTGACCGCGGTCCAACTGGGCCTTGGTGCGGGCATCAAGATCGCTGCCAAACTGGGCGAATGCGGCGAGTTCGCGGAACTGGGCAAGATCGCCCTTGAGCTTGCCGGCCACCTGCTTGGTCGCCTTGATCTGCGCGGCGGAACCGACACGGGATACCGAGAGACCCACCGAGATGGCGGGACGGATGCCCTGATAGAACAGATCGGTCTCGAGATAGATTTGTCCGTCCGTGATCGAGATCACGTTGGTGGGGATGTAGGCGGAGACGTCGCCCGCCTGGGTCTCGATGATCGGCAGCGCCGTCAGGGAACCGTTGCCGGCCTTGGAGCTCAGACGCGCGGAACGCTCAAGAAGTCGGCTGTGGAGATAGAAGACGTCGCCGGGATACGCCTCTCGCCCTGAAGGACGCTTGAGGAGGAGGGAAACCTGACGGTACGCGACGGCATGCTTGGAGAGATCGTCGAACACGATCAGCGCGTCCATACCGTTGTCCATGAACCACTCGCCCATCGCCGCACCGGAGAAGGGGGCGAGGTACTGGTTGGTGGCGCTGTCGGAAGCGGGCGCCGAAACGATGATGGTGTCGCGAAGGGCGTCGTTGGCGGAAAGGATGTCGACGACGCGGGCGATGTTGGCGTTCTTCTGGCCGACGGCGACGTAGATGCTGTAGACGGGGCGGAACTTGGGATCTCCGGAAGCCTCGCCGACACGGTTGATCTTCGCCTGGTTGATGATCGTGTCGATGGCGATCGTGGTCTTGCCGGTCGCGCGGTCACCGATGATGAGCTCTCGCTGGCCCCGGCCGATGGGGATCATGGCGTCGACGGACATGATGCCGGTCGAGAGAGGCTGGCTGACGCTCTGGCGCTTGATGATGCCGGGCGCGATCTTCTCGACGGGATAGAACTTCTTGGACTGGATCGGCCCCTTGCCGTCAATCGGCTGACCAAGGGCGTCGACCACACGGCCGAGAAGCTCCTTGCCGACGGGCACCTCGAGGAGGCGGCCCGTAGCCTTCACCTCGTCACCCTCGGAGATGGAGGTGTAATCGCCGAGAACGATCGCTCCGACCTCGGTCTCCTCGAGGTTCAGCGCAAGGCCGTAGACACCTCCCGGGAACTCAAGCATCTCGTTGAGCATCACGCCGCCGAGCCCCTCGATGCGGGCCACGCCGTCGCCGATCTCGCGGACGATTCCAACATTCGATTTGGTGACGGTCGAGTTGGCGAGTCCGTCGATCTTCGCTTCAAGTTCTTGCAGGAGGTTACTCATGGTGTGTGGGTTTTAAGAGGAAGGTGGAGTGGTTGATGGTGAATGTGGTGCGGAATCAGGAAGCAAGGGCGTTCAGGCGGGAGGCCACGGTGGCGTCCCAGACCTCGCTGCCGAGACGGATGCGTGATCCACCGATGAGGGAAGGATCGACCTTTGTCTCCAGAGTCACGGATCCTCCGTCGCGCTTTTCAAGCGACTTGATGATGGCGACGCGTGTCGAGTCGTCGACGGGAGCGGCGCTTTCGATCACGGCGTGATGCTTGGCCATCTCCAAACGGATCAGGCGGGTATATCCCTTGAGGATCTGAAGGGTGTGCCGGGGAGCGGACCTGACCAGCAGATCGGCAACCTTGAGCGACCTCGCTGCATCGGGACGGCCCGACGCATCGAGCGATGCGTCGAAGAGTTCGCGTGCCATCCGGCGTGCTTCCTTGGGGATCTGCATGGTGTGGGAGTTCGTGGAAAAATTAGGCGGCGAGGTCTTTCGCGGCCTCTTCGCTGAGGCGCTTCTGATCCTCGGGAGAGAGAACCTTGCCGGCGACGTTGGCGGTGGTCTTGACGACCAGGGAAACCATCTCGCGCTTCACCTCGTCGACCATGCGGTTGCGCTCGGACGTGATCTCGTGGCGCGCGCGCTCGATGATGGCGGCGGATTCCTTGACGGCTTTCTCCATCTCGCGCTGGGAGAAGGCCTCGTTGTTCTTGCGGGACTCCTCAAGCAGGAGTTGCGCGTCGTCATTGGCCTTGCGAAGGACCTCCTGATAGCGGAGTTCGGCCTCGGCCAACTGCTTCTTGATCTTCTCGGCATTGAGCTGCCCCTCCTCGATGCGATTGCGGCGCTCCTCGAGAATCTTGAGCAAGGGACCGAAGGCAAAGCGGTTCAGGACGAAATAGACGATAAGGAAGAGAACCAACTGGGCGATGAAGTGCGGCCAATCGACTCCGAACTGGGCTAGGATTCCTGATTTTTCTGGTGTCATCTGCAGTGTGGTTCTCTGGGTAAAGGAAAGGAAAAGCCTGCTTCGGGGCGCCTCTCCTTAAAGAAAGGCACCCCTTGGCAAGGAATTGTTCTTAGCGGCCCTGGAAGGCGAAGATCAGACCGAAGATCGCGATGGCCTCGGCCAGAGCAATCGTCAGAATGCCGATCATGAGCACCTTGGGAAGGGTGCCGGGGTTGCGGCCGATAGCCTCGACCATGCGGGCTCCGATGAGACCGATGCCGATGGCGGAACCTGCGCCGGCGACGCCGAGGGTGAAACTTCCGGTCACTCCAGCCGCGACGGCTTCAGCGATGATGGTGGGTAGCATGTGCGTGTGTTGTTTGGGTTGGTGTTGTTTTTAGGCCGGCGTCCACGTCCCGCATGGTCCCGACGGTCAAAAGTGGTGAAATGTTCTTTTAGTGATCCTCGTGGGAGGTCGAAAGCTGGATGTAGACGAGAACCAGGAGCGTGAAGACCATCGCCTGGAGGAATCCGATAAGCATTTCGAGGAAGTAGAAGGGAACCGGAACGATGCAGCTCAGCACATTGGTAAGCCACTGGGGGCAGTTGAAGAGATGGCCGATATTGATCATCGTCGCGAGCATGTTCTCGCCGGCGAAGATGTTGCCGTAGAGTCGCAGGGAGAGGGAGACCGGGCGGACCAGAATGGAGACGACCTCAAGAACACCCACGAAGAGGAAAAGCGGAACGAGCAGGAAGAGGATCGGACCGGTCATGCCTCCCTTCACGCCGAAGAGCTCCTTGATGAAGGCCACCGGTCCGGTGACCTGCATGGTCCAGTAAAACCAAAGAACCATCGAGACCACCGACATGGCGATGGTCATGTTCATGTCGGCGGTTCCGGGACGGAGAAGAGGGACGAACTTGTCACCCTCATGCCAACCGATCGACCCGACTCCGGGAAGCAGGCCGAACCAGTTCGAGATCAGGATGAAGATGAAAAGGGTTCCGAGGAGACCGAAGGCCTTCTTCGCCATCTGGTCGCCGAGGATGCCCTCGACAGCCCTGTAGAAACCCTCGACCACCGCCTCGAGAAAATTCTGACCGGAACCCGGGATGACCTCGATCTTGCGGGTGCAGGATCGGACGATCCAGACGATCACCCCAAGCACGATCGCGGTGACCAAGATCGAGTTGGTAAACCATGCCAGAAAGGATTTGCTGAGGAACTCCGGCGTCTCGGCCGCGAGTTCCGCGCTGGCGATGAAGGAAGGAAAAAGTCCCATGGGAGTCGTCTGAAAAACTGGAAAATTGGAATAGAAAGTGAAAATCAATCAGGTGCGTGGTGGCAAGCGCTTTTTGCCCGCTTGTGAAATTTTTCACAAAGTCGGCTGACACCCGCCGAGATTCTTCGTATAAAGATTTTTTACTCTTTGCCGGGCACCGCCGGTGCAGTTAAAGATCCAAGATTCATCATACCCCGAACGCAGGGGAAAACACCAACACCACACACCTCTTCATCATGAGCTCCATTCCCAAAGTCTTTGTCGCTGATCCTGTCTCCACCCGCGGAGTCGAGGCCCTCTCGGAGGGAGGTGTCGTCGAGGTGGTCGTGAAGACCGGTCTCAAGGAAGACGAACTAATCAAGATCATCCCCGAGTTCCACGGACTCGTTGTCCGTAGCCAGACCAAGGTCACCCCGGCCGTCTTCGCCGCAGCCAAGAACCTCAAGGTCGTGGGCCGCGCCGGCGTGGGCATCGACAACGTCGACGTTGAGGCCGCCACCAAGCACGGCGTCATCGTCATGAACGCCCCGGGCGGCAACACGATCTCCACTGCCGAGCATGCCTTCTCCCTGATGCTCGCCACCGCCCGCTATATCCCGCAGGCCGACGCCAGCATGAAGGCCGGAAAGTGGGACCGTAAGAAATTCGAGGGGGTCGAACTCCACGGCAAGACCATCGCCATCCTAGGAATGGGACGCATCGGCACCGAGGTCGCCCGCCGTGCCATTGCCTTTGGCATGAAGGTCCTCGCCTATGATCCCTACATCTCCGCAAGCAAGGCGAAGTCGCTACAGGTCGAGGTGGTGGACAAGGTCAATGACATTCTCCCGCAGGCCGACTTCATCACGGTGCACATGCCCCTGACCGATGAGACCCGCCACATGATCGGCCGCGAGCAACTTCCCCTTCTCAAGAAAGGCGTCCGGATCGTCAACTGCGCCCGAGGCGGTCTCATCGACGAGGAAGTGCTCGCCGAGGGACTCAAGAGCGGCCAGATCGGAGGAGCGGCCCTCGATGTCTTCGAGGTCGAACCACTCCCCGCCGAATGGCCGTTCCGCGATGTTCCCAATCTGGTCCTCACCCCTCACCTCGGGGCCTCCACGGCCGAGGCTCAGGAACTGGTCGGCATCGAGATCGCCGAGGCCGTCCGCGCCACCCTGCTTCAGGGGGAAATCCGCAACTCGGTCAACATGCCCAACATCGATGCCAAGACCATATCGACACTCGGGCCTTGGATCGAACTCGGCACCAAACTGGGTCTTTTCCTTGCGCAGATCGCCCCCAAGCGGGCCGAGAAACTTTCGATCCGCTACAGTGGACGCATCGTCGAGCACGATCTCACCGCGGTGACCCGCTCCCTCGTCACCGGCTTCCTCCGCCACACCCACGGTGGGGATGTCAATCCGGTCAACGCCCCCGCCATCCTCGCCAACCTCGGACTTGAGGTCGTCGAGACCCGTCAGAGCGAGGCGGGAGAATTCACCGACCTCATCGAAGTCTCCATCACGCAGGATGGGGTCACCGCCTCCGTCGCAGGAACTCTCTACGGATCCAAGCCCCGCATCGTCACGGTGAACGGACGCTTTGTCGAAGGCGTCCCTTCCGGAATCGTCCTCCTTCTGGAGAACCGCGACCGCCCCGGCATCGTCGGCCATCTCGGCACCATTCTCGGCCAGAACAAGGTCAATATCGCCAGCATGTCGCTCAGCCGAAACGAAGTCGGGGGACAGGCCCTCACGCTCCTCAATCTCGACTCCGCGCCGGACGAGGCCCTGCTTGGCAAGGTGACGGCCGATGCCGACATCTCCTCGGCGAAGGTCATCAAGCTCTAAGGAGCAAATACCGTGGCGGAAGACAACTTGATCCTCGCGGGAGATCTCGGGGGGACAAATTTCCGCGTCGCCCTCTTCCGAGGCGATGCGGAGATGACCCGGGTTCGTTTCGAGCAGTACCGAAGCGCCGACCACCGGTCTCTTGAGGAGATGGTTAACCTCTTCCTGAACGGAATCGCCCCTCTCCCCTCACCTGTTTCAACGGCATGCTTCGGAGTCCCGGGACCGAATGTCGCGGGAATCGTCAAGGCAAGCAACCTAGGCTGGAGCATCGAGCTCAACAAACTCCCCCACCTCCTCGGAATTCCACGTGTGGCAGTCCTCAACGACCTTGAGGCGACGGCCTACGGACTTGCGGCGTTGAAACAGAATGACTTCGCCCTCATTCAGGCGGGATCAGGAACCTGCGCCGGCAACCAGTGCGTGATTGCACCCGGCACCGGTCTAGGCGAGGCGGGACTTTTCTGGGATGGAACGCGCCACACACCCTGGGCCTGCGAGGGTGGACATGCCGACTTCGCCTCCACGAACGACCTCCAGCACGAACTCCTCGCCTTCCTGAGGCGGGAATACGGGAGCGTCAGCTTCGAGCGCGTCGTATCCGGCATAGGGATCGCCAACATCTACCGGTTTCTGCGTGATACAGGCAGGGGCAAAGAAGACCCCGGGGTGGCAGCGGAGATGCTTGCAGGGGATGCGGGAGCGGTCATCGACAAGCATGCCGGGGACGGCTCCTGCCCCCTCTGCAGATCGACCATGGACCTCTTTGTCCAGTCACTCGGCTCGGAAGCATCGAACCTTGCCCTCAAAACCATGGCCACCGGCGGCGTGTTTCTGGGCGGAGGCATTCCTCCAAAAATCCTCCCGCTTCTGCGGCGCCCCCTCTTTCTCGAAAGCTTCCTGAACAAAGGACGTCTGAGGCCTCTCCTGGAGACCATGCCAATCAGGGTCGTCCTGAACGACGAGGCAGCGCTCCTCGGTGCAGCGAAATACGCCTTCAGGATGCTGGAAACGCGCTAAAGAGGATCCGGAACGAGTCCGGAACTCACTTCAGCCTTCTCGGATAGTCACCTCAAGTGACTTCGCCGCCTTTATGATCACCGCGGAGGAGGGATTCGCGGGGTTCGAGAGAACAAGCGGGGTTCCCTCATCGGCGGCAATCCTCAGAGCCGGATCAAGCGGGATCTGGCCAAGGAAGGGAACCCCGAGATGCTCCGCCTCCCTCTCCCCGCCGCCGCTGCCGAAAATCTCATGCCGTCGGCCCTCGGGATCGATGAAGCCGGACATGTTCTCAACGATCCCCAGGATCGGAACATTCGTCTTGCGGAACATTGAGACCGCCCTGCGTGCGTCGATCAACGCCACTTCCTGGGGAGTGGTGACAATCACGGCACCGGCAAGGGGAATGGTCTGCACGATGGTGAGTTGGATGTCCCCCGTGCCGGGGGGCAAATCGAGCAACAGCACATCAAGGTCCCCCCATGCTACATGACGAAGGAACTGCTGTGTGTAGCGCGTCACCATCGGGCCTCTCAGGACGGCGGGGGCATCTTCCTCAAGCAGCAACCCCATCGACATGATTCGGAGTCCGTGGCCCGCGACAGGCTCTATCCGTCCCTGCTCATCGGCATAGGGACGAGCGTTCGCACCACACATGAGAGCGACGCTGGGACCATAGATGTCGCAATCGCAGAGACCCACACGGAATCCCGCTGCGGACAGGGAAGCGGCAAGATTGACCGAGAGCGTCGACTTGCCGACACCACCCTTCCCACTCGCCACCGCGATGACATGGCGAACTCCGGGAATGGGTAACGGCCCCTGACCGCCGGACTGGACCGGAGCCTGTACATCCACCAAAACTTTCACGGGAGGCATCCCCTCCTCGGCGGCAAGCGCCTTCATCACGCGGTCACGCAGTTCCGAGGCCACCCCGGCGTCATTGGTCGCGATGACCAACTGCACGGCAACCTCAGCCCCGATGCGGATGTCACGGACAATTCCGAAGGAAATGATGTCCCTGGTGAAGCCGGGATAAGGAACCTTGGAGAGAAGGTCGCGGATGGATGATTCGGTGAGAGTCGTGGGCATGACGGGCATTTTAGCAGGATTTCCTAAGATGGCTCGGCAGAATCCCGAGTTGCTCGCGGTATTTCGCGATTGTTCTCCTGGCCACCTTGAGGCCGCGTCCCTCCAAGGCATCGACGATATCCTGATCGCTGAGCGGGGATCTAGCGGATTCCCCGTCCACCATCTCGCGGATCGCGGCCTTGACGGTCTCATTGCTCACGGCGGAGCCGTCGGCGTTCTGGAATCCCGGGGTGAAGAAATAGCGCATCTCAAAAAGCCCCTGCGGCGTCTCCATGTATTTTCCGGAGACAGCACGGCTCACCGTCGTGACGTGGACGCCCACGGCATCGGCAACCTGAGCCATGATGAGGGGCTTCAGCGACGGTGCACCCTGTCGGAAAAACCCCTCCTGCCTTGAAACAATCTGATTGCCGATTGCAAGCAATGTCTGCTGGCGTTGCTCCAGACTGCGCATGAAAAAACGGCCCCCCCGGATCTTCTCCCGGAGGTAGAGAAGCAGTTCCTCGTTCTCCCCGCGGCCCGCCAGCAGTTCCTTGTATTCCTTGCTAATCCTCAGGCGGGGAAGTTCCTCCTCGTTGAGCTGGACGGCAAATCCTCCCGGGCCGTCTGCGCCGTCACCTGTGGGAACCACGATCAGATCGGGAATGACCCCCTGCTCGTCGGATTCGGCAAAAGGACGGCCCGGCTTCGGTTCGAGCGTCGCAATGAGACGCGCGGCCGCGGAGACATCGTTTACGGAAACCCTGAGTTCCTTGGCGATCTCCTCATAGCGGTGCCTTGCCAATTGCGGCAGGTGATGTCGGAGGATCCTTGCCGCAAGGCCGTTGCCATCCCCTCTCCTTGCGAGCTGAAGAGTCAAGCAATCGGCAAGATCCACGGCGCCCACTCCGGGAGGCTCGAAATCGCGAACCTTAGCCAGCACCCGTTCCATTGTCCGTTCAGGAACACCCGCCGTGCAGGCAAGTTCCGTCACAGGGGTTCTTAAATATCCGTCCTCATCGAGGCTCCCGGCGACCAACTCCACCAGCGAATACTCCTGCTCGGAAAATCCGGCCGCCTGATCAAGGATGAATTGACGGAGCGTCGCACGCGATACACGCGATTCAAAAAGAAAACTCCTGCGCTCCTCATCGGCGGCGGACCAGGATCCCGCGGCGAAACTTTGCGGAAGATAATCGCGCCATTCGTCCTGCAGGGAGAACTCATTCGGATCCGATGCGCGTTCCTCGCCCGGCTTGAGTGAAGGGGTCTCCGCATCATCGTCCGGGTTTTCCGGAAACTCCTCCTCCAGGACAGGATTGGACGCCAGTTCCGCGGCCACCAGTTGGCGCAACTCTGCAACAGGAGCCTGCAACAGTTGCAGACTCTGCTGCATCTGGGGCGAGAGAACCTGTTGTTGGGCCACCCCCGCGATGAGTTCCATTCCTGCCATGACTTAAGAGGAAGGCCGTGAAGAGACGCTTGCAAGCAACTTTTGGGCCAAATTATCCAAACAATACAACATTCAATTCTTCGCCCTCGGCTACGAAGTGGCTGCCCCGCATGGATTCGAACCATGAATAATGCCTCCAAAGGGCACTGTGTTACCGTTACACCACAGGGCAAAAAGTCTTTGTGATTTTATCCTCGGGGACTTTCCACGGCAACGAGAATCCCATGACTTCGTGCATCGTGCCCCCAATTAAACTTCTCAACTGCCCCCGCCTTTAGTTCATTGATTCCACGCCATGACCATGAAACTCCGCAACAGGCTGATCGCTCTTGCTTGCCTGATTGTTTTTCTCAGCGTGGGGGCCCTTATCTTCGTCTCGACGAGCACTAGGAAGCCCTTCGCCGTGATCCTCTTCGCGGCCGACAACATCACCCCCTCGGCACTGACGGCAGGCCGTCTCTACACGGGTGGAGGCGATGCAAGGCTCCAACTCGAGGAATTTCCCAACACCGCCCTCTGCCGCAATGCGGCAACCGATTTTTCGGTTCCCGAAAGCGCCTCCGCATCCACTCAGATCGCGGGCGGAAAGAGGGTGCGCCGAAACAGCCTGTGCATCGACGACAGTGGCGCAAAACTGAAATCCCTCCTCGAGGAAGCCGCCGAATCGGGCCGCTCAACCGGACTCATCTCCAGCGGATCGGTGACTGGCTCCACTGCGGCGGCCTTCTACGCGAAATCACCAAGCGCCGACGATGTCCCCGAGATCGCTCGGCAGTTCAGCACCCATGCTCCTTTTGACTTTGTGGCCGGCGGAGGGGCTGGGGATTTTGACAAGCAGGAAACGCTCGATTCGGAAAACACCAAGGATTCCGCCAAGGTGACGCCACTCCTTCCCAAGGGGGTGACGCCCCTCCGAAGCGTTTCCGAAATCGAGAATCAACCTTTCTGGAAACATGTCCCCATTCTGGGATTGTTGGCGCAAGGCCCGCTTTATGAAGCGACAACGGTGCAATCCACCGCATCCCTACTCCCCGACCTTGTCAGGATTGCCATCAAGAACCTCCAGACAAACAGGCGCGGCTACCTTCTCGTGGTCGATGATCCTTCCATCGCCGCAGCGGCGGCAGCCAACGACGGGGAGACCATGCTTTCCCGTCTCCTAGCCTTCGACCAAGCCGTCTCAACGGCAAGGCATTACGCCGGGGCCAATGCGCTGATAGTCATCACGGGAAGGGAAAACATCGGGGGATTTCAATTGAACGGCTTCCCCTTCCTTCGCGACAAGGGGGTCGCAATTCTGGCGCTCAACAATCAGGGATACCCCTCCCTCTGTTGGGCAACCGGTCCCGGTTATTCCAACGAAGGAACCTCCGAAACCCCCCGTGGTAAAAAACAGGGGGCGGCAAACACATCACCGATGGGGATTCTCACGCAACCCTCAGCCTATTCCTCCCAAAAGGCCGTCGGATCGGGGGGTGACGTGCTATCACTGGGCATCGGGCAGGGATCGGAAAAGATCCACGGGTTTCTGAACCTGACGGACCTGCACGACATCGTACGGGAAGCCCTTTAGGGCGATTTCATAGAGAGAGGGGCGCTGATGCCCCACCACAGTCCGATCGGCGCATCACCGAGAATGTATGTGTGCTCCAAACCTCTACTGGTTCAAGTGCTCAAGCGAGGGATCTGGAGGCGCACCAAGTTCCAGCGCCTTGGCGTAATGTTTTTTTGCCAGCATCTTGGCGGGCGGTTTTGAGGTTGCGTAGATCACGGCAAGATTGAAGTGGGCATCCGCATACTGCGGATTGATCTCGATCGCCTTCATGATCTCCCCTTCCCCCGCCTTCCCCTTGCCTGATGCGGCCAGCACGATCCCAAGGTAGTTGTGCGCGGTGAAATCCTGTTGGTTCATGGAAATCGCCTTTGTCAGAGTTTTCTCAGCGTCCCCAAGCCGCTCCTGCCGGTAAAGGACGATACCAAGCGTTGTCATGGCAAAGGAGTTATCTGATGACTTCTGCGATGCCTTCAGCAGAAGGGCCTCGGCTTCCTTCAACTTGCCAAGTTGAAACTCGACGACCCCAAGGTTGGAAAGGGCGAAATAGTCCTCGGGAGAATACTCGAGAGCCTGCTTGAAGGTGTTCTCGGCCTGAAGGTAGTCCTGCCTGTCGAATTCCTCTTTGGCCCGGGCAAGACATTCCTTGAACTTACCCTCGTCCGGGGCTTTCAGGGGAGCTGACACGGATGCCTGCATTTTACCCTCGCCCTCCGAAACGATCACTGACTGTCCATCCTTGAAAAGGGCACGCTCTTCGGGAGTGAGCGTGATGGCGGGGGCCGCGAGCACGGTGATCTGTTCCGTCAGGACATCGGACCGGATGTTCAATCTCTTGATCTCATCCTCCATAAGGCGGCGGGCCTGAGCCCTCCTTGCCTCCTCCTTCAACTGTCTCAGGACAATCCCCCGTAGCAGATTGTTTTCCTCGGATGGTTTTCCGTCAGGCGTGACGGACGATTTACCCTCCTGTTTTTTGAGGTTGGCCAGTTCGGATTCCCTCTCCGCAAGTTTTTGCTCGAGATCCCTGATCGCCCCTTCGTTGCCCTGCAGGGAGTTAATCCTTTGCTTGGCATCCGCAAGTTCCGCGCGGAGTTTCTCCACCTGCTTGATGTCATCGTCAGCCCCCTTGATATCTGCCGGGCGGCCCTTGGACATCACGGCCAGTTGTTCCTGGAGCTTTTTGAAGCGATTCTCACCCTCGGAGTTCTGTTGCTGCAGAGCGGCAACCCTCCCGTTAGCGGCCGAAAGGTCGGATCTCAGGCTTTCCGCCTCTTTTTTGGAGTCGGCCAGGGCCTTCTCTTTTTCCTTCAGGGCCTTTTCCTGTTCGGGGCGCGCCTTGGAAATCTCCTCAATCTGCCGCTGTGCATCGGCGTAGCTTCTCGAACTGAGGGTGATCTGCTCCTGGATCTTCCTGACCTGATCCTGAATGGCCGATGAGTCGGGGGCGTGCTCCATAAGACCCTCGAGGCGATCCAGCGCGGACTTCAACTGCTCTTTCATCGAGGCATTCTGCTGCCCGAGCATCTGCCGTAGCGCATCGACCGCGGCAGGCGAGATGCGCTGGGCATCGGCGGATTCGGTTTTTTCGGCGGCGGCAAGCTTTTCCTTCACATCACCAAGGGCCTTCTCGTTCTCGGCAAGGCGTCCCTTGAGACTCTCTATCTCGCTGTTCAGGGGTTGGACAGCCGACGCCTGCTTTCCAAGATCGGCAACTTTTCTGCAGGTCTCTTCAAGTCTAGCCGTCAGGCGATCCCTCTCCTCCTCAAGAACCGCCGTGTCCGCTTGGCTGGACGATGTGATGGCAGCGATCCTGTCAGCGGCGGCTTTGGCCGCATTCGCCGAGGATTCCGCATCCTTTCGCACCTTCGACAATTCCCTGTCAGCCCGCTCCAGACGATCCTGCAACTGCACGACCGTACCTTTCAGGGCGTTGGAACCGTCTTCGAGTCCTTGGACCTTCGCAGCCTGTTTGGCGGCATCGGCAAGCTTGGAGGCCTGAACCGCAATCCGTTGACGCTCCTCCTCAAGAACCTGCAGGTCGGCCCTCAGGGAAGACTCTCTCGCATCGGAGTCGCTTCGGGACTTTTGAAGGGTCTTTTCAAGCGCGGCAATCTTTCCACCCGCACCCTTGGCTTCATTCTGGAAACGCTCCGACTGCTGCTGCAGATCCTTGAGCTTGTCTCGCAGAGGACCCAGTTCATCAGCCCTCTTTCGGGCGTCTGCAAGTTGCTCGGTGGCGCTGGCAAGTTGTTTTTGGAGCGCCTCGATCCTTGCCGAACCCTCCCGAGCAAGTTGCTCACTGTGTTCCTGCTTGGCTTTGAGGTCGGCGATGACTTCGCCTCCCTTGGCGACATCCTTGGCAAGTTGTTCATATTTTTGGCGGACTTCATCGGCGGATGAAAGCTTCAGACGGGCATCCTGAAGTTGTCGCGCCATCTCGGCCGCGACTTCCTCCGTCTTTTTTTCATGCTGTTGGTAAAGCTCTTCCGTTGCGGCCTTGTCCGCCACCGCATCATCCAGCCTGCGTTGCAACTCCTTGATGTCCTTCTCCCAGGAATCCCTTTTCCTGAGACGCTCCCCGAGAGTCGCAACCTGATCCTTCGCATTCAGAAGATCCTTCTCGAGGGCCGTGCGTTCCTCCACCCACTTGGCGTTGTCAAGATCCTTGGTCCGGCTTTTTTCGGAAGTCAGGGCTTCCCGGGCTTCTTGGAGCTCTCCCTTGAGTGCATCCAGTTGTTTTTTCAGGCGGCGGACTTCGGATGAGGATTCGGAACCCTGTCTTTGCTTGGGGGAGGAGGAAGCGGCTCCGGAAGCCGGAGGGGTCACCGTGATGCTGGGAAGCTGTGGGGATGCCTCCGCGGGCGATGGATCCGGGGACGGGGATGGACGGGGCGTCGTGTCATCCGCACCCGCGCCTTCAAGGCGCTCCAATCCGTCCCGGGTCTTCTTGAGCCGGTACTCGATGACGGGTTTGTTCCAGGCGGGATCCTTGGCAGTGATTTCCACCAGGATGCTCTCTGCAAAACGATACCTTCTCAGGGCCTCCGTGTTGTTCCCGTCACGTTCCGCTTTCTCGGCCTGCTGGTAGGCCTGGTAGGCCGAGAGGAACTGTTCCGAGGAATCCGCGGCGCAGAGTGATGCGCAACCAGAAACCAGCAGAATCGTAAGCAGCTTTTTCAACATGACAAGGGTTGATGAAACTAGCTTCCGGGAACTAAAAATCAAACCTCTCTTTTGCAACGGGCGGGAGCAACCATTTCCCCTGAACGGGATTGCAGAACCCGGAAACGCACCCGTCACTCACTCATGATTGACAGCCACGGAAAAGGGCTGATAGGAACAGACATCTCGGCATCCCCCAGATCATGGATACTTTGCTTGATCAACCGGTCCTTGTGCTCAACAGGTTGTGGCAGGCCATCAACACCTGTTCCGCCCGACGTGCACTCACCCTGCTCTATCAGGGACACGCACAGGTGGTTTCGACCGATGGGTCGAACAATTTCCTGACCCATGATTTTTCGAGTTGGAGGCACTTTTCACTCTCCAATCCCGAACCGCGCATGCTGCAGACCATCTCGCTGAGAATCCGGGTGCCGAGGATCATCGTGCTCTGCCTCTTCGAGAGACTCCCTAAAAAAGAGATCAAGTTCACCAGACACAATGTCTTCGAGCGGGACAAGAACACCTGCCAGTACTGCGGCGTTCCCTTCGAAAGGCCGGACCTCAACATCGATCACGTGCTCCCGCGCGACCGCGGCGGCCAGACAACCTGGGAAAACGTGGTCTGCTCCTGCATCACCTGCAACACGCGCAAGGGAAACCGCCTCCCCCACGAAGCCAGGATGCAACTGCTCAGGAAGCCGAAGCGACCGAAGTGGCGCCCCTTCGTCAACATCACCTTCGCCGGCGGTGTCGACACCAGTTGGAGTCACTTCATTGACCTCGCCTACTGGAACGTCGAATTGGGGGAGTAGGAAGGTAAGAAATCAGCTCTTCAGCCAGCTTAAGCGCGTCGAAGGGGCTGGCACAATGCATGCCGAGCACCCTGATCAGCCAACAGGGGTTCTGTCGACTGTTTGCAGGAGTCCAACAGCCCAAAGCCCAAGCACCATCAGGACCTCTTAGTCCCTGATGGCCTGCACAAACTCCTCGAAGAACGGCGAGGAATCATGCGGCCCCGGCGATGCCTCGGGATGGAATTGGACGGCGCCCACCTTCTTGGAACGGTGTCGGATACCGGCCACGGTTCCATCATTGAGGTGACGATGGGTGATTTCCAAATCGTTCGGCAAACCCTCCTCCTTCACCGCGTAACCATGGTTCTGGGAGGTGATGAGGACACGGCCCGTGCGGAGATCCTGCACCGGTTGATTGGCTCCACGGTGACCGAATTTCAATTTAAAGGTCGTGGCGCCGAACGCCATCGAAAGGATCTGATGCCCCAGACAGATTCCGAAAACAGGCTTCACCTCGGCAAGACGACGCGCCGTCTCGTGGGCTTGGGTGAGAACCGCCGGGTCACCCGGACCATTGGAGAGGAAGATCCCGTCGGGTTGATGCGCCAAGGCCTTCTCGGGAGTCGTATCCGGGGGAACAACCATCACCCTCACGCCGTGGGAACGGAGAAGGCGGAGGATATTGCGTTTCACTCCGAAATCATAAAGAACGACAAGCGGTTCCTTTTCCGAAACGGCGCGGGTCTGTGATCCGAACGGGAAGCTCTCCCTTCCATCGGGATCCCATTCATATTCGTTCTTGGTGGAGACCTCCCCCACCAGGTCGACCTCCTCCAACTTCGGAGAACTCTTGGCCATGGCAACGGCTGTTGCCCCATCACTGCCGCCGGTGCTGATGCAGGCCCGCATTGCTCCCTGGGTCCTGAGGTGACGGGTCAAGGATCTGGTATCGATGCCACCGATTGCGGGAATTCCATGCCTCGTGAGATAGGCGGGCAATCCCTCCTCGGACCGCCAGTTGCTTTCCAGTCGTGAAAGTTCCTCGATCACGAAACCGCTGACCTGGGGATGAGCGCTCTCGCCGTCCTCGTGACCGGTTCCGTAGTTGCCGATAAGGGGATAGGTCATCGTCACGATCTGGCCGCGGTAGGAGGGATCGGTCAGCACCTCCTGATAACCGCTCATCGAGGTGTTGAAACAGATCTCCCCGACGGAATTCCCCGGAGCACCGATCGAGAAGCCGTGAAAGATGCGCCCATCCTCGAGCGCCAGGATTGCCGGATTGTTAGTGTTCTCGGAAGCAGCCATGAGTCTGACCGATACTTCATCATGGGCACCTTTCGGGTGCAATCATTACCGAACTCAATCCATACAGCTCTTGCACCCGTCGAGACGCCTTTCTAAAATGGACGATTCGTGCAAGTACGGGATTTCCATCGACTGCCGCCCCTCCTCATCATTCTTTCCATGGGGTGTCTCTGCACGGCCCACGCCCAAAGCGTCTCCAAAACCGCCGACGGCTTCGACCTCCCGGTGGCGCCGCCCAACGCCGAGGGATATTACAAGTCCCGGGGATTCCGGGCCGGAGGGCACCTTGGTGAGGACTGGCTCGTCACCGACGGCAGCAGCACCCGCAGTCTTGGAAAGCCCGTCCATGCCATCGGGAACGGCTTGGTCGTGCTGGCCCGAGACATTCATGTCGCCTGGGGGAACGTGGTCATCGTGCGCCACGCCTGGATCGAAAAACGCCAACTCCATTTCGCAGACTCCCTCTACGCGCACCTTGACCGGATCACCGTGCGCGAAGGCCAGCAGGTGACCCGCGGCCAGCAGGTCGGCACCATCGGCAATAACCACGGCATGTACCCGGCTCACCTCCATTTCGAAATCCACAAGAACCTCTCCATTGGTGTCAACCACGCCGAGGGCACCCGTGATCTGGGGAGCTACTGGCTTCCGACCGAGTTCATCGTGGCACGCCGCCACCTGGCCGGTGGCGGTCATGGCGTGCCCACTCCCTCGGCGAACTTCCTGCTCCCCTCACCCGAGCACCCCTGGTCCTTCCGCCGCCCCGGCTCCAAGAGGAAAAAGGGAACATACCCATCCCATCACAGCACGCACCAGAGCATTCATTCCGGCAATTCCGGCACCTTCAAGGTCAACCGCTACACGTCGCCATGAAGCAAGGCATGGAACATATCGCCCGGACCATGACGGCAGGCCGGGAGGCACGGAAGTGTGGCATCTGCGGGAATTCCCCATGGAGCTCGGATCACCTCCCATGAGTCGTAACGGGACGGCCTCTCAAAAACCGGCACCACTTGTTCTCCTCTACGCCTTTTCGGGATTCTGCATCCTGACTCTGGAGATGGTTTGGATGCGCGAGGTGGCTCTTCTCGCGGGCAACACCGTGATGGCGGCCTCCCTGGTCTTTGCCGTATTTTTCATTGCCGCCGCCGCGGGTAACTCTGTTGGGGCTGTGGCGGCGGCATGCTCCAAGAGACCTCTTTTGACCTACGCTTTCCTGGAAGTGCTTGCTGGAGTCTGTGCGATCATCGCGTTTCTGACCGTGCAGTGGCTTTGGCTTCACGCGGGCGGGGGGCTTTTTCTTTCCTTTTCTCCCTTTTTCATCGCCATCCTGCTCGTTGGCATCCCTTCCGTTCTCTCCGGGGCCTCGTTTCCCAACCTGATGCAGGTGTTTGTGGCTTCCAGGGAACGTCGCACCAGCGAGGGAGCCCTCTTCTATGGAGCCAATCTTCTCGGTGCGGCGCTCGGTGTGACGGTCGGTGGAGTCCTCATTCCGTGGCGCATCGGACTTCAGGGCACCTTCCTCTTGGCAGCCATCCTTCAGATCCTTGCAGGTGGGACGGCTGCTTGGATCGCCAACCGTTACGGCAAGGCATCCCCGGATCACCCCTTCTTCCCAGGAACCTGCTGGAACTCCCCCGGATGGATCCTCCCTTTTGCTTCAGGACTTCTTTCTCTTGCCGCCCAGGTGCTGCTGATGATGTGGGCACGGCAAGTCCTGCAGGGATCCGTATACGCAGTCTCTTCCGTTATGGCTGTCTACCTCGGTGGATTGGGACTCGGTTCGCTGGTTGTCAGGATGATCAGGCGGAGGCGGGGCGGTGCGACGGTGACACTCGCCTGCTTTGCCGCGGCGGCATCCTTCCTCCTCTTTGCCGTGCCGGAGGTGGGACATATGCTACTCGGCGCGTGTGATTCCTGGGGGGGCGGGTCACCTCCGGCCCTGCTGGGAAGATCCCTGTTTTGGAGTTGCCTCTGGCTGCTTCCTCTGACCGGTTGTCTGGGTGCCATCTTCCCACTGGCCTGGGAACTGGCTTTCGTGGAATCCGCTCACGAGGGCGCTGTCGCGGGGATCATGCTCGCAGTGAATAAAACCGCTTCGGCACTGGGGATGGTCGCTGGGAGTTTCCTGATCCTTCCGGAGCTGGGATTAAGCCGGGGGATCTGCCTGGTGGCGTGGGGATATCTGCTTCTTGGGGTCATCATGCTTGTAGCCGGGCGGCGACGGTCCTTCTGTTGCGTGCCGCTGATGCTCCTTGCGGGAGGTATGGGATCCTGGCAAACCCTCCGCAATCAGCCCCCGCTCGGGCTGAGCACAAGCGAGAAACCGATCGCGCTCTACAGCGGCTCCTACGGGGAGGTTTGCGTGTTGGAGAACATGGCCACCGGATCACGGCAAATTCTGCTCAATAGTTGCCAGCGTCTCAGCGGCACCCGGAGAGCCCTCTCCTCCCAACGGCACCAGGGATGGATCCCCCTGCTCTTCTGCCGGAACCCGGAACGCGTGATGAGCATCGGCATGGCCTCCGGCATCTCCAGTTCGGCGATGCTGGATTATCCGGTCCGGGAACTGGATATCGTCGAACTGGTGCCCGAGGTGATCCGTGCGGCGAGGGAACAGTTCGAGCCATGGAGCGGACGCCTCTTCACCGATCCTCGGGTGAAAATCCTGAAAGGTGACGGCCGTGCCGTGCTCGCCCAGTCTCCCGGAAGATTCGACGCGATCATTTGTGACCTTTTCTTCCCCAACGATGACGGAACGGCAAATCTCTACTCGCGGGATTTTTTCAGGAGCGCACTGACCCGATTGAACGGGGATGGGATCTTCTGCCTCTGGATTCCAGCCTATCAGCATGATGCCTCAACGGCCGGACTCATCATCCGCTCCTTCCTGGATGTCTTTCCGAATGCGGTTGCCGTGAGATCAAACCTTAACCCGCTTCAACCGGTGATCGGGCTGATCGGATCGCCCTCCTCCATTCCCCTTTCAAGGGAATATCTCGAAGCAAGGCTACAATCACCGAGCGGACGTTCCATTGCCCGCTTCTCTCCTTTCTTCGAGTCACCGGAACGGGCGTGGCTTCTGCTCGTGGGCGATCTGCATGCGGCCGATCCAGATTTTTCGGATCACCCCATGTCCACGGACGACCGCCCCGCCTTTCTGTTCATCGGACCTCACCCGACAAACGAACGCGGAACACTGGTCGGAATGGTCTTTCTCAACTGGATCGGCAAGCGCTTCCTGAATCCGCTCTATCCCTCTTGCGATCTTGGGATCACGCCACCGGACACGATCCTGAACTCCATCCGTTCAGCCAATTACGATTTTGCGGGTGCGGTCGCCGAAAGCGTGATACCGGGAGACACGCGTCCTGACGGAATCAGGGACCGTCAGAGGGAACAGTTTCTTGAGAAAGCCCGGACACTCAGTCCCGAAGCGAACCTCCCCGTGGAGGCACTTGGTTTCTGACGGACGACACGCGGTCGGAAAAAGGACCGGGGGATATTACCGTGGGGATTCCGCGCCTTGGGCCGTGCGCTTCGCCGCGCGGTACTCCAGAGAATCGACCAGCGCCATCCAACTCGCCTCGATGATGTTGTCCGAGACGCCGACCGTCCCCCACGATTCGGAACCCTCCCTGGAGAGAATGTGAACCCGGGTCTTCGCCGCGGTTCCACGTCCCCCGTCGACAATACGAACCTTGTAGTCGGCGAGGGAGATCCCGGAAATCCATGGATGGAGCTGTGTCAGGGCCATGCGCAGGGCCGCGTCGAGGGCATTGACCGGACCATCACCCTCCGCCGTCATCACCAACTCGCACTCCCCGTCCCGCAGGGAAACGGTAGCCTCGCAGGAAGTCGAGGAACCCAGGGCGTCACGCCGGAAACTGCAATGATACCCCTTGAGTTCGAAAAGAGGATCGTGGCGTCCGAGTTCCTTGCGGATGAGGAGTTCGAGCGAGGCATCGGCGGCCTCGAACTCGAATCCCACGGACTCGAGGGATTTGATTTTCTCAAGAACACGGAGGACAGCGGGATCATCCTTGGAAAGTTTCAAGCCGAGTTCCTCCGCCTTGAGGAGGATATTGCTTCGGCCGGAGAGTTCCGAAACCAGGATGTGCTGCCGGTTGCCGACCGCCGAGGGATCGATGTGCTCGTAGGCGGCTGCCGTCTTGGAGACGGCATTGACGTGCATCCCGCCCTTGTGGGCGAAGGCGGTGCCACCCACAAACGGGGCGCGGACATCGGGATGGCAGTTGGCCAACTCGTCGACAAAGAGGGAGACTTCGCGAAGGCGCGGGAGTTCTGGAACAACGGGGATTCCCATCTTGAGTTGGAGGCACGGGATCACAGTCGTCAGGTTGCAATTCCCCGTGCGTTCGCCGTACCCGTTCATCGTGCCCTGAACATGCACGGCTCCGGCACGAACCGCGGCGAGCGCATTGGCGGCACCCATGCCGCAATCGTTGTGGGTGTGGATCCCCACCTTTCCCGGGAAACGTGCGTTGACCTCGGCCGTGATCCTCTCGATCTCATCGGGCATGGTGCCGCCGTTGGTATCGCAGAGAACCAGCATGTCGGCACCGCCCCCGGAGGCGGCGGCCAGGGTCGCCATCGCGAATTCCGGATCATCCTTGTGGCCGTCGAAGAAATGCTCGGCGTCGTAAATCACTTCACGGCCCCGGGATTTCAGATAGGCGACGCTGTCTGCGATCATGGCCAGGTTCTCCCCGTGGGCAACATGGAGCACCTTCTCGACCTGGAGTTTCCAACTCTTGCCGAAGATCGTGACCACGGGTGTTCCGGCCTCCAGCAGTCGGGCGATCTGGGGATCATCCGATGCCTTGACCCCGGCCCTGCGGGTGCTTCCGAAGGCGGCAAGCCTGCACGTTCCGAAATCATGGTTCCGGGCCTCCGCGAAGAACGCCAGGTCCTTGGGGTTGGAACCGGGCCACCCTCCCTCGATGTAATCCATACCGAAGGCGGCAAGCTTCCTAGCGATGCGGATCTTGTCGAGAAGGCTGAAGGAAATGCCCTCGCCCTGAGTCCCGTCGCGGAGGGTCGTGTCGTAAAGGGCCACGGAAACGGGTTTTTTCATGGGGCTTGGATCCTAACGGAGGAAGGGAGCTTCTTCAACCCGACTTAAGGGAGCACCGCGGAGTCAGCGGCGGAATCCACCGTCACGGCCGAGTCGTTGATCGCGTTGATGAGGAGTCGCAGCATTCCGAATTCACGCTTGTGGGGGATGAGGACCAACCGGGGAAGATCCCTTGATGCACGATCGTCGGCCTCCTCCGGAAGCGCCTCCCTCTGGACGATATGTCCCGAGACCAACAGATGATCGAACTGCTGATTGAGCGTCTCCAGCGCATGGGGGGTGAGCTTTTTGTTGAGACGAATGACCATCTCGTCGCGCACCCATCGGTAGGAGTGGAAGACTTTGTAGAAATGCTTGATCTCCTCGACGGCGCGGTCGACATCGTGAGTGATGGTGAAGAGGTGGAAATCGGAACGGGAAATGAGTCCCAGTTCAAGGATGTCGTTGTCCAGGAATCGGCGCCAGGTCTCCCAGTAGAAGCCGTTGGGACGGTCCATCAGGATGATCGGCACAATGGAGGTCTTTCCGGTCTGGAGCAGGGTGAGCACCTCGAACCCCTCGTCGAGCGTGCCGAAACCGCCGGGAAAAAGGACGAAGGCGCTCGTCTCCTTCACGAAGCTCAGCTTGCGGGCGAAGAAGTAGTTGAAATTGATCAGCTTCGGATCACCGGCTATCACCGGATTGGCTTGCTGCTCGAAAGGGAGGCGGATGTTCAACCCGAAGCTCTTCTCCGCGCCCGCACCCTGCTGCGCCGCCCCCATGATGCCGTCGCCTCCGCCGGTGATGAGCATGAAGTCCTCCTCCACGATCCTGCGGGCGAATTCACGCGCCAGTTGGAAGTCAGGCTCCTCGGCCCGGGTACGCGCCGAACCGAAGACCGCCACCTTGCGCACCTTGCTGTATTTCTGGAAGACGGAGGCCGCGTAACGCATCTCGCGCATCGAGCGACTGACCAATTTGAGGTCGGCAATGGAGGCGTCGTCTTCCCCGTACCGAAGGACCGTATCCATCATGTCCCTTAGAAAATCGGCGCTGCGGCCCGAGGCAACGCTTCCGACCAACTCCCGGATAATCTGCTCGTTCGGCCTGGATGTCTTCATAAAAGGGTTTATTTTCTGGCAAGTCTGCCGAAGAGCCAGATGCCGAGGCCCATGAACAAGATGTTCGGCAGCCAGATCATGAAGACCGGCAAGGCTCCCGGCATGGCGGAGTTCTTGCTGAGCGCCTCGGCCACAAGGATGAAAAAGAAATAGCTGAAGGCGATGACAAGACTCAGGGCAAATCCGACCGATGTCTCCTTGCGATGGGTCGTGATGCCGAGCGGCACGGCGATCAGCGCAAACGCGATTGCCGCCAGCGACATCGAGAAGCGCTTGCTGATCTCGACCCGGCAGGCGCTACGGTTGGGGCAATCGGGCCGGGAGAGCGCCATGTTGAGTTCCTGCAGGGTATGGGAAGTGAGGGGTTTGTCGCGCTTCCTGCTGTCCATGAGTTTGCGGAGGGACATCGGGAACACCCCCTCCCTCATCGTGATGCCCTGGGTGATCAGTTGCACATTGTCGGGTTGACGCATGTCCCTCTGCTCGAAATGGGCATCCTGAACCCTGAGAAGTAGCCGCTGATTCGCGGGATCGGGGGTGATTTTGCCCGTCTTGGCAAAGACTACCTTGCCCGGGATCCCCCTCTCGTCGATCTCGAAAACGACGAGGTTCTTCAAGAGATCCCCTTCCCTTGCACCGACGTAGATGCGCCGGTCGGGAAACTGGTCAACCACCTCGTCGCCCTGGAACATCGATCCGGGATCGTGTGTCGCGATGCGGAAGAGCGAATTCATCATCGCGAACTGCGCCCTCGGGGCCGCCTCGATGTTGATCCAGAAACAGATGCCGACCAGGAGCAGTGAGACGGCCAGCACGGGAAGGAAGATTCTGGGAAAACTCACCCCGTTGGCACGGAGTGCGATCATCTCGTTATCGGCGGAGAGACGGCCAAACACCAGCAGCACCGCGGTGAGGAACCCCCACGGGATGGTGAAGGTCATCGAGAAGGGAAGGACAAAGGCGACGAATGCCACGATCGTCTCGAGCGGCACATTGTGGTTGATGAGCAGATCGAGCATCTCCTTGAAGACATTCCCCATCACCAAGACCAGACTCAGCAGGGCTACCCCCATGAGGGTAGCCACCCCGAGGGCGGTGAGAAGGTATCGGTCGAGGATTTTCACGGAGGGAAGGAAGTTTACCCCCTCCCCCGTATCGTCGGGGAAAGAGGCGGTCGGAAAGATTGCCCTTCACTCCGGGCGATTGCAACATTTCAACTTTTAGGCGACGAAGCTTGGTTGACGGCTCTTTTTTCCCGGAAAGAGATGACGCCCCGTTGCGTGCACGACTGCGTCGTCGTCTTTGATCCGCGCTCCTCCCCGACCAGGCATCCGTGCAAGCTCGGACGACTTTGGTATGATCATGCCGCATCATCACGCTCCTTTTGCACGGGTACCACGCCGAGCACCCGTCTCGGACTGCTTTTCCCCTTCGTCATTCGGCATTCATCCTTCGCCTGTTTTCCCCCCCATCCATTGCGGGTTGAACGAGCAGGGCGGCAACGCTAAGATGACTCCATGCCAAGCCCCTCGCTCACCTCACCCCGCTTTCGCTTCCTGAACGTCCTCCTTTGGGGAAACACCGTCGCCCTATCCTGGGTCTGGGGTCTCGGTCTGTTTTTCTCGGTGCAGTTCACCGTTGAGTTCGGGCTCACGGGCCTGCTCACCTTCCTCATCCCAAACTGCCTCGGCCTCTTCTTCTTCGGAGCCGTGGCCGATCTCATCGCCAAGCGCCACACGGGATCGGAGAGCCTTGCCGCATTCTTCAACAACTGGTCCCGTCCCTTCCGTCTCGTCTTCTTCCTCTATCAGATCATCGCCCTCTCGCTGACAATCTTCGCGCTGATCCGGTACGGATGGCAGCCACTCGGCCTCAAGCCGGATTCCCTCTACCTGCCGCTTACGGCCCTGATCATCCTGGCCGCGGGGATACTCTTCGGGGAGGAGTTCTCGATTCGTCGCATCAAGTACAGCCACGCGGCTTTTCTGGCGCTGATCGTCTGCTGCGTGGTCGTCATCATCGCCGAGATCGGCACACCATATCTCCGCGGACTGCACCGCCCGAGCCTCCTGCCAACCCATGATTGGAACTTCTGGGGCTATGTCATCCCGATCTGCATCGGATTCCTTGTGGGACCCTGGCTGGATCTCCAGCAATGGCAACGCTCCATCCAGATGCGTCGTGAGAACACATCCATCACAGCTTCCTATGCGGTCGGGGCGATTCTGTTCGGCGCCATCCTGCTTTTCCACGGCATCCTGGCACTCTGGGCCATGGAGGGTAGCGGCGCTTCCTTCATCCAGAAGGGGTTGGCCGGTTATCCCTACGCCCAGTCGCTGCTTACCCGCGTCTTCAGCCAGCCTCCCGTGAATGCATGGCTGCTCGGCGCCTATCTTGTCTTCCTGGGCGGGTGCATCCTCACGACACTCGACAGCGGCTATATCGCCCTGCGCTGGTTCTTCCAGACTAACGCCAGCCAGAGCAAGAATCCCATCTTCGCGCTGATTCCCCAGCGCCTGATCACCTCTCCCATTCCGGCCTTCATCCTCTGCGCGCTGATCGCGGTGACAGGGGCCGCCATCGGCATCGAGTTGGAGTACTTCATGATCTTCTTCGCGACGTTCTTTGTCGGCTATTCCGCGCTGGCGATCGGGCGCGCCTTCATGAACGGCCCGGTCAACGTCATTCCGCAGATCAAGATGTTCTGCATCGGATCGCTGGCGGTGGTCATCTTTGCCTACGGCTATTTCCTTCATCAGCCCATCTTCCAGATCCTGGCCTCACTCCTTCCCCTGGGCTACGTCCTCTGGCTGATGATCAAGCCGCTCACGGGGGAGGATTTCACGACGGACTCGGAGGAGCTTGAACAACCGGCGACCGCCTCCGTCGTCCCCCTCACGCCGGTGGGAACCATCCTTACCCCGGCTCCGAAGGGCACCCATGACATTTCGGGACACTTCGAAGGCAAGTGGTTCGTCCACTCCTTTGTCGCCACCTACGCCGACACCAACTCCGTCGGGAATGTCTATTTCGGCATGTACGCGATGTGGGTGGGAAAGACACGCGAGCTTTTCTTCAACAAAGTGATGCCCAAGTTCAACCTTAAGGACACCCCCTTCTACATCCTGACCCGCTCCTTCGAGCACAAGTTCGTGAGGGAGACCAAGGAATTCGAGACCGTCAGCGTCAAGATCCGCGTGGCCGGACACAACCGGAAGTTCGTCACCCTGGAGCATGAGATCTACGATTCGACCGGCAACATGCTGGGAAAAGGCAACCAGAGCCTTCTTTTTGTTTCATCGACGGATTACAAGATGCTCGATATTCCCGGCGATGTGGTGACCGCATTCCTAGCCTATACCTAGGGAATCGATGGAGAAACGAACTCCCAGCCCAAAAATTCCCGGCATCAGGGGATTCTTGGTCGTCAGCCTGATCCTGGCCGTCGTTCCGATCAGTTGCTCAAAAAAACAGCGATCATATCAGGGAAACGGACATCCGACACCCGTTCCCGTCCTGCCGCGTAAAAATTACGACACCGCAAAGCTTTTCAACGGCATCAGTCTGACAAGCGGTGTTGACTGCACTTCCTCGCAGGAAACAGCCCTTGGCGCCTTATCGGATAGCAATACTTACAAGATGGACATCAATCTGCATGTCCAATGGCCCAGGCCCGCCACGACACTGAGCGACGTTCAGGCCGCCACACCCGAGATCGTCGACGTACTGCCCAACTTGGGCGCCCTCCTTCAAGGAGTGACGGCTTCTCCCGATTTTGCCTCCCTCCTCGCGAACAAGGAGAAATCCCTACGGGCCAATCTGACCACCCTCCAGCGACTCCCCTATCGGGACTCACTCTTTGACTGCCAGACCATCCTGAACCTCCGGAATCCGATCTCTTCGGACACCCCTAACGCCACGAGGACCGCCCTGTTCGTGCAGGCGATCATGAATGTGAACACGGATGGTTCCGACGGTGACCGGAATCTCGTTATCGACAAACTTTCCCCGACCTTCCAACCCCAGACAAACTACCGATGGCCCAAGACAGGGGCGCACCCGAATCCCTGCCTCAGGGAGTTCGAAGCGCGATTGGCCCTGCTCGATGCAGAAATGGGAACCGGCACCATGAACCCCGAAGTGAAAGGCAACCTCCTGAAGGAGCGCTCCCACGTCAAGGCCACCATCGACGAACTCAAGCGTTGGGACTTTCTTGTCGGCACCGCCGATCCCTTCGTCGTCCTCCCTTCCTTCATGGTTGGCAAATCACCGGGCCAACCCTCCGTCGGTGACTATGCCGTCGTCATCTGCCGGGGAAAACTTTATCCCGCGATTCTCGGGGACATGGGCCCGGGCTCGAAGATCGGGGAGTGTTCCCTGCGCCTGTGCCGCGAGATAGATCCGCAGTCGGGAGCCGACCGCCGCCCCGTCAGCCGTCCGGAGGTCGTCTACCTCGTCTTTCCGGGAACCGCCGAGAAACCCTTCACGCCTCCCGATTTCAACCACTGGTCCGAGCGATGCCATGCACTCTGGAAGGAGTTCGGCGGAAGTGATTACGCCGAGTGGCACGAGTGGGCTTCCCTGGAGAAGCCGTGGCCCGCGCCGACGCCTTCGGCCACGCCCGATGTCTCTCCGGTGGACTCACCCGCTTCCACCAATCCAGTCTCTGGCATGAATCCTGCTACCCCTATCACACCCTCCACCTCCAGTCTTCCCTCTCCGTCACCAAACCGGTAAGTTCCTCAACTTTCCCCATCACCCCTAACCTCACCAACCATGCTCACCATCGGAACCAAAGCCCCTGACTTCACACTCTCAACCGCCACCGCAGAGGGGCCCAAGCAGATCACCCTCTCCAGGGAGATCGGATCCAGGAACATCCTGCTCCTCTTTGTGCCGATGGCCTTTACAGGCGTCTGCACGACCGAACTCTGCGACATCAGCAGGGGCATCGGATCCTATGACGCCCTGGACTGCACGGTTTACGGAATCAGCGGGGACAATCCCTTTGCCCAGCAGGCATGGGCAAGCAAGGAAGGCATCACCATCCCGCTTCTGAGCGATTACGAGCATGCCGTCGCCCGGGCATACGGCATCGCTTACAGTAGCTTCAAGCCCGACGCCGGTCTCGGCATGGGGGGCGTGCCGAAGCGCTCCGCGTTCCTCATCGACCGCGCCGGAGTCATCCAATACGCCGAGTCGAATGACGATCCGAAGCAACTCCCGGACTTCCCCAGGATCCAGGCCAAGCTTGCGGAACTGAACTAGCGAGCCAAGGGAAGGTTACTAGACTCTAGCCTTTTAGAATCTAGGAAAAACCAAGACCTCATCGTTTCAGTAGACGCACAAAACCGCATTTCAGCCCTAGAGCCCAGACACCTAGAACCTAAACTCCCAACTCCTATGTCCACCGCCGACCCTTTCAAGACACTCCGCAGCTTCGAACCCTCCAAGGGCGCCAGCGCCAGCTATCACTCCCTCCCGGCCCTTGAGGAACAGGGCTTGGGTAGGATCTCCCGCCTCCCCTTCTCGATCCGGGTCGTGCTCGAGTCGGTTTTGCGCAACTGCGACGGGAAAAAAGTCCACGACAAGGATGTCCGTGCGCTCGCCGCTTGGAATGCCAAGGCTCCCGCACCCGAGGAGATCCCCTTTGTGGTCGCACGCATCGTTCTCCAGGACTTCACCGGCGTCCCCCTCCTTGTCGATCTGGCAGCCATGCGTTCCGCGGTCGCCCGCCTCGGCGGCAAACCGGGCATCATCGAACCTCTTGTTCCGGTCGACCTCGTCGTCGATCACTCCGTGCAGGTCGATTATTACGGCTGGGCAGACGCCTTGAAGCTCAACCTCGACATGGAGTTCAAACGCAACCGCGAGCGCTACGAGTTCCTCAAGTGGGGCCAGCAGGCCTTCGAGACCTTCGGCGTCGTCCCTCCCGGCATCGGCATCGTCCATCAGGTCAATCTCGAGTATCTGGCCCGCGGCGTCCTTCACTCCGGCGGCGTCTACTATCCCGACAGCCTTGTCGGAACCGATTCCCACACCACCATGATCAACGGCCTCGGTGTCGTCGGCTGGGGTGTGGGCGGCATTGAGGCCGAGGCAGGCATGCTCGGCCAACCCGTCTACTTCCTGACACCCGAGGTCGTCGGCGTTCATCTCAGCGGCAAACTCGGCGAGGGAGTCACCGCCACCGACCTTGCCCTGCGCGTCACCCAGATGCTTCGCGCGGCCAAGGTTGTCGGCAAGTTTGTCGAGTTCTACGGGGAAGGGGCCGAGTCTCTCCCCCTCCCGGACCGCGCCACCATCGCCAACATGGCCCCCGAGTATGGAGCCACCATGGGAATCTTCCCCGTCGATTCCGAATCCGTCGCCTTCCTCCGCGCCACAGGCCGCACCGAGGCCGAGTGCAGCGCCTTCGAGAACTACTTCAAGGCTCAGGGCATGTTCGGCATGCCCCGCAGGGGAGAGATCGACTACAGCGTCGATCTCGAACTCGACCTCTCCACCGTCGTCCCGAGCGTGGCCGGCCCGAAGCGACCCCAGGACCGCATCGATCTCCCCCAACTCCGTTCCACGTTCCAAGAACTGCTCGTCAAGCCGCTCGCCGAAGGGGGCTATGGGAAGGAGGGGGGCGCGCTTGCCGCCGAGGCGCTTGTTTCCCGTCGCAATCCAACCATTCCTGCCGATGAGGAGGAAATGATCAGTGACCGACCGACGCCCGACGCCGTCTCCCAGATGACCCAGTCACCGTACCACGATGGAAACACTGGCACGAGCGTCATCCGCAACGGCTCGGTTCTCATCGCCGCCATCACCAGTTGCACGAACACGAGCAACCCGAGCGTCATGCTTGCGGCTGGCCTCCTTGCCAAAAAAGCCGTCGAGGCGGGTCTCGTGATGGATCCCACGGTCAAGACCTCGCTGGCTCCCGGCTCCCGCGTCGTCACCGCCTATCTCGAGAAAACAGGACTCCAGCCTTACTTCGACAAGCTCGGATTCCAGACCGTCGGTTACGGCTGCACCACCTGCATCGGAAACTCCGGACCGCTCAATCCGGAGGTTGAGAAGGCCATCACCGACAACGACCTCGTTGCCGCGGCCGTTCTCTCCGGCAACCGTAACTTCGAGGCACGCATCCACCAGAACATCAAGGCCAACTTCCTCATGTCCCCTCCGCTTGTCGTCGCCTTCGCACTCGCAGGACGCGTCGACATCGACTTCGCCGGGGAGCCGATCGGCAAGGGCAACGACGGTAAAGAGATCTTCCTCAGGGATATCTGGCCCAGCCTCGCCGAGATCCGCGACACCCTGCGCAGCGCCCTCACCCCGGAGATGTTCTCGACCCTTTACGGTGATTTCGCCGGACAGAATCCGAAATGGAACGAGATCAGCGCCCCCACGGGCGAGATCTACCGGTGGGACACCAGGAGCACCTACATCCAGGAGCCGCCGTTCTTCGAGAACTTCGGCATGGAGGCAGGCACCATCACCCCGATTTCCGGAGCCCGGGCGCTCGGCATCTTCGGGGATTCCGTCACGACCGACCACATCTCGCCGGCCGGCGCCATCAAGGAGAAGTCACCGGCAGGGCGTTTCCTCAGCGAGCACGGCGTCGCCAAGGATGATTTCAACAGTTACGGCAGCCGACGCGGCAACGACCGCATCATGACCCGCGGCACCTTCGCCAACGTCCGGATCAAGAACCTCATGCTCCCCGGAGTCGAGGGTGGCGAGACCCTTCATCAACCCGACGGCGAGCGCATGAGCATCTTCGACGCGGCCCACAAGTACGCTTCGGAAAAGACCCCGCTCGTCATTCTGGCCGGACAGGAATACGGCACCGGAAGCAGCCGTGACTGGGCCGCCAAGGGAACCCGCTTGCTGGGCGTGAAGGCCGTCATCGCCGCCAGTTACGAGCGCATCCACCGCTCCAACCTCGTCGGCATGGGCATCCTTCCCCTCCAGTTTCAGGAGGGAACGACCGCCCAGAGCCTCGGCCTCGACGGCAGCGAGAGCTACGACATCGTCGGCCTCGGCGAGGATCTCAAGCCACGCCAAGACCTCGCCCTGCGGATCACCCGAAGGGATGGCGGCTCTCAGGAAGTCCCGGTCAAGGTCCGCATCGACACCCCGATCGAGGTCGACTACTACCGCCACGGCGGCATCCTCCCCTTCATCCTGCGCCAACTCCTCAACGAGGCGAAGCAGGGGATTATTTAATGTGGAACTCAGGAAATCAGGAAAACTGCAGGATGAGGATCTGAGTCAGGAAATCCTTGGTGCGGCGATTGAAGTTCACCGATCGCTAGGGCCAGGATTTCTTGAATCCATCTATGAGGAGGCTCTCTGCATCGAACTGGACAATCTTGGCATTCCCTACGAACGCCAGAAAACTTTAGAAATCACATATCGCAATCATAAGATCGGAGAACATCGTCTGGATCTATTGATTGCTAGTAAACTAGTTGTAGAGCTGAAAGCCGTAAAGGAGATCGAGCCAATCCACTTCACTATTGTTAGATCCTATGTGAAGGCTTCAAACGCTACTTCGGGAATCATTCTCAACTTTTCAACTATGCCCCTAACCATCAAACGGGTTGGCATGGAAATTCCTCTTACTTCTTCTCTCTCCTTCCTGAGTTCCTGAGTTCCATATTATTTTCATGCCTTCGGTCTCACCATCCTCCCACCCCACCGACCTTGCCGCCGAGATCCTGAGGCTGAAGAGGGAGCGGAACGCCGTCATCCTCGCTCACAACTACCAGATCGGCGAGATCCAGCGTGTCGCGGACTTCGTCGGTGATTCCCTCGGACTCAGCCAGAAAGCGGCAGAGACCGACGCCGACGTCATCGTCTTCTGCGGTGTCCACTTCATGGGTGAGACGGCCAAGATCCTCAATCCCGGCAAGACCGTCGTCATCCCCGACATGGATGCGGGTTGCTCCCTCTCCGAATCCTGCCCCGCCGAGAAACTCGAGGCATTCCTCAAGGAGCATGCCGAGAAGAACTACCACGTCATCGCCTACATCAACTGCAGTGCCGGAGTGAAGGCACTGGCCGATGTGATCTGCACCAGCGGCAACGCCGTGAAGATCGTCGATGCGGCCCCCAAGGACAGGCCCATCCTCTTTGTTCCCGATCAGAACCTCGGCGCCTGGGTGATGGAGCAGACAGGGCGCCCCATGGATCTCTGGCAGGGCTCCTGCTATGTCCACATGGAGTACACCCGCGACAGCATCGGGCGGGCGAAACGCGAACACCCCGACGCCCTGGTTGTCGCCCACCCCGAGTGCCCCCAGGCCGTCCGCCTTCTCGCCGACGAAGTCTGCTCGACCGAGAAGATGGTCGCCTTTTGCAGAAACTCCCCGTCCAGGGCCTTTGTGATCGTCACCGAGGAAGGGATGCTCCACAGGCTCCGCCGGGAGATCCCGGACAAGGTCTTCATCCCCGGCCCCACGGATACCTGTGCCTGCGCCGAGTGCCGCTACATGAAGCGGAATACCATGGAGAAGCTCTACCTCTGCCTCCGCGACCTGAAGCCTGAGATCCTTTTGGAAGAGGGACTCAGGGCAAAGGCGGAAAAGTCGGTACGACGCATGCTGGAACTCAGCAAGTAAGAGAGTCCCCAAAGGTCTCACGCAGAAGATCTGAGATTTTAATATGGAACTCAGGAACTCAGGAAATTGAGATGTAGACTGAGTAAAATTAAAGACATAGAGCAATAACAGGATGCGGGGATGTTTGTTCTTCAAAATCTCTCTTAGATTCCTTCTGTCCCTGAGTTCCTGAGTTCCATATTTTATTTTTATGTCTGCTCCCTACCACGCCGGTCCTATTTCAGAAGCCCTCTGGCAACGGGCTCAGAAGCGCCTTGTCGGCGGAGTAAACTCCCCCGTCCGGGCATTCCGGGGCGTGGGTGGCGAGCCCTTCTTCGTCAACAAGGCATCCGGCTGCACCATCACCGATGTCGACGGGCGCGAGTACATCGACTTCGTGGGCACCTGGGGCCCGGCGATCCTGGGCCACGCGCCGCAGGTCGTCCTCGATGCCGTCACCGCGACGGCCAGGCATGGTGCCAGCTTCGGCATCCCGAATCCCCTCGAGGTTGAAATGGCCGAGACCATCTGCCGCATGGTCCCCTCCGTGGAGAAAGTCAGGATGACGAATTCAGGCACCGAGGCCGTCCTCTCTGCGATCCGCCTCGCACGCGGCTTCACGGGCCGCGACCGCATCGTGAAATTCGAAGGATGCTATCACGGCCATGTTGATTCCCTGCTGGTGAAGGCCGGCAGCGGGGCCCTCACCCTCGGTCAACCCGACAGCGCCGGCATTCCGGCCGCCCTCGCCTCGCTCACCTCCACCGTTCCGTTCAACGACCCCGGGGCGCTCGCCGCGGTGTTCCGGGAACACGGATCCGGGATCGCCTGCGTCATCCTCGAACCGGTTCCCGCCAATGCGGGACTCTACCTCCCGGAACCCGGCTATCTGGAAGCCATACAAAAGCTCTGCCGCGAGCACGGGTCACTCCTGATCTTCGACGAGGTGATGACCGGCTTTCGCCTTGCTCCCGGCGGGGCCCAGGAGGTCTTCGGCATCACGCCGGATCTCACCGCGCTGGGAAAGGTCATCGGCGGAGGACTTCCCGTCGGAGCCTTCGGCGGTCGTGCGGAGATCATGGATCACCTCGCCCCGCTCGGTCCCGTCTATCAGGCGGGAACCCTCTCGGGGAATCCCCTCGCCCTCGCCGCGGGTCTCGCCCAACTCAGGGAAATGGAGCGCATCAACGGCTGGGCGCTTCTGGAACGGCTCGGCGCCCGGATGGAGGAATCGATCCAGCCCCTCATCAAGGGGAAGCCCCTCACGTTCCGGCGGATCGGCTCCATGTTCTGTCTCTATTTTTGCGGGGGACCGGTCCTCAGTCTTGCCGATGCCAAGCGGAGCGACACCGCCGCCTTCGCCCGCTACTTCCATGCCGCCCTGCAGGAAGGCATCTACTTCGCACCCTCGCAATTCGAGGCGGGATTCCTCTCGACCGCCCATACATCGGAGGCCCTGGAGCGGACATCCAGGATCGTTTCCGGGATCCTGTCATAGCCTGCCCATCATCCTCAGGACGAGGGTCACGAGG
>Ga0209189_1000119_pt1 | contig 66032 bp, 48 predicted proteins | sample C_130820_EF_Meta_FD_187308 | JGI IMG/M metagenome (GOLD analysis project Ga0209189, IMG submission 187308) | Freshwater microbial communities from Lake Croche, Canada to study carbon cycling - C_130820_EF_MetaG (SPAdes) (version 3) | ecosystem: Environmental > Aquatic > Freshwater > Lake...
CGGCGCGGTCGAAATCCATCTCCGGGGCGAGGCCGGCCGATACGCCGAGCCACCGCTTCCAGTCGATCGTCTGGGGCGTCATCTCCTTCTCGAGCTTGTAGTACCGCCACTGCCCCATCGACGAGTTACGGAAATACTCCGTCTGGAACCCGAGCACCTTGCCGAGTTTGCCGTCGTCGATGAGCGACCGGGCCTGGTCCCACACCTTCAGGCTCGTGGACTGCACGCCCACCTGCATCACCTTGCCGGTCTCGCGCCACACCTTGGCGACGTCGATCGCCTCCTCGACGGTCTTCGTCATCGGCTTCTCGGCGTAGACGTGCTTGCCGGCCCGGAGCGCATCCACGATCTGCCGGTGGTGCCAGTGGTCGGGCGTGCCGATGCACACGGCATCGACGTCCTTGTCGGCGAGCATGTCGGTGTAATCGACGTAGCGCTTCGCCTCGACGCCGGTCTCCTTCTTGATGAAGTCGCAGACCTTGTCTTCCTGGTTCTTGTAGACCTCGCTCACGGCGACGAGGTCGATGTTGGCCCCTTCGCTCCGGAGCTTGGCGAGCGTCTTCACGTGGGCACCGAAACCGCGGCCACCGGGGCCGATGAACCCGATCCGCAGCCGGCTGTTGGCATCCGCGGCCGAGGCGGGCGCGGCCCCGACAGCGAGCGTCCCTGCGGCCGCAGTGGAAGCGCCGAGGAATCCACGGCGGGACACGGTATCGGGAGTGGCGAGAGGCTCGGACATCTGGAAACTCCTGGCTCGGGATGGGAACGCGGGTACGTTGCCGATCATACTATTTCACCACCCGGGCCCTCCTCGTGCCAGTCGCATGCAAATGTCCGCGATTTTCAGGAACACCGTCGTTTTTCTCGCCCTCTGCGCTCCCGTGGACGCGGTGGCCACACCGCCTGCCCGGCCAAACGTGGTCATGGTCGTGGCCGACGACGCCGGCTGGGGGGATTTTTCATTCGTTGGCAATCGGTCGGTCGCCACGCCGGCGATCGATTCTCTCGCCCACGACGGGGCGGTCCTCGAGCAGTTCTGCGTGCAGCCGGTCTGCTCGCCGACCCGGGCCGAACTCCTCACCGGCCGCTCCCATCCGCGAAGCGGCGTGCGGGGAGTGTCGCTCGGGCAGGAACGGATGGCCCCCGACGAGATCACGCTCGCGAACCTGTTCCACGATGCCGGCTCCGCAACCGGCTGTTTCGGCAAGTGGCACAACGGCACGCAGTGGCCGTACCACCCGCTCGCCCGTGGATTCGACACGTTTTACGGATTCACCGAAGGCCACTGGGGGGATTATTTCAACGCGGAGATGGAGCACGATGGCACGTTCGTGCAGGGCAGCGGCTACATCGCCGACGACATCACCGACCACGCGATCGGGTTCATCGAGGATGCTCGTCGCAAGGCTCGATCGTTTTTCTGCTACGTCGCGTTCAACACGCCGCACTCGCCGATGAGTGTGCCCGACGCGGAATGGACCCGCTGGCGCGACAAGCCCGTCGAGCAGCGCGGCCCGGAGGGTGACCGCGAAGACCTCGCCTTCACGCGGGCTGCCCTCGCCATGGTCGAAAACCTCGACACGAACCTCCGCCGGCTGCTCGCCACGCTCGAGCGGCTCGACATGGCCCGCGACACGATCGTCGTATTCTGCTCCGACAACGGCCCGAACAGCGCCCGCTGGTGCGGCGGCATGCGCGGCAGGAAGGGTTCGACCGACGACGGCGGCGTCCGGAGCGTGTGCTGCATCCGGTATCCGGCGCGCATCAAGCCGGGCATGATCGTGGATGACGTGACCGGTGCGATCGACATCCTGCCCACGCTCGCCGGTCTCGCCGGCCTCGCGCCGCCCGATGCGAAACCGCTCGACGGCGTCGATCTCGCGCCGCTGCTCACCGACGCCCCTGGATCGAAAGCCACGGCAGCCACGCTCGCCGACCGCGCGATCGTGGCGAGTTTTGGCGGCAAGGTGAGCGTGCGAACCACGAGCCATCGGCTAGACGCCGAGGGCCGGCTCTACGACATGAAAATGGATCCTGGGCAGATCCGCGACATTGCCGCTGAGCAGCCCGAGCAGGCTACTCGCCTGCGTGACGTCGCAGCAGCCTGGCGGCGCGACGTGCTCGACACCGTGCCGCGGCCCACCGAAGAGCGGTTTCCGGTTGGCTATCCCGGGGCGCCACTCACCGAACTGCCCGCCCGCGACGGCCTGCCGCACGGCGGCGTCGCCCGCAGCGGCAAGGCCCCCAACTGCTCGTTCTTCACCCACTGGACGAAGGCCGACGACTCGATCAGTTGGGCAGTCGATGTCATCGAGCCGGGCCGTTATACGGCCGAACTCTGGTACACCTGCCCGCCCGCCGACGCGGGCTCCACGGTCACGCTCTCCGGCGGCACCGCCACGGTCACCGGCACGATCGCCCCCGGCTGGGATCCGCCGCTCAACACGGCCGACGACCGCGTGCCCCGCGGCCACGGCGAGAGTTTTTCAAAGGAGTTCCGACCGCTCGCGCTCGGCTCGATCACGCTCGAAAAAGGCGCGACGACGCTCGTGCTCCGGGCGACGCAGATTCCTGGTGCGTCGGTCGCCGACATCCGCCGCCTCGTCCTCCGCCCGGTCCCGTGAAGGTCACGTGGCTCCACGGCGTGAGCGGGCCATCATCTCGCGGCGGCTCGACACGTGGAGCTTCTCGTAGATCCGCTGCACGTAGGTGCCCACGGTGCTCGTTGAAATGCCGAGTTCCCTCGACACCTCCTTGTAGGAATAACCCTTTACGAGCAGTTCGAGCACCTGCTGCTCGCGGGGCGCGAGGCTCTCCTCGTCGGCGGCGTGTGCCGCCGTCGCATGCGGCGCACCGGCCTTGCCTGACGGGCTGGTTCTTCCCGGCGCGGCCGCCGTGGGCTCGCGGCGCCGGAACGTCTGGATCACCTTGCGGGCGATCGTGGGACTCATCGGCACGCCGCCGCCGCGCACCTCGCGGATCGCCGCCAGCAGATGCTCTTTCATCACCGGCTTCACGAGGTAGCCGTGGGCCCCCGCGGCGAGCGCGTTGAACGTCGTCTCCGGATCCTGGTAGACCGTGACCACGAGGATCTGCGTGTCCGGAAGCCGGGGTGCGAGCGCCGCGACACACTCGACGCCGCTCGAGTCGGGGAGGTTGACGTCCATGATGATGACGTCGGGCGCGAGCGGGGGGATCCGGCTCATCGCCTGCTCACCAGTGGCAAACACGCCCACGCACTCGCAGTCGTCGGCCGACTCGAGAATGTCGGTGAACGTGCGGCGCAGCCGGGAGTCGTCCTCGACCACTGCCACACGAATCGTTGAGGGTGCAGTCATGGGCTGAGCGTTGCTTGGTGTAACCCGTTTCGGCCATCCGACCGTCGTGTAGACAATTTCACGACCGCTCAGGTTGCCGGACACGCTCGTCAGGCGAGCATCGCCGCGATTTCGACCCGCGTCCCGCCCCCGGGCCGGCTGTCGATCAAGAGGCGTCCGCCGATGTCCTCCGCCCGGCGGCGCATGTTGGCGAGGCCCGCGTGCCGGCCGTCCGCTTGCGGGTCCGAGGCGGCTGCGACGTCGAATCCGCGACCATCGTCGGCGATGCCGATGGTCACCTGCCGGGCATCGACGATCACCGTGACCCGCACTATCCTCGCACCGGCGTGCTTCACCACGTTGTTGAGCGCCTCGCGCACGATGAGCAGGAGGTTGTGCCGCACCCGGCCCGAGAGCGGCGTGGCGGGGATGTCGTCGGGAACGTCGAGTCGGATCGTGATTCCCGCGGCCCGGGCGAACTGCTCGGCCGAGTGCGTGAGATATCCGACGAAGCGGTCGAGCGTGTCGTTCTCGGGATTCACCGCCCACACGATCGCATCGACACTGCGAATCAGTTCGACGGCCGACGCGCAGACCCGTCCGGCCCGGTCGAGGATGCCGGCCTCCTGCACCTCGGCCGTGTGCGTGGCGGCGAACCGCTCGACGTCGCGGCGGAGCCAGTCGGTCTGAACGGCGATCTCGGTGAGCCCGGCGCCCACGTCGTCGTGGAGGTCGCGCGCGATCCGGGCCCGCTCCCGCTCGAGCGCATGCTCCCGCTCGACCTCGCGCAGCCGGCGCTTCATCCGCCGCGCGCCCGCCGCCCGCACGCCGGTCGCCACTGCGGCGATCCCAAGCATCCCCGCGCCGGCCCACACGTCGCGCCGCAGATGGAATGGCACGTAGACCTCGATCGCAAGGCTCGACTCGATGCCAGTCGGCTCCCCGCCGGGCTGCGCCAACTCGGCGCGAAAAAGATAGCGGCCCGGTGCGAGCTGCCCGTAGTTGGCCATGAGTTGACCCCCCCGGCCCGACGTTGCAGCCATCGACCATTCCAGCGTCACCAGGTCGCCCGGTTCGACCGGGAACGACCGCTGGGTCGCCCAGTTGCCGTACCGCTCGGAATCATCGTCCACGAGGACGAGGATCGGGTGCGGCTGGGGCTGCGACCGCATGCGGACCTGGCTGATCTCCGACTTGGAGCCCAGGCGCTGCCAGCCTTTGGGATTGGCCAGCGGATGGAAGGCGTCGCCGGCGATGCCGAGATCGCGCGTGAGTTCATGGCGGATCGGATCGGCGCGGCCGGGCCGTTCGATCGTGAGCACCACGTCGTCGATCGCGACGATCCCCACGTTCTCCCGATTGGGAGCCGTGATGAAGTCCACGAGCACGCTTCGGGCACGTGGCGGCGCCTCCGCCTTGAAGACGTGCCGCTGCCAGGTGGAGGTATCGGGCGTGCCTTTCCAGCCGCTATTCTCCAGATCGATGAGCTGTTCCTTGCTGCCGATCCGGGCCGCCGAGCCGTCATCAAACAGGATGTCGGCCTTGAATTGTCCGGGAATGTCGCGCCAGGCCTGATCGATCGCATCGAGCCGATACCGCAGCCGTGTGCCCTGCGGCGGTTCGAGACCGTTTGCAGACGCCGGCGCAGTCTGAGCACCAGGCCGGGCATCGTCGTCCTCCGTGGCGACGCACCGCACCTGAATCTGTCGGGCGGTCGAGGGAATCCGTACGGCTGCAGCGGCACTCTCGGCCGCCGGGATGGCCACGGGCCGGCCATCCACGCGCACCTCTTTGATCGTCACCTCGGCGGCATGCGTTGTGACGACTCCGCCCCAGACAGCCGCGAGCGCAGCGGCCCATGTGCCCCGCGAGCGGCCTGAAGATCGGGCGAATCGTGCCATGCAAGCATCGTAGCACGGCCGTCAGCCGGCTCGCCGACGCTCTGGACCGGCCGCGGACGGGCCGAAGGTTTCCTCGAGCAGGGTCGCATGCTCGCGGATCACGCCCGCGTGGGCCGGATCTGCGGCGACGTTGTAGAACTCGTCGGGATCGCTTGCGTGATCGTAGAGTTCGTGGGAGCCGTCGTTCCGCTCGACGTAGCGAAAGCGGGCGGTGCGCACCGAGCGGCCATTGCCCCAGCCCTTGGGCATCGCGATGAACGCAGCCCGCTTGCCAGTGCCCGCAGGATTCTGCAGCAGCGGCCGAAAACTCGTGCCGTCGAGATGATCGGGGGCCGGCAGGCCGACCAGATCGCAGAACGTGGGAAAGAGGTCGATGAGTTCCACGATCCCGTCGGCCCGTGTGCCGGCGGCGACCCCGGGAGCCCGCACGACAAGCGGCACGCGCAGCACCTGCTCCGAGATCGTTTGCTTCACCCACTGCCCACGCCAGCCGAGGTGGTAGACGTGGTCCGACGTGAACACGACCACCGTGTCTTTGGTGAGTCCTTGGGCCTCGAGTGCGTCGAGAACCCGGCCCACCTAGGCGTCGAGGAGCGAGACGGCGGCGTAGTAGGCGTGCAGCGCCTCACGGGCGAGGTCGTCGCTCACCGCCAGCGGCGGCTCATAGTGGAGCGAGCCCATCGGTAGCGGCGTGGCGTCAGCCGGTGTTTTCTCCGGGCTGAACTTCGTCCGCGCGTGGGCGTCGTAGATCGGCCGAAGCGAGTTCCACGGCACGTGCGGCGAGTGGAACCCCACGGCCGCGAAGAACGGCTTCGAGGTGTCGCGCCGGGTCGTGAGGAACTCGATCGCCCGGTCGGCCACCTGTGCGTCGTGCATCTGCTCGGGCGCGTCGCCGATCCCGACCTGCGAGAAATTCCGCCGGAGGCTCTCGCCATCGGGCTGAGATTCGTCTTCGTCGAGTTTCGTGAGGCCGCCCAGGCCGCGCTTGGGCTTCAGATCGGCGTAGGGCACGTGGATGTCCCACGCCTGGGCATCGAGGTACTCCTCGGTGTGGTCAATCTTCCCCACCGAAAACGTTTGGTAGCCGTGGGTGCGAAACCAGCGGCCGAGCGTCATCGTGTTGGGATGCTTTTGAAAATGATTGGCCCCGGCATGGGCGTTGTTGAGGCCGAGCATGAAGGCCGTGCGGCTCGGCGTGCAGACCGAACCCTGGGCGTAGGCGTGCGTAAAGAGAACGCCGCCTTGAGCAAGACGATCGAGATTGGGCGTGATCGCGGCCGGGTCGCCGTAGCAGCCGAGCCGCGTAGCGAGGTCATCGGCCACGAGGAAGAGAATGTTGGGCCGCCGCGGCTCCGCGCCACCCGCCGCGGCCGCGACGCAGCACGCCAGGCCTGCGACGATCGCAGGCAGCCTCACGACACCCGGCGCCGTGCCAGCCGCCAGCCGACGAGGATCACGCCCGCGCCCGCGATCGCCAGCGCCCCCGGCTCGGGCACGACGACGGCCTGCATGTTCACCGTCAGGTCACGCCGCTGCGTCGAGCCCGCCACGCTCTGGTTGTCATAGAACGAGAGCGTGTAGCTCCGGCTGAACGAGCCTTCCGTGGTGGGCGCGAACTGCGCCGTGAACAAGCTGCTCGTGCCGCCCGCCACGAGGTCCGCGAACGAGGCGAGCCCCGAACTGAACCCGTCGCCATCCGACGTGAATGCCGTCAGGGCGAGGCCCGCCGTGGGCCCTGCAAGGCTCGCCAGGTTCGTCAGCGAGTACGTCAGACTCTGCGTGCCCAACGTGAGATCGATCGACCCGAAGTCGAGCTCGATCGTGCCGGTGGTCAAAGGATCGAGCACGGCCGAGCCCGCCGCTGTCGCGAAGGCGGGCAGGGCGTGGTCGAGCACGTTGCCCGTCACCGTGATCGACTGGCTGCCGAGGCTGTTCGCCGCGCCGGCGAGGGCCGAGTTGTCGGCGTACGTGAGGTTGAAGACCTGGCCGAGGGAGTTCGCCCCGACGGTCTGCGTGCCATTGAGGCTGGCGGCGGCCGAGATCAACGCCGAGCTGCCCGACGCGATGCCGCTGACATTGTTGATGTTCACAAACCCGGCCGAGGTGCCGCCGGTCGTCATGAGGTTCACGCGATAGCCCGCCGCGTTGGAGATCGTGGCGCTCGTGAGGCCGGAAAGCGGACCGCTGTAGCCCACGATCGAGTCGGGCAGGGCGATCGTCGCGCCCGTCGCCGAGCCACTCGCATGGTCGTAGACGTCGAGGCTCACGGTGCCCGTCGCGGTGGTCGTGACCGCGTTCGGATCGGACACCGTGAACGTGGCCGTGCGCCCGGGGCCGGCCGTGCTGGCCACGAACGAGAAGCCGGAGATGCTTCCACTCGTCGCCAGCGGGGCCACCGTCGTCGTGCCCGACACCGTACCCACGATGCCGCTCCCCGCGGCACTCGTAAACGCCAGGTTTTGGCCACCGGACGAGGCTGCGTTCTGCACCGCGTAGGTAAAGGCCACCGTGCCGCCGGTGATCACCTGGGGGGCGGCCGGCGTGGTCGAGATCGTGCCGAACACCGGCTTGGCCCAGAGATAGGCGTCGGTGCCCGACGTGCCGAACGTGTAGGCGGCCGGAGCGTTCGACGCCGTGAACGTGTTCACACCGCTCGAGCCCGTGACCACCTGGTAGCGACCCTGCGTCAGGCTTGAAGCACCAGCGAAGTCGATTGCAGCGCCGCTCGTCACGCTCACCGGCGCGTTCAGCACAAGCTGATCGAGCGTCGCCCCGCTGCCGCTGATCGCCACCTTGCTCGCCGCCCCGAACGACACCGTGCCCGAATTGATCGTCAGCGTGCCCACGCCGTTGACCCCGTTCACGACGTCACCGGGTGCCACGATCCCGCTGATCACCACGGCCTTGCCGATGCCCGTGGCGCCCGCGCCCGTATAGCCGGTCCTCAGGTCGAACGAGCCCGTGCCGCTGAGCGTGGCGGTGCTGCCGATGTTCAGGCCGGTGAGGATCGTCGCGTCCTTGAAATTCCGGTTCGTCCACGCGCCGTTGTTCACCAGCGTGCTCGTGCCCGTCACGCTCACCTGATAGCCCAACGAATTCGATCCGCTTGCGTCCGTCGTGGCATTGAAAGACGAGTTGGCGTTGACGCGAAGCGTGCCCGCGGACGCAGGCCCGCCGATCTCCAGCGTTGAGGTATTCGAATTTGCGACGCCATACAAGATGCTGCCACCGCTACTGCCGTTGGTCGTGTAGACGCCTTGGGCCTTCCCGGCGGAAAAATCGCCGATCTGAACGGTGCCGGTATTGATGACGAGTTTCTGGGTGCCCGAAAGGAAGGTCACGCCAAGCAGGTTCGCACTCAGCGTGTACGGCCCGGAGATCGTCATCGAGGCGTTTTGTTGGCTGGGGTTCCCGGGGCTGGCAATGGTCCGAGCGTAGCCAAGCCCAAGAATCCCAGCCGTGCCGGTCGTGGACGGGGTCATGAAATCGAAGTCTCGCTGGAGCAGCACCGTGTTTGTGCCGGACGAAACAATGATGTTTGCCTGTGCAGTGCCTGTCGTGGCCGCGGCATCGGAATTGATCCGGAACGTGACCGTGTCGCTCAGATTGAATCGAAAGCCGTTGTTGCCACCGTTGCTCCCCGAGGTCGCGGCCCAGGCAACCGTGCCGCTGCCGCCGAATGCGGCATTGTAGTTGAGATTCACCGAGTTTTTGAATGACAGGAGCGAGTTGGCGTTCAACTTCACCGACGCGGAAGTGGCCATGGACGCCGTGCCGTTGACCGTGACCGTCGCTCCGGAACCGATCGAGTTGGATGCAGTGCCCGAGGATGAAGTCAACCGCCAGTTTTGGAACGAAACATTCAGGTTGTCGGCAATGGTCAGGCTCGTTCCGGTCGCCACCGTCGTGCCAGCTCCCAGGAACGTCGTGTCGCGATTGATCACGGTGGTGAGTGCGTACTGCGCGCTCGAGACATTTACATTGGTGCCACCCGTGCCGGATGCGAAGACGACGCTGTCGGTGCCACCGCCCACCGGAGCCCCGGTAGGAGTCCAGTTCGTCGTGCCCGTCGTAGACCACGTCGCGTTGTTGGCGCCGATCCACGTGTACGTCACGGCCGATGACGGCACGGCGCTTGCCACGAGGATCACTGCTGTCGCCCATGCGACAAACGTCCGCGCGAGTGAGAAATACTTCGCGAGTCTCATCTGAATCTGCCCTTCTGAAAACTACGGCACGTAAACTGGGTGCGGCCGAAACCCCACCCGCCCTTAAAAAACTATCCCGCCCCTCGGTCTGGTTCCTGTCGCTCTTCTATCCACATTTATCCACACGCCGCGAGGCCTCCCGGACCGGCTCCCGACAGGCGTTTCAAGCTTTTTTCCAGAGAAAAAGGCCGGTTCTCGCGGTTGCCCGCGTTCAGGCTCCGGCTCCGGCAATCACGGCCCGGATGGCAGGCTCGAGAGCCTCGGCAAGCAGGGCATACCCCTCGGCCGAGAGGTGCAAGTGGCCATCGGAATAGGCAGCGGCGTTGAGCGCGCCATCGGCCTTGAGAAACTTCGCCGATGCATCGACGACACGCACGGAGGAATCAACGCCGAGTTCGAGCCGGTCGATCGCCTCGTTGATCGCGGCGACGGCCTCGTGCGTGGCGCTGCCCGGCTCGAACGCCGGCAGCACCTTCACCACGATCACATGCGACCGGGGGCACTTGAGCCGCAGGTTCTTCACGCATAGCTCGATCCCCTGCGCGACCGCACCGGGCGGCACGCCGTTGGCCGCCACGAGCGGCGCGTTGTTGACGCCGAGCATGAGCACGATGGCCTTGGGGCTCACGCCATCCACGAGCCCGTGCTCCAATCGCCAGAGCACGTTTTCCGTGCGGTCGCCGCCGATGCCGGCGTTCACGGTGCGCAGGTCGCGAAACCGCCGCTGCCACGCCTCGCCGACCGGCATCCGATCGATCGGGCTGCCGCCCCAGCCCTGCGTGATGCTGTCGCCGAGAAGCAGCACGTCGAGCCCGGAGCCGGCGATCTTCACCTGGTCGATGATCCGGCCGTGGTGGTCGATCCAGATGTTGCTCACGTCGCCCTCGCCCCACCGGGCCGCCGTCGGCACCACCGGCCACATCTCGGGCAGATGCTTCTGGGATTCGTGGCCGGGCTTCCGCGTGTATTCGCCCGTCTGCACGTAGGCCAGTTCGGCCACCGAGAGCGGCCAGCCGGTGAGCTGCGGATCCATCCGCCCCTCGGCGTACGGCGCGTAGGGATACTCGGGGCTACGGGAATTCGCCGCCGCCTTCGGCTTGGGCTGGCCAGCGGGCTGCTCAGCGGGGTTTGCAGGAGGTGCCGCCGAGCCGGCAGGCCCGAGGACTTTTTCCAGCAGGGGCCGGAGCCGCGCGGCGTAGAGGTCGTAGCCGGCGGGTACGAGGTGGATGTTGTCGGGCGAATAGAGTTCCTTCCGCAGCGTGCCATCGGCATTCACGAGGTCGGCCGTGAGGTCGAGCACCTGCACGTTCGGCTCGGCGCCGAGATTCAGGCCGTCGAGGGCGGCGTTGGTCTGCTTGATGTCCTCATAAAATGCATTGCCGGGCGCGTGCGCCGGGAAAATCTTCACCACCACGATCGCCGCCTCGGGAAATTTTTCGCGGAGGTTGTCGAGGCAGGCCTTGATTCCCCGCGCCGCAGGCTCGATGCCCGTCTCCGGCGTGAAGAACATGTTGTTGTTGCCGATCAAGAGCACGCAGGCCTTGGGCTCGAGGCCTGCCACGCCGCCGTGGTCGAGCCGCCAGAGCACGTTTTGCGTCTTGTCGCCGCCGATCCCGATGTTCACCGTCTTCCACTTCGGGAAGTTCTTGGCCCAGGTCGGGCCCCATTGCTGCGTGATGCTGTCGCCGACGAGGAGCACGTCGATCGGGCCCTTCGCCGCCTCGGCGGTCTTCACGAGCCCGGCATGGAAGTCGAGCCAGGCCGTGCCCTGCCAGAACCCGGCCGAGGGCGTCACGGGCCACAGGTCGGGTTTGTGCTGCGTGGCTTCCGAACCCGGCCGCCTTTCAAACTCCGCCTTGAGCACATAGGCCCGCTCGTCATCGGTGAGCGGCCAGCCGGTCTGCTGCGGATCCATCGCCCCGGTGTTGTAGGGGGCGTAGGCGTATTCGAGCGCCGAAACATCCTGCGACCACAGGGCCACGATCAGCGCGACAAGACTCAAACGTATGCACTGCACGACGCAATCTCCTCGGGGTTGACACGATCCCAGAGAATCGACGCTACCCCCGCGCAGGCCGCGGCATGAGTCGCAATTTTGGCCACAGGGCCGTCTGGCCGTGGTTGCATGCGCCCGTCAGGGCGCGAGATCAAGCGTCACGGTCGCATGATCGGCGTCGATCGTCGCGGAGAGGCCGCTGGTTTTCACCGATGCGTATTTCTCCGGCAGCAAAGACCTGAATCCAGCGGAGTTGCCTTGGGCGTCGTAGAGTTCCTCCTGCGAACTCACGGCCACGTTGTATGCACCGGGCTTCACGACCACCCGAAATCGCCCAGCGGTGACCCGCCCGGTGCCTGCCATTCGGCCATCCTCTTCGACGAACTGCACCACGCCCTTGGGAATCGACTCGCCCGCGAGGGAGAGCGTGCCATCGACGGTGATCGCTCCGGGAGGGCCCGCGGGCCGGCAACCGACGACTGCAACAGCCGCGCTACCCCATGCAACCGCGGGCCACAGCGGCCGCAGCCACTTGATAGCTCCGCGAGTCATGGCGCACTCACGTTTTGCCCGTCGCGCCGATCGCCCAGCCGGTTGTAGACGTCGAACTGGATCCAGTCCTCGAGAAACCGCACCGAGCCATCGCCAAAACAGAAAAATGCGCCGCCGGGATGGTTGCTCGCGGCGATCGTGGCATTCACCGACGAGTTGTCGTTGGTCACGTCGAGGTTCGGGCTGTTGATGGTGTTCTGGGTGGAGACGCCATAGGATTCGGCCCCGGCGATCCCGCCGTAACTCGTCCATTCAGGCCGCCGCTCGGCGATCATGATCGTCTTGGCGAGGCCGTCGGTCACATCCTTGAACTTGCATTGAAATCTGCTCTGGATTCCGAACATCCCGGGATTCATCGAGGCCTGCGGTTTCGTGCCCATGAAAGTAGGTCCACAGCCCCATTCATTGACGTAGACGTTGCAGTACGAGGGCGACCCGGCCGCCGAACAGTCGGTGGTCGCGCCGCCGCTCTGCTGCGGCCCACACATGGTGGCATAGCACGACGGCGCCATCGGGGAGCCCCCAACTGCAAAATACCGGAAGCCGGCGTACGTGCCCGACGTCCGCAGCGTCGCCGACGCAGGGTTGCTTGGACACGCCTGGTGCGGGAAGGGCCTCGAGACCAAAAACCCACGGTTGGCGATGGCATTGAGGTTCAGGGTCTTGTTGAGCGCGTCGTAGACCTCCTGAAATTCGATATACGGCATGATGGCCACGTTCCAGTTCGTCCAGGGAGGATTGGTGCCGGTGCCGAGGACCGTGGGCGAGGCATTGAGCACGTTGGCTGCAGCACAACCTTCGCTGAGCGTGATCAGCGACGTACAGGGCAGTTTCCCCCTGGCATCATTGTGGTTGTGGAGCGCGAGGCCGATCTGCTTGAGCTTGTTCGTGCACGAACTCCGCCGGGCCGATTCGCGGGCCGCCTGCACGGCCGGCAAGAGCAGGCCGACGAGCACGCCGATGATCGCGATCACGACCAACAGCTCCACGAGCGTGAAGCCCGTCGTAGACGGACGGATGCCAGGCCTGATCGATGTGGGCACGAAAAACCCCCGGAAAGGAACTGCAGATAACCTCTGAATCCTAGACCCCGCCCGCTCTCACCGCCCGTCGAATGTTTATCTACACGAAAGGCGGTTCGTCCACAAAAAAGCCGACTACTGCCCGGAAAACAGGTCACTCGTGGCGACGGCGTGGATGAGCGAGCGGACCCCGTAGTCGTCGCCTTTTGTGGACGCGACGATCGCCTCGACCGCCTTGCGGTCGGCATAGGAAACATCGGCGCCGGTTGCGTAGCGCACGAGGTGGCTCACGAGGCCGCGGGCGATCACGTGCGGCCGGCCGGCGACATAGTCGCGAAATGCCTCGATCCCGGCGAAGGCCTTGCCGTTGGGAAGCCGGCCCGAATCGTCCACCGGCGGGCCGAGCTTGAACCGGGCGTGGAGGACCAGCGGCAACGGCGGGGGCGGATCCCCCTTGCCGGCGACTCGGTAGCGGGTGCGGTAGCCGCCGACGGGATCGAAGCACTCAAGCGCGAACCCCGGCGGATCGATCTTCGCGTGGCAGGCGGCACAGGCGGCGTCGCTTTTATGGCGTTTGAGCTGCTCCCGGATCGTCGTCGTGCCGCGGGTGTCGGGATCGATCGCGGAGATGCCCGGCGGGGGTGGCGGGGGCGGCGCGTTGAAGAACCGGTCCATCACCCACTTGCCGCGGGTGACGGGCGACGTGACCGTGCCGTTGGCCGTGAGCTTGAGGATCGCCGCCTGCGTCAAGAGCCCGCCGCGATGACTGTCCTTCGGGAGCGACACCCTGCGGGCTGCGCAGCCCTCGACGCCCTTGACGCCGTAGTGCTCGGCGAGCCGCTGCGTGAGGATCGCGAAGTCGGAGTCGGCGAGCACCTTCACGGGCTCGTTCTTCTCGATGCATTCGCGGACGAAGCCGCGCGTCTCCGCGAGCATCCCCTCGCGCAACAGCCAGGAATACTCCGGGTAGAGCTGCCCGTCGGGCATCGTCTCGTCGATCTTCTCGAGTTCCAGCCACTGGCTCGTGAAGTCCTCGATAAACCGCTCACTCCGCTCGTCGGCGAGGAGACGGTCCACCTCGGCGCGCACGACGTCGCGGCTGGCGAGCGTGCCGTCGGCCGCCGCGGCGAGAAGCCGCTCGTCGGGCGGCGAGTTCCACAGCCAATACGAGAGCCGCGAGGCGAGCGCGAAGAGGTCGCGACCCGGCCCGTCGGCGAGACGATCGGCCGGATGAAACAGGAACTCGGGGCTCGAGAGCACCGCCACGTAGGCCCGGCGCATCGCGTCCTCGAAGCAGTCCCGGGCGGCCAGCCGCCGTTCCACCAACGACACGTAGGGCTCGATCTCGTCAGCCTGCACCGGGCGGCGGAACGCCCGCGGCAGAAACTCCCCGAGCAGGCGGCGGGCGGCGGCGAGCGGCTCCTTCGCCTGCACCGTCTCGAGCGGCGGCGACCGCTCGGCGGGCGGGAGATCATACAACTTCGGCCGGAACGGGCCGCGGGTATCGTGGAGCGGTTCGCGGGCCGGTGGACGAACACCGGCGGCAGGATCGAACCGCTTGATCGGCAGGTTGCCGAACAGCCGCCGGTGGCTCTCCGGTGGCCACTTCGGGTTGAGCGGGCCCTCGATCTCGAACCAGTCGAGCGCCACGCCGTCGCCCACGTGGCCCGCCGTCTGGCCGCCATTGGGCCAGATGTGGGCCCGATTCCGGATCGAGACGGGGTCGAAGACGAGCGACTCGTGAGCATCGAGCCAGGCGGTGATCTCGTGCGCCGTCGGTTTGAGCGACGGAGCGTCGAAGAGCGCGAGCGTCCGCCCCTCCTCCTGCTGCCGCCCGTCGGCATGGGCCCTGAGCACCGCTGCCTGCAGCGACTCGGCCTGCTCCACCTTGCCCTTGTTCCAACGAAATCCCCAGGTCGAGAGCCGCATCCGGTAGCGACCGGGGTAGAGCACGGCGATGTCGACGGCCGTCTCCCGGCCGGGCATGTTTTCCATGAGGATGCCGACGGAGTCGTCACTGGCGCCGAGCTTCTGGTCGTCGTAGAGTTTCTGCCGCGGCTTCCAGATCTCAGGGTCGCGTTCGCGGATCTCCGGGACGCGGCCCTTGCGGTCGGGAAACGCGTTCAACAGCGGCATGGCCGGATCGGGCTGGCCGTTCTTCAAGAGCACGGAATTGCCCTCGATCACCTGCTGCTTGAGCTTGAAGAGCCCGGCCGGCTTCTGCCGCGCCTTGAACACGGGAGGCGGCGTGCTGCGCGTGGCGATCGCCGCCGTGAGCGCCACTTCCGCGGCCGCGGCGTAGGCCGACACGTGCGCGAGCGACAGATCGAGCGCGCCGGCCACCTTGTCGAACCCGGCGATCCGGGCGTCGGGCGGGAGCAGGTCCTTGATCTCGAGCCGGGGCAGGGCGAGCAGGTCGCGGAGCGTGTTCTCATACTCGCTCCGTGTCATGCGCCGCATCCGGATCCGGCCGGCGTCGGTGGTGGCGGCGCGATCGGCCGCGAGCAGCGCCGCATCGAGGGCCCGGAGCACGTCGTCGCGATCGGCTTTCGATGGTTGCTCGCTGTCCTTGGGGGGCATCTCGCCGGCGATCACGCGGTCGTAGACGCGCGTGAACCTCCGCAGCGGCTCGGGCGCCGAGAGATCGGCGGGCAGGGTGGCAAGGTCGAGACCAGCCTCAGCGCCGGGCCCGGAATGACATTCGTGGCAGTAGCGGGCGAAGAACCCCCGGGCTCTCACCAGTTCGGTCGCGCCGGCCGCCGGCAGCGCGGCAAGGGTCACGAGCACGAGGATGCCACGGCACACGTTGCGCATGTCAACCCTCGAGGCCTCGCAGCGATCCTGTGCTCGTCGAGAACGCATCGGTCTCGAAGCCCAGCCGCTGGAGCATCGTGACGAACAGGTTGGCGAGCGGCTCGTTCCGCTGTTCGTTGAACGCCAGGTGGCCGGGATGCCGGTAGCCGCCGCCGGCGAGCAGGATCGGGAGGTTCACCGTGGCGTGGGCGTTGGCGTTGCCGAGGCAGCTGCCGTAGAGCACCTGCGTGTGATCGAGGAGCGAGCCGCCCTCTTCCGAGACGCCGGCGAGCGACCCCAGCAGATACGAAAACGCCTGCATCTGGGCCTCTTCGATCTTCTTGAGCTCGGCGATCTTGTCGGGCTCGTTGCCGTGGTGCGTGAGGCCGTGGGTCTCGTTCTTCACGCCGGGCACGTGCGGCACGACGGAGAACGTGGCGATCGACAGCGTCACCGCGCGGGTGGAGTCGGTTTCGAGGGCCAGGCGGATCATGTCGAACATGAGCTTCGAGCGGGCGATCACCTCGTTGGCGTCGGCGATGTCGTTGGGCTCGGGGTACGAAACTGTCGGTTTCGGCCGCTTCTCCCAGGCCGCCGCCTGCTCGAGCCGAGCCTCCATCTCCCGGATGCTCGTGAAAAACTGGTCGAGGCGGGCCCGGTCGGCCGCGTGCACCCGGCGTTCGAGCGTCGCCGCCTTGTCGAGCACGAGGTCGAGCACGCTGCCGCCGGCCTCGATCCGCCGCATCGTTGTCGCCTGCTCCTCGGGAGTGCCCGCCGCGAACAGTTGGCGGTAGAGCCGCTTCGGGCTCGTTTCGGCCGGAATCGGCACGCCCGACCGCGACACTGCGAGCGTATCGGAGTAATGGAAGCCGTTGCGCACGCTGAGCGCGAGAAATGGAAACCGCGTCTCGGTCCCCACGCGTTCCGCGACGAGCTGGTCGAGCGAGAGCGTGTTGCGGAAGTTCGGCTGGCCAGGATGGGGGGCGCCGGTCAGGAAGCATTGCGCCGCGTGGTGGTTGCCATCGACCTCCGGGTGCGAGATCCCGGAGAACACCGTGAACTTTCCGCGATGCTCGGCGAGGAGGTCGAGATACGGGCTGGCCGGGGGTTGGCCCGCGGCCGGCTTCGCCGCCGGAAAGAAAAACTGCGGCATCATGCCGAGGGCGTTGTGGATGAACACCACCCGCCGGGGCGACGCGGTCGCGGCACGGGCGCTGCGCGGGGCAAAGGCCTCGAGAAGCGGCAGCGCGACGCCAGCCCCCGCCGCCCGCAACAGCGAGCGACGCGGGAGCCTGAAATGACGGCTGAAAGAACGCGCAGACATACTGTGACCCTAGGAAACGGCTCCGTAGGTCGACAGTCGCTTATTTACCGACCCCACGGGCTCGTTCCAGTCAGGGAGCGAGGTAGGGGAGGGTCAAGGATTCGTGAAGTTCGGGCTCCAGAGGCCGAGTTTTATTTCCGGCACGGTGCCGTCGGCCGGAAGCGTCGCCTGCACGGCGGCGGCGAGCTGCTGCGAGAGTTCGGCAACGGTGGCTGCGTGGGCAGGCACCTCGGCGAGGTTCGTGAGTTCCTTCGGGTCGGCATCGTGGTCGTAGAGTTCGCGGCCCTCGCGGCCTTCGTCCCACTCGGTGTAGCGATAGCGCGGCGTGCGCAGCGAGTAGCCGAAAAACTGCTTGCCCTTCGTGCCCTCGTCCCTCGGCTGCGAGACCCGGCCAGGGTTGCCCCGGGTCACCTGCGTGACGGCCCAGCCGCGGCCTGCGGCCGCCGGATCGGCGAGGAGCGGCACGAGGCTCTGCCCCTGGAGGTTTTTCGGTGCCTCCACACCGCACAGCGCGGCGAGCGTCGGGAAGAGATCCACCTGCGACACGGGTGACTTCGCCACACTGCCGGCCTGACAGCGGCCGGGCGCCGCGATCAGAAGCGGCACGCGGGCACTCTCCTCGAACAGGCTCATCTTCTGATAGAGACCGTGCTCACCCATGTGGTAGCCATGGTCGCTCGTGAACACGATGATCGTGTCATCGGCGAGGCCGTGCTTGTCGAGCGCGTCGAGCACGCGGCCCACCTGGGCATCGAGGAAGCTGATGCTGGCAGAGTAGGCCTGCCGCGCCTGCCGGCGCCGCTCGTCCGTCATCCGATCCTGCTCCGCTTTCCGGCTCGCGAGCGCGGCGGTCGGCACGTCCTGCTGGTCCTGCTCCACGCCGCTGACCAGCGGCATCTCCGCCTCGGGGTACATCTCGAAGTAGGGCGTCTGCGGCGCGACGTAGGGCGTGTGCGGCCGGTAGAACCCGACCGCCAGAAAGAACGGCCGCGAGCGATCGCGGGCGCAGCGTTCGAGCACCCAGGCCGCGTCGTCGGCCATGATGCCGTCGGTGTGCGCGCGGTCGCCCTGCGGCGAGGCGTACCAACTCAGCGTGCCGCCGAACTTCCCCGGTTCGAGCGAGAAGATCTTCGGCTCCTCTTCGAGCCGGTCGCAGCCCGCCGGGTTGATCTCGAGTTCCCACGAGCCGGGGTCATCGTGGCCGTTGGTGCCGATCGAACTCGGCACGTTGTAGTGATAGAGCTTGCCGACACGGGCGGCGAAGTAGCCCGCGAGGCGAAACGCCTGTGGCATCGAGAGCTGCGTCGGAATCGACTGCCGGAAGATCTGGCCGTTGGCGTGGATGCCGGTCGAGTTGGGATAGAGGCCGGTGAGAAACGAGTTGCGGCTCGGGCCGCAGAGCGGAAACGCACAGTACGCCCGCTCGAACCGCACACCCCGGGCGGCGAGCCGGTCGATGTGCGGCGTCTTCACGAGCGGATCGCCGTAGCAGCCGAGAAAGCAGTTCAAGTCGTCCGAGACGATGAACAGCACGTTGGGCCGCGGGTCGGCGGCACGACCAGCTCCCCACATGAGGAGAAACGCCGCGACGACCAGACCTGCCCGTAGCACCATTGAAATTCCTCCCGCTGGAACCGTTCTCTTCGTCAGTCTGGCCGCGTGCCTCCGCCATCCGCAAGGGCCCATTGGTCTCATGGAATCAGATCGCCTATCCTCACTCTCCATGACAACCCCCTTCTGCAGCGACGACTTTCTGCTCTCCGGCCCCGTGGCCCGCGACCTCTACCACCGCGTGGCCGCGCGGCAGCCGATCGTCGACTACCACTGCCACCTGAGTCCGCAGGACATCGCCCAGGACCGGCGTTTTGAAAATCTGCACGCCGTGTGGCTCGCAGGCGACCACTACAAGTGGCGGGCGATGCGGGCCGACGGCGTGGCCGAGGACCTGATCACGGGCTCGGCCTCCCCGCAGGAAAAATTCCGGGCCTGGGCCCGCACCGTGCCACACACGCTCAGAAACCCGCTCTTCCACTGGACGCACCTCGAACTGCGGCGGCATTTCTGGATCGACGAACTGCTCGACGAGTCATCGGCCGACGGAATCTGGCAGGAGGCCAACCGCCAGCTGGCCACGGGCGACCTCACCGCCCGTGGGATCCTCGCGCGGATGAACGTGGAACTCGTGGGCACGACCGACGATCCGGCCGACCCGCTCGACTGGCACACGGCGATCGCGAAGAGCGGTTTCAAGACCCGCGTCGTGCCGACGTTTCGCCCCGATGCGGCGGCGCGGGTCGATCGGCCGGCGGCCCTGCAGGCCTGGGTGCGGCGGCTCTCAGAAATCGCGGGCCGCGGGGCCGACTCGCTGTCCGGGCTCGTGGCTGCGCTCGCACAGCGGCACGCCGACTTCGCAGCAGCCGGCTGCCGGGCGAGCGACCACGGGATTTTGCAACTGGCCGATGCGGATGTCACCGACGCCGAGGCAGACCATGTCTATACAAGAGCCCTCGCGGGGACTGCGGCCGCGCCCGACGAGACGGTGCGGTTCGCCACCTGGCTCGTGCTCCACGTGGCCCGCTGGAACCATGCCCGCGGCCATGTCACCCAGTTGCATCTGGGACCGTTCCGCGACCCGAATCCGAAACTCGCCCGTGCGCTCGGTGCCGACACGGGCTGCGACACGATCGGCGACGCCCGACAGGGCCCGGGCCTCGTGCGGTTCCTCGGCCGGCTCGCCGATGAAAACGCGCTCGGCCGCACGATCCTCTACAACATCAACCCGGCCGACAACGCCCTCTTCGCGGCGCTGCCGGGGTCGTTCCAGGACGGCGCCGTGCCGGGGAAGATCCAGTGGGGCAGCGCCTGGTGGTTCCTCGATCAGGAGCGGGGGATGCGGGAGCAGATGAACATGCTCTCCGACCTCGGACTGCTCTCGCGGTTCGTGGGGATGGTGACCGACTCGCGGTCGTTCCTCTCCTATCCGCGGCACGAGTACTTCCGCCGGATCCTCTGCGACCTCGTGGGGACCGACGTCGTTACGGGCCGGCTCCCCGACCGCCGCGACTGGCTCGACGCCCTCGTCACGTCCGTGTGCTGTACGAACGCCCGCGAAGCCTTCGGCGGCTGATGCGCCAGGCGAAGATCTCGACGATGTGCCAGACCGTGCCAGGTCAACCTCAGCGTCGCATGAGGCTGTCGCTCGCAGCGACGGCGTGGAGCAGCGACCTGAGGCCATGTCCGTCGGCCGCGGTGGCCGCCACGATCCGGGCCACCTCCGCACGGTCGGCATAGGAAAGGTCGGCGCCGGTGGCATAGCGCACCAGGTGCGAGACGAACGCCGTGGCCAACGCGTCGTCGTACTTCGCCACGAGGTCCCGGAAGTCGTCGATCCCGGTGAACGTCTTGTTGCCGGGCAGCGTCCCCGAGGCATCGACCCGCGGCCCGAGCTTGTAGTTGAGATACCAGACGTACCACGGAAACCGCTCTCCCTTGGGCAACGGCGGGTCGCCCTTGTCGCCGGAGCGGTAGCGGTCGCGGTAGCCCCCCAGGGGATCGAAGCATTCGAGCGCGAAGCCGGGCGGGTCGATCCTGCGGTGGCACACCGCGCAGCTCTGGTCGGACCGGTGCTTGTCGAGCTGCTCGCGCACGGTCGTCGTGCCGCGGGTGTCGGGATCGATCGCCGAGATGCCCGGCGGCGGCGGGGGCGGCGGCATGTTGAACACCCGGTCCATCACCCACACGCCGCGCTTCACCGGCGACGTGGTCGTGCCGTTGGCGGTGAGTTTGTGGATCGCCGCCTGCGTGAGCAGGCCGCCGCGGTGGCTTCCCTGCGGCGTCGCGACCCGCCGGAGTTCGACGCCCTCGACCCCCTTGATCCCGTAATGCTCGGCGAGCCGCTGGGTGAGCATCGTGAAGTCGGCAGCGACGAGCGTCTTGGCGGGGAGATTCTTGTCGAGGCACTCGCGCACGAAGCCGCGGGTCTCGGCGACCATCGAGTCGCGGAGCAGCCAGGTGTATTCCGGATAGAGCTGGCGGTCGGGCGTGGTCTCGTCGATCCGGTCGAGCTCCAGCCACTGATCGGTGAAGCCGTCGAGAAACCGCTCGCTCCGCGGATCGCCGAGCAGCCGCTCGACCTCGTCGTGGATCGCCTGCTTGTCAGCGAGCCGGCCGGCCCGGGCCGCGGCCAAGAGCCGCTCGTCGGGCGGCCCGTTCCAGAGCCAGTAAGCCAGCCGGGAGGCGAGCGCCGCGTCGTCGGCCGCCCCCGGCGCGTGAAACAAAAACTCCGGGCTCGTGAGCACCGCCACGTAGGACCGCCGCAGCGCGTCTTCGAAGCAATCCTTGGCGGCGAGCCGCGCCTCCACGAGCGCGACGTACGGGGCCACCTCGTCCGGCGCGACCGGCCGGCGGAAGGCCCGCGGCAAAAACTCCTTCAGAAGCCGCCTTGCGTCGTCGAGCGGACGGCTCGTGAGCACCGTCTCGAGCGGAGGCGTACGCTCGGCCGGCGGAATGTCCACGTAGTAGTTCGGCAGATAGCCGCCGATCCCGCTCACCGGCTCGCGGACCGGCGGCACCATGTCGGTCCCCTGTGGCAAGCGGCCGATCCGCAGGTCGCCGAACAGTCGCTTGTGACTCTCCGGCGGCCACGACTCGTTGATCGGCCCCTCGACCTCGAACCAGTCCACGGCCACGCCCGGGCCCACGTGCTTGGCCGCGCGGCCGCCGATCTGGTTGGGCTTGAGACCATGCCAGTAGAGCGAGGCCGGTGAAAAAACGATCGAGTCACGGGCATCGAGCCAGGCCGTCACCTCGTGCACCTGTGACTTGAGCGACGGGGCCGTGAAAAGCCCGAGCAGGCGGCCGCCTTCCTCCTGCCGGCCAAACGGGTGGGCACGAATCGCCGCCGCCTGCGGGGCACCGTCTGCAACCTTGCCGGCGTCCCACTGGAAGCCCCAGACCGACATGCGGAGCTTGTAGTGACCGGCGAATACCGGTGCCACGTTCCACGCCGCCTCGAAGCCCGGCCCGGGCGGCCAAAGCAGGCCCACGGCACTCGTGCTTTCGGCCACCTTGTTGGCATCCCAGATCCGCTTCCGCTCTGGCAGATCGGCGTCCTGATTCGGCGCGGTGATGATGCCCTTCACGTCTTCGAAGCCGCCCCGCACCGGAAACGCCGGGTCGGGTTTGCGGTCCTTCAAGAGCACAAAATCGCCGTTCTGCAGGTTGAACGCGAACTTGAAGAGCCCGGCCGGCGTGAGCCGCTTCTTGTAGACGGGCGGCGGCGTACTGCGGGTGGCGATCGCGCGGGTGAGCGCCTCTTCGGCGGCCGCGGCGTAGGCGGCCAGATGCACGGGCGAGAGGTCGAGCGCCTCGGCCACCTTGTCGAAGCCCGCCACTTCGGCGTCTTTCGGCAAAAGATCCTGGATCTCGAGCCGCGGCAGGGCGAGGAGGTCGCGGAGGGTGTTTTCATATTCGCTGCGGGTCATGCGCCGCATGCGAATCCGGCCCTGCTTCGCGACCCGCGCCTTGTCGGCGGTGGCGAGTTCACGATCGAGCCACTGCACGATCTCTTTTTTTTCCGCCTTGTCCGGCCGTTCCTGTTCCGGCGGCGGCATCTCGCCGGCGGCGACGCGATCGTGGATGCGCACAAACCGGGCATGGACGGCGGGGTCCGCGAGGTCGCGCGAGAGCGTGGCCAGATCGAGACCGGCCTCGGGCGTCGTGCCGGAATGACACGCGTAGCAGTGCCGCTCGAGGAAGGTTTCCAGCGCGGCCGCTCGGGCGGCTGCCAAGGCGCCGCACTCCGCCATGATGCACACCGCCACGACCGCGACGCACCACCGTCTCGGCGCCAGCAAGCGGATCGTCGTCGGGCTAGACTGCGTCATGGCTCTTTTGCATCGTAGTCCCGCGGGGCCGACCAGGCCCGTCGGAAAAATGCCTACCTCGGACATTGTGCCACGCTTGAAAGCGTTTTTCCGGCAGTGTTCGGGATGCGCAGGCGTGGTCGTCTCGATCCTCGGAGGTCTGGCGGCAGGCTCGGCAGCGCGCGCAGCGTCCGGTCTCGAGGTGACCGCGGTCGCCATCGACGACGTCGACCGACCGATCGCCGACACGGTGCAGGTGCCGTCGAGCGCCGGGAGCGTGACGTTTTCCTTTCGCGAAACGAAATCGACGCCGACGATGGGCGGCGACGCCCGGCTGCGGTATCGGCTCGAGGGCCGCGACACCGACTGGCGCGATCTCCCGGGCGCCGGCCGCACACTCCTCTGGTTCGTGGACAAGGAGGGCCTCGTCGTGGCGGGGCTCGACGAGCCGATCCCGGGCGAGACCAAGGGCTGGACGGGCGACGTGGAGACCTCGGCGTTCGTGCCACAATCGCTGACAGCGGTCGCCCCCGAGGGGGCGTTCGGCGTGGTGGTGTCGTTTCTCTCGCACAGCGGCGAGAAGGTGGTCGGGTGCCTCGGGATCGACGATATCCGCCTGACGCGCGAGCGGGCGGACTCGGAGCCGCAGGTCCTCCGGCTTTCGCCCCTCGAGTTCGACGACCAGGACATCCGGCCGATGGCGCTGCCAACGGGCTGGCAACGCGTGGGCACGCGGCCCGAGTTGAGCACCGTGCGGATCCGCGCCACGCCCGAGCCCCATCCGATTCTCGTGCTCGACGACGACGACGTGCGCCGGTTCGGCAACTGGACGGTGGCGGGCCGGGTGCTGCCTGAAACGCAGCCGGGGGACCGCGTGACGCTCTCGTGGACGACGGCCCACAGTTTCGGCGCCGGCGGCGACGGCACGGCGACCTACGAGGGGCTCGCCCCGGGACGGTATCGGTTTCGGGTGGGAGCGTTTCACCCGGACGGCACCGGCCCGGAACGGGAAACGACGCTCGACCTCGTGCTCGTGCCGCCATTCCACCAGCGGCGCGACGTGTGGGCCGTCGGCGCGACCGGGCTCGTGGCGGCGGGGCTGTTCGCCGGCCGGACGATCTCCGCCCGGCGCATGAATCGCACGCTCGACGAGCTCGAACGGGCCCACGCGCTCGAGCGCGAACGGGCCCGGATCGCCCGCGACCTCCACGACGAGATCGGGGCCGCCCTCACCGAGATCGCGATGCAGGCCGACGCCGTGCGGCACGAGGTGGAGGACGTGGCCTCGCCCGAGGCGATGCAGCTCACCGACGGGATCTGCCGGTCGGCCGTGTCGCTCGTGCGGAGCGTCGATGCGATCGTGTGGGCCGTGAATCCCGCCAACGACACGCTCAACCGGTTCGCGGCCTACCTCGTGCAGTCGACCGAGCAGTTCCTCGACGCGGCCGGCCTCTCGATGCGGTTCCAGGTGCCCTCGCCGCTGCCCGCGACACCGCTGGCCGGCACCGTGCGGCACCGCCTGCTCCTGGCCGTGCGGGAGGCGCTCAACAACGTGGTCAAGCATGCGCACGCCAAGTCCGTGACCCTGTCGCTGCGGCTCGGCGACGGTATGCTCGCAATCGACATCGATGACGACGGGGTCGGCTTCGACCTCGCGCGGCCGCCGGCCGCCGCCGAACACGACGGCCTCGACAACATGCGAGAGCGGATGCGGGAGATCGGTGGAACGTGCTCGATCGAGACCGCGCACGGACGCGGGACCCGCGTGCGGTTCCGGCTGCCGTGGCCCGCCTTACAGACCCCGGGAGCCCCTCCCCATGCGTAAGATCAACGTGGCCCTCGTGGAAGACGACGCCCGGCTCCGCAAGGCGGTGGAACGGGGGCTCGCGGGGGCCGACACCTGCCGTCTCGTCGGCATGTTCGCCACTGCCGCAGAGGCGATCCGAGACATCCCCGCGCTCGCCCCCGACGTGATCCTGATGGACGTGAACCTGCCCGACCGCAGCGGCGTGGAGTGCGTGGCGGAACTGGCTCCGCAGCTGCCCGGTACGCAGATCCTCATGCTCACCGTCTACCAGGATCCCGACACGGCGTTCCAGGCGATCGCCGCGGGCGCGCACGGCTATCTCATCAAGCCGGTGATGCCGAAACGGCTCGTCGAGGCGATCCGCGAGGTCCGCGAGGGGGGCGTGCCGATGAGCCGGGCGATCGCCCGGCAGGTGATCGAGGCGTTTCGAACGCTCCAGGAACGGGGCATCGCCGCGACCCCCGCGGGCAAACCAACGCCGGCCACCGACGACACGCTCACGCCCCGCGAGCGACAGGTGCTCGAACTGCTCGTGGAGGGATATTCGTACAAGGAGACCGCCGCGCAACTCGGCATCTCGATCGGCACGGTCGGCACCTACGTGGAGCGGATCTACGAGAAACTCCACGTCTCGTGCCGCCGTGAAATGGTGGCGTGGTCGAAGGGCCGGTAGAGGGTTTCGCCTGCAATTTTCAGACGCTCGGGCGGGTGTGGCCCTGGCGTACGATCTTTCGATGTCACCGTGCATCATCCCGCCACGCGGGGGGCGGCGACCGGAGGGGTTCCCGGATGACGTCACGATCTCGCACCAATTCGACCGGGGGCTTCACACTCGTGGAGCTGCTCGTCGTGATCGCGATCATCGGGGTGCTCGTCGGCCTCCTCCTTCCCGCCGTCCAGGCGGCCCGCGAATCGAGCCGCCGCTCCGCGTGCTCGAACAACGTCAAGCAGATCGGCCTTGCGCTGCACAACTACGCCGACGCCAAAAAAGTATTCCCGCCGCAAGGATCGACCGAATACATGCTCCTGCCTGCCACGGCCAGCGCTGCGGACAAGCGGAAGGGCTGGGGCTGGACGTTTTTGATCTTGCCCTACGCGGAGCAGTCGGCGACCTACGACGCGCTGGCCACCGGGACGGCGACGGCAGACGTGACCGCATTGAGCGGCTCGAACCTCGACCTCGTTCGCACACCACTGCCGCTCTATCTCTGCCCGAGTTGCCGGATCGCGCCCGCCGACGTGGAGGCACAGTACACGTCGGGTCCGAAGTCGGCGAAGACGAACTATGCCGCCTGCACGGGGCCGGCGAACATCGGCTGCTCCAACTTCACCGCGAGCACCGCCGGGCCGTGCTCGGCAGCATCGTTGGGAGCCATTCGAAAGGCGCGGGGCAGGCCGCTGCGGGAAATCACCGACGGGCTTTCCAAAACCTTCGTGGTCGGCGAAGTCGGTGGCAAGGCCGCGACCGGTGTGAGCGACAACAAGATGCCGGGCCTCTGGGCTGGAACCTACTATCCGATCTACGACGGCGCCTTGTCGCTCTCGGTGAGTCGCACCACCCGCTACAAGCTCAACAGTGGCGACTCATCGGCGTTCGGCAGTTCTCATCCCGATGGCGCGCATTTCGCGATGTGCGACGGCTCGGCCCGCTTCGTCAGCAGCATGATCGAATCGGTGGACAACGTCATCGGCTTCAAAACGATCTCCCCCTCGAACTTCGGCGGCGACGCCCAGGCGACCGCCGTTCAGAATCAGGCGCAGGGTCTCACGGCGGTCTACCAGCAGTTGAGCAGCGTGGCGGAGGGAACATCCCCGGCGGATTTTTGATCTGATGCGCGTTCTCTTACTCCTGCTCGGCATGGGTTCCCTCGCCATCGCCGGCTGCCAGCCTGGCGTCGGCGCCACGGCCACTGGTGTCGTCTCGTTCAACGGGGCTCCGGCGCCGGCCGGCGTGCTCGTGATGTTTTATCCCCAAGGCCCCCAGGGCTCCTCGTCGATGGCGATCACCGACGGCGAGGGCCGCTACGACCTGTGGTTCAACGCGAGCATGCGCGGTGTGATGCCCGGCGACAGCGTCGTGTCGATCTCCGTCGATGACGACCTGAATGCGTCCCGCGGCGTCACCGTGACCGATGCCCTGCGGGGGCTCGCCATTCCGGCCCGGTACCGCGGCCCCAAATCACCGCTCATGAAGACCGTCAAACCCGGTGCGAACGTGATCGACATCGACGTCGATCTCACGACCGCGCCGCGGGCCGACTGACGGCGGCGGCCCGCGCCTCCCCCGGCTGCCGCATCAGTTCGTGGAGCGCGGCGAGATGTTGCTCGTAGACGCCGCGGGGCGTCGTGGCCTCACGCACGCAGATCGCCGCCGCCTTGCCCACGATCTCGCCCATCATGCCGCAGGTCCGCATCACGCGCACCGGGCCGAGCCCCTCCTTTGTCACGCTGATGTCGCGGCCCGCCATGAAGAGATTCGAGACGTTGCGGCTGTAGAGGCAGCGATACGGGGCCCAGTAGGGGCCGCCGTATTTGAAGTGCTCGCCATCGGTGCAGCGCGAGATGAACTCCATCCCCTTCAGGCCGGCGTCGTAGTGGGGGTGCGGCGAGTGGACGTCGATGTGCCACGAGCAGGGAAACGCCTTGTCGGGCCAGTCCTTTCGCGCCCGAAAATCGTCGGCCGCGAGGATCACGTCGCCGAGCAGCCGGCGCGATTCGCGCTTGCCGGCGATGTAGGCGGCCCAGCCGAGGCGGTGGGTCGGGTAGAGCTTGTCGACGTTCTTGAGGGCGTCCCAGGCGCCGTACATCGCGCGGAAGTTGTTGTCGCGGATCCGCTCCACGTCGTCGATCGGATTCTTGTCGAAGCCGCTCTCCCAGAACCAGCCGCCGAGGTTGCCGAGAGGATCGTCGGTGCCGTAGAGGCCGTTGCCGGGCCACTGGGCCGTGAGTTTCCCGCGGCCGGGGAACGGCTTGTCGGAGAGGTCGATCGCCCACGGGCAGCGGGGGAACGGCTGCTCGTGGTCGCCTTGCTGGAAGGCGGCCGTGAGCGCGTCCTTGTCCTTGCACTCGCACTGGAGCACGTGCTGTTCATTGGTGGCGTCCATCGGCCGCCACCAGTTGGTCATGCCCATGTTGCCGCCGATCGCGAACTCATAGTCGGCGCCCGCGAGATGGCCCAGCACGGCGTCGCCCGTGCAGTCGGCGAACAGCCGGCCCCGCAGCCGCGTCCGCCGTCCGCCGCGGGTGCTTTCGGCGACCACCGCGTCGATCCGGCCCGTCGGCGCCTCCACGACATTCACGCGGTGTTCGAGAAAGAGCGTGACGGTGGGCTCGGCGCTCACGACCCGCAGTTTGAGGTCGTCGGCGAAATACTCGGCCGTCTTGCCGGCCATCATCCCGGCGCGTTTGAAGTCGGGCAGGATCTCCTCGACGATGTCGCCCACGTGCGGGAAGGGGTCGACGCGGGTCGTGCCCTCGGGCCACACCCGCACCTCCGACGAGCCATTGCCGCCGAGCACGGGCCGGTCCTGGACGAGGGCGACCGTGAGCCCCTGGCGTGCGGCGGCGATCGCCGCACACGTGCCGGCGAGGCCGCCACCCACCACGACCAGATCGAAGCTGCCACCGTCGTCGGGTGAGTCCGGCAGGCCGAGGAGCCGGCGGCGGAAGACGTCGAGCGCCTCGACGTCGCTCACCGGTTCGAAGTCGAGATCCTTGCAAAACAGGATCGCTTCGCACCGGCCCTCGAAGCCGGTGAGGTCGTGGAGCGCGATCGTCGCCTGCGTGGGCACCTCGACCGTGCCGCCGTCATGCCAGTGCCAGTCGGCGCTCTTCGTGCCGAAGATCTCCTGGACGGGCCGGCCGTCGATGAGCACCTGGAATTTCCCCGGAGCGCCGGGAGCGTTCCACGGCGCGACCCAGTCGCGGGTGCGCACCCAGAGCCGGTAGCGACCCGCGGCGGGGAACGACACCTCCGTGACGGCGTCGGCGACGGGCCGGCCGAGGCCGTGGGCGAGCAGGTAGGCCGATCCCATCTGGTCCATCGACTGCTGATCGACCACCCAGCCGCCGAGGTCGGCGAACCCCTCCGCCTCGAGAAACACAAACTCGTTCGTGGCCGGGGCGGCTCCGCCACGTCGGCCTGCGAGGAGGGCGAGCGCGGTGCCCGCAGCGGTGCCGAGAAAAACGCGCCGACGCATCGTGGTCATCCTTGGTTCTCGTTGAGGAGGAGGTGAGCCCGGGGATCGGGGACGTCTCTCCGTCAGTCTGCCAATGCGGCTGGCGGAGCACCGGCTGTATGTAAGTTTCCGACTCTTTTCCAGCCGCACCGCGGCGTAGAGTCGGTCCCATGATCAAGCTCTGTCTCGCGGCCTCCATGCTCGTGATCGGCGTCGCCGCCGGTGCCGATCGTTGTGCCGGCGTCGAAGCCCGCAGTCCGACGTATCCCTATCCGGCCTACGCCGAAGGTCGGCTCGACCCGCAGCCCTTCGGCTGGCCGCTGTCGGCGGAGGAGCACGCCTACGTGCAGATTCCCGAGTTCGAGCGCAAGCCGGGCAAAGATGTGCAGAAGCACCGGCCCGACATGTGGCCCGTCGTCCCCACGGCGAGCCGCTGGCGGAAGGCGCCCGAGGAAAACATCTGGATCAACCACCACGCCAAGTCGATCGAACAGGCGCGGGCGGCTGGCGACACGCTCGACGTGTTGCTCGTCGGCGACTCGATCACGCAGGGCTGGGGGGGCAGTCCGATCGACAACGTGCCCTTCAACCAGGCGTGGCAGAAGCACTTCGGCACCGCGAAAACCGTCAACGCCGGCATCGGCGGCGACCGCACGGAGAGCGTGCTCTGGCGGCTCGAGCACGGCCTGCTCGACGGCGTCATACCGAAGGCGGTCGTGCTCATGATCGGCGTCAACAACGCGCCCCACGTCGCCGCCAACGGCGTGCCGCCGGAGGCGGTCGCCCAGGGGATCAAGCTCTGCGTGGACAACGTGCGGCTGAAGGCGCCGACGGCCCATGTCGTGGTCGTGAAGGTCGTACCGGCATTCGCTCCGGACAGTGCCGTCCATCGCGGCATCCTTGCGACCAACGCGGCTCTCGACGCCCTCGACCTCCCCAAGGACGACCACGTGCAGGTCGTCGACGCCGGCAAGGGTTTTTATGCGGCCGATGGAACACTCAACACGGCGGCCTATTCCGACGGCCACCTCCATCTCTCCCCGGTGGGCTACGGCCTTCTGGCCGACGCCCTTGCCCCCGCACTCGCGAAAATACTTCGAGACGGCGGCACGTGACCCCGGCACGTCGCCGGCGCGTATCGTCCTCTCCTCCCTCTTCCCCTCGTTGAAAAGGCTTTCCATGAACGTGCGCATCCTGGCTCGTGCCGCCATGATTCTCTGCCTTGCGACCGGTTCGGCCCGGGCGCTCGACTACGGATACGAGACGGCCGAGCCTCAGAAGAGCGGCTGGCCGCTCACGAAGGAGGAGGAGGAGTACGTCATCAAGCCCGAGTTCGAGCGGCGGCCCGGCAAGGAGCAAAACAAGCACATGCCGAACCTCTGGCCCGTGGTGCCGTCGGCGGGCTCGTTCGGCGGCCGCAGCTGGCTCGACACGCATGCCAAGCTCGTGCAGATGGTCGAGGCCAACAAGGGTCCGGTCGATGTCCTGCTCGTCGGCGACTCGATCACGATCCAGTGGGGCGACTCGTGGAAGCGGAACTTCCCTGATCTCAAGGCCGTAAACATCGGGATCGGCGGCGAGAAGACGCAGAACGTGCTCTGGCGGCTCGACCACGGCGGCGTGGACGGCCTCGAGCCCAGGGTCGTGATCCTGATGATCGGCAACAACAACATGTTCTTCACGCCCGAGACCGGCATCGAGCCGGCGGCCAAGGGGATCAAGACGTGCGCCCTCAACCTGCGGGAAAAGTTCCCCAAGGCGCCCTTGATCGTGGTCAAGGTGCTGCCTGCCCACGCACCCGGCAATCGCTTCTACGAAGACATCAAGAAGACCAACGCCGCCCTCGATCCGCTCGACCTCACGGCCGACCCGATGGTGCAGGTGCTCGACCTCACCGCCGACTTCACCGAGTCCGACGGCACCATCAAGAAGAGCCTCTTCAAGCCGGACAACATCCACCTCTCTCCCGACGGCTATGATGCCTACGCCGCCCGGCTCAAGCCGATTCTCGAGAAGTTGAAGGGCTCGTGAGCGGCGATTTCGTCCGCATCCCGGCCCGTGCCGCACCATGAATCGCTGGCTGCTGTTCGGCTTCGTACGCGTGACCGTGGCGGTCACGGGGTGCCTCCCTACGTCGATCGGCGATCCGGCGACGAGCACGATCGATCCCGTGCTCGACGGCCCGTATGACGTGAGGACTATACAAGAGGATCTCGCGCTGCCGACCGCACTGTCCGACACACCCGGTCCCGGGAAGGTGTTCATGGACCAGATCGCGAACTCCACGTTTTTCCCGAGTGGACGGCCCGCCTCGCCCGACGTCCTGCAGGGGCATGCGGTGTATCTGCCGACCAACTGGGAGCAGGGAAAAACGTATCCCGTCATCTTCGAATACCTGGGAAACACCGTCGGTGTGCAGAGCCTGAAGGGCATCGGCTATGGGCTTTCCGGCGGCAGGGACTTCATCTGGGTCATCCTGCCCATCGTCAGCGATTCTCCTTCGACGCAGCCCGACGTCACGGTCAACTGGGGCAATGACGTCGCGCTCGCCAAAACCGTCGAGTACGCCAAGCAGGCCGTGCGCGAGGTGTGCGACGAATGGGGCGGAGACCCGGCCAACTGCGTGTTGGTGGGCAACTCGCGGGGCGGCATCGCCTGCAACCTGATCGGTCTCTACGACGACGAGATCGCATCGCTCTGGAAGGCGATGGTTCCGAGCGCCCACTATTTCAGCGACGGCGTGGACTTCACGGGCACCAAGGTCGCCCTCGGCGGCATCGACCATCAAGAAGCTGCGGCGAAGAGCGTCGCCCGGCTCGGCACGATCGCGCAGTTGATCGTGGCGGAATACAACACCGACATCCTGAGCGGGAATCCCGACGCCGAGCTGATTCCAAAGATCACGGCTGCCGGCTGCAGCACCCTCGGCGAGGCGATCACGGCCTTCAAGCTCAAGCCCGTGTACGACAGCAGCCTGACCAAGACGCGGGCCTTCGTCGAACGGCACAAACCGTCCTCGAGCAGCGTCACCTTCTTTCCGCTGGCGTGGGTGAACCACGGCTCGCTCTATTCGCTGCGGCACACGCCCGAACGCGCGTTCATCCGGAACTGGCTGCGGCAGCAGGTCGGCCTGCCGTCAGGCATCGATGCCGCGGAGCGTGCCGGTGCTCGATGAGAAGCGGTCGGTCTCGACGCCGAGCTTCTGCAGCATCGTCAGATAGAGGTTCGCGAGCGGCTCGTTTTTCTTCTCGTCGAACGCGAGGTGGCCGGGATGCCTGTAGCCACCTCCGGCCAGGATGATCGGCAGGTTTTGGTTGGAGTGGGAGTTGGCGTTGCCGAGGCAGCTGCCGTAGAGCACCTGCGTGTGGTCGAGGAGCGTGCCAGCCCCGTCGGGCGTGTCGCGGAGCGACTGGAGGAAGCCGGCCAGCGCCACCATCTGCGCCTCCTCGATCTTCTTGAGTTCCGCGATCTTCTCCGGTTCGTTGCCGTGGTGCGTGAGCCCGTGCGTCTCGTTCTTCACGCCCGGCACGTGGGGCACGACGGAGAACGTGCTCAGCGAGAGCGTGATCACCCGCGTCGAGTCGGTCTGGAACGCGAGGCGGATCAGGTCGAACATGAGCTTCGACTTCTCGATCACACGGTTCGCATCGGCGATGTCGTCGGGCTCCTTGAAGTCCACCGTGGGCTTGGGGCGGTTTTCCCACTCGATCGACTTCTGGAGCCGGCTCTCCAGTTCACGGACGCTCGAAAAATACTGGTCGAGGCGGCCGCGATCCTCGGGACCCACGGCCTTCTCGAGGCGGGACTTCTTGTCGAGGACGAGGTCGAGCACGCTCCCGCCGGCCTCGATGCGGCGCAGCGTCGCCGCCTTCTCCTGCGGCGTGCCGGCCACGAACATGGCGCGGTAGAGCCGCTTGGGACTGGCTTCCGCGGGAATGTCCACGCCGCTCCGCGACACGGCCAGGGTGTTCGAATACTGGTGCCCCTTCTCGACGGAGAGCGCGAGAAATGGAAACCGGGTGGCGAGGCCGATCTTCTCGGCGGCCACCTGGTCGAGCGAGATCGAGTTTTTGAACGTGGGCTGGCCGGGGTGGGGGGCGCCCGTGAGAAAACACTGGCCGGCATGATGGTTGCCATCGACCTCCGGATGCGACATCCCCGAGAAGACCGTGAACTGGCCGCGGTGCGGGGCGAGCGGGTCGAGGTAGGGGCTCGACGGCACGTCGGCAGGGCCGCCCGCAGTCGGCTTTGCGGGAAAGAAAAACTGCGGCATCATCCCGAGCGCCGCGTGGATCGCGACCATGCGGGGTGGCACGGAGCCGGGGCCCGTGCCCGGAGCCGCCGCGGCAAAGCCTGGCAGCATCGCGTCGAGCAGCGGGAGGGCGATCCCTGCACCGGCTGCTCGGAACGCCGCCCGGCGCGGGAGCCGGCGCAGACGCGCGACTGGAGAGTGATGGCTCATACAGACATTATTGGCCGGCACGGGCCGCGGCGGAGTCGGGATTTTGCTTACTCGTCACCGCACACTCGGCCGCGCCGGTCGGGGCCCTCAGGCGGCCGCCACTCCTGCCAGAAGTTCCACGATCGCCGCCATGAACTGCGGCAGGTCGGCGGGCTTCCGGCTCGTCACGTGATGTCGATCGACGACCACGGGCGTGTCCTCCCAGATCGCGCCGGCGTTCATCAGGTCGTCCTTGATTCCGGGGCTGCCGGTCACGCGCACGCCCCGATAGACCCCGGCCGAAATCGGGATCCAGCCCCCATGGCAGATCGCCGCCACGAGTTTGCCCTGGGCCGAGAACTCGCGGACGAGATCGAGCACCTTTTCGTCCCGCCGCAGTTTGTCGGGCATCCACCCCCCGGGAATCACGATCCCGTGGAAGTCGGCCGCCTCCATGTCGCCGATCGCCGCGTCGCTCGTGCACGGATAGCCATGCTTGCCGGAGGAGGTGCGGCCCTGCATCGCCCCGGCCACGGTGACGTGGGCTCCGGCCTCCTCGAGCCGCAGTTTCGGATACCAGAGTTCGAGATCCTCGTAATCGTCGCCCACAAGGACCAGGATGCGAAGGCCGTCGAGCGGTCGGTGGAGCGGGGGCACGTGCGACATGGCAGGGACTCCTGACGAGGTTGAAACGGGGGCGGACTCCACTTCCGCCGCATCCGGGGGAACGCTCCATCTTCGCAGCATCGATCGCCGCAGGCGAACGTCCGCGGCGACAACCCCTCCTGCGGGTGGACAGTGCTATCACGTGCTGGCATGGCTCGGGCACGGCCGGGAAGGCAATTTCCGAGGGGTTTTTGCACCTGCCCCAAACCCTGCTTGACTCACCAAGCGCTCACGCTACATTCACGCCCCGGCCATATGGAGTGGTCGGCGGGAAAACCGCCACAACATCTTGCGATAGCATGCAGAAGGAGCTGCTTTCTCGGAATCGCGTGGTTTTCCGCCCACACCCGGGCTGACTGGCTCAACCCGGGGCCCTGATCCGACCGATAGCCGTTTGGCGATTCACTATACGGAAGTATACTTTCGAGACCGACACTTTCCCTGGAAGGAGTTTCCACCCCATGGCAGCATTCGACCCCACCGCCGGCTTTGCGACCACGGCTCCCTCGGAGGCGACCAGCCCGTCCATGGGCACCGGCGCCCCGCGGCAGCCGCTCGCCATCCAGCCGACATTCTGCCCGGTGGAGGTCGAAACCCCGTTTGACACCACGGAGTGGGAGCTCCGGACGGCTGCGATCAAGGGGGAGGACGGCAAGGTGCTCTTCGAGCAGCCGGCGTGCGAGATCCCCGCCGCCTGGAGCCAGCTGGCGACGAACGTGGTCGTGAGCAAGTATTTCTACGGCGAGATCCACACGCCCGAGCGCGAGCACTCCGTCAAGCAGCTCGTGCACCGCGTGGCCCGCACGATCGCCGACTGGGGGATCCAGGACGGCTACTTCCGCACGCGGCAGGACGGCGAAAATTTCTACCGCGATCTCGCCTGGCTCTGCGTCCACCAGCACGGGGCCTTCAACTCGCCGGTCTGGTTCAACGTCGGCCTCTTCCACCAGTACGGCGTGAAGGGGGCTCCGTGCAACTGGCGCTGGGACGAGGCCAAGCGCGACGTCGTGGTGCCGGAAAACCCCTACGAATTCCCCCAGGGCAGCGCCTGCTTCATCCAGAGCGTGCAGGACAACATGGAGGACATCATGGACCTCGCCCGCAGCGAGGCGATGCTCTTCAAGTTCGGTTCGGGCACCGGCACGGATCTTTCCACCCTTCGCAGCCAGCGCGAGAAGCTCGCCGGCGGCGGCAAGCCCTCCGGCCCGCTCTCGTTCATGCGGGTCTACGACCAGGTGGCCGCAGTGGTGAAGAGCGGAGGCAAGACCCGTCGGGCCGCCAAGATGCAGTCGCTGAAGGTCCACCACCCGGACATCATGGAATTCATCGAGTGCAAGGCGAAGGAGGAGAAGAAGGCCCGCGTCCTCATCGAGAAGGGGGGCTACGACTCCAATTTCAACGGCGAGGCCTACAGTTCGATCCTGTTCCAGAACGCCAACCTCTCGGTACGGCTCACCGACGAGTTCATGCAGGCGATCGATCGCGACGACACCTGGACCACCCGCTGGGTCACCGATCCCTCGAAGGCCGGCCCGAGCTACAAGGCCCGCGAGGTGATGAACCGGATGGCGGAGTGTGCCTGGCAGTGCGGTGATCCGGGAGTGCAGTACGACACCACGATCAACCGCTGGCACACCTGCCCCAACTCCGGCCGGATCAATGCCAGCAATCCGTGCTCCGAATACATGTTCCTCGACGACACCGCCTGCAACCTCGCGAGCATCAACCTGATGAAGTTCCGCAAGGCCGACGGCATGTTCGACGTCGAGCGATTCGCGGCCGCCTGCCGGATCTTCTTCGTGGCCCAGGAGATTCTGGTGGACCACGCGAGCTACCCGACGAAGCGGATCGCGCGGAACAGCCATCTGTACCGGCCGCTGGGCCTCGGCTACTCGAACCTCGGCAGCCTCCTGATGGCCGACGGCGTCGCCTACGACAGCGACGCCGGCCGCGGCCTGTGTGGCGCGCTCACCGCGATCCTCCACGGTGCCGCCAACCGCACGAGCGCCGAGCTCGCGGCGGCGGTCGGCCCGTTCGAGGGATTCCCGGCCAACCGCGAGCCGATGCTCAACGTGATGCAGATGCACCGCAGCGCCGTCGAGAAGATCGATCCGTCGTGCCCGAGGTATCTCCACGACGCGGCCCGGCGGGTCTGGGACGACGTGCTCGCCGGCGGACGCAAGCACGGCTATCGCAACGCCCAGGCGACGGTCCTCGCCCCGACCGGCACGATCAGCTTCCTGATGGACTGCGACACGACCGGCATCGAGCCCGATATCGCGCTGGTGAAGTACAAGCAGCTGGCCGGCGGCGGCATGCTCAAGATCGTGAACCAGACGGTCCCGCTTGCCCTGCGGACCCTGGGCTACGACGAGCCCACGGTCGAAGGCATCCTCGCCTTCATCGACAAGAACGACACGATCGAGGGTGCCCCCGGCCTCCGGGACCAGCACCTGCCGGTCTTCGACTGCGCGTTCAAGCCCCGGCTCGGCAAGCGGAGCATCGCCTGGGAGGCCCACGTGAGGATGATGGCGGCGGCCCAGCCGTTCATCTCCGGCGCGATCTCCAAGACCGTGAACATGCCCCGGGAAACCACCCCTGCCGACATCGCGGGCGCCTACATCGAGGGCTGGCGGCTCGGGCTGAAGGCCATCGCGATCTACCGCGACGGATCGAAGGAGAGCCAGCCGCTCAACACGAGCACCGAGAGCGACAAGGCGGCCGCCAAGGCGACCGCGGCGCCGCGGCGCGAGCGACTGCCGGACACGCGGCGGAGCGTGACCCACAAGTTCAACGTGGGCGGTCACGAGGGATACATCACGGTCGGCCTCTACGATGACGGCAGGCCGGGCGAGCTGTTCATCACGATGGCGAAGGAAGGGAGCACGATCGGCGGCCTCATGGATGCCTTCGGCACCAGCGTGTCGATGAGCCTGCAGTACGGGGTGCCGCTCGAGGTGTACGTGAAGAAGTTCTCGCACACGCGGTTCGAGCCCTGGGGCTATACGAAGAATCCCGACATCCCGGTGGCGAAGAGCCTCGTGGACTACCTGTTCCGCTGGATGGGTACCGAGTTCATTCCTGGCTATCGCGAGGCGAACAGGCCCGGCGGCTACGGCGGCGGCGACGAGGCCGCCGCGGGTGACGACGCCGAAAGCGAGCGGAAGCCCGCCGCCACGACGGCGAGCGGGCTGGCCGATGGGCAGGGAAAGGCCCGCACCAACGGTGAGACGACCAGCCGCGGCAAGCACCCCTCGGGCACCAACGGGCATGCGACGTCGGCCACGAAGGCCGCCCCTGCCAAAACGAGCGTTTCGGCATCCGCGGCCCTGCTCGAACGGGCTGGGCTCAAGATGGCGGCCGATCCCAACGCCAGTCCGGCGGACCGCCAGAGCCAGTTCGCGAAGTTCCAGATCGACGCCCCGGTCTGCGACGGCTGCGGCGCGATCACCGTGCGAAACGGCAACTGCTACCTCTGCCACAACTGCGGCAACAGCATGGGGTGTTCCTGACCGGTGGCGTGGCGCGGGTCGTGACGACTGTGCGTCGATGGCCGTGAGATCGTCGAGTCGGTGTTGAACGACGGCCGATGACCTCGTCATCGACTTTCGTCCTGCGTCCGCATTCCGTCGGAGGTGCCAAACCCAACGCGTTGGTCCGGATCCTTCGAAAAGCACGTGCCCGTCACGGCCCGATCCGCACCAGTCTCGCAGTTCTCTACCCCGTTTCGCAGGCGGACGGCAGGTTCGATCCGAGGGAGGGCCGTGGCAGACCCAAGTTGCCACGGCCCTTCGCTTTTCAGCCGGATGGGCCGGCTGCCAAGCACCGCTTGAGTGGCCTTCCGAGCGGCTGCGAGCGGCGATTTGCCCGGCCTTTGCACCCGAATTAGCATACGCACCGTCATGGTGGCGACCGTCTCGGTGGGCGTCGCCAACCTTTCGGGAGAGGTGCATCGTGCGTCGCTGGCTGCGGATACTGATGGTGGGATCGCTCTCGGTCGTTCTCGCGATCGACTCGGCATCGGCCTGTCGATTTCTTCGCAGCCGCTGCAGGCCCCGTTGCCGCGTGGTGACCTGCCGCATCCCGGTGGCGACGCATGAGACTCATGTGACGCATGCATGTCTGCCGAACCAGTGCTGCCTGCCCGCGGACGGCTCGGCCCACGTGGTGGTCGAGGAGACCGCGGTCGTGGATGCTCCGGCGGTGGAAACGCCGTCGGTCGGTACGCCGGTCACGGATTCGCCCCGGCCGATCGAGGCAGCGGTGCCGCAACTCGAACCCGTTGCTCCGGCATCGGCGGAGAAACCGCTGCCCGCCGAACAGCCGGCGGTGCCGGCCCAGGCTCCGGCGATGCCCGTCCGCGAGCCCCAATTCAAGACGGCGGCGGAAATCCTCGCCGAGAAGGCGGAACAGGACCGCCTCGAAAAGGAGGCCGCGGCAGCCAGGCCCGCCACGCCCGTACCCGAGCCGCAGTTCAGGACGGCTGCCGAAATCCTCGCCGAGTCGGCGGAGAAGGAGGCGGTGGAAAAGGCGGCCCTCGAGTCGATGCCCAAGCCGCCCGCCGACGCGCCGCGCGCGCGACCTGAGGAAACCGCGCGGCCCATGCCGGAAAAAATCGAAAACCTGTTTGACGAGGGGGGCGATCTGCCCGCCGAACGCGAGCCGCAACGCCCGCCGCGGCAGCCGATGAAGCAGTCGGGAGAACCGCGCAGCGACGCTCCCGACAACCTGTTCGACGAACAGGAACCGCCCTCCACGGAGAAGCCGTCCTCCACCAGGGAACCGGCTGCCGGCGGAGAGGATCCCTTCTCGGCTATCCTCGTGCCGTCGGCGGAGCCGGTGCGACGCTGGATCGACGACACCGGTCGCCATGAGACGATCGGACGGCTCGTCGAAATCCGCCCCGACGCCGTCAGGATCCTCAAGGACAACGGCCGCCACGCGACCGTGCCGCTCGCCCGGCTGAGCCGGCACGATCTCAACTATGTGACGGCGACCGGCGAGCGGCTCGCGGCACAAGAGGCCGCGGCGCCCGCCGTCACCGACACGGCCAGACGGTAGCCCCGATCACTTGTCGTCGAGGACGGCGACCGTCTCGAAGGCCTTGCCCTCGAGCATCTCCAGCGACGCGCCGCCACCGGTCGAAACGTGGCTCACCCGGTCGGCGTAGCCGAGCTGCTCGACGGCGGCGGCTGAGTCACCGCCACCGATGATCGTGATCGCCCCCTTCGCCGTGGCGTCGGCCACCGCGTCGGCGACGGCCTTCGTGCCGGCGTCGAACGGCGGCATCTCGAACACGCCCATCGGCCCGTTCCACACGACCGTGCCGGCCTCGCGGATGATCGCGGCGTACCGCTCGGCCGTCTCGGGACCGATGTCGAGTCCCTCGAAGCCGTCGGGGATCTCGCCCGCCTTCACCACCTGCTTGTTCGCACCGGCCGAGAAGTCGTCGGCGCAGTGGGTGTCCACCGGCAGCACGAGCTTGCCCGCGGCCCGCGCGAGCAGCTCCTTCGCCAGGTCGAGCTTGTCGGGCTCGACGAGCGACTTCCCCGTCTTGCCGCCCTGCGCCAGCGAGAACGTGTAGGCCATCGCGCCGCCGATCAGGACGTGGTCGCAGATCGACAACAGGTTCGTGATCACGGCGATCTTGTCGCTCACCTTCTTGCCGCCGAGGATCGCCACGAACGGCCGCTTCGGCCTGGCGATCGCATCGGCGAGATACTGGATCTCCTTCTCGACGAGAAAGCCCGACACGGCCGGCTTGCCGGCCGCCTTCATCGCCACGGGCACCGCGTGCATGCTCGCCTCGGTGCGATGGCAGGTGCCGAAGGCATCGTTCACATAGGCGTCGGCGAGGGCCGCGAGGCCGTCCACGTAGGCCTTGTCGTCGCCTTTCTTCTCCCCCTTGTTGAACCGCACGTTTTCCAGGACGAGCACGCCGCCAGCCGGGAGGGCCTTGGCCTTGGCCTGCGAGTCGGCGCCGCCGGTGTCGGCAGCGAGCGTCACGGGCTTGCCGAGAAGCTCACCGAGCCGCTTCGCGACGGGCGCGAGCGAGAATGTCGGCTCAGGTCCCTTGCCGGCGGGCCGGCCGAGGTGCGACATGAGGATCGCTTTGCCGCCGCGATCGAGGATCGACCGAATCGTGGGCAAAGCCATCCTGATCCGACGATCGTCGGTGATCGTGCCGGAGTCGTCCTGCGGCACGTTGAAATCGACGCGGACGAGCACGGCCTTGCCGCGCGGGTCGAGGTCGGCGACGGATTTTTTCGACATGACGAACTTCCTTTATCCGGCGTGAGTTTCGTTCGTGAGATGATGGACCAACCGCCGCGAATCTACGCCCTCGGAACGCGACGGCAAGGGGAAGAACGCCGAACCGCGAGACGCATCACGATTTCGACAGGTCACGCGGCCGCGAGACGCCGATCTGGTCTTCGGGAAACCGCCCCCTGGCGGATAGCCTGTTCCACATGATCGAAAGCATGATCACCGCGAGCCCCGGGCGCTGTGGCCGCTTCCCGTCCTTGCTGGCGGGCTTCCTCCTGATGGCGATGCCGCACGCGGTGGGCCAGCAGATTTCGGCGCCGCCGCGGCCCGTTGATCTCGCCGCCAGCCGCGTCTATGTGCTCGTCGGCAAGAGTGGGCTCGTCGGCCACGTGCACGCGGTCGAGGGCCGGCTCGCGGCCGGGCAGGTGACGCTCGGCGCCCGCGAGCAGGCCGGCTCGCTCGTCTTCGACATGCGGTCGTTCCTCGCCGACACTCCTTCCGCCCGGAAGATGCTCGGCGTGCCGGGCGACGTCGATGCGAGCACGCAGCAACAGACCAATGCCAACATGCTCGGCGCCGAGGTACTCGACGTGGTCCGGCATCCGACCGCCCGGTTCGACATCCGCTCGTCGATGCCAGCGGTCCAGCAGCAGCCAGGCAAGCCGCCCACCTACGAACTCGTCGGCACGTTCACGCTCCACGGCGCGACCCGACCGCTCACGCTCGTGGCCACCGCCGAAGAGGCCGGGGCCGGCGTGCGGCTCCGCGGCGGGTTCTCGATCCGCCAGACCGACTTCGGCATGAAGCCGTATGCGAAGTTCGGCGGCATGGTCGGCGTCGCCGACGAACTCAAGATCTGGGGAGACATCGTCCTCCCGGCCGCAGGGAGTCCGTGATCTTCATGATCTCCGCCGCCGGCATCACGAAACGGGCGATCCGGAGCCACTACGACCTGGCCACGCCCTTCTACCGCCTCCTCTGGGGTCCGCACATCCATCACGGCCTGTGGGATGATGCCGACTCCGTCCTCGCTCCCCGCGACGCCCAGGTGCGGCTCACCGACACGCTCGCCGATCTGGGCCGCCTCCGCCCCGGCGACCGCGTGCTCGACGTGGGCTGCGGGATGGGGGGCTCTGCGATCCACCTCGCGAGTTCACGTGGCTGCCACGTGACCGGCGTCACGCTCAGCGGCCTCCAGCGGCGGTGGGCTGGAACGGCCGCCTGGTGGCAGGGCGTGGCGGCCATGACGGAATTTCGCCGCACCGACGTGGAAACGGAGGCCTTCGCGCCGGAGTCGTTCGACGTGGTGTGGAGCATTGAATGCACCGAGCATCTCGCCGACAAGCCCCGATTCTTCGAGCATGTCGCCTCGTGGCTCCGGCCTGGTGGTCGGGTCGCGATCTGTGCGTGGCTGGCCGCTGAAGATGCCGCCGCTTCGCCCGACAAACGCAGCCAGGTCGAGCAGGTCTGCGAAGCGTTCCTCTGTCCGTCGCTCGGCAGTTTCTCCGACTACCGCGGCTGGATGGAACGGGCGGGGCTGATCGTGGATGGCACGCACGACTGGACGGACCGCGTGGCACGGACCTGGGAACTCTGCGAATCCCGCGTGCGCGCCCTCGGCATCCACCGCCTGGCACCGTGGATCGACCCCGCCCAGGCGCTCTTCATCGACCACTTTTCCACCCTCCTCGGAGCCTACCGCTCCGGCGCCATGCAGTACGGATGCTTCGTGGCCCACCGCCCGTCTCGCGCGGCCGGGTGACCGCCCCCGCCCCTTCCCGGAGCCCCGCACGGATGCAGGGATTCATTCACACGCTCGGCCGGACCGTCGGCATCGCCTTCGGCCTGGCCACGCACGGGCTGTTCGCCTTCACGGTCTGGCACCTCGTGTGGTTTCTCGCGGGGCACGGTCCCGGTCCCGGAACGGGGCCCGGTGACGCCAGCGCGTTGTGCCGGGGGGCCGTGATCGACGCGGCGCTCGCCGCGATGTTCGCGGTGCCGCACAGCGTCCTGCTCCTGCCTGCCGTGCGCCGCGCGCTCACGGCGCGTTTCGTGCCGCAGGCGTTTTACGGCTGCTTCTACTGCGTCGTGACGTGCGTCGTGCTCCTCGCGACGATTCTCGCCTGGCAGCCGAGCACCGTCGTCGTCTGGGCGTGGCCCGCACCACTGGCGCCGTGGGTCACCGCCGCCTTCGCCGGCTGCTGGTGCCTCCTTCTCTACGCGCTGCACCTCACGGGACTCGGTCACCAAACGGGCTTCACGCCGTGGTGGCGGTGGGTGCGGGAACTGCCCCAGGAGCGGCGCGAGTTTCAGCCCCGCGGGGCCTATCGCCTCCTCAGGCATCCGGTCTACCTGAGCTTCCTCGGCCTGATCTGGTTCACGCCGATCGTGACGCTCGACCGGGCCGTGCTGATCGCGATCTGGACGGGCTACATCTACGTCGGCAGCGTGCTCAAGGACCGCCGGCTCGCCTTCTTCATCGGCGACCGGTATCGCGAGTACCAGGCCAGCGTGCCGGGCTACCCGGGCATGCCAGCCGGGCCTCTCGCCCGCGTGCCGGTGGTTACGATGTCGCCATGACGTCGTCCCCTCCAGCCTCCCCCGACGACGCCCGCCCGGGGGGGCCGCTCCTCTTCGCGAGCCTCGTGACGCTCGCGGCCCTCGCCGCGGCAACACCCTGGATCGTGTCGGCTGCGAGCGCGGTCCTCGCCATCCCCACGACCACGCCGATCGAATGGGTGCCCGCCACGTTCCCGCCCCGGCTGGCCTACGACAGGTTCACGCGCGAATTCGAGAGCGGTGACGTCGTCATCGCCTCGTGGCCGGACTGCACGCTCGACAACCCGGCCATCGACCGGTTTCTCGCCGTCGCCACCGGAACCGCCGCTCCGTGCGACCGCGACGGCAAACCGTGGTTCGAGGGGGTGGTGACCGGGAAGACCGTCCTCGCCCGGCTCACCGATCCGCCGCTCTCGCTCGACCGGAAGGCGGCCCTCGAACGGCTGCGGGGCGTGCTGATCGGGGCCGACGGCAGCACGACCTGCCTCGTCATCCCCTTCACGCGAGCGGGCCTGGCCGACCGGCGGGAGGCCGTGGCCTGGATCCGTGACGTCCTCCTCCGGACGGCGACGCCCCGCGAGGCCGACCTGCATCTCGCGGGCCCCGTGATCGACAACGTGGCGGTCGATGCGGCGAGCGCCGACAGCCTCGCCACCTTCGGGCCGCCGGCCGCGGCATTGATCCTCGTGCTGACGTGGTGGTCGCTGCGCTCGCTCCGCTACGCGCTGCTCGTGTTCGTCGTGTCGCTCGCCTGCGTGGGCCTCTCGTTCACGTTCCTGCATCTGTGGGGCGACCGGATGAACCCCGTCCTGATCGTGATGCCGCTGCTCGTGCTCACGCTCGGAGTGTCGGGAGGAATCCATCTCGTCAATTATCTCGTCGATGCCCACGAGCAGGGCCCGCGACGCGGCGTCGCCGTGCGGGCCATCGCCACCGGCTGGCTCCCGTGCGCCCTCTCGGCCGGCACCACGGCCGTCGGCCTGTTCTCGCTCGTCGTGAGCGAACTCGAGCCCATCGGCGTGTTCGGATTCCACGCGGCGCTCGGCGTGCTCGCCACGCTCGTGCTCCTGTTTCTCGTGCTGCCCGGCATCTTCGAACGCTGGCCGATCCGCCGTCGCGGCGGAGAGGGGGAGGCGGGCGGCAGCGGGGTGGCGGCGTTCGCGGCGTGGACCATCCGCCGCTCGTTACCGATCGTGTTCATGTCCACTCTCGCGATGGCCGTGACCGGCGCCGGCACGCCCCGCCTGCGCACGTCGGTGTCGATCGACACGCTCTTCACCCCCGAGAGCCGCGTGATCCGCGACTACGAGTGGCTGGAGCGGAAGATCGGGCCGCTGGCACCGGTGGAGGTCGTGCTGCGGTTCGACCCCGACGCCACCATGCGGGCGGCCGAGCGGCTCGATCTCGTGCGGGAGGTGGGCGACGCGATCGGCGCGCTGCCAGGGGTCACGGGCGTGCTGTCCGCGGCGACGTTCCTCCCCGAGGACGACGCGGCCATCGGGGTGCGGGCAGCGGCCCGCAGGGCCGTCGTCGCCCGCAGGCTCGAGCAGGGGCTCGTGGGTCTCACCGACATGCCGATCGTCCGCGAGATCGACGGCACGCAACTCTGGCGGGTGACGGCCAGGACGTCGGCCCTGTCGGGCCTCGACTATGGCGACTTCCTCGCCGAAGTTCGCCGCCGGGTCGATCCGCTCGTGGCCGCCCGCGCGGGTCGCGCGCAGGGCCTCGCGGTGGAGTACACCGGCGTGATGCCGCTCATCAACGCGATCCAGAAAACGCTGCTCCACGACCTGTTTTCGAGCTTTCTCTCCGCCTGCGTCGTGATCACGGCGGTGATGATGGCCGCGGAACGCGGAATCATCGCGGGACTGGTGGCGATGATTCCCAACGTGTTCCCGATGATCCTGCTCTTCGGACTCCTCGGCTGGTCGCAACTGCCGCTCGACATCGGGAGCGTCATGACCGCCTCGATCGCCCTCGGCATGGCGGTGGACGGAACGTTTCACTTCCTCACGTTCTTCCGGCGCGGGCTGAACGCCGACGGACGACCAGCCGATCGTGACGCCCGGCTCGCGGCGGTCACCGCCGCGTTTCGCCATTCGGCGGCCGCCCTCACCGAAAGCGCGCTCGTCTGCGGCGTCGGGATCCTCGTCTTCGCCGGCAGTTCGTTCGCCCCGTCGCGCCGGTTCGCCTGGATGCTCTCCCTGCTCGTGGCCGCCGCGCTCGTCGGCGACCTCGTCCTCCTGCCGGCCCTGCTCGCGAGCCCGCTGGGCAGGTTCTTCAGGCCGGCATCTCGACCACGGCCTTGATGACGCCACTCCCCGGTTCGAGGAATCCGGGAAACGCACGGATCGTGTCGGCGAACGGGATCCGGTGCGTGATCCAGGGCTGGGTGTCGATCCGACCCTCCTCGATCAGGCGGATGATCCGGCCGAAATCCCGCGACAACGCGTTGCGACTGGCGAGCAGCGTGAGCTCGCGCCGGTGCATCACCGGCGCGTGTGGAAACACGAGCTCGGCCTGCGTGATCCCCACGTACACCAGCCGCCCGCCGAAACTGCACAACGCCAGCGCCCGGGCCATGCTGACGTTGCTCCCCGTGGCATCGACGACCACGTCGCACATCCGCCCGTCGGTGAGCGCCGCCACCGTCGCCTCGTCGGAGCCGTCGCCCTTCGCCACCACCGTGTCGGTGATGCCCATCCGCTCGCGGACGAAGGCGAGCCGGGCGGCCGCCATGTCCATCACGATCACCCTGGCGCCGGAGAGCTTGGCGAACTCGACGGCCGAGAGCCCGATCGGCCCCGCGCCGATGACCAGCACCGTTTCATCCGGAGTGGGCCCGGCCCGGTCGATCGCATGGCAGCCGATCGCGAGCGTTTCCACGAGGGCATTCTGGGCCGCCGTGAGGGCGGGCGACAGGTGGAGCTTCCGGGCCGGCACCGTGAACAGCGGACGCAGGCCGCCATCACAGTGGACGCCGAGCGTCTGGTGGTGCTCGCAGCAGTTCGTGAGGCCGCGGCGGCAGGAAGAGCAGCGCTGGCAGTTGATGTAGGGCTCGACGCAGCAACGGTCACCTGGCTTCACGTTCGTGACGCCTGGTCCCACCGCGACGACCTCCACGCCCAACTCGTGCCCCGGAATCCGCGGATAACTGAAGAAGGGCATCTTGCCGAGGTAGCCGCCGTAGTCGGTGCCGCAGATCCCGACGGCATGGACGCGCACGACCGCCTCGCCCGGCTGTGGCGCCGCCGGCTCGGGCACGTCGATGAAGCGAAACGACTTCGGCTGTTCGAGGAGCAGTGCCTGCATGAGACGATCCAGTCGATTCCCGAGGAGTTGTGCGCCGGCTCGGGGGCGGCAAAAGTCTCGTCGCGTGGACTGCGGCAGCCCAGTGCTCCTCGACCGTTCGCCGACCCCCTCACCTTCCTGTTCAAGTCATCCTAGTCGATACACGCGGCGGGCGGTGTCGCCCCAGATCAACGAGCGCTCGCTGGGAGTGAGCGTGGTGATGCATTCGTCGATCATTGCCACGACCTCGGCGTACTCGGCCGAGAGCAGGCACACCGGCCAGTCGCTGCCGAACATCAGCCGCTCCGGGCCGAAGGCCGCCACGGCGACATCGACGTACGGCGTGAAGTCGGGCCGCTTCCACTGGCGCCAGACGGCCTCGGTCACCAGGCCGGACAGCTTGCACGCCACGTTCCGGTGGGCCGCCAGAGCCTCGATGTCGCGGCGCCAGTCCGCCAGTTCGGCGGCCTTGATGCGCGGCTTCGCCAGGTGGTCGAGGATGAACGCCTGGTCGGGCAGGAGGCCCACGAGCTCGATTGCCGCAGGCAGCTGATGGGGATAGATCAGCAGGTCGTAGGCGAGGCCGAACTGATGGAGCGACCGCACGCCCCGCACGAAATCGTCCCCGACAAGAAACCGGGGATCGGGCTCGTCCTGCACGACGTGCCGCACCCCGACGAATTTTTCCCGGCCCGCGCACGCCGCGAGTTCCTCGCCGACCCGCCCGCTCCGCAGATCGACCCAGCCCACGACGCCACGGATGAACGGGTTTTCCGCGGCGAGCGACAGGAGCCAGTTCGTCTCCTCGCGCGACTGCCGAGCCTGCACGGCCACGCTCCCCGCCACCCCCTCGGGAGCGGCAGAGGCCGCCAGATCCGCCGGAGTGTAGTCGCGGGCCAGCCGTTCCATGCCCGCACCGATCCACGGATAGTCGGCGGCGGAGTAGTTCCAGAAATGCTGATGGGCGTCGATCTTCAGCGGCTCATTCACTTCAGCGACTCGTTCAATTGTTCTCGGGCAGGCCTTCCGCGTGGCCGACGTTCCGCACCGGCGCGAAGATCGCCTGCACGTCGCGGAGGAGATCGGCGTCGAGCGGCTCGGCGGCCCAGCGGGCCCACGCGCGGATGTTGTCGGGGTTGGCACTGCCGGCGACCGTGGTCGCGATGTCCGGGTTCGCCAGTGCGAACTGCAGCGCCAGTTTCGCGAGCGAACCGCCCCGGGATCGGCAGAGTTCCGCAGCCTGCCGGGCCGCCGTCTTGACCTGCTCCGGCTCCTTCAGCCAGGCCGGCAGCGGCGCGTCGGTGAGCAGCCGGGCGCTGAACGGCCCGGCATTCATCACGCCGATGCCCCTGGCTGCGAGGGCGGGAATGGTCTCGTCGGCGAACCGGGTGTTCTGCAGCGTGTACTGGTTGTAGTTGAGCACGCAGTCCACGTCGGTCCGGTCGCAGATGAACCTGAATATCTTCTGCGGGTAGCCGCTGAACCCGATGAACCGCGCCTTGCCCGCCTGCTGGATCCGCCGCAGCGCGGGAATCGTCTCGTCCACGATCTGCCCGAGCGGCACGAATTCGACGTCGTGGCAGAGGACGATGTCGAGGTGGTCGGTGCCGAGCCTGTGGAGCGACACGTCGACGCTCTCCGCGACCCGCTTCGCCGAGAAGTCGAAGTGCGCGAGGTCGTAGCGTCCGAGCTTCGTGCACAGGAGGTACTCGTCCCGGGGGACGTTCCGGAGCGCGACGCCGAGCAGGACCTCGCTCATCCCTCGCCCGTAGAACGGGCTCGTATCGATGAGCCGCAGGCCGCACTCCAGTGCGGCGCGCACGCTTCCGAGTGCCTCGTCGAGCGTGATCGAGCGAAACTCCTGTCCCAGCGAACTCGCACCGAACGCGAGAAGCGGCACGTCGAGGCCGGTCTTCCCCAGGGGCCGGGTGTTCATCGGTTCGTGCTCCCCTCGAAGGTCCGGCAGCCGAGCGAAAGGAGCAGGTTCGCCCACGGCTGCGTGTCGGCGGTCTGGATCGTGAGCACATGGTCCTCCGAGGCCACCGCCTTGTAGAAATCCCACTTCACGATCGGAGTGAGCTGGCAGGGTGCCCGGGCGGCGGCGAGGAGCCGTCGATACTCCTCCCACACCGGCGGGTCGCCTGGTGTCGCCGCGGCGTAGGAGTCGGCCCGGTCGACGCCCATCGTGTGGACATCGTCGATCCGCACCGCCCCGAGGATCGCCTCGAGGACCTGTGCCACGGTGGGGACGCCGGGCATGAGTTGGAGCGAGACGAGCTCCGCCCGGGGCCCGCGCTTGTTGAGGGCGGGATAGTTGCCATCGGCGATCAGCACCGTGGAGTGGTGCCCTGATCGGGCGAGCACGCTGAGGATCTCGGGGTGGAGCAGAGGACCATTGAGCATGAATCAGCCTTTCATGAGCGAACGGATGCTTTCGATCGTGGTCCGGGCGGCGTCGAGGGGCGTGGGCAGCGGAAACACCTCGGCCGAAAGATACCCCTGGAAACCCGTCGCCCGCAGGGCCCGCACCACTCGTTGCGTGTCCGTGTGCCCCAGGCCGATCGCCCGCCGATTCGAGTCGGCCCAGTGCACGTGGCCGACGAGGTCGCCGCAGGCCGTGATCGCGGCCGCCATGTCGGACTCCTCGATGTTCATGTGGAAGAGATCGCACAGCAGCCTGACGTTGGCGATGCCCCGGTCGCGCAGGAAGGCGGCGGCATCCGCCTGCCGGTTGAGGAGGTTCGTCTCGTACCGGTTGAGCGGCTCGTAGAGCAGCACCTGCCCGTGCCGGGCGGCCCGGCCCCCGAGGTCGTGCAGCGCTTCCGCCAGCCAGTCGAGGGCCGTGTCGCGGGGCACGTCGCCGCCCCACGCCCCCTGCATCGAGCCGATGATCGCCGGGGCCCCGAGGCCGCCCGCCGCGTCGATCAACGCACCGATGAACTCGCGGGCCTGCGCCCGCACGGCCGCATCGGCGTGGCACAGGTGCCAACGGTGCCTGACCCAGCCGGCACCCGTGCCGACGGCGGCCAGCCCGACCGCGGCGGCCGTGAGCAGCCGCCCGAGCGCGGCAGGAACGCCCGCCGCCGACTCGGGGAAAACCTCGACCGCGTCGAACCCCAGCTCGGCGGCACTGCGGCAACCGGCTTCCAGCCCGTCGTGGAACACGAACGGGCCCTGGCGCGCTTCCGAGACCAGGCAGATCGTGACGGCGGATCTCATCGGGCCAGGAACAGCGGGGCGAGATGCCGCTCGAAGATGTTCTCCGTGACCTGCCGGGCCACGATCTCCCGGTTGGCCACGAGGAGGTCGGTGTATCGGCTGCCGTGCTTCGCGGCCACCTTGAACGAGACGTGGAGCAACTGCCGCACGTGCGGGTTGAACTCCGGATTCCCGGGCACGTGGCGGATCGCCGCGGCGAGCCGCGGCCCGCTCCAGCCGGCCACCTCCGCCGCTGGCGGCAGCTGCGAGCGGTCGATGTCGATCACCGCCGCATAGGGGGCACAGAACTCGTCCACGTGGTCGAGCGCGTAGGCGTAGATCTCCCGGGCGAGTTCCAGCCCGTCGCCCCCGGCCTCCGCGAGACCGATCAGTTCCTCGAGCCAGGTCGTGCCGGCGGTCTTGAGATGCACGCCCGCGCCCGTGCGGGCGAGGGTTCGCCGGATCACGGGATAGAGCGAAAACTTGTCGCTCCCGGAGTGCACCGAGAGCTTCAGCGACTCCGGCAGGCCGTACTGCCGCCCGGCGAACGCGCACACGGCCACGTCGTCGGAAAACTCCTGTTCGAAGCGGGCCAGGTCGCCGACGTAATCGACGCCCTTGTTGAACCGGCCGGTGAACTTGGGGGCGATCGTCTGGAGCGGGATCCTCTCCTCGGCGAGAAGCGCGAGGATCACGAGCAGTTGCGGCGGCGTCTGCGGCTCGTCGGTCTCGTCCATGCTGACCTCGATGACGACATCGTCACCCCGCGCGGCCGCGATGTGCCGCCAGATCGCCCCCGCTTCCCGGCAGGCGAGCAGATACGTGCCGGCGATCCCGGCCACGGCGTCCTCCGACAGCCGGATCACCTTCGTGATTCCCGGAACGGCGAGGGGCTTCGAGAGTTCGGGATGCCGGGCGACGAACCCGCTCACGTCGGCGGCCGGAGCGGGCTTGCCGATCGAGTCGGCGACGTCGATCGTGAAAAAGTCGCTGGAATCGAGGAACCGGTCCACCGTCTCGAGCCGGATGTGGTCGGCGTCGACAAACCAGGGGTGCGGCCACCGGCGCGCCGCCACCGCCTTCTCGGCCGCAATCCGCACGCTCGCCGGCTCGCTGCCGATGAACGAGTGCTCGCGGTTCGACTTGTTCCACACCGGAGCCACGACGATCCCGGCGGCGGCGAGCCTCTCGAAGGCGGCGAGCTGGGCTTCGGCCTCGTGCGCGAATCGGTCGCCGACGCCGAACGAAAATCTGGGGAGGGGTTTCATGCCCAGAGCATACCGAGGATGCGGCACCGACCGGAATGATGATTCTTGACCGCTGGATGGCTATTCTTGACCTGCATGACCTCCTCCCGCCTGCGCCCGTCCTCGGGACGCTCCTTGCCGGCATTCGTTTCGCGACAGGTCGTGACGGCCCGCCGCTACTTCCTCGACCTGCGGCCAGACCACCGCGGACCGCTCACGGTGGTCTGCGGCGGCGAAGAGCGGGTGCGAGCCGATTACGTCGTGGACCGCGACGATTTTCCCTACTGCTGCGTCGAGTTCGTGGCCGCGGGCCGCGGCACGCTCACGCTCGACGGCCGGGACTTCCCGCTCGCCGCCGGCGCGGTTTTTTCGTACGGCCCGGGCATCCACCATGCAATCCGCACCGACCGCCGGCACCGGCTGCGGAAGTACTACGTCGACTTCCTCGGCCGGGACGCGACCCGCCTGCTCCACGCCGCTCGGCTCGCCCCGGGCAGCCATGCCGCCGTCGGATGCCCGCGCGAGATCCGGGCGATTTTCGATCTCCTCCAGCAGTGCGGCCTCGCCCACACGGCACACAGCCAGACTCTCTGCTCGCAGCTCCTTGGCGTGTTGCTCACGAAAATCGAGGAACTCGCGCATCCCTCCGACACACCCGACGGCGTTGCCTTCTCGACCTTCGAGCGGTTCCAGCAATTCTTGGCCACGGAGCGCGCGCGACTCACGTCGGTCGAGCAGGCGGCCGCCGAATTCGGCATCTCGACCGCCTACGCGTGCCGGCTTTTCCGTCGCTACGGCACCACGAGCCCCTACCAGGAGCTCCTGCGCCAGCGAATGACCCTCGCCGCCGACCTGCTCACCCACGACCGCCTCCGGGTGCAGCAGGTCGCCGCCCGCCTGGGCTTCGCCGACCCCTCACAATTCTCCCGCGCCTTCAAACGCATCGCCGGCATCTCCCCCCACGCGTTCCAACGCCGAGCGTAATCCCGGCTCTCGAACACTGGCTCCTGATCCCACCCGGCTCGCGGATCCGCTACGTACCGTCGTGCAGGCAGTGCTGGCCGTGGAACGCACCGGCTTCGGGCTCCTCAACTCGTAGGCGCCAGGAACTTTCGGCGGAGTCGGTCGGTGGGCACGCGCAGACGCAGGGAGTCGTTGAGGACTATCGGCGCCTGATCAAAACCCACGAGTCATGGACTCTCAACACGACCGGAGACGAGCATGCTTACCGCCGGCTCCGAGTGCGGGTCGTGAGCACATGCCGTTCCAGCCAGCGATGCATGGCAGCTTGAGGTGTGATTTATACGTCGAGGTTCTTGACGTCGAGCGCGTGGCGCTCGATGAACTCGCGGCGCGGCTCCACCTTCTCCCCCATGAGCACCCGGAACAGGTCGTCGGCCGCGGCGGCGTCGGCCATGGTCACCCTCAGGAGCGTGCGGTTGGCCGGGTCGAGCGTGGTGTCACGAAGTTCCTCCGCGTTCATCTCGCCCAATCCCTTGAAGCGGGTGATCGAGAGCCCCTTTTCGCCCGCACGCCGGACCGCCGTGAGCAGGCCGCGGAGATCCTCCAGGCCGATCTCGTTCTCGCCGCGGCGGAGCGTGTAGCGGGCCTCTTCGCTTCCGGTGCGATCCTGCGGCATGAGCGACTCGATGCCGAATCCCATCGACTCCAGCTCCTTGAGCCCCGCGTTGATGCTCCGCACCTCGTGCAGGTCGACGACGACGAGCTGGTCGTGCCCGGTGTCGTGCGCGGTGCCGGGCGTCGCGTCACCCGCGGCGACGGCCTCCTCGATCCGACCGACCGCCAGCGTGCCTCCGGCAGACTTCTCCTTCCCCTTCACGAACGCCTCGAGCTCGTCACGGCTGGTGAACCAGTGTTCCTCGGTGCCGTAGTAGACGTGGTACATCGGCAACTTTCCCGACTTCGCGTCGCGGCGTGCGGCGTGGTCCCGAAGGCTGATGCCCCGCTTCTCGAGTGCGACGAGCGCGTCCTCCAGCCCGGCGAGCGTGCGGCACAGCCTCTGCATCTCCTCGCCCGAGATCTCGCGTCCGCCCCCGGGCAGGAACACCCCTTCCCCGAGCCCCTGGTCGAGGAGTTGCGTCTTCATCTCCTCCTCGGTCTGGACGTAGTACACCGTCTTCTTCGACCGGACACGGAACAGCGGCGGCTGGGCGACGTACACGTGGCCGGCGGCCACCAGCTGGTACATCTGGCGGTAGAAGAACGTGAGCAGGAGCGTGCGGATGTGCGAACCGTCCACGTCGGCGTCGGTCATGATCACGACCTTGTCGTACCGCCGCTTGCCGAGGTCCGACTCCTCGCCGATCCCCGCCCCGATCGCCGAGATCACGCTCCGGACCTCCTCGTTGGCGAGCACCTTGTCGTCGCGGCTCTTGTAGGCGTTGATGATCTTCCCGCGCAGCGGAAGGATCGCCTGATACTCCCGGTGACGCCCCCCCTCGGCGGACCCGCCCGCCGAATCGCCCTCGACCAGATACAGCTCGCACTTCTCGACGTCGCGGCTCGTGCAGTCGCGGAGCTTGCCGGGCAGTCCGCCCCCCGAGAGGGCCCCCTTCCGTTCGCGGAGGAGCTGCTTGGCCTTCTTGGCTGCCTCCCGGGCCTCGGCCGCGAGCACGCCCTTCTGGACGATCGCCTTGGCGCTCTTGGGATTCTCCTCGAGGTACTTCGCGAGGAAGTCCCCGACGGCCGAGTTGATGATCCCCTCGACCTCGCCGTTGCCGAGCTTGGTCTTGGTCTGGCCCTCGAACTGCGGGTGGGGAACGCGGACGCTGATCACCGCGGTGAGCCCCTCGCGGACGTCCTCGCCCGTCGGGACCAGGTCCTTGTACAGCCCGCTCTTCTTCCCGTAGGCGTTGAGGGCCCGCGTCAGGGCCGCCCGGAAGCCGGAGACGTGCGTGCCTCCCTCGGTCGTCGAGATGTTGTTGACGTAGCTGTGCAGGCTTTCGGTGTACTCGCCCGTGTACTGCAGGGCGATGTCCCAGGTCACGCCGTCCCCGGCGCCCTTGACGGTGATCACGTCGGTGTGGATCGGGTCGCTGGCCTTGTTGAGGTGCTCCACGAACTCCTCGACGCCCCGCTCGTAGCAATACGTCTCGCTCGAACCGGTGGCGGCATCGGTGAACGTGATCCGCACGCCGGAGTTGAGGAAGGCGAGTTCCCGCAGCCGCCGCGAAAGCGTGTCCCAGGAGAACTTGGTCTGGGGAAAGATCTGCGGATCGGGCTTGAACGTCGTCTTCGTGCCGGTCCGGTTGGTGGTGCCCATCTTCCGCACCGGTCCGGTCGGCTCCCCGCGCTGGTATTCCTGCTGCCAGACATGCCCCTCGCGGGAGACCTCCACCTCGCACCACTCCGAGAGGAAGTTGACGACGGTCACGCCGACGCCGTGGAGGCCGCCCGACGTCTGGTAGGCCCCCTTCTCGAACTTGCCGCCGAACTTGAGCACGGTCATCACGCCCTCGAGCGTGGAGACGTCGCGATCCATCTCCTCCGAAAGCTGCGGGTGCCGGTCGACCGGGATGCCGCGGCCGTCATCCTCGACCGTCACGCTCCCGTCGACGTTGACGGTCACGGAGACGTTCTTCGCGTGCCCCGCCATGCACTCGTCGATCGAGTTGTCCACGACCTCGTAGACGAGGTGATGGAGACCGCGGGAGGTGTTGTCGCCGATGTACATGCCGAACCGCTCGCGCACGTGCTCGCGATCGGAGAGGTGCTTGAGGTCGGCGCTGGTGTAGTCGGGCTGGCTCGAGGCGTCTGCCATGGTTCAACTCCCCCCTTGTGACGGTGAGCGTGTCGGGCGGCCTGCATCCGCAAGGACGCGGCAGCGGATGTCGGTGATGCCCTCCGCCGGGACGATCGCGGCGAGGCGGGCGAGGAGCTCCCGTTTGTGGAAGCCCATCTCCTGGACGAGCGCCGAATGGCTCACGAGCACGTCGAGGACGCCCCGGCGCACCTGACCGGCCTGCGAGGCTCCACGGAAAGCCGGCGGCGCCACCTGCTCCCACGCCGCGCTGAGCGCGTCGATCGCCGCGGTCTGGTCGTAGCCCGTGCGGGCGAGGAGCCGGCTCACGAGGCCGCCGATCGCACGAGGTCCGCCGGGAGTCTGCATGGGCTGTTCCGGGGTCAGTCGGCCGCCAGCGGCATGATCACGTAGCCGTAGCCGTCGTCGGTGCGGCAGACGCAGGCGCTCTGCGAATCGGTCAGTTCCACCGTGACGTTCGCCGCACCGTCGAGCACGCGCAGAAACTCGCTCACGAACCGCGGGTCCATTTTGATCCTGACCGCCGCGCCCGCATGGTCGATGGGCAGTTCGATCCGGCTTTCGCCGCTTTCGGCCGATCGGCCCGAGAGCACGAGACGCCCGGGTTCGAACGCGAAATCGACCCCCTTCGACTGCTCGCTCGTCACGATCGCGGCCTGACGGACGGCCGCGAGGAGCGGGCCGGCGAGGAGGCTCACGCGGACGGCTTCCGGGCGATCAGGGAAGACGTCCCGCCAGCGGGGAAATCGTCCCTCGACGAGCCGCGCGGAAATCGTCGTGGGCCCGGTTTGTACGAGGATTTCGGACGGACGGACGGCGACGTGGACCGGGGCGTCGGCCCCCGCGAGACACCGCTCGACGAGTTGCATCGCCCGAGCCGGCACGATCGGCTGGGCGTCGGACGGGCTTCCGTTGAAGCCCGCGGCGGGTCCCTCCATCTTGGCCAGACGGCGCCCGTCGGTGCCGACGGCCGTGACCGACTTCGTGGTGAGTTCCAGAAGCACGCCGCCGAGCGCGAACCGGCTCGACTCATTGTCGGTCGCAAACACGGTCCGCTTCACCAGTTCCCGGACGAGCGGCGTCGCCAGTTCGAAACAGGGATCGTTCGGAAACGAAGCCACGGAGGGAAACTCGAGCGGATCCTCGCCGGGAAGTCGAAACTCGCTCCGCGGGGCCTTCACGAGCGTGGCGGAGCCGTCGGCCGAAAGTTCGAACACCGTGCCCACCGCGCTCTCGCGGACGATCGCCGCCAGCCGCACGCTCGGCAGCAGTGCCGCGCCCGGTGCGAGCGTCTCGACCCCTTCGATCCCGGTGCGGATCCCGACCTCCAGGTCCGTGGCCGACAGCACGGCCGCTTCCTTCGTCGCTTCGAGCTTCACGTTCGTGAGCACCGGCTTCGGTGAGCGGGCGGGCACGACGGCGGAGGCGCTCTGGAGCGCTGCAAGAAGGGGCTCGCGGGAACAACGCACTTTCATCGGAGTACTCTTGCCAGCCCCGGGCGGCCGGGGTGCCACGGTGGTTTTTGGGGGCGGAAAACCCCTACTGTACCCGACGGTGGGCGAGGTGAAATCCCCTGCGAAAGCCGCAATTTCGTACCGCCGGACACGGGGGCGGGAGATTCTCCTCCCCGGTCTCTTTTCTGTTCTTCTCAGAACATGATTGAGAACAGGTCGGAGGAACGGACAGATGGAACAACAGAACCAGTAACCAGTCTTCGCGAACGTCTGAGCACCGCGGGGCACGGCGGTACGAAGAGCCTTGTTTTCAGGGATTCCGACACGATTTCAGCGATGTCGAGAGCGTGTCGAAACGGTGTTGGGAACAGGTGGAAAAGAGAAATGACGGGCGTGCGAAACCGGATGCGGGGCCGGTGGCCGGCGGTCGTTCACGTGGCAGGGGCATGACCGGGAACTGCCGGGCTGCGGCAGGAACGGCCTCGGTCCCCGGCCGCACTGGGCGTCTTGCAACCGTCGTCGCCCGGCCAGCACCGCGATCAGACAGCGAGGTGACGACTACCGGACATCGAGCAATTCGACGAGAAAGTGCAGCGTCGCGTTCGGCGGGATGACCGGCGGAGCGCCACGAGGCCCATAGCCCAGGTTGCTCGGGATCAGGAGCTCGATCATGCCCCCTTTGCCGACGAGCTGCATGCCTTCTGTCCAACCCGGAATCACGCCGTTGAGCGGAAACTCGATCGCCTCCCGGCGTTCGTAAGAGCTGTCGAACACCTTTCCGTCGTCGAGCCAGCCGTGGTAGTTCACCTTCACGTTGCTCGAGGCTTTCGGATTCGCGCCGGCACCCTTGCGAAGCACGCGGTACTGGAGGCCCGACGGCGTGGATGTGAATGCCTTCGGCGCGTCGGCGTCGATGACGCCGGCACCTGGGGGCAGCGGCGGATGGGGTACGTCGGCGGCCATGAGGTTCTCCGGGATGGGCACGATCAGGGACAGGCAGACGAGCAGGGCGGTGACGCGCAGGCTCTTCATCGGGCGGGTTCCTGGGGTGGGAAGGAAGCCCGCGAAGTATACCAACCGCCTACCGATACGTCGGGTCGTTCGCCTGGCGGACGCGTTCGGCAGCCCGCATGGCGTCGGCCTCGAGTTCTCGGCCCACCGCCTGGGCCCGGTCACGATTGAACGTGATCGTCGGGATGCCGCCCGAGAAAGAGACGGTGATCACGCCCGTGGCGATCAGGATCGGGATCAGGAGCAGGAACAGCCGCGAACCGAGCCTCGACGTGGCCACCTTCTGCACCGGTGCGGGCATCCCGACGGTCGCGAACTGCGCGATCCGCTGCGTGTACGTCGTCTTCGTCTTGCGGGCCATCATGTCGCTCCCCTGGCTCGAGCAACCGCGTGGTCCTGTCGCCACGCCCTGCTCACACACGGTGTGATCGACGTCCGACAGACGCGGCTTGACGGCGGGCGGCAGGCGAGGGCAGAGACGGCGGCGGCCGAAAACCCCGCCCAGCCCGCAGTTGCCCCGCGGTCAGCCCGGCTTACCCGGCGACGAAGGCGGCTGCGAGCCGATCGAGCGCCGCCGCCAGGCGGGCGGTCGGGCAGGCGGTGTTGAGTCGAATGAAACCCGGCAGGCCGAAGTCACGGCCGTCGGACGGGCCGAGGCCGGCCGCCAAGCACGCGGCGAAGGGGTCGGAAACACCGGTCTCACGACAGTCGATCCAGGCGAGGTACGTGGCCTGCCATGGGAAACACGCAACGCCCGGAAGCGAGGCGGCCCGCTCGAGCACCAGCGCCCGGTGCGTCTGGAGGAGCGACAGCAACTGCCGCCGCCACGCGTCACCGTGTCGCCAGGCCGCCTCGGCCGCCGCATAGCCGAGCGGATTGACCATCGGCACGAGCCCTTCCCCGGCGGCTCGCCAGCGGCGCCTGAGTTCCATGTCCGGGATGATCGCCGCGGCGCACCCGAGCCCCGCCAGATTCCAGGTTTTCGACGGGGCGACGAGAGTGATCGCCCGCCGGGCAGTCGGATGGTCGAGGCTCGCGAAGGGCACGTGGCGCACGTCGGCGTCGAGCACGAGGTCCGACCAGATCTCGTCGCTCACCACAGCCAGCCCGTGTCGCTCGGCGAAGTCGGCGATCCGGAGGAGATCCGGCGGCGTGAAGACCGTGCCGGTGGGGTTGTGCGGATGGCAGAGCCAGAGCATCGTGCCGCGGCCGCCGGCGACGGCCGCCTCGAGCGCATCCCAGTCGATCAACCACTGTCCAGCCTCGAGCGCGAGGGGCACCGGCACGCTCCGTCGCCCGGCGAGTCGCGGGAGCGAAAGAAATGGCGGATACACCGGCGTGAAGGTGAGGATGCCGTCGTCGCGGCCGGTCAGGAGCCGGGCCGTGAGCGCGAGCCCCGACACCACGCCGGGCACGCCGACGATCCAGTCCGGATCGACCGCCCACCCGTGCCGCCCGGCGAGGTGTGCAGCGAGCGCGGGGCGGAACCCGGGCGGCTCGTGTGTGTAGCCGAACACGCCATGGTCGATCCGGGCGTGGAGCGCGGCGAGAACCTCCGGCGCCGCGCGAAAGTCCATGTCCGCGACCCACATCGGCAGCACGTCGCGGCCGGCCCAGCGGTCCCACTTTTCAGAACCCGTTCCCGATCGGTCGGGACACGTTCCGAACTCGGCGGCGGGTTCGACGGTCGGACTCATGGTGGCCGCAGAATACCACCCGAGGCAGGTGGTCACTCAGGCAGACTTCGTGCCCTGCGGCGGGTCGGCCAGAGCGCGGCCACGTCTTCCCCGGGAGGGCGACCTTCCTACCGCATGGCGACCGTCGTGCCCTCCCCGTCGGGGGTGAAGGCCAGCGTCTGCGTCTCGCCGTTCACGAGCCACACCCGCTTCGTTTCCTCGCGGGCCTCGGCGCCCTCGCCGACGATCATCCGCACCTCGTACTCGTGCCGTGCGTCGCCATCCAGGCCGGCGGCGGCGAATGTCCTCTGCCCGCCGGCGAGCGACGTGCTTTCGCCGTTGATGAAAAGTTTCGCGTCCGCGGGAACCCGCACGACAAGCAGCGCGGGCTGGCTCGAGCCTTGGTCGGCTGATTTGGTCGCCGGAGCCGCCGCCTTTGGAGCCGCGGCGGGGGCGGCGGCGGCAGAACCGGACGAACCGCCGTGCGAGCCCGATGAACCGCCCGAGGATCCCCACGATCCATGGGACGCGTGGTGCCGACCGTGGTGGTGTCGCCCGCCGCACGAACCGCAACCGTAGCGATGGTGCCAGCCAGCTTCGGCTTCGACCGCCAGCATCCCTGCGACGACCGCGAGACCGATGGCGAGAGCCTTGAGCGGCGAAGAAGAAGACGAGCGGTTGCGATTCATGTTCGTTTCCCAGCGCGGTTTTTCAGCGGTTTTTGGAGACGACGCCGGAGCGTCAGGAAGACAACGTTCTGCGATGGTAGTTTGCGGACCAGGCAATGCAAGCAGTCTGGGAAGACCATGCGGGCTGGTTGTGCGGCTTGTTTTTGGCCTCCTCGAGGTCGCCGCGGAGTGCCTGTGCAAATTGTCAGCCTCTGCGAGACTCTCTCTCTGTCCGGTGCCCGACTCGCGGTGCCGGGGTGCCTTTGGACAGAGGAGCCATCGCCGCGTCCTCCGGCGTTCAGGCGTAGCGGTAGATCGCAGCCACTCCGCTCTCGGTCGGCATCCGAATCTTTTCGAGGCTGAGCAGATCGCCGCCGTGCAGGAGGACGGTTTCCGCGAGGGCACCGAGCAGATCCTCGGTCCGCAGGGCGGGTTCATCTCCCGCTCGTGACAGATCGGCCGGTGGTTCGCCCTCGAACGTGACCGCGCCGGTCGCCCGATCGAGGCTGCCCGGCGCGAAGCGGTCTCGTTCGACGAGCAACAGTGACACCCGGCCCTCCGCCGCCGCGCGGGCGATGTCGGAGAGGTCGCCCGATCCGAGTCCCCGTTCGCGGGCCGCTGCGAACCGCCGGAGTTCGTGCCCGATGAGCCGGTCACGGGCCCGCGCGAACACGGGAGCGACCAGTGCGGGCAGGTCAGCCACGGGCAGAAGATGCGCGTCGCGGGCGACGAACTCGTCGACGAGCGACCGGTTCTTCGAGAGCCGTCGGAACAGGGCTGCGAGTCGGGGCAGGGCCACGAGCACGAGCGGCAACCCCGACCGCCGCGACACCCGCTCGTGCACCGCTTCGTCCACGTGCCGGAGAAAGATCTCCGTGTCGTCTTCGGCATCTTCCCGCTTCGCCCCGGCTCCGCCATGAACGACGCCTCCCGTTCCGAGTCCGCTCGGCCCCATGCCGCGCTGCACCCGGTGCGGCTGCCAGGTTTCGGCCTCCACCGCCTCCGAGCGCTCCAATTCCATCGGCCCGGAGCCGTCGTGGAGCGGCACGGGATCGAGCCTGTCGGCCGCTCCCTCGCGCAGGCAGCCCTCGTAGACGTGTGCCGTGCGGCTCGTGAGCACCAGCGCGTCGTAGCGTTCCGCACCGGCGATGAGCCGCACGAGCGGCAGGGTGTGGAAGCGGCGCGCGGCGAGCGCCAGCGGCTTCACCGGCGCCGGCAGGAGGTACACCTGCGCGATGCCGTCGGCGGCGAACACGGCGAGTCCGTCGCGGGTGTGATCCCAGAACGGACCGTTGCGGCCGAGCGTGCGAAAGGGCTCGAGCAACCGATCGATCTCCGTGCGGGAGCGGGTGGCCGAAAGCGCCATCTCGAGCGCCTCCACCAGATGGCGGTAGGCCGTGCGATCGACGCGGTTGTCGGGCACGTTGCGGTGCGTCGGCAGATAGAGCGACAGGCAGGGAGCGGGGCGATCGACGAGCAGATCGCGCACCGCCTCCGGCGAGACGGTGCGGACCGCGAGAGGGGAGCCCGTGAGCAGCGGAGCCATCGCCGAGTACCTCCACGTGAGAAGGCATCCGGCTGCCGGCGTCCCGACGACGCGTCCTCCGACACACGATCCGACAGGCAAATAGTTCGCGCGGCGCCCGCCGAAGGCAAACGCCCCATGGTTCACGGCCGCGCCGCTAGTTCTTGAATCGCTTGTCCCGGGCCCTGTCGCGGGACAGGACGTAGGCCAACAGGTCGAGCACTTCGCGGTCGTTGAGCTGGTCGAGGAGGCCCTTCGGCATCAGCGACTCCGTGGCCGGCAGGATCTCGTCGACGTCGGCCCGGGCGAGTTCGACGAACTTCGTCGCGTCCTCGGGGTCGGTGACGATCACGATCTTCTCCGGTGTTTCATTCACGATCCGGCCGCTCACGACCTTGCCGTCGGCCGTCTGCACGATGCTCGCCTTGTACTGGTCGGACACGACCTTGCTCGGGTGGACGATCGCCTCGACGAGATCCTGGAGCTGGAACCGTCCGGCCACCTGGGTGAGGTCGGGCCCGGTAGCGCCCCCGTCCTCGCCGTAGCGGTGACAGACGACGCAGCGGGCCGCCGCGAAGGCGCGTTTGCCATGCTCGAAATCCCGTCCCTGGTCGAGACCCTCGGTCCCGGGGCGGGCCGCGAGGGCCAGCACGTCGTCGACGGTCCACGGCCGCCCGGGCCCTTCCGGCTTCGGCAGCGGCGGCGGCACGTAGGGCTTGCGGAGGCCGAGGGTCTCGAGGGCCATCTTCTCCGTGTCGGTGAGATGGGCGAGGCTCTCGGCTTCGATGTGCGAGATGAATTTCCGGAAGCTGTGCCCTCCGGCCCAGTCCCGGGCGCGGCCGAACCATTCGTAGTAGCCGCGGCGGTCGGCCGGCTTCCAGGCTTCCTTCTCGCCGACGGTGCGGAGGACGTAGGCGTAGTGAATCTGCAGGAGATCCGGCCGCCTCTCGAGCGCTGCCTGCACCGCCTTGCCGTAGTGGGCGTTGCGCTCGAGCAGTTGCCGCAGATCGTCTTCGCTCGGAGCGAGGTTGGTCGTGCCGGCCGAGGAACTCGGCGCCGCGAGCAGGCCGACGAGTTTCGCGACGATGCCCGGGGCCCTCACGGCGACGAGCAGGCTCGACAGCTCGCGATCGAGATCGAAGTCACCCGATGGAAACAGCGGCGTGAACCGCTCCGCGATCCGGGCCCGGGTCGCGGCCGGCGGCTCGCCGAGGCGCACGAGCGCGAGTTCACAGGCCCGGGCGAGATCGATCCGTCCGGCGACGTCGAGAGACCGTGGATCGATCCGGTCGAGCGCGGCCAGGAGGGCGGGCTGCGCCGCGGGGTCCGCCTGATGGGCGACGGCGATGGCGGCCGCGATCACGGCGGTCGTGTCGGCAGACGCGAGGGCGGTGTCCTGCCAGAGTTCGAGCGGCTGGTGCTCGAGCGCCACGCGGGCGGCGGAGCGGAGAAAGTGGTCGGGGCTGGAAAGATGCGGCAGGGCCAGCGCGACCGCCGCCGCGGGGTCGTCGGCTCGCTGGTGCAGGTTCTCCAGTTCGCGCCGCAGGTTCCGTTCCGCCGCGCCGGCCGGATCGTGGGCGTCGACCGGCGTCGTCGGTTCCGGGCCCGTGTAGGTGACGCGATACAGTTCGCTTTGGCCGCCGCGGCCGCCGACGGCGAAATAGAGCGCACCATCCTTGCCGATCGTCATGTCGGTGAGCGGCAGGGGAGTCCGCGAGACGAACTCCTCCTTGACGCCCCGGTAGGTCGAGCCGGCGGGCTCGAGGTGGATCGCGTACATCGTGCCGAACGTCCAGTCGCAGACGTAGAGCGCCTTCTGATACCTGGCCGGAAACCTCGCGCCATAGCCGAACGCCACGCCCACGGGTGAACCCGGCCCGATGTCCACGAGCGCCGGCAGGCTGTCGGGGAACGACGCCGGCCATTTGCCCGAGCCGCTGCGCCAGCCGAGGTCGCTGCCGCTCGGGGCGTGGTTCACGCGGGTGGGCCGGTACCACGGCATGCCGAAGTCCCACTCCATGTCGGCGTCGTAGACGAACATCTCGCCGTCGGCGTTGAAGGCGAAGTCGTAGGGATTGCGGTAGCCCGCGGTCCAGATCTCCCAGGCCTTGCCGTCGCGGTCGGTGCTGGCGACATAGCCGCCGGGCGCGAGGATCCCGACCGCGTGGCCGTTGGCGTCCCACATTCGCCGAATGATCTGGTCCTCGTCCCAGTTGGCCGGCAGCCGGCTCGAGCCGTCATCCGGCAGTTCGACGCGGCGCTGCGTCGGGCGGATGCCGCCCATCGTCTGCGGTTCGGTGACGTTCTTCATGTCGAACGGAACCTTCGTGTGGTTGCCGCAGATGATGAACAGCCGCTTCCCGTCGGGGGCGAGCAGGATGTTGTGGGGACCATGTTCACCGCCCCCCTGGAACTCGCGGAGCTTCTCGACCGCGTCGAGCGTGTCGTCGGCATCGCCGTCGGTGACGCGGTAGAGCCCGCTGCCTGGGCCGCCGTTGCAGACGACGTAGAGCCCGTCGAACGCCCAGAGGAGGCCCTGGGCACCCGAGAGCGGCACGGGAATTTTCTCGACGAGCGTCTCGCCGGAGCCGTCGAGCGGCGCGGGGGTGATTCGCACGAGCCCTTTGTCACCCTGATCGCTCGCGATGAGTCGCCCCTTGGCGTCGGTCGTGAGCGCGACCCACGAGCCGAGTTCGTCCTTCGGCACGACGAACAGCCGCTCCACCTCAAAACCGGGCGGCACGCTGAAAGGCGCCCCCGCCGAACCGGCTGCCGACATCGCCTCGACGGGCTGCCGCCAGACGGCAGGAGCGGCGGCGGCGTTTCCGTGCAGCGCCGGCCCGAGCGCCATCAGGGCACACAGAACGAGCGTGAGGGAGCGCATCTCGGACCTCCGCGGGCGGGTGTTTTCAAGGGACGCTTTCCATACCATACCGTCGCAACACCCCCGTGCGAGTCCCAGTTCCGGGCCGAATCGGCGGTATCCGCAACCTGCCGCCCGCTCGGCCGTTCAACCCAAGGATTCGCTCGGAGTCACGCCATGTATTCTGAGGGTCATTCTTCCGAACGTCGTTCTCTTTGAGTTGAAAGGTCTCCCGCATGTCGGCCCGCCTGCTCACCGCCTCGCTGCTCGTGCTCGTGTTCGGCGCCCCCGCGGTCGCGGAAGAGGAAAAAAAGCCCCGTGACCCAGCCAAGGTCTTCGCCAAAAAGGACACCAACAGCGACGGAGCACTCTCGCTGGAGGAGTACAAGACCGGCCTCAAGGACAAGGCCCTGGAGAATGCCGACAAGCGGTTCAAAAGGACCGACACCGACGGCGACGGCAAACTCTCGCTCGAAGAGTTCAAGGCCGGCATGCCGGCGAAGAAGTAGTCGCCGCATCCAACTGCGATCAGAGTGAGGTTTCGATGACCGTCCGTTCCCCCGCGGCACGGCCGTTCGTGGCGTGCATCCTCCTGGCGGCGGTCGCCGTTTGCCTCGGGGCCGGGGCCGCGTCGGCCAAGAAGAAGCCGGGGCCGCGCCAGGGACGGCCGGTGGCGATCGCGAAGCTGCCGGAGGCGGTCTGCCACGAGCCGCCGGCGAAGGTGATGGACGTGGCACGGGTCGATCGGGCGACACGTGCGTCCGTCGAGGAGGCTGCCGGGCGGATCGACGCCATCCTCGAGCGGCATGGGAAGGAGCACGGCGTGACGCCGTCGCCGTCGCTCACCGACCATGAATTCGTCCGGCGGATGTACCTCGAACTCGCCGGCCGGATCCCGAGCTACGACGAGGCGGTGCGGTTCTTCGCCTCGAAAGCGGAGGACAAGCGTGGGGATCTCGTCGATACCCTGCTCGAGAGCCCCGACTACGTCAGCCACTTCTACAACTTCTGGGCCGACGTGCTCCGGCTCCAGGAGCGGCCCGACAAGCACCTCGTTTTCGAGCCGTACCTTTTTTACGTCAAGGAGTCGATCCGCACGAACAAGCCTTTCGACGCGTGGGTGCACGAGATGCTCACGGCCGATGGGAAGCCCTGGGAGAACCCCGCCGTCGGGTTCCAGTTGCGCGACGAGGGGATGCCACTCCCCTACGTGGACAACACCGTGCGGGTGTTCCTCGGCACCCAGATCGGCTGCGCCCAGTGCCACGACCACCCCTTCGATCACTGGAAGCAGCGAGAGTTCTACGAGCTCGCCGCGTTCACCGCGGGCACCCGGGCGCGGCCTGTCGAGCGGCTCCGGGCCGCGCGGGCCGGCAAGGTCGGCACCGACGGCGACGCCCTGGAGAGTGCCCGCGCGGCCCGGGCGCTGCAGGTCGCCAACCGCGACCGCGACCAAAGGAACAAGGCCGCGGTCGCCCAGTTCCTCCGGGCCAGCGTCACGAGCGTGTCGTTCGCCGACAAGAAGCTCCTCCTGCCGCACGACTACCAGTACGACGACGCCAAGCCGCTCGCGGCCGTGGACGCCAAGGTGCTCTGGGGAGCGGTGCCGGAAGCGGCACGCAAGGCCGACGGCCGCGAGCAGTTCGCGGCGTGGGTCGTCGCGCGGGACAATCGCCAGTTCGCCCGCACGATCGCCAACCGGCTGTGGAAGAAAGTGATGGGGGTCGGGCTCGTCGAGCCGGTCGACGACTTCCGGGAGGAGAACCCTGCCAGCGACCCCGAACTCCTCGAGCACCTCACCGACGAGATGCTGCGGCTCAAGTTCGATCTCCGCGAGTTCGTCAGGCTCCTCGTCTCGACCGCTGCCTACCGGCGGCAGGCGGTGATTCACGACGCCTCCTCGGCCGCGCCGTTCCGCTTCGCCGGGCCGGCGCTCAAGCGGATGACGGCCGAGCAGATCTGGGACTCGATCCTCACGCTCGTGGCCCGCAATCCCTGGTCGGTGCAGCGGCCGACGCAGCGGGATGTCGCCGCCAAGGCGACCCTCGACCTCCCGCGCGCCACCCTTTCAGACGTGGACCGTCAACTGGCGGCATTTCAGGACGCCTTTGGCCGAAACCAGTACAAACGGCACCTCGACCAGATCTGCGGCTACCGCGGCCTCGAGCTCGTGAGGGCGAGCGAGTTGCCCGCGCCCCTGCCGCTCGGGCACTTCCTCCGCCAGTTCGGTCAGAGCGACCGGCAGACGATCGAGGGTGGCCGCACCGTGGCGACGGTGCCGCAGATCCTTGCCATGTTCAACGGCCCGATCACGCACGCGATGCTCGAGAAGGGTTCCGTGATCTACGACAACGTCACGAGCCACAGAGCCCAGGAGGCGGTGGACGTCGTCTTCCTGTCGGTGCTCTCGCGGAAGCCGCACG